>Ga0163162_10005567_pt1 | contig 12188 bp, 6 predicted proteins | sample S55metaG_FD_115310 | JGI IMG/M metagenome (GOLD analysis project Ga0163162, IMG submission 115310) | Switchgrass rhizosphere microbial communities from Kellogg Biological Station, Michigan, USA - S5-5 metaG | ecosystem: Host-associated > Plants > Roots > Rhizosphere > Soil | place: USA: Michigan...
AAACTTCAACACGCCACTCAGCCGGAACAACCGCACGTGTGTTGGACGGTAAAAGCTTTTCGAAGTCGTCACCCCAAAAAGTCTTCCACATCTTGCGAAGGTAAGGGTCAGTTGGTAACGGTCCACCCATTGGCGGATCGAGAGGCCAATTTTTTCCTGAACCCCATGCGCCGCCAAATTCATCGCCTGGAGTCCAAAACTCCCAACCCGATCCGCCGCGCGCGACCACCTCACGTTCTTGCGGAAGCAATGAATGAACTCGCAGTCGGCCGGCATCGTCTTCGTAGGTGAAAGTTGAAGCGTTTGAGTAGGCCGTGCCGCCGTGACCGACATCTCTTCCCTTGTCGGTTGTTCCGAATGATGGTCTTCCGACGCCGTGCAACAGCCAAACCTTCTTGAGGCTGGGATCGGATGTTCGAACCCGATCAAAAACAACCAGTACATTGTTACCGGGTGTGTATGCGACTTCTCGAGTAAAACGTTCTAACTTCGACGGCTGATATGCGTGTGTCGCATTGGCGCGCGCATACATGTAAGAGCTGTTTGAAATATCTGTAACTTCCATTTGACCTATGTCCCATAGGTCACGTGTCCGGTCAAAGTCCTCACGACTCCGAACGGTATTCCAGTATCGCGACGAGTCCATACGCTGGCCGCCGTCGTTTGCCGCAGGCCACAAATTTTCTGCCCAGAAGAATTTTTCGCCGGTCTGATATACGAGCATGGAGTTATGCGCGATGGTTCGGCGGTAGTAATTGAGATAGTGAGGACTTTCGGTATCCGTGTAGTCGGCGCCACTCTCAGTGGCTAAGTAACCCTTGTGATAGATCACAAAATGATTTTGGTCCAGGTGCTGATGCTTTGAGAGATAAGGACCCGAGTTAAACTGAATCCAGGTGGAGTCCGGACCAAATCCATCACGCATGACTAAATTGCCAATTCCCCGAAAGAAATAACTCCGCGGTATTTCAGCTTCTGTTGCATCAGCCGGATTGCGTGGAGTAACACCCGGATCGTCCCAGAGAAATTGGGTAATCGGGACGCGCCACTTCGCCTGGGCCGGCCAGCCACTTTTTCTGAGCATCCATGCTGCGTACGGATCCTTGAAGCGATTGATCGCGTACCCAAAACAAATGTTGTCTTCCCATTGGAGATAAGGAAATTCATTGTCGTCGTCGCGAGCAGTGGTTCCATCGGGCAAAACTTTGTAGAGATAGGTATCTGTGTAGTGATGGAAGATGCTGTAACGCAGAGCCGGATCACTGTTTGACGCTGTGCGCAACAACTCCGCCATCATTGCTAGTGGCGCATACGTTATTCGCTGGTAGTCCATCGATTCGTGATAGCCACCATCCGGAGTAATGAAGTTGGTCTGATCGAGAATGTGATCGAGCACCTGACGCGCATGTTTACGCAACGGAGCGGCGCGTGATTCCACAGAGGGGTGACCATCAACCGCCGTCAAAGCGAACAATGCAAGTGTCAAATAACGCACGGTGTAGTTGTGATACATCGCCAGCTCAACGGCTTTGAGCGATTGGTCCTCCAACATCTTCTCTGCCGCACGCAGGAGCTCAGCAGCAACTCGATCCTTCAGTTCGATGTCGAAGCCGGGATAGTTGTAGAGCCAATCGAATGCGAGAGACCATTTAACATATTCCGGATATGTGCGAGACCCAACCAGGTCCGGAGTATGAGTCTCCCGGATTTTCTGGACGGCGCGCTTGGCGAACGTTTCGTCGCCAGTGAGAAGGTATGTAAGAGCCCAGCCATCTATGTCGTCTGGTGGACGAGCGCCAGCGTCGTATCGGGCCCGTAGGATTTTGTAGCCTGTAAGTGGATCACGCTCACTGACGAGCATGCGTGGGTGAGTGATCGTTTGTGCTGATGCTTCGATAAAACCAGCCTGGGCCAATAACGCAATACAGCTCAACAGTAGAATGCTGCAAAACCGTGTCATCTATGTCCCCTCAAATTTAATAAGACGCCTGCGCTCCCAGCGCTAACGAATCTTGTTGCCGCGCGCGCCTGCCAAAAATTTCAACCACTCCTTTGCCATTAGCCGGTGATAAGGTTCTGTCATATGAATACCATCGAGACAGATAAACTTTGACCGCTCAGGTGACGCTGCAAGTATTTGTCCGACTTCAATCACTTCAAGGCCACCCTCTTCAGCGGATTTACGAGCACGTTCAACAGTTCCTGGCGTGACGGCTTCGGGATCGTGAACTTCGTCAAACATATAAGTTTTGATACCCGCCGTATGAAATCCCTGGCCCATCTGCTTCAGTGCTTCGTAGTCCTCATCGGTTCGGGTCATGACCACTAACATCACCTTGTCAGGCTTAAAGGCAAGAACGTCCTGATAAAAGCGCTTCTGTGCGCGCGAAGCGGTTAGACCGCCAGCTGCAAACTGCTTGAATTGCACACGCGGATTCTCACGACGAAAGACATCAATCACGATAGGAACAAAGCTTGATGGTGAGGACCAATGCAATCCCATCGTAAAGGAATGACCAACAACAGCGATCCTTTGCGCAGGCAATGAACGCAACTGAGGCTCAAGACGTTTGACTTCAGGTTCGCGCAATAACTCTGCAGCGAGCACACGTTCATCTCGAATGTGGAGATTCTTCTCTCCCCAGTTCCAGATCTTTCTTCCCGCTATTTGCCACTCAGCCGCACTTGTACCAACTGGCGCCTCGCATGATTGTCCTTCAAGCTTCCGACCGACCGCGAGGAGATCCGCGTCTGTTCCAGGGAGGTTGAATTGACCGACATAGACAGGTAGACCAAGTCCAATATAGAAGGCGTATTCCTCTTGCAGACGATCACCATCGCGTTCGACTTCTAAAACTGTTTGATAAAGATTTGCTACCGAACGGATCTTTAGGTCGCTGGCTTTCGTGTTTTCGCGCAAGTATCTCGTGAATACATTTACCGGTGCTTTATCGGAAACAGTAAGACCTGACTTAAGTATTAGATCCAGATCCTTCGCTGGATCAAACGTGCTCTTCGTTCCATTGACCCAGGCTTTGATGTCGTTGACATCCGTCTTAAGTAGATTTCCCTGATGATCTGACAGCGCATTCAATTCTGCATCTGATAGCCCACCCGGCGAGAAACATGACTTATCACCTTTGCCTGAAGTCCTGGCCAGTCGGACCTGAAATGCATGGACCGCGATCACATTCGCCTCAACAAGCTGAGCCAGTCGTTCATCGGATGAGTTGCTGTGTCTCGTTTGCTGCCCAAGGAGAGATGGCGAGGGGTTGAAGACAAACAACATCAGCCCCACAAGAACTAAAGTTGTAATTTTGGCGTCGAGCAGAATTTGGATGGCGTTCATCATTTGTAGGGGCGGGCCTCAGTGCCCGCCCGTCGCGATTCGGGTCTGAGCTACTCAATTCCCATGACCACGAAGTGTCGCTCCTGCACTCGCACTCGTGCCGCGTTTCAACTCGGCAAGTTGCGAGATTGCAAGTTCATTTTGAGGATCCATCTTGAGCGCCCGTTCGAGTGCAACGCGTGCTTCTTCGTTTCGCCCGAGCGCTCTTAAAGCGGAGCCTGCGAGTACAAAACGAATCGCTCCTGTTGCCGGCCATGGTTCTTGTTCGAGCATCTTCTGATCGTCATTTAACACAGCAAGGCGCTCATAAAGTTTTCGCGCGTCAGCAGCACGCCCCACATGTTCGAGAGCAACTGCTTTGAAGAAATAACTTTCGGACCATGGCTCTTCAGGTTGCGTCGGAGGGTTTAGTTCTTCAGTTGCGGCACGCTTCCACCAACGGTCCGCCTCGTCACGTTGACCTGCCGCTTCGTACTCACGCGCCGCGGCGACGTAGTACTGAGCTTGCGATTGCATCGCCGGCCTGCCAACACCAAAGTTCTTTGGGAACTCGGTCACCGCGGCCAATTCGACAGCGGCTTTGAGATGATCACCAGTCTCACGATATTTACGAGCCAACCCAAGATGCGCTTTCCGATAAAGCCCAAGTGCCGCGTCCTCACCTTCACCCGATGTGAAGCTAGTCTTCTCTAATAAACGGACCGCATCGGCGAAACGGCCCGCATCGATGTAGGCGCCGGCGAGTGATTGAACAGCAGCTGATTGTGCCAACACTGCGGCGGGCGCTGACTCCAGCAACTTCACACGCCGATCCGTTGCCCCCAACTCGGCAAGCAATCTGTCAAACTCAATGTACAGACGAAAATCGTTGGGTGAACTCTCGACGGCGCGTTGATATTGGACTGCCGCTTCCTCCTTATTTTGCGCCGCCAACCATAATCCTCGCGCGAAGTTTCGTTGCGCGATTGTGTTTGAAGGATCCAATCTGACGGCGTCACGCCAGGCGGCTAGTGCTTCCTTGTCACGATTCTTGGAAGCCAATGCATTTCCGAGGTAGTAAGCTGCACGTCCGTCGTTTTTGTTTGCATCGAAAGCGGCGCGCAAAACGTCGATCTCTTCGACCCGATGAGGGAAGACAAACGCGGGATCGCCTTTCATCGCCAATGAGTACTGACTTCGCGCTCGCTCACGTTCTCCATTCTTGTCGTACAAGTATCCAAGCGTGTAATAGAGCATTGGATGAATGCGAGTCTTGTCAATAGCCAGGGTTCCTGATGGTCCGGTCGTGATTGCCTCTTCGATAACGTTTATGGCCTCCTTGTTTTGACCCGCGGCAAGGTAATCGAATGCCAATTCCAGCACAGAGTCCGGCTCACGCGATAAGAGATGTTGAAGTTGGTCCCACGCAGATTTGGCTTTCGTCTGGTTACCGAGCGCCTTACTTATCTCGAATTGTTCGTGAAGTGCGAAATAGTCGATCGGCAACTCTGTCGTTACTTGATCTATATGTGCTGAAGCTGATTTCAGGTCACCGTTCAGGCGTTCCGCTAATGCCAGCACTGTTCGTGCTTTCAGATCCCTGGGCTCGAGCATTACCGACTGTTGCAAATGCTCAAGTGCCTGCCGAGTTGCACCTTTGGACAAAGCAATTTCGCCGAGGACATATTGAGCTAAAGATTCTCGATAACCGGAACGCACCAGCCAGAGCAGGTGATCTTCGGCTTCGGAAGTCTGACCCAAAGCCCGTCGCACAAGTGCCAGATAATAGTGCGCATCGCTCGCGTCTTTGTTTCGAATGAGCGCCGTTTCCAGGTGATTTGCGGCCGTCTCGTACTCACCGCTCCTATAAAAGGACAGACCCAAAGCGATGTGCGCCGGGGCAAAACCGGGATCACGTCGCAGCGCTTCAATATAGGCTTCGCGTGCGTCGCGCTCTTTACTCTTTTTATCGAATGCCAGTCCTTCAACATAACTTTGCTCGGCGCTAGTAGTGTTCTTCGTATCAGGAACGGGACGGGTTGCCGGTTTGAAGTCTGGATTGTTATCGACAGGTGAACCTGTCTGGTACTGAAGCAACATGAGACCATCTTTGCTCTTCAGCACAACCTCAATCGGTTGCCTGGCGAGGTTAGCCGGTAGGTCGAAAGTGGTCGAAAAGATTCTTGCGGGATCGAGATCGATACGGCTTGAATGTATTTGTTTGCCGGCGCTCTCGAGTATAAGCTCGGCTTGATCGCATCGCTCATTAGCAGCAATCGAGATTGACGCTCGGTTCCCCTGGATATTAATTCTCAACGCTGCATGACGAGTGGCTTCATTCCACGCCCCACCCATTTGACTAACACCAAACCAATACTCAAAGAAATGCTCAACACGGTGAGGCGCAATGAATTGATGCTCCATCTGGGTTTCAAAGCGGCCACCCTGAAACTCTACATACTGACCTCCCCCGTCCGTCAGCTTGTCGATCCAAACGTCACCGTTCTCGTCCGTACCCCACGTCCACGTTTTCTTCCCCGGTAATTCGCGATGGTCTGCAACATGGACCACACCCCAATCGGCCTGTTCGTAATAGACTCCGAAGTAATCTCGTTTGGAGTCACGCGCGAATAAGGAGAGAAAGTTTGGCACTTCGCTGAACCGCCCAATATCAACTCCCTTCTCTGTTGGAAACTTAAAGACGGGCCAAAAAGCGTGTGGATACGCTTCACGCATTGGATAGTTGAAGCGAAGATCGGGGGCCGCTGGAGCACCGGCAGTTGACCAGTACCAGTATCTGCCTGTAACCGAACGGCGATTATTCAAAGTAACTTCTGTTTCCAAAACGCGTCGTCCTGGACGCAGTCGTAAGATGACTTGCCACTGCATTCCCTGCACGCGTTCGGTGTCGCCGACAGCAAGGGCCGCGCTGCCATCTGGTTCTGTGCGGATCACATAGTCAATTGGAGCGACGGTGGTAAGTGTGTGACCATCGGGAAAATTCCATTCAATACCACCAGAAACCCACGCGCCACGAAGCGCTACCATCGCGTACTTCATCACCGGATTTGTATAGATAATGTCCCGGTTCAATGTCTTGTCGAAGATTTGATAGACGTGTCCACCTAACTCGGGAAGGACTGTGACTTTGAGATATTCGTTTTCGAGATAAACCGCTTTCCATGATTTGTTGATCTTCTGAGTTCCCAGTGAATCGAGAAATGGATACGGATAGACTGGACGCCATTTTCGTCGCTGCGAATCGAGGAGTGCCGGGTAAGGATTGGGAGGATTGAGCTCGTAAGTGGGAATGACGAGCGGCGCTTCCCAAACATGAGGTTTATCTTTGGATTGAGCAATCACTGCATTAAGCGCGGTGAGTACAACTATAGATATTAAGATCGGTTTAATTGATATAAAAAAAGTTGACTTCATAAACACCTACTCTCGATCACTCTCTGCGCTTTCTTTGCGTCTAAGCGGTTAGGTTTTTGATCTCTGTGCGTCTCTGTGTCTCCGTGTCTCTGGGGTAGTGCAAGACCCGTTCTTCACCACAGAGGCACGGAGACACAGAGACGCACAGAGAAAAACCAAAATGATTTCAAAAAGGGCCTTTTCAACAAGTTTCTAGTTAGACGCAGACAGAGTTTCATTACTCAAACCGCTGAACTGCTGTCGTGTATCGCTCTACTTTCGCACGTGACACTTTGTATCCGCTGCCAATGTCGCTGGGCACGTGAATAAATCCCTGCTGGTCAATCTCGATAAACGGTTCGATCACATCATCTACATACCAACGAGCTGAGGCTTCAATATCCGTCGGAAATGAAAAACCGCTGTGCATCGCAAGATGAAGACCTTGAGCAGAAGCAATTCCCAGTTCAGGCATTGTTCCAACCCAACACTGAAGCCCTGCACCACGCGCAGTTTCGAGCATCAACAATGCTTCGCTCAATCCTCCCACTCTCTGCACCTTTACGTTGATGATTCGGGCCGCCTTTTTCTCTATCAGACGATCGAGAGTCATTAATGACTCTGCCGATTCGTCGGCGCAGAGTGGTGTATTGAGACCCGCTTGTAGTTCGCCGGCTTCATCGATCGCATCAGCAGCAAGTGGTTGCTCAATCATCATCAATTTAAATCGATCCAATTCAGTGAACAGCGACCGGTCGGTCAATGAGTACGCCGCATTCGCGTCGACCATCAATGCGATGTTGGGAAAATGCTCTCGAACGGCTGACACAGGTTCAACATCCCAACCCGGTTCGATCTTTATCTTCACACGCTGATAGCCTTGTCCAACGTACAAACGGACCCGTTCGATCAGTTCTTCCACAGTACCGAAGATGCCAATCGCAACACCGGAACGCACAGAGCGCCGATTAATTCCCAACACCTCGCAGAGCGGCAAGCCTCTGCACCTCGAGTAAACATCCCACAACGCGCCCTCGATGCCAGCTTTTGCAAACGCATTGCCGGGACATTCGCGCAATTGCTGATAGATGTCGGTTGGCTTAATTACTCCTAACTCAAATAGCCGCGGAATCAATTCGATCAGCACCTGCCAGGAACTGTCGGGAGTGTCAGCTGAGTAGAACGATCCAGACATTGGCGAACATTCACCCCAGCCAACAACGCCATCGTCTGATGTAGCTTCAACGAGTATCGACTCCTTTTCAGCAACGACTCCGTTACTAATCCGGAACGGCTCGACAAGCGGTACACGGACACGATGGAGCACAATGCTCTTTATGCTTACGGATTGATCAACTAGAGTCGAGCTGGTAGTCACAAGCACCTCACGTCATCGTCGCAAGCATTTCTCGCGTCACCCTATTCAGCGGCGGTTGTCCGGTTGCAAACCGCGCTACTTCATCAACAGCTAATGCACCCATCGCACGGCGCATCTCAATACCGCCTGCAGCAATGTGCGGAGTCAAAATCACATTGGGGAGTTTTCGCAACTCGTGATCAACTGGAAGCGGTTCCAGCGGGTCAGTTACATCAAGCGCTGCTATTAATCGGCCGGCCCGTAACTCGGCTAGCAATGGTTCCATATCGATCAACCCACCTCGCGCCACGTTGATCAGACATGAATCATCGGCCATCAATGAAAGGCGTCGCTTGTCGAAGAGGTTCTTAGTCTCCGACGTTAAGGCCGCCGCAAGAATGATGACGGAGCACGAGCGAACGAGATCATCGAGGTCAACCAAACTGCCCCCCTGTGCAGCAATCGCTTCTGGTTGCGCATAAGGGTCACTCACGAGGAGTCGCACGTCGAAGGGTCCGACCAGTTTGGCAAATGCACGGCCGATTCGACCGAAACCAACGAGGCCCACCTTTCGACCAAACAAAGTCTCTCCACTACTTACCTCTTCGTTAGTTCTGACTACACCGTCGTGCATTTCTGAAGCGTATGCTGGTATTCGACGAACCAGGGTCAGCGTTAGAGCTAAAGCCATTTCAGCGACACCGCGCGCCATTGGTTCTGCTGCGTTAGTTATTGTGACGTAGTCAAAAATCTGCTCTTCAAAGCGCGACTTTACTTCCCCACCGCAATGCGCGATGAGTTTTAGTCGTGAATCGGGGCCCAACATTTCTGCTGTCAGGAATGGCGTATGCCACGTCGTCACCAGCACATCAGCGTGTGCAATCTGTTCTCGAAGCGCCGACGAATCTTCTCTGAGCGAAGATCTTGTCCAGTCAGTCACCTCGTCGAGCTTCTTCTGAGACTCCCCAGAAAAGAAATGCGGGAAGAGAGCATCACTGGTTAACACAAGAAGACTTGGTCGTATCACTTTGTAGTTTCCTGATTGCGTTTATGAAATCCGGCAGCGCAACTTCCGGTTCTTCAATTTCCGGGTGCCAGTATTTCTCCCACTCAAAACTTACGTATCCGTCGTAGTTCAATCTCTCGATCGTCATCAATGCTTCAGCAAATGAGACATTGCCATCACCGGCCAACACTGGTAGCCAGTGTTCCGAAGTAGAAACAGGCCGGGCATCCCTCAAATGAATGTGGCTCAAAAACGGCTCAACAGCTTCTCCGGCATCTTCGATCGAATCCCCTGCCGCTAAGGAGTTCGCAACATCCCAAATCAGTCTGACCCGGGGATGATTCACTAGTCTCATAATCTCAGTTGTAGTTTCCGTTCGTGCAAAATCTCCGTGCGTCTCTAGTGCAACATCAACTTCTCCAGGCAATCGATCCGCCAGCAGACGAAGCGACTCGACGATGTAATCTCGCGTTTCATTCCGCGTTGCACCCGGTTGAATCTTGTCGGGAAAGATGCGAATGAGTGGAGCGCCCAACTCAGCGGCGAGTTCAGCATGCTTCAAAGCAAGATCCACCTGTGCACTTCGCTCGCTCTGATCCGGGGAATGAAAAGCGCACGAAGTATCAACGCAACAAACTTCCAGGTTTCGATCTTCAAACTGCGATCGAGTTGTACTCAGGTTGCTGGACATGAATTCGGGCCGACCTAATAGATCCAAGCTTCCGGCAACCGCCCGCAACTCTACGCCGTCGTATCCAAGCCGTCCCGCAGTTTCAACGATTTGCCCGAGCTCCCAATTGGGGCAACCTAATGTCGAGAAAGCGAGTTTCATGATGAAGTACTGGGAGCGCAGGCTTCCCTGCCTGCCCTTGTAAACTACGTCGACTTTATCGTAACTAGCAGGCGAGGATGCCTGCGCTCCCAACATAGAATGCTCCTATAGTTCTCCCCGCACGGAAAGTGCTCCTATATATAAGGACACGCGCTACGGCGTGTACTCGTATGCCCCGATGTCAATTGCTCCGAAAACCGGGCGTGACTGCGCAGTTCCAACCGCATACGTTGTGTGCAGTGGCGGCAGAAACGCCGGGGGAAACAACGGACTGATAAATGGATGACCCGCAGGACTCTGCGGATTGGTATCACCGGTGTTGACCAGAGGACTGGTCGCGATTGGCCTCACATCATAGGTGCTTATATTCGTGAAGCCAGGGTTAGTGCCGAAAATGGTTCCCGTCCATGCGGTTGGGACAAGCGCCGAACCAGTAGGTAGCCAGTTATTCGAGCCGGTGCTGACTCTTCCAGACACCCAACGAGTGCGCGTTTCAAGCACAACCTTGTCAATAGGCGCTCCGCCGACGCGAAAGAAGACATTGTTATGCACCTCAAGACTTTCGATTCCTTCGAAAGTCTCGATGGCCGGACTCACTTGACCCTGCCTAAGGATGAAGGTGTTGTTAACAAACCGATACCGACCCTTTGTTTCGCCGGTGCCATCACTTCCGACTCGCGCCATACGCGTTCCCTGAGTCGCGACATGCTGGAAGACGTTTCCTACTACGTCGGAATCTTCTCGCGCAGTATCAGTGTTCACCTTCTTATTGCCATGGGGGTCTGGACCAATTAGCTCGATCTCGCCATAGAAACCACCAGAGACCCAGTTGTAGTAAATCTCATTCCGCTCAGCACGACTCTTGATGTTGTTCCCACCATTCTGATCGTGAAGGTAGCAATACTGCATGCGAAAAACCGAGCCTGGATGGGCAAACTCATCTGTAGCCATGTAGAGCGGATGTTGGCCGGTTCCATTACCACAGTGGTAGATCTCGACGTACTCAAGTGTCAGTGAACCCGAGTCAGTATCAGCGCCGAGAATGCCATGGGCCGGACAATCATGAACAACAGTGTCCCGAATTGTGATGTCGTCAGCGTGGTGATAAATCCCGCGAAAACTTCCGCCCGTTACGTCGAAACCTTCGAAGACGTAGTGATCTGACAAGCGGAACTCGACTGTATTCGTACCGCCGGAGACAACAGGCCGCAGGCCGTTAACGCGAATGCCACGAATGGTGATCTTGTTCACTGACGTGCCCGGGCGAGTAAAGATAAGGTCCCCGGGATAAGTAGCGTTACCGTCGACCTCCACAAGGTCGCCTGGGTTGAGAAGTGGTGCAACTGCCTGCAGAGTGGTATAGGTCCTGGTTGGACCGACCTGATAAGTAATCGAATATGCTGTACTCCCACAGCATACAATCACAAACAATGTGACTATGAGGTTTTTCATGGATTCTCCTTCGTGCGCGAGGTAGCCGTTTTCCTTGGCGATGCTGTCCGATCTTTGAGATGCGAAGAACATTGCCGCTATTTCGTACTCTGCTTCGCGATCGCTTGCGCGAGTTTGTAGCGAGCACGTTCGTAGTCATTTCCAGCTTCGGAAAAACCGACTGCTGGACCTGAGTCGGAAAAAACACGGGGGACCACTGATTGGAGAACTGCGTCTACTAAAGAATCGAGTTTCAATTTGCGCGCGAGGGTTAAATACTGATGGTCCTGCAAACCACGTCGAAGGTTTGCAAGCTGAATCGTTGAGATCGGCCCTCCTATTCCACGATCTTGATCATGGTGAAGCTTTTCCTCTCCGGGATACATCAAAACACCGTCACCATTGATATACCCCTGATCTTTAATTGGCTTGTTAGGTTGACCACGATTGTCAAAAGTAATTGGATTGGCCCAAACGTTCTGCTTTCTCTCTCCCACCTTTTGTCGATTGTGTTGCCAATGCACGCCGTTCCAAAAGAAGTAGTTGTCGACACCATGTTTGAAACAGGCCCAGATGGTGGCACGAGCATCGGTTGCCGGTGAGTCGATTACAATCGCGCCGGCAGCCGGACGGCCGCCGTTGTAAATCCAATACTTGCGCCCACGCGCGCGTTCCTCTTCTGCACGCTTAATGTCGTAACCAAGCGGACCGGGATCCCAGAAGTCGATTGCGCCATCGAGTTCTTTGACGTAATGTTTTGTTATGAACGTCGGGAGTGCCTTACCGGGTCCAGGGGTTCGAATGGATGTTCTCTGCAAGT
>Ga0163162_10005573_pt1 | contig 12181 bp, 14 predicted proteins | sample S55metaG_FD_115310 | JGI IMG/M metagenome (GOLD analysis project Ga0163162, IMG submission 115310) | Switchgrass rhizosphere microbial communities from Kellogg Biological Station, Michigan, USA - S5-5 metaG | ecosystem: Host-associated > Plants > Roots > Rhizosphere > Soil | place: USA...
CGTTGCCGTGGCCGTTAACAGAGGTGCGGTCGCCAAGATGATGTTTCCTCGATGAGATGCCCCCTCTCCTAGGTCACATGGGCCTCAACCATGTTGACTTGCCTCAAGGCGGAAAATGACCAGCGCTGACCTGTTGACGCAAATCAATTGCTGAGCCGCGGCCCCGCATACAATTGGGCTAACGGAGAAGGAGAGGCCCATGCGTTTCTATTTCGACATAAGCGACGGACTTCCCATCCGCGATCAGGTTGGGCGTGACTTCAGGCTGGTTTCGGATGCTGTTGTGTACGCAAAATATCTGGCGGCCGACATGCGCTGCCTGGAACCCGATATCAGACCCCAGCTATCGATCCGGGTAATCGGTGAGGGCCTCGAGCCGATCCACGAGGAATCCGTTTTCACCTAGACCCGCGGTGATCATCCCGGCGCCCGAAGACGTGTCGAAGAGATAGAACCCATGCTGCCTGCTTAAAGATTTCAGCCCGCGGCAGCTACGGCGGCCGGCGCTGGGCTGATGACGCCACGCCGCTCTCAGGCTTGTTAGAGTGCAAGCCTGACATTGCAGATATCATGTTCGGTCGGATCCGACTTCACTTCGAAGCCGAGGCTGCGGCACATCGCCAGCATGACGGTGTTTTCGGTCAGCACATCGCCGGAGATGGCCTTAAGTCCTTCGGACCGCGCATATTCGATGATCATCTGCATCAAGGCCCAGCCGAGGCCCCTGCCCTTGAGGTCGGATCGCAGCAGGATCGCGTATTCGCCGCTCTCGTAGATCGAATCGGAATGAATCCGGACCACACCCAGCAGTTCGTTGGAAGCTTCGTCGAACGCGACAAAGGCCATCGCACGCGCATAGTCGAGCTGGGTCAGCCGTGCGATGAACTCATGAGAAAATTCCTTCATCGGTGCAAAGAACCGCAGCCGCAGGTCGTGGCTGCTCACATGACGCAGGAACTCGTGGATCTGCGGCTCGTCCTCGGGCCGGATCGGGCGCACAAACACCCGCCAGCCATCCTTCACCTCAAGGTGACGCTGCCATTGCGATGGGTACGGCCGCACGGCGAAATTGGCCGGCCCGGAGCCGCGGAATTTCCGCTCCACGCGGCCGAGCGCGACTCGGGCGTCGACCGCCAGCACTCCCGATTGGTCGGCAAGAAGCGGATTGATGTCCAGTCCGCGGATCTCGGGAATGTCCGCCGCCATCTGCGACAGCTTGACCAGCACCATCGCGACCGCGTCTTCCTTCACCGCGGGCACGTCACGATAGGCACGCAACAGCCGCGAGACGCGGGTGCGCTCGATCAGGCTGCGCGCCAGCTGCAAATCCAATGGCGGAAGCGCCAGCGCCTTGTCGTTGATGATCTCGACGGCCGTGCCGCCGCGGCCGAACACGATCACCGTGCCGAAGGTCGGGTCGTCGGCGAGGCCGAGAATGAGCTCGCGCGCCTTCGGCCGCAGCACCATCGCCTGCACCATCACGCCGGATATCCGCGCTTCGGGCCGCATCGCCTTCGCCCGCGCCAGAATCTCCGACGTCGCCGCACGGACCGCCTCGGCGCTGATGAGATTGAGCACGACGCCGCCGACATCGGATTTGTGCACGATGTCGCGCGACATAATCTTGAGCACGACGGTCGAGCCTTGCGCAAAAATCGCCGAGGCGTGAGCGACCGCCTGCTCGGCGTCGGTGGCGGCATAGGTCGGCACCATTGGGATGTCATAGGCGTCGAACAACCGCTTGATTTCGATCGGATCGAGCCACTGGCGGTCGTCCGCGAGCGCATCGACAACAACCCGCCGGGCGGCCTCGGTATCGGGCGCAAACGAGCTGGGCATCGCCGGCGGGACCTGCGCCAGCGTTTCCACCAACTCACGGTGCCGCACCAGATGCATGAAGCCACGCACCGCGTCGTCCTCGGTCGGATAGTTCGGAATCCCCGCGCCGCTCAGGAGATCGCTGATTTTTTGATCCGCGCCGATCCAAGCCGCGAGAACCGGCTTGGGTGACATGCGTTGCGGCGCGCGATACTTCCGGACGATGTCAGTGACAACAGCGGCGATTTCGTCGGCGGGTGCTATCGCGGTCTGGACGTTCATTACCAGAATGGCGTCATTGCCGGGATCGGCAAGCAATACTTCGAGCGCCGCCGCATAACGCGCGGGGTCGGCATCGCCGATGATATCGACGGGGTTCGAACCCGACCATGTCGGCGGCAGCACCGCGTCGAGCTTCTCACGGATTGCGGGCGTCATGGCGGCGGGAATGCCACCCAGTTCGGCCAGCCGATCAACCGCGAGCACGCCGATACCGCCGCCATTGGTCAGGATCGCCAGCCGCTTGCCCGGTCGCGATTTGAGACGGCCCAGCGTCTCGGCGCAATCGAACAATTCGCGCAGGTCGGATACCCGCAGCGCGCCGGCGCGCTGGAATGCGGCGTCGTAAACTGCGTCCGAGCCTGCCAGCGCTCCGGTATGGGTCGCGGCAGCCTTGGCGCCTTGCGCCATGCGGCCGGATTTGACGACGACGACCGGCTTGATCCGCGCGGCCGCGCGGGCCGCCGACATGAACTTCCGCGCATCCTTGATCGCTTCGATATAGAGCAGAATGGCCTGCGTTTTTTGGTCCATCGCGAAGTAGTCGAGCAAATCTGCGATATCGACATCGAGCTGGTCACCGATCGACACGATTCCGGAAAACCCCACCGCGCGCGGCGCCGCCCAGTCCACCATGCCTGCGGCAATCGCACCGGATTGCGAGATCAGTGCCAGGTTTCCCTTGTCGGGCATGTGTGCGGAAAAGCTCGCATTGAGATTTGCACACGGCATCATGATGCCCAGGCAATTTGGACCGATCAGGCGCATCCCGTATTTTTGCGCAGCGTGTTCGGCTTCTTCCGCCAACGAGCCCGGACCATGGCCGAGCCCGGCGCTGACAATCACCGCGCCCGCCGTGCCACGATGGCCCGCCTCATCGATCAGACCGGCGATTGATTTGGCCGGCGCGGTCAGCACGACCAGTTCCGGCACGAAGGACAGTCTAGCGAGGCTGCCGACCGTCTTGATGCCGTCGATCTCGGGATAGTGCGGATTCACCAGTCCGAATTCGCCTTTGAAGTTCGCTTTGCCGATATTGTTGAGAATGGCACGGCCGACCGATCCCTGGCGCGGACTGGCGCCGATCAGCGCGACGGAGCGGGGTGCAAGGAGATTTTTCAGACGATATGTCGACATCGGTCTCGAACCCGGCCGGCGCCGGCCCTCTGTGGCCCCAGATACGCTTGCCGTGCAATGAGTCCTTGATGCGGCACTGTAACCCGGCACGATCTCGGCCCGATGACAATTCTGATCCGCTTTGCTTACTTCCGACCGAAAATTCTTGGTTGAGGCAGATCAAGAACCCCTCCGGCGTCGCGTGCGATCCTTGGCAGTGTTCATTCACCCAAGGAGAAATACCCGTGCCGGTAAATATGGGAACGATTGATCAGTATGTGCGCATCGTCGTCGGACTAGCGCTGGTCGCCTATGCGCTGCAGGACGGCCTTTCCATTCAGGGATGGCATTGGGCCGGATTGATCGGCCTGGTACTGCTCGGGACGGCCTTCTTCAAGAGCTGCCCGCTATATCAGGCGATGGGTATCGCGACATGCGAGGTTCGCTAATAACCGAGATTTACATCGAATTTCGTGAACCACTCGAGAAACCGTCGCAAGCGCGCCTCCAGTCAAGCGGCGCACTCCGATCGAGGAGGCGACCCTATTGCCGATTGTTCAACAAGTTTGAGGTCGCCTCGATCCATCGCTCGCCATGCTTGAGCATCCGATCGCAGTCGCGCCGGATGAATTCGAGCTGATGCTGACCGCATTCGCTGCCCATTGTCTTCCAATCCTGAACCGAATGTGCTGCCCCAAGCTTCGAGGCGAATTCGCCGAACAGATGGGTTTCAGTTCGTACCCGGTCGAGTGTCGCATAGGCAGCAAACACCGCTTCCTCCAGCATCATCCGTTGCGCACCAAGCATGAAATGCAGCGCCTTCTTGTTCGCCTCGGTCCATTGCGTCGCGCGATCGGTCGATTCGAAAAGTTCGGGCATGGCTAGCTCCAAGGCTGAGATTCAAGGCTGGGATTGCTTGCAAGCTACGATTTCTGACCTGCGTGCTCATTGAGCTGCATCAAACTGAACCGTCATCGAATGAATTAGGATGATCGCAATTTCATCCCGCGGAGGCCTCAATGCGCGCGCATCAGATCATGACCAAGCCGGTCTTTACCGTCCTGCCGGACGCCACCATCCTCGAGGCCGCAAACCTCATGTTGCGGCGTCACATCAGCGGACTTCCGGTCGTCGATACGGCCGGGAGGCTGGTTGGCATCGTCTCGGAAGGCGATTTCATCCGCCGCAGCGAAATCGGCACCCAACGCAAGCGCAGCCGACTTTTGAAACTCATTCTCGGCCCGGGTCAGGCGGCGGCCGACTTCGTTCATGAGCGTGGCTGCAAGGTCGCCGAAATCATGACGCATGATCCGGTGACGATCAGTGAGGATACCTCGCTCGAAGCAATCGTGGCGCTGATGGAAAAGAACAAGCTCAAGCGATTGCCTGTGATGCGCGGCGAAAAGTTGGTCGGGATCGTGTCGCGTGCCAATCTGCTGCAGGCGGTTGCGAGCCTTGCACGCGAGATCCCCGACCCGACGGCCGACGACGATCACACCCGCAACCGCATCATCGCTGCGCTCGGCAGGAACGACTGGTGTCCCCATAGCCTCAGCGTCGTGGTCCGCGACGGCATCGTGAATCTGGGCGGCATCATCACCGATGAACGTTCGAGGCAGGCCGCCATCGTTTGCGCCGAGAACATCGCAGGCGTGAAGAAGGTCCACGATCATCTGTGCTGGGTCGATCCGATGTCCGGGTTGTACTTCATTGCACCGGAAGACGAGGAACTCGCGAACGCGAGTTAGGCCGGAGCTCCGCCGCTCGAGCTCCATTAGCCGGTTGGTTCCTTCAGATACTCGTCGGGCACCTGCCCGAACCGGCGGAGTACATGTCTGCGACCTGATTTATCCTGGTCGAAAGAGCTGGCGCGGCTGAACGCAACCGCGCCAGCGTGGCCGAAGATCTTCCACTGCCCTTGCGCCGTCTGGATCGCAAGCGCCGGGCTTCCGCAGTCAACCAACGGGCCTTCTGCAAGACGGCCGTCGACGTGGTCGAAGGCCAACGCCTGGAAGGTGATGATTCCGGTCATTTGTTTCCCCGGTCTCAGCCGGTAAATGGTGTCCTGTCGTCATTACAGCGCTGCAGCGCCCGCATCACATCCTCGCGCGCGATGATACCCGCCAGCCGCTGCTCGGGATCCAGCACAGGAATACTCTTCATCCGATGGTCCACCATCAGCTGCAATACCCGTGTCAGCTTGGTTGCCGGATCGACATATATGAATTCTGGCGTCATGACGTCAACGACCGTCCGTGACAACAGCTCGTCATAGCCCGGCACCATACGGTTAGGGGTGAAGGCGAAGCACTTCAGAAAGTCGAACTTGGTCACCAGGCCGACGACGTCGCCGTTCTCGCGGACCGGAAATGCGTTGAAGCCGGCGTCGTCGAACATCGTCTTGAGCTCGCGCATGGTGGTGTGGCGCGTCACGGTCTGCACCGTACGGGTCATGTACTGCCCGGCGGTGGCCTCGAGAAATTTATGCACGGCGGTTCCCTGTCATGGATAACTCTCTAGCGGGACAGAAAGGCACAACAACGGGACTCGGTCACCAGATGGCGGGTGACGCCACCGAGTATCCATTCACGGAGCCGCGAATGGCCATAGGCCCCGGCAATCACCGCGCCGGCGTCGACGTCGGCGGCAATCCTGTCGAGTTGTCCGGGCGCTGCGGCGTCCGATTCCGGAACGACGGTGCTGGCCAGGATACCGTGGCCGTGCAACCACGAAGCCACGTCCTTGACATGCGATACCGCATCCGCGCGCCGGACGCCCGGCTCGGGAATTTCTGCGATTGTGACGTCCCGTGCCCGAGCAAGGATCGGCAGCGCATCGAACACTGCCCTGCGGGCTTCCTTCACGTCCTTCCACGCCACCAGTACACTTCTGAAATCGAGCCATTGCACGGTCGGCGGCACCACGATGATCGGGCGGCCCGCCTGCATCACGAGATCGCTGGGATCGGCGGCGGCGCAGGGATCGACAATTGCCTCGCTGCGCGCACCAACCACGAGGACGTCCGCGGCTCTAGCCTGCCGCAGGACGTACGGCACCGGTAACGACTGGGCAAAACGCCATTCCACGGCTTTGGCGCGCTTCCCTATCGAGTTACGGAATTCCGCCTCGAGTTCGGACAATCGCCTTCGAATGGCGACCTCCTCCTCATCGAGCAATTTCTGCGCATGACCGCCGTCGGCGAAATACATTGGCGGCTTCAAATCCGACGCGGCGATGCCAATCACCCGCGCCTCAAAGCGCTCGGCGAGATCGCCCGCCACCGCGAGACAGGCATCATTGGGCCGGTCCAGCGCCAGACTGACCATGACGGTTTTGTAGTTCATATCCTGCTCCAGCCCTTGGGCCGAAATGCCGTATAGGCGCCTTGCCCGTGAAACCGCACCTTAGGAGGCGATTCCGGATCGAACCTGACCTAGATCAAGATCGGGAGCCTTTCGCCGCTACGGACAAACCCGGATCTGCGATACGCGGGGGAGCAATATAAATTCGTGGATATTGTCTTTTGTCTCAATGAGATAAACGCTAGTGATAATTCGCTGCGTCCCCAAATATCGGACACGATTTCCCGGGTGCACGGAATGGTTCGAGGCAAAGCATGATTGACGTCGACCGACCGTTTCGCAGTCAGGATCCCCTCGACCAGAACGTACGCAGCGGGGTCGAGGGATCCGGCGTCGGCACCTGGGATTTTGAATTTTCAACCCGGGAATTGAGCTGGTCCAACACCACAAGGAAGCTTTTCGGCGTCTCCCCGGACACGTCGATCGATTACGATATCTTCCTTTCCCTGCTTGATTTGCAGGATCGCGATCGCACCGCGGAGGCCATGCAACAGTCGATCGAAACTGGGTGCAATTTCGACATCCAGTACCGGGTGCACCGGCATTCGGATGCCGGGCATTGGGTACGTGCGCTCGGCGCAATCGTCGCCGGCGCCGACGGCGGCCCTGCCCGGCTCAGCGGCGTTATGATCGACATCGACCGCGAGAAGCGGCTTGAGGATGAGTTAAGGACACGCGAGCGGCACTTCCGCTCGATCCTGGATACGGTCCCCGATGCCATGATCGTGATTGACGAGTATGGGATCATGCAGTTTTTCTCAAGCGCTGCCGAACGGCAATTCGGCTACTCCGAACCTGAAGCGATCGGCAAGAATATCAGCCAACTGATGCCGGAGCCGGATCGTAGCCGCCATGACGGCTATCTCGCCCGCTATTTGAAGACAGGAGAGCGACGCATCATCGGCATCGGCCGCATCGTCACGGGGATGCGCAAGGACGGCACCACATTTCCCATGCACCTCACCATCGGCGAGATGCAGTCGGCAGGACAACCTTTCTTCACAGGCTTTGTGCGCGACCTTACCGAGCAGCAGCAGACACAGGCGAGACTGCAGGAACTGCAATCCGAACTGGTTCACGTCTCGCGCCTCAGCGCGATGGGAGAAATGGCGTCCGCGCTGGCCCACGAACTCAATCAGCCGCTTTCGGCGATCAGCAACTACATGAAGGGATCACGACGCCTGCTCGCTGATAGCACCGACGTCAATACGCCGAAGATCGAGGCCGCGCTCGACCGTGCCGCGGAGCAAGCCATCCGTGCCGGTGACATCATCCGGCGATTGCGCACCTTCGTGGCGCGCGAGGCATCGGAGAAGCGTGTCGAGAGTATTTCGAAGCTGACCGAGGAGGCCGGCGCGCTCGGGCTCACCGGCGCTCGCGAACAAGGGGTATTGTTGCGCTTCAACCTCGACCCGGCCTGCGACCTAGTGCTTGCCGACCGGGTCCAGATCCAGCAGGTTCTGGTCAATCTCTTCCGCAATGCGCTTGAAGCGATGGCCGGTTCGACCCATCGCGAGTTGATCGCTACGAACGCCAGGGCCGCAGATGACATGATTGAGATTGCCGTGTCGGATACCGGTCACGGATTTGGCGACGATACCCATGCGAACCTGTTTCAGCCGTTTTTCACGACCAAGGAGACCGGCATGGGCGTCGGCCTATCGATCAGCCGTACGATCATAGAAACCCACGGTGGCCGGTTGTGGGCTGAAACAAATAGTGCCGGAGGCGCGACGTTCCGTTTCACCCTGCCTGCCGGTTCTGCCAAGGATGTGACCGATGGGCGGTAAGGTTTATGTCATCGATGACGATCCGGCGATGCGCGACTCGCTGGATTTCCTGCTGGGCTCGGCCGGCTTCAGCGTGCGCCTGTTCGATTCCGCGCAGGTTTTTCTGAACGAGCTTGCGAAGCTGGAGAGCGGCTGCGTGGTCACGGACATCCGGATGCCGGGCATGGGCGGCATGGAAGTGCTACGTCAACTCAATCCGGCCTCCGGCGTCCGAAAGCTTCCGGTAATCGTCATGACCGGCCATGGCGACGTTCCGCTCGCCGTCGAAGCCATGAAGCTTGGCGCGCTCGACTTTCTCGAAAAACCGTTCGAGGATGACCGGCTGATCGGCATGATCGAGACGGCCCTCTCGCAAAATGATGGCGGCTCCAAGAGTGAGGCACTCGCGGCCGAAATGGCCGCGCGGGTCGCCTCCCTCACCCAGCGCGAACGACAGGTGATGCAGGGCCTGGTAAGCGGCCAATCAAACAAGGTGATCGCCAGGGAATACGACATCAGTCCGCGTACCGTGGAGGTCTACCGGGCCAACGTCATGACCAAGATGCAGGCGGGCAATCTTTCCGAGTTGGTCAGGTTTGCGATCCGGGCCGGGGTTTTTGAGGATTGAGCCAAGTCAATTCGGCGAGACGGAAACAGGCTATCTTCCGACAATGATAGATGCCTGTCACACACCATCCGGCCGTGCCGAGATCGCCCCGTCTTCCAAAAAATCGATGATTTACGTCGTCGACGATGACCACCACGTCCTTAGCTCGTTGCGGTTTCTTTTGGAGACGGAGGGTTTCGAGGTCCGAACCTTCCGCAGCGGGTCAGCGTTGTTGGCGTCTTCAACCCGGCACGGCGCGGATTGCATGGTTGTCGACTACAAAATGGCGGGAATCGACGGGCTGGAGTTGGCCGAGCGGCTGCGGGGTCTCGACGTCAGCGCGCCGATCGTCATGATTACGGGTTATCCAGACGAAAACATCGCGTCGAAAGCCAGTTCCGCCGGAGTGCGTCAGGTCCTTCTGAAGCCCAATCTCGAAGACAATCTGGTGGAATGCGTTCGAAACGCAATTAATCCGGGCTCCGCGACGGGCCAGTGGTGAATAATCAGGTGAGATGCGGCACCCCCGTAAAACCCCGTAGGTAAACTCCCTTAGGATATCGACCGAAATATCGGAGAACAGATATCCTCGGTACACCAAGCCATCCCGCATCGAGGAGATGGCGACATGCATACCCAGACAATCACCGCCCCGGCAGCCCACGTTCTCAACGCCCCGCGCATTCCGGTTTCGCCGTCGGCCGACCAGTTCAGCGCCCTCGCCAATTGTTCGGGCGTGATCGCCACCGAATTTACCTACCGCAAGGACGAGGAAATCTACGGCGAAGGCGAGCTTTCCGAGTATGTCTACCAGGTAATCCGCGGCTCGGTTCGCACCTACAAACTCTTGAGCGACGGCCGGCGCCAGATCGGCGCGTTCCATCTGGCTGGTGACGTGTTCGGTCTCGATCCTGGTACCTCCCATCGCCTGACAGCCGAAGCAATCACCGATACCGCCGTCCGCCTGGTGAAGCGCCGCAGCCTGGAAGCCGCCGCAGGATCCGACGTCAGAGTCGCCCACAATCTTTGGACCATGACCGCAAGCGATCTCAGGCACGCGGAAGACCATATGCTGTTGCTTGGCCGCAAGACCGCGATGGAAAAGGTTGCCACCTTCCTGCTGGAGATGGACCGCCGGCTCGCCAAGGCTGGAATGATGGCGCTGCCGATGTGCCGCCGCGATATCGGAGATTATCTCGGCCTTACCCTGGAAACCGTGTCGCGGGCCCTATCGCAGCTCAACGACCAGGGCATCCTGGTGTTTTCCAGTGCCCGTCAAATCGTGCTGCGCAACCGCCAGCGGCTGGCAGATATGGATGCCTGAGGCAGGCAGCAGCCTGCCTTCGGATCAGGCCGCGCGACATGCGCATTGTAGAAAGATGGGAGTTCCGAAATGACCAGCTATCGCGTCTCCTTCTACAAGGATCTCCTGAATTCGGACGGCCACAGCTTCAAGTGCCTGCAGCGCCAAGTCGATGTCCAATCGGACGGTCCGTCGAAGGCGCTGGTGTTGGCCGAACGACTGGTCGACAATGAGCGGCTCAACGCCGACTGTGTCGAGGTGATGCATGTGAGCGGCCATCACGAATTCGAGCACCCGTCGGCCGCTCCGTGCAAACACACCTGGAGCCGCGCGTCCTGACGAGCACGCCATGACATGGACCGCTTCCTGGAACTTGCAGCGGGCTATTCCACGACATTTCAGTCACCTCTGATTGCCTTCGTCCTAACGTCGCTCGTGATCGAAATGACGCCGGGACCGAACATGGCCTACCTCGCCGTGCTCGGCGCGAGCCGGCGCCGCCTCGCCGGATTCTCCGCCGTCCTCGGCGTCGCGCTGGGATTGGCGCTGCTCGGCGTTGTGGTCGGGCTTGGTGCGGGATCGCTGATCCTGAGCAACCGCCTCGTTTATGAAAGCCTTCGCTGGGCTGGCGCGCTGTATCTCTGCTGGCTGGCTTACGACAGCTGGAAGGAAAGTCGGCAACCGGTCGAGACAGCATCCGTCAGCCAGTCTCTCTTCGTGCAGTTCCGCCGAGGATTTATCACCAACCTGCTCAATCCAAAGGCCGCGCTGTTCTTCATCGCCGTGGTTCCGGAATTCACCGCTGGCCCCGCGCCTTCGCTGCGCGAACTGACCATTCTGGTTGCCATCTATGTCGCTGTCGCCACCTTCGTGCACGGGCTGATCGTGTTGCTGGCGGGCGCGCTGCAGGCCTTTCTGGCCGCTCCAAAACGCCGTGAAATGGCCGGCAACGTTTTCGCTGTGGTCCTGTTTCTCGTCGCGGCGTGGCTTTTCGTGAGCGGCGGCCGCTAGGCCGTCCATCCACCGCCGCGTCATGCGCCGCCGGAAGTTTGGCCGGATTTGCGCTCGCTCAAGGACTGACGCGCGATGCTGAGCGATGTTGCGATGTTGAGAGACAATCAGCGCTCGGGAGAATCCAATATGAGAAGTGTCAGGCTGAAACTCGCCTGCGGCGTGATCTGCTGGGCGCTACTCGCACCGGCCGTTCACGCCGGCGAAGTCACCATTGGCAATCTACTGATCACGCAAGCCTGGAGCCGTGCCACGCCGGGTGGCGCGCCGGTTGCGGGCGGCTATCTCAGCATCGAGAACAAGGGTTCGTTGCCCGATCGCCTATTGTCGGGCTCAACCGATGCCGCGAGGAAAATCGAAATTCACGAGATGGCGATCGACAAGGGCATCATGACCATGCGCCCGATCGAAGGAGGCCTCTTCATCGAAGCGGGCAAGACGGTGAAGTTCGAACCCGGCGGCCGGCATCTGATGTTCATCGGCCTTGCCGCACCATTCAGGGAAGGCGAGCAAGTATCGGTTTCGCTGGCGTTTGAGACAGCTGGCAAGGTCGCAGTGCCGTTTCTCGTCCAGGGAATCGGTACGCGCGCGCCGGATCCCTTGACCAAGGTTGAATTACAGAAGCCCGTGTCATCAGCCGCAGTGGTCGACGATCCCAACGAGCCCTTCTTCACGCATTTCTGCGACCCGAAGGCGATGGCCAACATCACGGTGTCGCCGGGCCGCGCGGGTCCGGTCGAGATTGCGATCCAGCTTGAGGACGGCGACGAGCGGCCACTCACCACGGCTCACGGCGTATCGGTGACGCTCGCCAATCCGGACAAAGGCATCGCGCCGATAACTGTCATCGCCGAGCATGTCGGGACGGACAAATGGGTGGTGCGGATGGACGCGCCGCAGTCGGGACGCTGGTCGC
>Ga0163162_10005578_pt1 | contig 12175 bp, 7 predicted proteins | sample S55metaG_FD_115310 | JGI IMG/M metagenome (GOLD analysis project Ga0163162, IMG submission 115310) | Switchgrass rhizosphere microbial communities from Kellogg Biological Station, Michigan, USA - S5-5 metaG | ecosystem: Host-associated > Plants > Roots > Rhizosphere > Soil | place: USA: Michigan...
ATCATGCGCAGCGCGCCTCTCCGCATCGGACGCCGCGCCGGCGTTGTTTCCAGATGTCCTTCCACCAACGTTCCCGCTGGCAGCACAGGCTTTCCCTGGACCTCAACCGGATCTTCAATCTTGGCCATGAACGAGGATCCGCTGGGAGACTTTGAACTGACTTGCGACAGCAGGGAAAGCCGGGCTTTTACTCCTGCCCGTTCATCATTTTGTCTGGAAGGTGTAGCCTGAGCCCACGCACCCGCAGCCAGGGCGATGTAGCCAGCAAACAGACAGCAACGCAGGAGAGTCATCAAAATCCTCAGTCCGAGAGAAATTCGTCAGGAGACTATAAACGATATCCGAACCCGACGGCGGGGTGGGAGATTAGAAGTTCCCATGATCCGTCTGTGTCCTCCGTGGTTAAAAAATGCCCCTTCTCTAAAATCGGCCCCGCGCCCGGCTTGGTAAAATGACTCGCGGCCTTCCCATGAGCACTTTCCAACGAACGATCTTCCACGTCGATATGGACGCCTTCTTCGTCTCCGTGGAAGAGCTGTTCAATCCCCAGTTCAAGGGGAAAGCCGTGGTCGTTGGCGGACAGCGCGACGAGCGCGGCGTGGTTTCCGCAGCATCCTACGAAGCCCGCAAGTTCGGGGTTCATTCCGCGATGCCGTTGCGGACCGCCGCCAAGCTTTGTCCGCACGCCATCTTCGTGAACGGACACCCTGACCGCTATCGTGAATGTTCTGAAAAAGTGCACCGAGTGCTGAGTTCGTTTTCCCCACAGGTCGAGATGGCCTCCATCGATGAAGCCTATCTGGATATGACCGGCACCGAGCGCCTGTACGGCCCGCCCCTGCGCGCAGCACACCGGCTTCACCAGAAGGTGAAGGCTGATACGCAGCTCAACTGCTCAATCGGAATCGGGATTTCGCGTCTCATCGCAAAAGTGTCGTCTGCCCGGGCAAAACCGAACGGCGTTCTCTGGATCGTCCCCGGACAGGAGGCAAAATTCCTCGCCCCGCTCGATGTGCGCGAGATTCCTGGCGTGGGCAAAGTTACCGAGCAAAACCTGCACGGCCTGGGAATCCACAAAGTTGGCGACCTCTCTCGCTTCGAGGACACGTTTCTCGAACAACGTTTCGGAAAATCGGGCTTGGCCCTGGCGGGCAAAGCGCGTGGAGAAGATGCGGGAGGGTGGTTCGACAGCGAAGTTGGAGCTGACACGGACGCCAAGTCCATCAGCCACGAGCACACTTACAATGAAGACACCGCAAGCACCGACCAACTCGAGTCCACGTTGATGCGCTTGTCAGAAATGGTCGGCCGCCGATTGCGCGAAGGCGGGCTGCATGCACGTACTCTCCAGCTCAAGCTGCGCTACAAAGATTTCACGACCATCACGCGCGCTCATAGTCTGAGTTCCCCTACTCAGCTCGACACCGAAATCTTTGAGCAGATCCGGATCCTTTTTCGGAAGAACTGGCGACCGGGAGCGCAGGTGCGGTTATTGGGTGTGCATGCGTCGTCGTTCGAATCTCAGGGCGGGCAAGGAGACTTGCTGGAAGACGGACGCCGCCAACGCTGGCAGCGAGCCTTGTCCGCCGCCGATAGTCTCCGCGATAAGTTCGGAGAATCCAGCGTGTCGCTCGCCAGTGGTCTTCGAGGGGGATTCCGTGAACGTACTCACGAGAATCCGGCGGGATTGCCGGGGAAGAAGAGAGAAGAGCCGCCCAAAAATCATTAACCGCAAAGGACGCAAAGCACTCCGCAAAGTTCGCAAAGAAAATCTCTCGTCTCTCTGGCTTTTCCTTCGCGACTTTTGCGGAGTCCTCGGCGCACTTTGCGGTTAGCTTTCACCCGCAAACCTAGTGGGTAGCCGCCAGCAACGATCCCACTCCCGGCCGATATCCGTAAAAATCTCCCACTGTGTGCAGGTGCTCAATGACCCGCTGAGCATATTCTTCCTGAAGCGGTCCGGTCAGAAGATTGCGCTGCGCGTGCGGGTCCAGGTTCAGATCAAAGAGGAAGCTCTCCGCGGGTGAATCGTAAGTGGTGTACAAGAATCGTCCACCATCCGCGAGCAGGCCGTACACAGCACGCTCGTCAGACGCCATAAAGAGTTCGGTTCTGCGATAAGGCCTGAGTTCCTCCCTGGTTTCTGCGAACAGCGGTCTGCCAAATACAGGATTGGTCCGGATCGGACGGTGTCCCAGCAGGTAGTAGAGAGTCGGCGTGATGTCTGTGAGTGCGGAGATCTGTTCGTCGTCGTGCACCAATTGGTTGCGTATGCTCGCTGGCAGATGCACGATCAGAGGCACACGCATGACTTCTGGAAAAATCGAAAGAGAATGACTGTACCGGCCAAATTCGCCAGTGGCGTCGCCATGGTCGGAAGCTAAAACGATAATGCTTTCGTCGTAGAGGCCGCGAGCTTTCAGGTAGCCGAAGAAACCTCCCAGGCATCCATCAACCTGGTGCACTTCGTGAGCAACGCGGTCGTGGAAGCCCGGCCGTGCATGCCAATCCGGATCATTCCCCTTTGCCATGTCGTTTCTGGCAAACTGGTGCACGTTCATGGGCTGCGCATAAAAAAATACAGGACGGCTCGGATCGGTACGGGCGTCGAGCGTTTTCTCCAGTTGGCCCAGGGTCGAGCAGGCTTCGAACTGGTTCCACAGCTGCTTGACGCCATCGAGCTTGGTCAAGTTGTCAGACGGCGACAGTATCTGCTTCAGGATGTCATCGTAGCTGACGATCATCTGGTAGCCGTCTGTATTTGCCAGCTTCTCCAATCCATTCACACGTGAAAATGGCTGCATGTAGTGAGAGTGCAGCAGCATGACTCCCGACCAGATAGCCGGCTCCGAAAGGGAAGTGCCGGCATATTGGGTAAACACGTTGCGCAGAGCGACGCTATCTCGCGCGAAAGCATCCAGGTTTGGCGTGAAGTCCACTTTCGGGTTATACGCACCCAGGTAGTCCGGACGCATGGAGTCGATTATCAGAATAAAAATATTCGGACGTTTGCCCGTGGCTGGGACAAGATGGTCCACCAGGTTCACGTCTGCTATGACCTCGGCATCCCGGATGTTGGTGTACTGCCGCAAAATGCGGCACAGGTCTCCGCATGGCACTTCGCGTCTATTTCCGAGTATATGATGAGTCAATTCGAAGGAAGCGTCTTGCGCGGCATAGGTTTCGAGAGAGCGCGCCACGTCATCATCGGTGGAGCCCAGGGCCCCGGCCCAAAAGATATCCGTAGCCTGCAGGGTCTTGTAGGTGAACCCCGCTATCACCAGCACTGCGAGGACAGTAGCGGCGGAATACCTTGTACGCCTTGGCCACAGGGTATACGCGCTGACGCCTAAGACGATCCAGAAAAGGACGGTGAAGGTACTTTGCAGCACCCCATTCCAGTCGCTCCCGTCGAGCCAGGTCGGCAATGCAAGCGCCACAACCGCGAAGACAATCGCGATCGGCGCTAAGACCCAAACCGTCTTGCGCTCAGTCGGCAGGGTTGCCATGTCCGTCGATGACAGAAACGGTGACACCAGGCATCCCACGAAGAGTGTCAGCGTGACTGAAAAAGAAATGGCATACGAGTATGCCGCCCACCCCTCAAAACTCAGGGCACTGGAGAGGAAGCGATTGAGTACGGTTCCGATCATCAGTGCGGTTGCGACTCCGATCAGGCCCAGGCGCAGGCTGGTGGGACGTCGCGCTCGCCGGGTTCCCAGTCGAATCAGATTCAGGATGGAGATCACGATCAATGCGACCAGAACGTGTGAGAGCAGGCTCCAGGCTGTGATTTCCAGCTTGCCCAGGCTGAAGTTGAGCGGCACCTTTTCGGCATGACTATGAACGGCCGCCGCTGCCATGTAGAGCACGGCCACGAGAACCGATACCATGACGCCCGGTGAATATTCCAGTAGTGCGATGTCTTTGTGTTCTTTCTCCGACCTGGGCCAGTGCTGGCGCAAGTCCCATACAGCCGTCATCGTAAGCGGCAGCAGTGCGATCAGGCTCCAGCGGTAGGCTGCCCAATCATTCTGTAGCGTGGGCATGAAAGGCCAGATTGCGAGGCCTATTCCAGCCGATGCCAGTAGTCCGAAGAGGACGATTGGGTTTCGCTTCGTTCTTCCAATTCGATTGGCGGTGAAGGTTGCGAGCAGGGCAGGCCAGTAGAGAATTCCATGATGATGCGCGAACCATGGCATCCAGGCATAGGCCGGAGACTTGATCAGGGCAAAATAGGTATAAGGCAGGAACGCCAACAGACAATAGATCGAGGTCAGGACCAGGTACGCTCCCCAAATAAGTTTCAGGAATGTGGCGGTCCAGCTTCGCACGCCGAAGTCCTCGGTTCCCAACAAGTTAAGTTTTCCGGTTGAACCTCAATTGTTACTGATCGGAGCACCCTCCGCAAGATGCCCGGCGTCCCACCGCGAATCCAGCCAGTGACTAAAGTACCGCTCACCGTCGGAAAAACAGCTTGAACCGCGAAGAGACGAAGTATCACGAAGGAAAATCCTTTGATCCAAGAAACCTTCGTGAACCTTCGTGTCCTTCGTGGTTAAAGGTTTTCTTACGCCGAAATCAATCGCTGGGCAGACTTTGCCGAGTTTGCAGTAGGCAAGCTTTGCCTAGTTGCTTCCGCATCCAAAGAAACTCACAAATTCTCTCGCGTAAGTATTAGCGGCTGCAGAGTTTTCGCGATACGCATGATCGAACGCATTTGGCACCCGCATTGCTTCAGTGATCGAGAAGACAAGACCACGGCAGCTGAAGCTCAGCCAGAAGATTGCCGATAAGGGTTCTGCAAGAGCACTACTGCCGAGAGGAGAAAGCGATGTCGGTGGCAGGCATTTCCAGCAGCAATCTTTTCGATTTCACCAGTCAGAGCGTCCAGAACAGAAAGCAGCAATTCCAGCAGGAGTTCCAGCAACTCGGGCAGGATTTACAGTCCGGAAATCTGTCAGCAGCGCAAACCGATTTCGCAACCATACAACAGTCGGGACCGCAGATCAGTTCGACCTCGTCGAATCAGAATACGAGTCCCATCGCACAGGATTTCAAGCAACTGTCGCAGGACATCCAGTCCGGCGACATTTCAGCCGCACAGCAGGACTACGCGAAGATCCAGCAGGATTTCCAGAGTCAGTCCGCTGGCAAACACGGTCACCATCATCATCAGGGTGGCGGTGGCGGAGCCAGCGCGATCAGCCAGTTGATGCAGGAGTTGGGTCAAGATCTGCAGACCGGTAGCCTCTCGGCGGCCCAACAGGCTTACAGCACATTGCAGCAGGACTTCCAGCAGTTTGCCCAGAACACCGGGCTGTTCCAGTCATCGCTGCAATCCAATCCGAATGGAGTCTCGGTAGACGCCTAGCCGGCGGTTCAGACGTCGAGGGTGAATTTCTGAGGGTGCCAAGGTATTTTTCCCTTCATGCGAAATGGGGGCGAAATGCCCGCCACAATCCCGCGCGGAAAAATGCGAAAGCCAGAACTGGAAACTTTCAGGTTCTCGCTTTCATTTTGTTCGCAGCTCTTTGTAAAGCTAAATCCGATGCGGGACTTTCGTCCCACATTTTCTAGTTGGTGCTCGGGGTGGCGTTGGCGGTGCTGGTTGGCGATCCGGGATTTGCTCCGCTTCCATAGCGGATAAGCCGCGGGAAGAACGGCGTCACTTCAAAAGGCATCTTGTCACGAGCCGAAGTGATGGCGACCGGAGCGGTCTTGATCATTTCCACGTGGTCATCCCATGCGTTCAGCTTGACGCGCCCGCCCAATGGCAGAGCGGGTATCTGGTCGAGCTTGTTCGGATCCAGGGCCGGCGCCGAAGTCATCAGCGCGGACATGCGTTCGATGCCGCCTTTGCCGTCTGCAAGGCTGTTTCCCAAATGCGGAGCCAGCAGAGCGGAGAGTGCTGGACCTCGTTCCGCCAGTTGTCTCAGAAACAATCCCGCCGTATCGAGCTTCTGCGCGTAGGGTGAATTCTTGAGTAGATCGACTGCCTTCTTGTCGGCTGCGGTTTCCTCTTCCGGGATGTGCCTGAACCCAAGATTCTGATAAGTGGATTCGTCGGAGAAGAGCATGCGATCGTTGAAAGCGTAGCGGCTGCCCAGGTTGTGTCCCAGGACGATATGCGCCAGCTCGTGCGAAAGCACCATCGCCAGGCTGGCTTCGTCGGGCAGCACGTCGATCAGGCCACGGCTCACGATGATCGTATTGCCCACGCTGAAAGTTTCCAGCGGAGAGGTCAGCATCACGCGAGTGCGCACCGGACGCGGCAGGTCGATATTGTTGGTGACTTCGATGTTTGTCACCACAGTCATCAGGATCTTGTCTACTTCGCCCTGAGGAGCCAGCAAGCCGGCATTCTGTAGACGCTCGACTACGTTATCTTCCGCCTGCTGCTGCCATTCGCGCTGGGCCTGCAGCGGAGAAGCGTCCTGTGCGGTCGGGCTTTCGTCCTTCACGCTCGAGTCCACCAGCACCCGGGTCAGTTCGTCTTCCTTGTTGTTCTTCTTCAGGTCATAGCCCCAGATTCGGGTCTGTGCCTTGAAGGCCATCTTGTCTTTTGAGCCAGAACTGAAATCGCCCTCTTCGCTGTAAATGTAGGTAGGGACCCAGTAGCCGGGAATCAGGTTCAGGCGCCAGCTGTCCATGTGAAAGAACTGAGAATTCCGCGGGCGGGGCGCATATGTACCGTTGAGGCGCACCACGTTGAAATCCTGATCCTCGACCCAGATTCGGCCCAGGAAGCGCCCTTTGCCGGCGTCCTTCTTGGGGGTCACATCGAAAACGATGCAGCGTACGTCACCCTGAAACTCGCGATGCACATATTTGAAATCGTAGTGCTGGCGGTCGAAATCATCGCGGTCGGCGAAGATCATCCAGGAGAAACCAATGGGCTTGTATTGGAACTTGAACAGCTTTGATACTCCGCCCAGCATGCTTTTCTGGAGACTGGTGTCTCCCGAAAGATAGTCCTGGCGATCGACGGAATCGCTCAGGTCGAGACGCCCGAAGAAGTAATGATCTTCACGTGGCGAAGGCCCCATCTGCGGATCAAGCTTTAGATTCTGTAAATAAGTTTCTACCAGCGGGGTACGTGTTGTCAGAAAAGTGATGAGCGCATGCTCGCGCAATATAGCCCGGTCAACCACCTGGTCCATGGTGGTAGGCGCAGCTAAAGGTGCTGCGGGAGCGCTTGGCGCGGGCGTGCTGGGCGCGGGCGTGCTGACGATCGATTGCGGAGCGCTCTGAGGAGCTGCGGCTGAGTTTTCAGACGGTGCGGTGGTCTGCTGCGCCATCGCGCCGAACGAGATCAGCAAGGAAGCGGTGATGATCCATTTCCAAGTACGCATGACTCAAATCCTCTCTCTACTGCTCACTAGGCTGCTCAGTACGCCAGCTGGAAAACAACATGAACGATCGCTGTCGAATCGATCGGCTGATTAAGATGTTGGGCAGGCTTGAACTTCATTTTGTCCGCAGCTGCGACTGCTGCTTCGTCCAGACCGTGACCCAGACCCCGCACAACGCGATTCACGCGCAACTGTCCGTTCGCCCCGAATGATACTTCCAATAGTACTTCACCCTGCAACCGGAGAGCGCGAGCTTCCTCAGTGTAAACCGGATTGGGTTTAGAGATAATTTCCACAGGTGTCGTGGCTGGTCCTGTCTCTGCCTGCTGTGGCCGAGCTGCGCCCTGGCTAAACTGCTGTGCAGAAAAGCCTGCGGTTTGTACGGTGGCGCCGCGACCGTTGCTACGGCCGTCTCCTTGCCCAGCTTGTGCAATCCCGTTGCCGAAGCCTGCGCTTGCAATGGTTCCCTTAATACCATTGGTGCCAGCCGCTCCATTCCCTGTTCCCGATCCGGAAGGCAGATCAAAGGCACCTGTGCTGGCAGCGACCAGATGCGCGTTGGGTTTGCCTTCACCCTTTATTCCGTCAGGATCGCCAAAGCCGCCGGTCTGTACTTTCTGCACCGGTGCATTGACGGTGGGAGTTGCCGAGCTGCCGAACTCGCCAGTGTGCACGATCAGTGTCGGCCGCGCTCCGCCCGTAACCTGTTTGACGATCGCAGGCGGCAAGTTATTGACTTCAATCTTGGGTGGCGCTACGTCCGGTTGCGGAGGCCGCGGTGTACGGATCTCTTTCGGCACAGTCAGTTTCGGCGTATCAAACACCGGGGCCTTGGGCAGCAGCTTCGCCCTCAACACCGGCGGTGGAGTCTTTACCTTCAGCGGTTCCGGCTGCAGACTGGGCATCGGGATCAGTTCCGTGACGTGGTACTGCCGGGCAATGTTCATGCTGTCCGGCCAAATCCAGCCTAGGTTAACCAGTACAAGAAGAAGAAAGATCAAAAGGCCGTAGCTGGCCGCCAGGGCGCGCCGATCCATCCTGCGCTCCGGCAGAATTCCTAACTGAAAGCCTTCAGACGTAGCCATGCAATGAACTCCAGAATTTGAAACCCGAGCCTGGGGAGGAGTGCTGGGGTGGAGCTTCTACGGTACGAGAGAAAGGGGAAGGGGTAAACGTGCCCTGCGGGGGTGTCCTTCGGTAACCCTCGTAATGCCCAAAAGAGTACACACTCTGAACTTCGGTATCATTTCAGGAGTCGAGGGCAGGATTTCAGGTATTCGGCCGGCGTCGCCGGGCAAAACCATAAAAAACAGGTATCCCCGCCAGAATCGCCAGGCAGCCGAGTCCCGAATTGGGATAGTTGTCTCGAAAGGTGAAGTACAACAGCACCGCCGAAGCCAGTACAAACAGAGCTGGGACGACAGGATATCCCCAGACCCGGTAGGGCCGTATCGCCTGGGGATCGCGACGACGAAACACAAGCACAGTCGTGCCGGCGATCATGTAAAAAAGCCACTCCGCGAAAATCGCCAGCGAGAAAAACTGCTTGAAACTACCCCCCAACAGCAGAAGGACGATAGCGAGAATCGCCTGCACTACAATCGCGACCGACGGAGTTCGAAAACGGGGATGCACTTCCGCCAGCGCGGAAAAGAAGTAACGGTCCCGAGCCACGGCGTACGGGACACGCGCACCGCTCATCACCGTGCCATTCATCGCCACCAGCATCGAGAGAGCCATGCCGGCTGAAACCAGTCCTGCTCCCAAACCGCCCAGTACCACTGCCATGGCGTCCGAAGCAGGCCGGGGTGCGGCAGCAATCGCACCAGCCGGCAGCACGTACTGCACCGCCGCATTCACCAGCATGTACAGAACCCCTACCAGCGCAACACCGAAAATCAATGCTCGCGGAATGTTGCGCTCGGGATTGCTGATTTCTCCCGACACCATGTTCAGGTCATTCCACCCGTCGTAGGCCCACAGCGCGGCAACAAGCGCAGCCATGAACCCGGCCACTCCACCCTTCGCCCCGGTAAAGGTGCCGGCAAAATTCTGCCAACTCCCACCGCTGTAACTGAATCCGATCAGTACGATGCTGAGAATGATGGCAACTTTCAGAAATGTGAAAACCAGTTGAAAGTCGCCAGCCTTCTTGATCCCGATGTAGTTGAGGATCGACATCAATGTAGCCGCGCCTACTGCTACTAATTGTCCATACGTAACCGGGAACGGAACAGAAAGAAAATTGTGGGAGAAGAAGCTCAACGCAGGGAAGTTTCCCAGGACGCGAACGAATCCTGTAGCAAGCGTCGCAATCGATGCCGGTTTCGCGATGAGAAACCAGGTCCAGGCATAAAGAAATCCAGCCAGGGGACCGTAACCATCGCGGATGTAAACATATTCGCCACCCGCTTGCGGCTTCATGGCGCCCAGTTCGGCGTAAGTCAGGGCACCAAAGAACGAAAGCAAACCGCCCACCAGCCAGGCCAGATAGACCAACTTGGCCGAGCCCGCAGCCTGCATCATTTCGGCAGGAACCAGAAAGATTCCGCTGCCGATGATGGTGCCGACAACAATCGCGGTGGCGTGACTTAGACGGAGATCACGTGCAAGTTCGGTGGGGCGGACCATGATCAGGAGGGGAAAGTATATACGCACTTCACTTGAGGAGAGGCCGGGTACCTTGGTAGTGGGCCGTTTCAAATTCCCAACGACTTGTCGTTCCGAAGCGCGGTTTTATCGCGCGAGAAATCTGCTGCTTCGCAGCTGGCAGCAAGCAGATTCCTCGCCGATAAACCCGGCTTCGGAATGACAAGGCGCAAGCTTGGTTTGCGCAAACTGCGCCCTCACGGCTTTTCGCTTCCTTAGCGTTCTTTTTCGGTTAAACCTTATTTCTGTACACCTAGACTGACCGCATATCCCACGCCGAATGTCACCACGGTCCCGATCGCCACGTACCAGGTCCAAGGCACCTTCGTATCCAGCCACAGATAAAGCTCAATCACAAACCCGAACAACATCCCGACCATGGCTCCGGTCTGATTGGCGCGACGGGTCAGCACACCGAGCAAAAAGACTCCGAGCAGCGCGCCATAGGCAACTGATGCGATTTGCAGCCCCACCTCGATTACGCGGCCGACTTTGTGCAGAGACAATACAGCCAGCCCAAACAACAACAGCGCCCAGAACACAGTCGCGATACGCGAAAGCCGAATTTTGCGCGCCTCATCGATCTGGGGATGCCGTTGCAGATAAAAGTCGATGATCGACGTGGAAGAAAGCGAATTCAACGCGGCGCTCAGATTTGACATCGCCGCAGCCAGAATCGCCGCAATTAACAATCCTGAAATACCATGTGGCATCTGGCTGACGATGAACGTAGGGAAAATTCTGTCGGCGCGTCCGAAAGTTGCCGAAGGCACGTGATAGAACGCAAACAGCATGACTCCAACAACCAGAAACAAAGCAAATTGAAACAGAATCGCTGCACCGCTAGACAACAGCGCAGTAACCGACTGGCGCTGGTTCCGAGCCGCCAAAAGGCGTTGCACAATCAGCTGATCAGTCCCGTGACTGGCAGTGGTCAGAAACGCTCCGCCAATCAGTCCTGCCCAAAATGTGTAAGGTTTCCAGAAGTCAGGCGAGAAATCGAACACTTGCAGCTTGCCCGCGTCAGCCGCCAGGTGATGAATCGCCGGCCAGCCTCCGGGGACGAGGTGCAAAATTGTAAATAGACCCACCAGCGTTCCGCCGACGTAGATCACAGTCTGCACCACATCCGTCCAGATAACCGCCGCCAGCCCGCCCTCGAAGGTGTAGACAAGCGTTAGTGCGCAAATAATCGCGATCGATGCGACTTCTCCTGTCCCCAGCGCGATCGCGATTACGATTGAAACCGCGTAAACCCTTACACCTTCGGCTGCCGCACGTGTCACCAGAAATAGGCCGGCGGTCAACGAACGCAACTTTTTGCCGAAGCGGCGTTCAATCAGTTCGTATGCGGTGTAGAGATCACCGCGAAAATAATGGGGCAGCAACACGAAACTGATGATGAAACGTCCGACCACATATCCCATCACCACTTGAAGAAACGTCAGGTTGGTGTCGTAGGCGAGACCAGGAATACTGATGATAGTGAGCGTGCTGGTTTCAGCCGCGACGATGGAAAGCGCAATCGCCCACCAGGGAATATTCCGGTCCGCAAGAAAGTAGTCGCGCAAAGTGCGCTGTTTCTTGCGGAAGCGCAAGCCGAACAGAGTGATCCCGCACAAATACAAAGCGATGATCGCGAGATCGAGTCGGTCGAGAACCATAACAAACCGTGTGTGGCGCGGGCGCCCTCGCCCGCGAGCCGGCAGAGGCAAGTGCCATGCCGTAACGCCGGCGTCCCCGGCGGCTGTCGCGAGGGCGTCTTGCCCTCGCAGCATGATGCCATCCCAGAGTACCGACCCAAAGGAACAAAGGTCACCGAATCTGTCGCGGGGTACCTATCTCGTCACGCGCGAAGTTGTCGTTAAACGCTGGTACTTCGGTGTCGGCAGGGAAGCTGATCTCTTGTGATAGAACTACGCTCGTGGCGATCTTTCTCGGTATCGACGGCGGCGGCAGCAAGACCTCCTGCCTGATCGGCGACGAAATGTCGGTCCTCGGTACGGGGACGGCCGCCGGAAGCAATATGGTCCGGGTCGGCGAGGCGCAAGCCCGCGAGTCACTCGCAAGCGCGATCCGTCAGGCTTGCACGGTTGCCAGGGTAAAGCCGTCAGAGATCACCAGAGTCTGCGTTGGTCTTGCGGGCGCCGCACGTGCCGAGGTCAGCCAAC
>Ga0163162_10005581_pt1 | contig 12171 bp, 12 predicted proteins | sample S55metaG_FD_115310 | JGI IMG/M metagenome (GOLD analysis project Ga0163162, IMG submission 115310) | Switchgrass rhizosphere microbial communities from Kellogg Biological Station, Michigan, USA - S5-5 metaG | ecosystem: Host-associated > Plants > Roots > Rhizosphere > Soil | place: USA...
GCACGCTGAGGATGTCGTCGGTCTGGAACGGCTCGGCGGGATAGATCACGGCCGACATGTGCGTATCGACTTCGAAGTTGCTCGATACGACGTAACCACCGTGCCGTTCTTCCCATTTCGGCGCGGTCACGTTGACATCCGGCAGCGTCGTCTGCGCGGCGACAGCGAAGGGCAGAAATCCCAGGACGAATGCGCATCCCGCGCGTGCCGCGCGGCGTTCCCTGATTGCTCCTCTCATGACCCGAGCTCCGTGTCGACCGCGTCGCAAAGCAAGTTGGCAGTCCCTTCCGCCCGCGTAGCTTCGCCCCCTCGCACCATTCGACGCAAGGCGCCTGATGTAAATTCCTGCAAGGTTTCCTGACTCGCCTGCGCGGTCCATGCTCGCGCATCGCCGGCGGCTTGCGATCCGCGTCATCCGGAGCCGCTGGCGATTCGGATGGTCCAGGTTGGCGCCGGAAGAAGTGCTGGCTGCTTGCGGATATCGGCAATGAAGCGGCCAGAGGCAGACCGGCTGACCGCCGCGGTATGATCTGCGGTTGTGGCGGCCGCAGCACCAAGCGGCAAATGTCGTTTCAGCTTCAATCCATCATCGAGGACGATCCATGCTCGCAGTCCGTCGCGTTGCGCTCCCGCTGGCAATGCTGTGCGCAAATGTTTTCGCACAGTCGCCGGGGCCGGAGGTGAAGAAATTCATCGCCTATGACGATACGCTCATTGCGCTGACGCATGTGCGCGTAATCGATGGCACCGGCGCGCCGGCACAGGACAACCGCACGCTCGTCCTGCGCGATGGCAAGATCGAATCAATCGGCGATGCAGCGCCGCCGGCCGGCGCGCGCGTCATCGATCTTTCCGGCCACAGCGTAATGCCTGGCCTGGTCGGCATGCACAACCACCTGATGTACACCGCGTCGATCAATCTCGATGAAGACGGCAAGATTCCGCCGCCGGGATTCCTCGTCACCGAGCTCGCGTTCTCCGCGCCGCGCCTGTACCTGGCATCCGGCGTCACGACGATGCGCACGACCGGCAGCATCGAGCCGTACGCCGACTTGAACATCCGCCGGCTGATCGACGAGATGAAAATGCCCGGACCGCACATCGACGTGACCGGACCGTACCTCGAGGGCAAGGACAGTTCGTTCCCACAGCTCGCGGCAATCACTACGCCGGAACAGGCGACGAAGACCGTCGCGTTCTGGGCAAGCCAGGGCGCTACGTCATTCAAGGCCTACATGAACATCGCCGAAGGTGTGCTCGGCGCCGCGATCAAGGAAGCGCACAAGCACGACATCAAGGTTACCGGACATTTGTGCTCCGTCGACTATCGCCAGGCCGCCGCGCTCGGCATCGACGACCTGGAGCATGGGCCGGTCTATACCGATTCGGAATTCGTGCCCGACCGCAAGCACGATGTCTGTCCGAACATCCCGGCGATCGTCGCCTCGTGGGAAAAACTTGCGATCGACAGCGCGCAAGTCCAGGGTTTGATCCAGGACTTGATCAAGCACCATGTCGCGGTGACGTCGACGCTGCCGGTGTTCGAGGCCTCGATCACGACGCGCCCGGTGCTGTCGCCGCGGCAGACGCAAATGATGTCGGCAGAATCGCTGCGCAGCTACCTTGCCGCGCGCGCTTCCGCGGCGACCACGGCAGGCCGCGCGGAAAAAGCCGAAGCCGCGCTGAAGAAAGAGATGGCATTCGAACTGGCTTTCGTGCGTGCCGGCGGATTGCTGCTCGCCGGTCCCGATCCGACCGGGATCGGCGGCACGCTGCCGGGCTTTGCCGATCAGCGCGAACTTGAGTTGCTGGTCGAAGCCGGCTTCACCCCGCTCGAGGCAATCCACATCGCCACGGCGAATGGCGCGCAATTCGAGAAACAACTCGATCGTATCGGCACGATCGCCGCGGGCAAGCACGCCGACCTGGTCGTGCTCAAGGGCGATCCGGGCCAGCGCATCGCCGACGTCGAGAATGTCGAACTCGTGTTCAAGGACGGCATCGCCTACGACCCGGCGAAGCTGATCAACTCGGTGCGCGGCATGCTTGGGGTTCGCTGAAGAGACGGCGCAGAGACCGAAGCGTCACCGGGACTGCTGTCGTGTTCGACCAATCCCGCCTGGTTCCGTACCAAGCGGGTTTGCTGCGGGTAGACTCCGCACGCTTGATCCGAAAACAACCCGACCCTTGGGAGGAAGGCTATGGTCACGCTTGCTCAACTGTGGTTGCCGATCCTGCTGTCGAGCGTATTCGTGTTCTTCGCCAGCAGCATCCTGCACATGGTCCTGAAGTTCTGGCACATGCCCGATGGCAGCGGCTTTTCGAACGAGGACGAAGTCGGCGCGGCGATGCGCAGGGGAAGCAGCGGCGCCGGCATGTACATGATCCCGTATTGCAAGCCGGAGGCGATGAAAGAACAGGCGATGCAGGACAAATTCAAACAGGGACCGGTCGGCGTGATCTTCCTGCGCCAGCCTGGCGCAATGAACCTCGGAGCATTTCTCGGCCAGTGGTTTGGATTCTGCCTGCTCGTGTCGGTGTTCTGCGCGCACTTGAGCGGCCACGTCCTGCCCGGCGGCACTCCCTACATGCGCATCTTCAGCGCAGTCGGCGTGGCTGCCTTCATGTGCTACGGCCTGGGCTCCATACCGAATGCGATCTGGTGGGGGCATCCGTGGAAAAGCCAGATCAAACACGTGATCGACGGCTTGATCTATGCACTGCTGACAGCGGGCACGTTCGGCTGGTTGTGGCCGCCAGCCTGACGCGTTTCTTGCGGCGCGCATTGCTCCCCGCAACCTTCACGTAGCGTCGCGCGTCCGGCAGCGGCGCGGCGGCGTTTGCAAGGCCCCTGCAAGCTGCATGGGCTAAGCTCCAGCTGTTAGAACGCCGCCGTCGCCGCACCTGCCGGGCCTCACCATGTCTGCTGTTGCCATCGATCGTTCCATCTTCGCTGCCGTTGTCGTCATTGCGTCTGCATCCGCTCATGCCGATGCCGACGGGATTTTCTGGAGCGGTTTTGAACCGGCGATCGAGGCGCCGCCGCAGACCTGGACCTGGGTACCGTTCGACAATGCCTATTGCGGCAATGGCACGAAGACCGGCATCGGCGTCAACCTCACGTCCGCGAGCAATCGCCTGCTGATCTACCTGCAGGAGGGCGGCGCATGCTGGGACGCTCTCACATGCGTATCGCCCTTGGTGAGCAACTTCACGACGGGCTACGGAGCCTCCGATTTTGCCGCCGATGCGGCCGACACCACCTACCTTAATCTGCCGGGTGGATTTTTTGATCGGTCAGCCGCGGCGAATCCGTTCAAGGACTACAGCTATGTGTTCGTCCCCTACTGCACAGGCGACACGCACTCCGGCAGCAACGTCACGTCATTCGGCGCTCTGCCGGCGTACTTCGTCGGCTTTCGGAATATCACGGCGTATCTCGAGCGGCTCGTGGTGACGTTTCCCGGCGCCGACCGTATCGTCCTCGCCGGCAGCAGCGCGGGCGGATTTGGCGCAACGCTGAACTGGTGGCAGACCGCGCAGGCGTTTCCCGGCGCGCGCGTCGACATGATCTCGGATTCCGGCGCGATCATGCCGAACGACGTTCTGCCATCGCCGAACACAACCGAAGCAGCGCAACGAGCAGCGTGGAACCTTGACGCGACGACGCCGCCGGGTTGCACGGGCTGCGCAACGGCTTTCGATGCGATCTACGACTTCGACTCGAGCACCTTTCCGAACAGCCGGGGTGCGCTGCTTTCGTACCAGCAGGACTCGATCCTGTATCTGTTCTATGGCATCACGAAATCGAAGTTCACGCAGGGACTCGGCGAAGTTGAAACGCAATTTTTCGATCCGAGCGCGAACCTGCGCTACTTCAACGCGAGTGGCTCCGGGCACGTGCTCTGGTTCGATCCGACGCTGTCGACGAAAGGCACGACCGTGCTGCAATTCATCACGCTGATGGTCACCGACGATCCGGGCTGGGCAAGCGTTACGCCGTAGAGTTCGAGCGCCCGCACGCGTGTGCAGTGACGCCCGCAACAATTCGGGGTAGATCCGCACGTCGCCATCTTCGGCAAGCCGGCACGGCAAAAACCTGCATTCAGCCGAGAATTGACGCGAGCGCGGGCGCCAAATCAGGGTGCTTGAACTTGAATCCCTCGGCAGTCGCACGCTTCGGTACGACGCGTTGTCCGGTAAGCAGAATATCGGCCATTTCCCCGAACAGGACTTTCAGCGCGAACGCGGGCATCGGCAGCAACGCCGGCCGACGCAGTGCAGCGCCCAGCGTGCGCGCAAATTCCGCGTTCGTCACCGGCGCCGGCGCGGTGCCGTTGTAGGCGCCACGCGCACTGCTGTTGTCGACGAGCCAGCGGATCAGCGCGACGATATCCTCGCGTGCCACCCAACTCATCCACTGGCGACCGCTCCCCATTTTCCCGCCGATACCCAGACGGAACGGCAGCAGCATCTGCTTGAGCGCGCCGCCCTCGGCACCGAGCACGATGCCGGTACGCACACGGCAGACGCGTACGCCTAGCGCCTCGGCCTTGATCGCCTCGGCTTCCCAGTCACGGCACAGGTGCGCGGAAAAATCGTTGCCGAGGTCGGCGTCCTCGTCGAGTTCCTCGTCGCCGGTCGCACCTTACCAACCGATTGCAGAACCGGAAACGAGCACGGCGGGCGCGGAATCCTGCCGGTCGATCCAGTTGAGCAAGCGTTTGGTCATGCCGATGCGCGAGGCGACGAACTCGTGCTTGCGCACGGCAGTCCAGCGGCCGCTGGCCAGATTCTCGCCGGCAAGATTGACGACCACCCCGATGTCCTGCGCGAAGTCGAGCCGGTCGATCAGGAACACGGCATCCGGCAAGCGCTGTCTGGCCCGCGCGATATCGCGCGTCAGCACGGTCACGCGATGGCCGTCCGCAAGCAGGCTGCGGCACAAGGCGCTGCCGATGAATCCGCTGCCACCGGTGATCAGATAGTGCATATGGCCTCCGGGCGGGCCAGCCACTCCGATTGTACTCCGATGCACGGCAGCCGGCGCGTGCACGGCAACCAGGATCCGTGCGCCGGCACCGCGGCACAACATGCCGGGCCGCAGCATCCGCCGCAACCTAGCGGCTGCGCCACGTTGATCCAGTTGCAGAAAATTGCGCAATTGCCGCCGGCCGCTACTTTCGGCACACGAAAGGCTGTCGTGCGTGCCGCAGCCTTCGCCCTTCATGAGCACGGGGACAAGGAGACTTCCATGACAAAAATCGCACGGGTCCAAAATCTTCTGGCCGCGGTCCTTCTCGGTATTTTCCTTGCCAGCCCTGCACTGGCCGCGGACGTCTACGATGCCGCCGTCGCGCACGCCGGCCGCAGTTCCGACGACCACAAGCGCGACGCGACCGACCGCCCTGCCGACGTATTGCGGATTTCAGGAATCAAACCCGGAATGCAGGTGGCCGATTTCCTCGCCGCCGACGGCTACTACAGCGAACTGCTCAGCTACGTCGTCGGCGACAGCGGACATGTTCTGCTTCTCAACAACGTGCCTTACGACCGGTTCGTCAAGGACGCCTGGAAAAGGCGCATCGAAAAGCAGCATTTGACGAACGTCGAGCATCGGACCGTCGACCCCGCAAAGATGGGTCTGGAGGATGCTTCGCTCGATGCGATCGTGCTGGTCAAGGTCTACCACGACTTGTACTGGGTCGCTCCGAAAGACGGCTGGCCGAAGGTCGATGTGGCGTCCGTGCTCGACCAGCTGGCGCGGGCGCTGAAGCCCGGCGGCATTCTGCTGATCGTCGATCATTCGGCCAAGCCCGGCAGCGGCAGTTCAGTGGCCGGATCGCTGCACCGGATCGACGAGCAGTTCATGCGCAAGGATTTCGAATCGCATGGATTCACGTTCGTGGCCAAGAGCAACGTCCTGCGGCGGCCCAACGACAAGCTCGACCAGATCTCGTACCAGGAACCGATGCTCGGCAAGACCGATCGCTTCGTCTACGTATTCCACAAGGCCGGTTGACGCCGGCAGAGCGCTGTAGGTCGAGTGGGCGGCTGCCGAGCGCTTGCCGCTATCGGCCGGGCAACGACAGCGGATGGATCAGCGCTCCGCGGCCTGCAAGGCGGAAAGCGCCTTCGTTCGCGCGACCGCATCGAGATGCGCGATCTTTTCGGCAGCGGCGTAGAACGAGGTCCATTGGTCGCTTTGGCGGGCAAAGAGCACGGTGAAGGCCGGCACCCAGCGTCGATACAAGCCGAACGGCAGCAGCTTGGCATTGTTGATGTCGGACTTGATCCAGTCGTCATAGCCACCTTTTCCGTTCCACTGCGTGTCGCGCAGGCGGGAGTAATCGGCGCGCAGGCGCTCGATCTCCTCGTGCTTGCGCGCGCGCATGACGTCGGCCGGCAGCGTCGTGGCGTACAGTACGCGCAGGCGTTCGCGCGCATCGAGCACGATCTGTTCGAACTCGTCCTGCTGCTTGCGGGCAATGTCCTCCTCGAGCGGCAAGCCGCGCGCGGCGCGCCATTCGCGCAGGCCTTCGTACTGCACGAATGTTGCGAACGATTCGTTGAACTCGGTATCGCCCTTGACGAACAGCCGCTGGTGGGCGAGCTCATGGAAAATCGTCGCTGCAAGTTCGTCATCGTCCCAGCGCAGCATCGTATTCAGGATCGGGTCGGCGAACCAGCCGAGCGTCGAATACGCCGCCGAGCCACCGACCCACGTGTCGAGACCGTTCGCCTGCAAGCGCGCGGCTTCGGCTTCAGCGCGTTGCCGATCGAAGTAGCCGCGGTAGGCGAGGCAGCCGACTAACAAATAGCAGTTTTCGACGGCCTGTACGGAAAACTCCGGAGCCGCAAACACGTTCCAGGTCGCGTACGGCCGCTTCAGATCGGCGTAGTCCGTGTAGCTGGCATTGCGCGGGAGGCCGAGCCTGTCCGAGGCGAACGTGCGCGCCTTATCGGCCAGTTCGAGCCGCGCCTTGAGCGTCGCGTCGGCTGTCGGATCGGCGATGATGCGTGCTATCGGCTGACGCGCTGCCAGCATCGAGTATTGGCCCTGGGCCAGTTGACCGTAGTAGCCGAGCGTCGAACAGGCCGACAGCGACAATGCCGCCAGAATGCCGGCAACGGGAAGCGTATTCGTTCGGGTTGGAAGCGCCGGCATGCAGGCATTCTAGCGGAGCGTGCGGACGCCGCCGGCTGAACGTCGGTTGGCGCGCAATCGTCGCGCGACGCGGACATCCGCGCTACCATTGGCCGATGATGATTTCGCGAATCCTGTTGCTTGCGGCCTGTTGCGCGCTCACGCCGTCGGCACGGGCCGGGGCCGGACTTACGTCAGCCGGCGTCGACCCGACGGCAGGCAACAACAACGTGCCGCAAGAGCCCACCCTGGCGCAGGTGGCTCCCGTCGCGAACCAGGGCCAGCCGGGCGCTGCCAGTGCCGGATCGAACAGTCCCGTGCTGAACCCCGGGGTAGCCGGCGCGAACGCAGCACAAACCGCGACTGGCGCGGCGGACGGGGAAAAAACGGCGGCTGCGCCCGTCGTTGTCGTGCCGACGCCGCCACCGCCTCCACCCGATCCATCAACCCTGCCGGTTTCCGTAATCAAGCCACTGAACAAGACAGCAGAGGGCGCTCCGCCCAAAGCCGATGCCGAATCAACCGTGACTACGACGGCGAAACCCGCGCGTAGCGTTTCGCCCAATGCAGCGGCCGAGCCAGTGCCCGCGCAGGTGCGTGCGCCGGCGCCTGTGCCCGCGCGCGTCCAGCAACCCGCGCCAGCGGCGCGGCCAGAGCCGGCGCGCAGCGGCGTCGACGCAGCGGCGGCCAACGCCGCTCCGCCCTCGGCGACGGCGGATGGCAGCGCGAACGGCTTTGTGTTTTATACCGGCGCCGGCATCGCCGCAATCATCCTTGCGCTTTCGTTCGCAGGATTCATGCGCGCAGGCAAAGACTCCGGCCGGCCACGCGCCTGACACGGACCCGCCGACAGGACTACGCGCGCCGGCCGGACTTCGGTTTGAGCAGGGTTCCAGTGCAGCGCGCGGAGCCGCAGCGACACGCCCATATCTTTTTCAGGGCCGGCGTATGGCGCTCTTCGAGGGTAATGCCGTAATCGTAGGTCAACTCTTCGCCGGCCCGGATCGCGCGCCGCGACTCGATCACGACGCGGTCCTTGCGCCCGTCGCCATTGCCGCTCTCGACGATCCAGGCCTGGCAGTTCGGCGCGCAACTGTGATTGATCCAGCGCGCGACATTGCCGCCGTCGCCCCCGTCGATGACATATTTTTCGTTCAGCGTGAACAGGAATGTGTGCCCGCTGTCGGTATCGTTGCCGTAGCGGCGATTGGCCTGTGCATGCGTGAGGCGGCGACCGCGATATTCGACGATCGTCGTGCCCTTGGAGATAGCGCGCGCGGCGAACACGCCGCTGCCATGAATCGGCGACTGGCGCCGGATGATGCGTCGGGTCATGCGCAGAACTCGTGGACCTTCATTGGAACCGGACTGCGAATGATAGCGCGATGCGCAGTTGCGTGGCATGCCGGCCAGCCGGCGTTTTAAAAAATCGTTGCAGCCGACGAGAGTCTCGCGTCGCAGCGAGATTTCAAATCGGGGCGTTGCCGATTGCCTGGCTGGCGAGTGCCTCGTATGATCGCGCCACGCGCTTCGGGGCAGCATCATGTCTTGGTTTCGCTTGGGCAGGCTCATCGGGTCGGCATTGGTCGCGCTGTGCGCAGGGCTTCTGTCGATGCCTTCGGCTGTCGTAGCGCGGAGTCATGGCGGGTCGAGCCATGCGCCGGGCCAGTTCGACTACTATCTGCTGGCGCTGTCCTGGTCGCCCAGCTATTGCCTGACGCATCCGGATGACTCGCTCCAATGCGCCAGCAAGGGATTCGGCTTTGTGTTGCACGGGCTGTGGCCGCAGCAGCGCAGCGGCGACTGGATCGAGCATTGCGAAAGTGACACGGCGCCGGATCAGCCCACGATCGAGCGCACCCTGGCGTTCATGCCGAGCCGATCCCTGATCGCGCACGAATGGCAGACGCACGGCGCATGCAGCGGACTGGATCCGAAGAGCTACTTCGATCTCGCCGACCGCGCGTTCGCCAGCGTCAAGGTTCCGACGGCGCTGGCCACGCCGAAATCGCCGCCGGCGCTCAGCGCGGCGCAGATCGTTCACGAATTCGTCGCGGTCAATCCGCGCCTCGATGAACGCATGCTCAGCGTCGTCTGCCATGATGGCGCCGAACTGGTCGAGGTGCGTATTTGCCTGGACAAGGAAACGCTGGCTCCACAGGCATGCAGCGGCCGGGTTCGCAATTCCTGTCGCAGCGGCGCCTTGAAGATTCCGGCGGCGCGTTGAAGCAATCCATCGATCTTTCAGCGCTGCAGTCTTGGCGCAATCTCCAGGGGAAATCATGAGAATCCTACGCGTATTGTTCAAGCTTGTGATCGCGCTCGTCGTCGTGGTTGCAACGGCACTCGGCCTGGTCTACTGGCGCAGCAGCGCGCTGCTCGCACAGCACATCGAAGTCCGCGAACCCGCTCTGACGATTCCGGCGGACGCCGAAGCGCTGGCACGCGGCCAGCACATCGCGATTACGCGCGGCTGCACCGACTGCCACGACAAGGATCTGGGCGGACGCGTGCTCGTCGATGCGTTCCCGATCGGCCGCCTGGCGGCGCCAAACCTGACACGCGGCAAGGGCGGCGCCGGCGCGCGGCTCGATGCGGCCAGCCTGGAACGCGCGATCCGCCATGGCCTCGGCGACGGCGGACGCCTGCTGCTGTACATGCCGACCACGGATTTCAACGCGCTGACCGACGCCGACACAGCCGACCTGATCGCCTACGTGTCGTCGGTCGCGGCCGTCGATCGCGACATCCCCGCCCCGACCGCGGGGCCGTTGATGCGAACCTTGTTCGTCCTCGACAAGGCGCCACTGGCGTACGCGTTACGCGTCGACCAGCACGCAGCGCACGCTGCAACGATGGCGCCCGCCGCGACTGCCGAATACGGCCGCTACCTGGCCAATTCGTGCACCGGTTGCCATGGCGAACATTTCAGCGGCGGGCGCGTGCCCGGAACGCCGCCGAGCTTCCCACCGGCGCGCAACATCACGCCGGATCCGGCCAACGGCATCGGCAAATGGAGCAAAGCGGACTTCTCGGCGGCCGTGCGCACCGGCAAGCGTCCGGATGGCTCGACCCTGAATTCATTCATGCCGTGGAAAGCGTTCGCGACGCTGACCGACATGGAGCTCGACGCGCTCTGGGCCTACCTGCAGACTGTGCCGGCGCGCGCTGTCAGCGAACACTGAGTCAATCGAGCGCCTTGTCGAACACGACCTGGCGCTTGCGCTCGACGTAGCCTTCGCGCAGGTAGAAACGGTGTGCCCTTTCGCGCACGACGTTGCTGCGCACGCGAAAATGCGCGAAACCGTTCTCTCGCGCCCACTTCTCCGCTGCGGACAGCAGTGCCGCGCCGACGCCGGCGCCGCGCGCGCCGGCGCTGACGACGAGTCCGGCGAGTTCGGCGAACGGGGATTCTTCCAGATGCAACCGCGGCACGACGTGCGTCCAGCCCAGGACGCGGCCGTGCACGTCGGCGGCGACGAACACCTCGCCTGCGTTCGCGTCGCGCACGCGCGCCAGGCGCTGGTTCAGCGTATCCGCAGTACCCGGGTAGCCCAGCTGAGTCGACAAGTCTGCCAGCGCCGCGGCGTCCTCGCCGCGTGCAGGCCTTATCGAGATGGCGCCTTCCAGCGCGGCCATTTCAGCAACAGCCGTCGCCGTGGTGAGTGTGCGCCGCGCTGGCGGCAACGCCGCTGGTCAAGCCCTGCAGGCTCGCCTGGTGATGGTCCGCGATGACCTTCGCCACGCACATGCTGACGCGCTTGCCGGTTGGAATGTGCAGGAATTCATTCGGGCCGTGCGCGTTCGATTGCGGGCCGAGCACGCCGGTGATCAGGAACTGCGCGCCGGGAAATTTTTCGCCGAGCATGCCCATGAACGGGATGCTGCCACCCTCGCCGTTGTACGCCGGCGGTGTGCGGAAGAATTCGCGTGACGCGCCATCGACCGACGCCTCGAGCCACGGCGCCAGGGCCGGCGCGTTCCAGCCGGACGTGGCTTTCTCGAGTTCGAAATGGACCTTGGCGCCATACGGCGGATCGGCCTCGAGCAAACGCTTGACCCGCTCGCCAGCGGTCGTGCCGTCCAGCGTCGGCGGCAGGCGCAGCGAGAGCTTGACCGCGGTGAACGGACGCAACACGTTGCCGGCCGATTCGAGCGCCGGGATGCCGTCCAGTCCGGTCACGGCGAGGGCCGGCCGCCAGGTCCGGTTGAGCACGAGCTCGGCCAGGTCCGAGTCGACCGGCCGCATGCCGTCCACAAAGGGAAATTTGGAATACACCGCATCGCCGAGCACCTGCGCGGTGCGCCGGGCCTGTTCGACGCGCTGGGCCGGGATCTCGACGTACAGCTCCTGCGGCTTGATCTTGCCCGTGACTTCGTCCTCGAGCCGCGACAGGACCTCGCGCAGGATGCGGAAGCTCGACGCGACGACGCCGCTGGCGTCGCCGGAGTGCACCCCTTCGGTCAGCACCTGCACGCTGAGGTTGCCGCCGGTGAGCCCGCGCAGCGACGTCGTCAGCCACATCTGCTCGTAGTTGCCGCAACCGGAATCCAGGCACACGACGAGCGACGGCTTGCCGATGCGCGCGGCGAGATGATCGACGTAGTACGGCAGGTCGTAGCTGCCCGATTCCTCGCAGGCTTCGATCAGGACGACACAACGCGAATGCGCGACGCCCTGTTCCTGCAACGCGAGGATTGCAGCCAGCGAGCCGAAAATCGCATAGCCGTCGTCGGCGCCACCGCGGCCGTAAAGCCGGTCGCCTTCGATGACCGGTTTCCACGGACCCAGATGCGCCGCCCAGCCGGTCATCTCGGGCTGCTTGTCGAGATGGCCGTACAGAAGCACGCAGTCTTCGCCGGCATTTCCGCTCGCGGCGCCGGCCGGCCCCGTCGCGGGAATATCGATGAAAATGACCGGCGTGCGGCCTTGCAGCCGCACGACATCGAGGGTCATGCCGGGAATCGGGTGCGACTTCGCCCAGCCCGCCAGCTGCGCGACGGCCTGATCCATGTAGCCATGC
>Ga0163162_10005584_pt1 | contig 12166 bp, 11 predicted proteins | sample S55metaG_FD_115310 | JGI IMG/M metagenome (GOLD analysis project Ga0163162, IMG submission 115310) | Switchgrass rhizosphere microbial communities from Kellogg Biological Station, Michigan, USA - S5-5 metaG | ecosystem: Host-associated > Plants > Roots > Rhizosphere > Soil | place: USA...
GCAGGTGGAGCAAGGCTAACCAACTCAACCTGCAAGCCATAGCGTAACGATTCCGAAGCAATAGGCGTTTTGCTGCGTGTTTCCAGCAATGAAATAATGGTTGGGCTTTCTGCTATAATTTCTTGGCCTTTAAAGACAAACAAATATTCATTTTGAAACTGTATTTTGTAGGTTTCAGTTTGCGAGCGAATAATAGCGTGACCCATTAAAAAACCATTTTCTATGCGATGCTCGACTTCTGTGATGACGCCAGCAGTAATCAGCGTGGCTTCAGGGCATTGTTTGGCCTGCAACTGTCTTCCCAATTCAAATGCACGCATAATACTATTAGGGATAACATATTTTTCCTGTTGGTCAGCCGTAAAAATAAATGTTGAAAATGCAGCGCTGCAACCAAAGCGCATGGTAATTTGGCGAGCTTGATCTTCAAGATCTGGCATAGAGTGCGCTACAAAATGCACGCACTCACCCAACGCACTGCTTACATAAGCTTGCAAATTGCTGACTTTGTTCACAGCCGGCTTGCACATATTAATTTTTGGAAAAGCTCGACCAATTAAATCACCATTTAATACCGGCAAATGATAGATGGACGCTAATAAAAACGGTGTTAATGCATTGCAGCCGCCAATTTCAGCTGGCATTAATACAATATTTTTATCGGGATAATCACGTTTAATTTGCGTGAATAATTGCACAAACATATCTTGATTGGGAATGCGCTCAATGCAAACCAGCGGCGCGCCTATCATGGCGAGTGGCACAACTAAGTCATCAGGTTTTAACTCAGCTAGCGAGATAATATCAACCGGCCCATGTTGGCTCAGCAAATAATGCAAAAAATCAGTTAAGATAACCGGATCGCCACCACCGCCAGAACCCAATAACGCAGCACCTGATGACAAGTAAGCTAAATTTTCTATAGATAATTGTTTCACGTGCGTGCTCCTAATAAATAGCTAGGCAGGTAATAGACAAACATTAAGCCGCTTGTTAATACCCCAACATCTAAAAATAAATCTCCAGTTAACGTAATTTGATTAAAACGTGAAAAAATTATCACCCACATAATCAAAATAAAAAATAATTGATGAATTGTTTGTTGGCGGACGTTAGGCGCTGGCATCTTCATGCGATTAATAACGATATAAGCTAACACTAACACTCCTAAAATTTCTGAACTGACACTAATTGTCTCTAAAAATAGCGAATAATGTTTTTGAATATCCACTAAGGCAAGACTGCCTGCGCAAATCGCAACAAATACTAACCCTTTTAAATACGATAATGAGGTTGTTCTGTTAATAATAATGCTGGATGAATAAAGATTTAAGCAGCTTGCCACCATGCCCGATAATAATAAAAAAATAAGCGAGATACGGTTAAATTGCTGCAAAAATTGTGAAACATCCGTGCTTGAACCTACGGCTAAACGCGAGAGATAAATGCCAAAACCTTCTATCAATGGATAAGCGACCAAAAATAATAAAAGTACGCTGCTTGTGCCGCTTTTCGTTGATTGCGAAAATCGGTAAAACGTTGGCAAATCAAAAATCACACCACTGCCTGCAGTTATCGCCAACACAATGCCAACTTGCATTGGCAATGCATCAGGCAATTTCATCATGATGGCAGAGTTGCTGGTTGAAAATAACAAATACATCAGACTGGCAATTAAAGCCGGTAAAAGTATTTTGTTAACATTCGTTAACCCTGTTATCTCTTTGGCGCTTGCGATCATGACAATCGCTGTCATGATAAAAACGCCTATTATGGGATTAGAAAACATAGAACTCAAAAGATGTAATTGAATGGCTGACCAGCCGATTAAGCTGGTCACCATTCCTAAAGCACAAAATATAGCTCCCTGCCTGCCAAACAAGTAGGTTGCAAAATCAATGGTGGACATATTGTGCTGCTTAATAACCGGCATGTAACAACAAGCCATTGCGCATAACACAATATTGCCAATTACAATTTGCATTAAACACTGTTGCATAGAAAAATGCTGACCCATGACATAGCCCACCAAAATGACGGGCAATGACAATGCGCCGCTCACTTGTATGTAAGTGAGATCTAAACAGGAAAGTGTCTTGTTGCTCATAATGCTGTTCCTCGTGAACTAGTTATGTCAGATTTTTCTATTAAGTCTTTGCATTTAATTTCCAATGCTAAGCATTTATTTTGTATTTCTCCAAAAGTTGCGCTGTATACGTGATCAACACTAATAGGGACTGTTTTATCCGTACGACGTTTGCCAACGGTATAACGAGTACTTTCACCAAACATTCCATACTGGCGAGCTAAAGTCGCTAATTGCTGGTATTCAGCTTTTGAAGCGGAAAATAAGTCAACTTTAAAAGTTGGTGATGGAACTTCCTCTGCAAAAATGCAATCATTTCTAGCTTCTTCCTTTTTCAAGCTCGGATACTGGCAGTGCCCAGCGGCTAAAATCATGATGAGTGTGGCAATATCTTGCTGTGAAAATTCTAACAAAAATTCATCGAATGTCGACTTAGCTAAAAATGAATTCGAATCACTAGTTGATTTATAGTTAAAACAGCTAAACATTTCAAACACCATGCAAGCTTTATCTGCAGCAATAGTCGCTGGGGCAAAGCATTTCTGGCTAGTAGAAAAATCATAAGCAAGCACACGACAGCCATCGAGTTCATAACTGTTATCGGTAAATTTAATACGTTTTAAAAACACCACCACGGGCGTTGCGTCAACTGCAGCCGTGTGTAGCGCCATCTTGGTTGCTAGATAGAAAGAGAGCAACGGAATGCTCACACCAAACAATGAAAGAGACTTTTCGCCAAGATCAGTCAAATCGCCTTGTTTTAAGTCCTTGCAGCGTGAGCGCATATAAGCAATCGTTTTAGCTGCAACACTGGCTTTTTTCTCGGTAACGCTTTTATTAAGCTTTTTCTTGCTTGCATCTTTCAATGCGCCAATTTTTGCATTGTCTGCATTCGAGCGTTCTTCAACAATAATGTTAAACGCATCGTATTGGGTTGATTTAATCGAGGTAAGCAGAGCGCAATCGCTGAGGTAAGCGCGCTCGTCTTCGCTAAGTGTTGCGGCTTTTGGTGCAAGTGATATTAAGTAAGGGGAACGTGTGTGGCATGCCATGTCACTCACTAAAGGATCTAAGCCTATAATTTCTCTCGGTTGCATAAATTTTTCTCCTGCATTGGTTGCTAATAAAATAAAGAATTAGGTTGAAGATGTGTTGTACGTGCCAATGCAAAAGTTGATGTCGAAGTTTCATGATGTTTTCCTCATAGTTGGGATGAATAAAAATAGACAAAAAAATAACGCAAAAAGCCCAGCGACAATGGCTAGGCCTTTTAAGTTAGACTTTTTAAATAATGAATTAATGAAATAAAAAAATTGCTGGCAGCGCTTAGACGGCAGCGAAGAGAATAACTTGTTTGGATACCTTAATTCGTAAAACATTTAAAAAACCTCTTAACCTAAATTCAACAATGCGCACAGCATGACGCCACTCGGTAAGGAGATGCCATGTATGATGATGTTGAAGGGTTAAGCCGTTTTTCATTTCAGTTTTCTCTTAAGGTTTTCTTAATATAATAAGTAAATTGCAATAATTTTTTTCAGGTTAATAATAAAATTCGCTTCTGTCAACCCGCAATTCTTTATTTTTGACAGTTGCTGTGGTAAAACTTGGGCCAAATAAAAGTGAGGAGTTGGGACATGGCATTAAGAACAGGTTTTGTTGATGACGCAGCATGTAAGTTAAATTCCGAAATTACATGTAATGAAGAAGCGAAAGTAAAAACAACTTTATCTGATAGCAAAAATCTTTTTTTACTTTTACAAGGTGGAAAGACTAGCATCTTTGATCTTGAAAAAGTCGACAAGCTTGGCATATTTCCACGCGCAAGAATTGCTAATAGACCTGGCGATCCTGGCGCATTTGGTGGGGCTTGTATTTATCGAGTCACTGGACTTCCATTAGCGTTTGGTTTGGGCAATGCAGCCATGTGCGAATTAATTATGGAAAGTTACAACCGTATAACAAAACCAATTTGCGAACAGTTGTTAGCTTTGTTGGATAAAGCCAGTGAAAGTTATTCTGATAAATCCGATAAGCAACAAATAAAAAATGTGGTTGCTATGTATAGAAAAGCCATAGCAAATACAAATGAAAAAAATATAGGCGTTGCGCTTGCATTAGAACAATTAAGAATTGAATTTCCTAATAGCCCTGGATTCGATCCTTTTATAGATGCATCAAGAGTTGCAGAGCTTGAATATGACAATCCTCAGCTTGCCGAAAAATTGCTTGCGATTATGAAATTTAGACAAGCACTGTTGGAACGTATGGGTGCTTCTTATCCAAATTATGTTGAAGTTTTAAATAAGGAAAGAAAGACTCAGGCTCCTCTAGTAAGAACACGCCGCATGGAGCTAGCTATACGAGATAAAGAAAGAAGAGAAAAAGAACAAGCCGATGAAAGAGCAAGACTAACAGAAATAAGAGCGACAATTGCTAAAAAGAAAGAAGAAGAACGTATTGCAAAGGAAGCACAAGCAAAAGTTGATGCGGAAAAAAATGCGCAAGCGGCAAGTGTAGTGGAAAAAAGTGCCGAAGAAGAAAAGGCAGCAGAAAAAATAACGAAAGAAGAAGAAAGAAAACTGGCAGCCCAACGCGAACAAGAAGCGCGAGAAGCACGACGTAAAGCCGATGCTGAGGCGCTTGCACAAAGGCAAGCTGAGTTTAAACGACAAGCAGAAGAAGCTACGCAAGAAAAAGCGCGAGAAGAAGCTGGAATTCAAGCAGCAATTAAAGCGCTTGTTGAACGGGAAGCAAAGCAAAACGCTGATGAAGTGGCAAACGTGAAGCAAGAATTGCAAAAACTTCAAGCTGCGTCACAAGCGTTAAGGGCGGAAATAACTACTTTTAATAACGATAAAAATACTATGTTGGCAAGAGGCTTCGCGCCATTATGCACTGAAATTAGCGAGCACATCAAAGACGTTACAGATCGTTGGACGATACGGGCAGCAAGACGAACAGCGAAGACTAATGCATTGGCTTTTGTTCGACAGTTGTGCCAAACAGCTGATTTAGATGAGCTGGAAAAATTTATTACCAACATAAAGGGTGGCAAAGAAACTTATTCTCAAGGTGGTAAAAACTTTGAACCCAGCTTGGCTTTTTCACGTGGGTATACTAATTATTCGGGCACAGAAGAAATCATACTGAAGGCCGAGACAAAGGTGAGGGAGGCGAAAGCAAGAATAGCGCACGAAAACAAAAAATTTTTAGATCGAGCCGAGGCAATGACAAGGCAGCAAGCCAGCTATGAAGCGCGTTTGCAAGCTCTTGCAACAGAGCGGCAACAAGCACCAGCGCGTTTGCCCGCGCTGGAAAGACAAGCCCGGGAAACGTATCTGCAGCAACAAGAGCAAATAAAACAAAATGAACGAGAAGAATTGCGTAGTCGGGCAATAGCGCAGCGTTTAGAAGCGATACGTATAAAAGAAGCCGCTTCTGTGCCCCCGTCTAGATTTGCGCCCGCAGCTTCTGAGCGGCCTATTGTCCAGCAGCCGCCTCCGCCTAGGGCTTTTGGAGATCTCAGAGATACTGTTGCCTCGTTCGGCGCGTTTCCGGCGCGACCACCTGGACAAGGTTTATTTGCTACGAATAACCCGCCGCCAATGCCTATTGGCTCATTCAATGATCCGTTTGCCTCTTTCGACGCATTTCCGTCGCTATTACCTGGAAGTTTATTTGCTACGAATAATCCACCACCTCAACCCCCGGGGCCGCCGAGACCAGATTATTTTAGCGATCCCTTTTTTAGTAGAGAGAGCACTAGGGAGCGTGACGATGTGTTTGCAAGTTGGCGTAGTAAAGCCACCCCAGGACTGTAGAACACTAAAAAGCCATGGTAATGGTAAAACCTAAGCTATTTTAACTATAATGATTCCCTCATTAATAGAAATGGGTTTTCTATGGAAAACATACCAACACTACATCGTCACCGTATTAATCATTTGAAAGTGCGATGGCCGGCTTGGGTCGCGCTTTTAGCAGTAGCTGTATTGTATGAGGCATTGCCAAAATCGCTTTATTGGGGCCCGCGCGGTTTGATGAGTGGTGTCGTCGGTATCATGATCATTCCCTTGTTTGTCACCCAGTGGCGCAATTATTTGCGCTTAAATCGTATCTTAGGCTTAGGCGTAAATATTCTGATTACTTTATATATGATTATTTCGATTGTTCGCATTGTGGCTGCGGTGTTGCATGGTTATATAGGCCCTGGCAATTTACTTTTTTCTTCCATGGCACTTTGGGGAACCAATATTTTAGTGTTTGCTTTATGGTATTGGAATTTAGATGCCGGTGGTCCTAATCGACGCGAACTGCAAGAAGGCACTTGGTTTGGCGCATTTTTCTTTCCACAAATGCAGATTTCGTTATCGCAAGATAAAAATATGCCGGCTTCAATAAGAAATTGGCAAGCTAATTTCATTGATTATTTGTTTATTGCTTTTAATACCAGCACGGCTTTTTCACCCACTGATACGCCAGTGTTAACGCAATGGGCAAAATTGATGAGCATGATACAAGCGCTGATCTCGCTTACCATTGTGGTAATGTTAGCAGCAAAAGCCATCAGCTTGATTGAGCCAGCGGAAGTTTTTTTGCATTAAGGTAGGAGAGTATGGCGCTAACAATTTCGCAATCCCACCCGACTTTTGCTTTAAAAGATAAAGTAAATAGCGTTAGCCAAAATTTTTTACACGCGCATGGATTTAATTATTTCCAATACTTGCGTTGTTTTGCTGATGGTTCAATTGGCTTGTTAACCAATCACACCGGTTTGTTTGAGCATTTTCAACAGGAAAATAATTCGCCCGTCGTTTTTTCATCGTTTGCAGAAGATAATGCGAACACACATTCTTATTGGTTTTTGTGGGATGAAGAATTGCCAGCAAAGCCGGTGGAACTTGCGCGCGAGAAATTTAATATTCGCCATGGCATCACATTAGTAAGAAGAACAAAGCATTATTACGACATGATAGCCGTTGCTGTTCCAAATCAATTAGCTAATCCCGGCGGTTTTTATCTTAACAAGCTAAAAGCCATCGAGCAGTTTGTCAGTGAATTCGATAGGATGAAAGATTTAACGCAGTTATTAAATAAACATCCGATTGCGTTGCCAGCACCTTGTCGCGATGCTAATTATCAGCAACTTTGTTTAACAAAAGGCAAAGTGAGAGTGAATGGCAAAAGCGGTTTTACCCATATAACGGCGCAAGAGTTAGCGTGTCTACGTTTATTGTCACGCGGTGAATCATATAAACAAATCGCACAATTATTAGAGGTTTCACCACGCACCGTCGAAACTTATCTGCAACGTGTCAGGCAGCGTACTGGTTTTGTTTCGCTACAAGAATTAGAGCGCATGTTGCTGATTTGTCCGTAATCGCTACGGACAGAAAAATATTCCTCTCCAGTTTATTATTCCACTTATTCATTTATGGTGGAGTGTTGCAATGAAATTACCCGATAAAAAACCCGCGGAATTAATCTTTAAACGCTTTTGTGAAAGTTATAACCAGCGCGATTTAAAGCGTTTGCTAAATCTTTTTACGAGTAACACCAATATGTGGGGGACAGGTTTGGATGAATATCGTGTTGGTTTGCAGCAAGTAGAAACGCAATTACAAAGGGATTGGGAGCAAGCGGAAAAAAGTGAGATAGAAGTTGTTAGTTTTATTCCAGCTTCTGACGATCTTACTTTTGCGGCAGCGATTTGCCAGGCGCGCATTACGATTAATCATGCCCAACATATTTTTGAACATTTGCGCGTAACCATTAATATTGAGAAAGAGCAGGGTCTATGGAAAATTGCTCATATGCATGCTTCTTTTCCGGATTATCGTAATAACATCGATGGCTCATTTCCGGTAAAAATTTCTTAAGCTAACGCCGCGGCTGAAAGTGGGATTCACTTTGCACTTCTTGCGTTACTGAGGTATCCGGTTGAATCGCTCCCTCAAGGGTGCCAAAGCGTTGCGCAGCTTGTACTAGTCGCGCCTCAGTGCTTGCGGAAGCTAGTGCAGGCAGTTTAAGGGATTCGCTAAACCTTTTCATAGCAAGACCCATGTCCGCTATGTTGTTACAAAAATCTTTTTCATGATCAGGGAGGCTAGTATCGGAGGCAAACTTATTAACTTCATTTATTTTTTGAATCAAATTATCAATATGTTTTGTGTCGGGGTGTTGGCCAAGAAATAAAAATAATTTATCACTTAACTCTCGTATGTTTTGCACATTCTTGAAGTCAAGCAGTATTGGATTAGCTGCAATTAACATTTGTAATTCAGTTTTGCGGCAATAATAATCAAATGTACTTTTCATTCCGGCATGTAAAGATAAATGCCCGCTAGGCGAAGTTTTTTTCCTTACGCTAACTAAGCCACCTAGCTTGGTTCTGCCTTTTGGCTGATTAATTTTTAGTATTAAATGTTTTGCTTTGCGTAGTTGCTGATTAAACGGTTTAGCGTGAGCTTGTACGCTGGGAGAGACCATGTCATCGCATTTTTTTATTTGTTGTTGCAGTTGGACAAAATTGACAGCTAATACGGATAAATTTGCTTGTTTTTTCATTTGAATTAAGTCACCGCTAAGCTTGTCAGCTCTAGCTTTTTTTATTTCATTTAGAAAGCTAACAAGATTTTTTTGTAAATTTCTGCGCTTTCTACGTAAATCTATTTGAGCCGATTTTAATTCTTTTAAATTATTTTTGTCTATAGGTGGTGCGACAGAAGATTTTTCTTTTTCTACATTTTTGCTCGGCATGCGCGAATCGGCTTTGTTTTTTGTTTGTGTTTTTTTCGGCTCAACACTCACGGCACGTGTTAAGACCATCGCTGTAGAGGAATGTGTTTCTTTTTTTACAATAGGGGGCGTGATGGCATTGGGTGCCGGAATTCGGTCGGAAAATTTTTCTAGAATTTTTTCACCAAAATTTTGTAATTCAAATTGTGCTTTTGCATGAGTATCTTTAGGGTTTTTTGCTGCACGTTGAATGGCGGTTAAGATAGCTTTATCTAATCCCATGGCTTCATTTATTAGTGGCGCCAATTCTGGGTATGTTTTTAAATGCTCGCATAATTCCCATAACGCTTGACCATAGTATTTGTTGTAACTATGGATATCAGATAAATTTCTATTTGCTAGCCAACCAACATCAACAAGAAAACTTTCATTTATCGTGCTAATTTGTTCTTGCAAGCGCTTGACGAGTTGTTCGCGAGAAAGATTAGCAAATATAGAATTATAAGGCATTTTGCGTTCAAGCTCTGCCATGGTGGTACTCCTCGTTTATTTTTTATTTCTACTTACTATTATATACGATTGGTGCCTAGGCATTTGGCTTACAAAAAAATCTTCTTTATTTTTAAATAGTTGGCTGGCATAGTTTGGTGTCGGTGAGGAAAGCTTGAATCTATTCTTACCTTCCTTATAATCAATCGCTTAACATAACGAAGGAGCTTACAACATGTTTAAATCTACAGGAAAAATTGGAATTTGTTTGTTAGCAGGATTGCTAAGTATTAATGTTTATGCTGATTCTGAAAAAGAATCCGGCAAAATGATTGTGCAAATTACCAACTTTACTTCAAAAAAATGCACGTTAGGCGAATTCCAAGTGGTACATGGAACAGCGAAATCTTCACCAGCTGGTAGTTTATTACCCGATCAAGCAACACGTTTTGCCATTCAACAATCCCCGTTAGCAGGACCTGATGCATTTATTCGTTATAATTGCGGTGATGCAGGCGATGGCAGTATTCGTTTTGAAGTACAACAAGATCTCGTTTTATTAATGGGTCACGAACCTACTTTAACTGTTCATGACAGAGCGAGATTGCACGCAGACTATTTGAGTACGTCATCATCAACTAGAACTAACACAGCGGGCAGATTAGATATCAACATTCTTCCTGGTTAATTAAGTTTGTAAACAATAAAAGAGGAGCGACAAAATGTTTAATGCGAAAATCGGAATGGGTGTAGCAATAGGATTGCTAAGTTTAAATGCTTTTGCAGATACAGCTAATTTGACTGCAAGACGCGGTGCTGGCGGCGACGTTAGTGAAGCAGGTCGTATGCATGTGCAGATTAGCAACCTTAGCGGCGAAAATTGTTCTATCACGGTTCAACAATTGTTACATGGAACCTTAGATTCTTTGCCACCACAAACTCTTATGGTAAATGAATCAAAAGCGTTTGATATGCTGCAAGCTGGTTTTGGTCCAGATATGATTATTGGTTATCTCTGTGGTGATAAATCGGCGCGTTTTGAAGTGCAGCAAGATTACGCATTCATTATGGGTCATACGCCTCACGTAACAATTCTAGAATCACATGGTTTGAAAATTGCTTATGAGGCAACAGGCGCTTCCGCGTTTTGGGGCAATCCTGGTCTTGTCAACATTACACTTCTTAATAGCAATCATTAATCACGATACGGATGAAGCATGTGTTGCATGCTTCATCCTGTCTTTTTAGACACTCTTTCGTTTATCCTTTTTCGTTGCTACCAATGCAGCAGCACGTTGTTCTTCTGCAACCGCTGGTATGTTTACTTGGTTAAAACGTGGGCCAAGAAAACGCAAACCCGCATGTTCAGTGCGAACAGATGGAAAGGCGAGAATTTTTCCGCCAACAACTTGTTGTGCGGATTTTAAATTTTCATGTATATCTTCTTTAGAGTGCTGACGAAGCTTTAATTCGAGATGAGTTTTTTCTAAGCCTCTATATTCTGCTTCTTGTTCTCTGATTAAGAACTTCATTTTAGTTTCTTCAGCTTCAACTAATTTTTTATTGACACAAGATTGGTAGTGTTTAATGCCAACGAAAATACCGACAGCAATACCAGTTATGGCAAGCCCGGCAGCGATCGCAAGGCCTAACGGAGTGAAAACGAAGGTGGCCATCGTTAGCATGCCTATGGTCTGAAAGATGGAGCCTACTGCGATTGCCGCAATACCTAAGGTAATAACAGGTGTAGCGGCGGCGCCTAGGCTTTCGAACACCATGGAGCGCTTATCATATGTTGGTTTAGTGGTATAGGTTTTGCGCCAAATATTGTTCTGTAAACCGGAAGAGGCGGCAGGAGAAAGGTTGTGTATTGCTCCGCGTATCCGCTGGGTGAGTGTATTGAAGGCTTGGAATTTTAAGTCTGCTAATTCAAAGAATTCTTTTGCTTCTTGTCTTTTTTGCTTAGATTCTTTATTAAATTTATGGGTGCCATAAGCAAAAAATCCTATCCCAGCAAGCAATACGCCTAGTGTGATAGGCAAAAGAAAGACGCTGCTAACGAATAAGGAAATAGCGCCTATCCCTACCAAAAAAGCATTCACAGGGCGCATAAACAGTTGTAAAGATTCGTTTAATGCTTGTGCAACACCAATTATATGCTTTTCATGATTAATGTGGGTGGTAAGCGTCGCGAGCTCTTTATATTTATTCGCGCTCGTGCGCCAGCGTAGCTCAGCGGCACTTTCACAAGAAACAATAGTCTCTAATTCCTCTGTAGGGCGGCTTCCAATCATTATTGGAGTTAGCTTTCTCGCTATCATTGCAGGATTCCTCGTTTGGTTTTTTATTGTACACATATCTGCGATAAATGGCGAAAAATATACCACATTGGAGATTAATTGTTAAGAGGGGGCTTAGCTGTCATTCCCACTGAGGCTTGCTTTCAGCTATATTTTCCATCTAATGAGATGGAGAGTGGCCCGAATGAGAATTAACCAGTTCCTCTTCCGTATTCGGCGTTCTTCTATGCCTAAAACCAGAATCAAGAAAACGTAAACCTGCGTGTTCAGGATGGGCAGAAGGGAAGGTAAGAATTTTCCCATTTTCAATTTGAGCAGATTGCAACGTTTGTTGCGTGTTTTCGTTACCTTGGTGCAGTATTTTTAATTTAAGATGCTTTTTTTCTAAAAGAGAATATTCCTTTTTTTGTTCGCTAAGTAAAAATTTCATCTTCTTTTCTTCAGCTTCGACTAAAGCTGTTTTGACGCATGCTTTGTAATGTTTAACGCCAACAAAAATACCAATGATGATGCCAGTTAATGCAATTCCAGCAGCTAATGCAGCACCTAA
>Ga0163162_10005585_pt1 | contig 12166 bp, 8 predicted proteins | sample S55metaG_FD_115310 | JGI IMG/M metagenome (GOLD analysis project Ga0163162, IMG submission 115310) | Switchgrass rhizosphere microbial communities from Kellogg Biological Station, Michigan, USA - S5-5 metaG | ecosystem: Host-associated > Plants > Roots > Rhizosphere > Soil | place: USA: Michigan...
CGCGCCCCCCGGCTCGGAAAATCCCCTGTCTGCACAGCAACGCCGGCGGACCTGATGAACCTCGATGCTGCCCCTCCCGTCGCGATGGTGGTGGATGACGAGCCAGTGACTCGCCTGCTGGTGAAGCGCGCACTCGAAAGCCTCGGCTGCGCCCCGGTGCTGGAGGCGGTCGACGGCGTCGCCGCCCAGGAGCTGCTGGGCGCCCACCCCGAGGTCGCCCTGGTCCTGACGGACATCATGATGCCGCGCATGGACGGGCTGGAACTGCTGCGCTGGGGACGCCAGGCGGTGCCGGATGCCATGTGGATCGTCCTGTCGGGCCTGGAGACCTTCGACTCGGCGGTGGCGGCCATCCGGCTGGGGGCGTTCGACTTCCTGCCGAAGTCGCCGCGCGCCGAGGAAATGGGGGTCGCGGTGCGCAACGCGCTCGAACGGCGGCAGCTGCTGGCCGAACGCGAGCGGCTGCACCGGGAACTGCAGCGCAAGGTCCGCGAGCTCGAGGAGACGTCCGCAGCGCTGCGCCGCGACCTCGAGCGGGCGGAGGTGATCCAGCGCGCCCTGCTGCCGCGCAGCCCGCCGCCGATGGAGGGCTATTGCATCCAGGCGCTCTACCGTCCGGGGCAGCACGTGGGCGGCGACCTCTACGACGTGGTCCGGCTGGGCGAGCGGCACCTCGCCTTCTACCTGGCCGACGCCACCGGCCACGGCGTGACCTCGGCGATGCTGTCGGTGCTGTTCAAGCAGCGGCTGGTGCTGGTGGACCCGGCGACCGGCCTGGCGCTGCCGCCGGCGGAGGTGCTGGCCGCGGTGAACCGTTCGATCTGCGAGGCGCACGCCGCGCCGGGATTGTTCCTGACGGCCGTCTTCGGCCTGCTGGACACCTCGGACGCGAGCCTCACGCTGGCCTCGGCAGGTCATCCACCGGTGCTGCACGCCCGCGGCGACCAGCCGGCGCGCCGGGTGCGCCGCACCGGGCCGGCGCTCGGGCTGGCACCGGACGCGCACTTCGAGCAGGAGCGCCTCCAGCTGCTGGCGGGCGACCGGATCCTGCTCTATACCGACGGGCTCCTGCCCTCCGGGTCGGAACGCGACCTGGAGCTGCTGCAGCAGGTACTCGCCAGTCCGCTCGCCAGTGTGCAAGAGGTGATGACGCAGCTCCACGCCGGCGCGCCGGCAGGCGCGGAACGCGACGACATGACGATCCTGCTGATCGACGCGCACGCGGGTGCCTCCTGGTTCGACAACGGCGCCGGGCTCCCCGCGGCGACGGCGACCGGCGGGCCGCGCCCGGAGAGCGAGGTGGTGTTCTACGGCGAATCCGACCAGGCCGCCCACCTCGCGCTGCGCGGCCGCGCCAGCTGGCTGCATTGCGATGCCTTCCACGAAACGGCCCTCGCCGTGCTGGAGAGCGGACGCCCCCTGCTGCTGGACCTCTCCGGCTGCGAATACATGGACAGCACCTGCCTCGGCACGGTCCACGAACTGGTCGCGCGGGGCGGCGTGGCGCTGACCGGGGTGACGCCCCCCGTGCGCGCCCTGTTCGAGGAACTGAGCATGGCGCAGGTGCTGGCCGCGATCCGCGCGTCCGGCCCTGCCGCGCCCGTGCTCTACGCGCTGGGCACGGGCGACGTCCGTGCCGCCGTGCAGCAACGGATCCTGCGGGCACACGAGGCCTTGTCGGCGCTGAGCGAACGCAACCGCGAGGAGTTCAGGGAGGTCGTCGAGTCGCTGCGCGGCGAGCAGGACGCAACGCGATGACCACCCCCATCCGCGTGCTGCATCTGGAGGACGACCCGGCCGACGCCCAGCGCATCCGCGGCACGCTGGAGGACGAGGGCCTGGTCTGCGACATCGTCTGGGTCCAGACCCGGGAGCACTTCGTCCGCGCCCTGGAGCGGCAAGCCTTCGACCTGGTCCTGTCCGACTACGAAGCCGGCGGCCTGGAGATGCTGCACGCGGTGCACCAGCAGCAGCCGCAGGCGCTGCTGATCGTGCTGTCGACCCGCCTGATCAGCGAGGAGGAGGCGGTCGAATGCATGAAGGCGGGCGCCACGGACTACGTCTTCAAGGAGCGGGTGCGACGGCTGTTCTACTCGGTGCGTCGGGCGCTCGCCGAACAGCGGCAGAAGACGACGCTGCGCCAGGCCGAAGACGCGCTGCGGGCCCTGAACGCCGAGCTGGAGGCGCGCGTGCACCTGCGCACGGCCGAACTGGAAACGGCCAACGCGTTCCTGAATTCGGTGATCCACCACATTCCCTACCAGGTCATGGTCAAGGACGCCGCCGACCTGAAGCTGGTGCGCGTCAATCGCCGCATGGAGGAACTGACGGGCCGCAGCGAGCAGGAACTGCTGGGCAAGACGGTGGACGACTTCGTCAGTTCCAGGGCGGAGGCGGCCTTCTTCACGGCCAAGGACAAGGAAGCGCTGGCGCTGGGCCGGGAAGTCGACATCCCCGAAGAGACGCTGCACGCCAACGACGGCAGCGTGCGCGTGCTGCACGCGAAGAAGATCCCGATCCTCGACGAGGCCGGCCGGCCGCGCTACCTGCTGACGATCGCGGAAGACGTGACGCAGAGGAAGAAGCGGGAACGCGAGATCGAGCGGCTGAATGCGGCCCTGGCGCAGCGCAGCGCCGAGGTGGAGGCCGCCACCCGCGCCAAGAGCACCTTCCTGGCGACCATGAGCCACGAGATCAGGACACCCATGCACGGCATGCTGGGCATGCTGGAACTGCTCGGCCTGACCGAGCTGGACCCCGAGCAGCGCGAGACGCTCGCGCTGGTGCGGGAATCGAGCCGGTCGCTGCTGCGCATCATCGACGACATCCTCGATTTCTCGAAGATCGAGGCCGGCAAGCTGGAGATCCGCCCCGAAGTCGCCTCGGTCAAGCGCCTGGTCGAGGAGGTGCAGAGCATCTACCTCGGCAATGCCAGCAGCAAGTGCCTGATCGTGCGCCGGATGGTCGATCCGCGCATCAGTCCGGCGCTGCGGGTCGATCCGGTGCGCCTGCGCCAGATCCTCAACAACCTGGTCAGCAACGCGATCAAGTTCACCTCCGAGGGCTGGATCGACCTCAACGTGCAATGGCTGGGGCGCTCGGAGGGGCTGGAGCGCCTGCGCTTCGAGGTCAAGGACACGGGCATCGGCATCTCGCCCGAGGACCAGCAGCGCCTGTTCCAGCCGTTCAGTCAGGCGGTCGGCGAGGAGGCGCGGCGGCGGCCCGGCGGCACCGGGCTGGGGCTGGTCATCTCGCGCCAGCTGGCGCAGCTGATGGGTGGCTCGATCAGCCTGGACAGCCGGCCGGGCAGCGGCACGACAGTCACCCTGGAGCTGTCGCTGCCCGTGGCCGAAGCGCCCCCGGAGGGCGCCCAGGGCGTGCGTGCGCTGCCGGCGGCCATCGCCATGCGCCGCGTGGCGCCCGACGCCACGCAGGCAGTGGCCGAAGGCACGCTGGTGCTGCTGGTGGACGACCATCCGGTCAACCGCATGCTGCTGCTGCGCCAGGTGCGAACGCTGGGCTATGCCGCCCAGACCGCCGACGACGGCGCCCAGGCCCTGAAGATGTGGCAGGCGGGCCGCTTCGGCCTGGTCATCACCGACTGCCACATGCCCCACATGGACGGCTACGAACTCACGCGCGCCATCCGCAGCCAGGAAGCCGCATCGGGGGGCGGCGCCCGCGTGCCGACCGTCGCCTGCACCGCGAACGCCCTCCAGGGCGAAGCCGAGGCCTGCCGCGCGGCCGGCATGGACGACTTCCTGGTCAAGCCGGTCGAGCTGGCGCGGCTGACCGAAAAGCTCGATCGATGGCTGCCGCTTCCGGAGGCGCCGCCGACGCCCGCCGCGTCCGGTGGCGCGGGCCCGGCATCCGCCCCCGCGGCCAGCCCGATCGACGAGGCGCTGCTGGCGGCGAAATGCGGCGGCGACGGATCGATGGTGGAAGAGGTTCTGGCGACCTTCCGGCAAACCTGCGAGGCCGACGCGGCCGGACTCCGGCAGGCGGTGGCGGCCGACGACGCCGCCCAGGTCACCCAGTTCGCTCACCGCATGGCGGGCGCCGGCAAGATGGTCGGCGCGCTCGCCTTCGCCGCCGCCTGCGAGACCATCGACCGCGCCAGCCGCACCGGGGACTGGAACGCGGTGCTCGCCGGCATGCCAGGCTTCGAGCAGGAACGGCTGCGGCTGGCGGCCTATTTCACGGGGCGCAGGCAGGCGGCTTGACGGGCGCGCGGGCGCGGCCCCGCTGTATCAGTTCGTCTCATTGCTCTCGTCCTGTGACGACCGGCGGCGCTCATGCCGGTGGCGAAATACCATCGCCCCAAAGGAAGGATGCGAGCGATGCCGACCCTGATCGTGACGAAGAACGGCGTGGCGCTGCGCAACGTGCGGCTGCTCGAAGGCGAATTCAGGATCGGTCGCAGCCTGAGCAACCACCTGGTGCTCCCGAGCACCACCGTCAGCAAGACCCACGCCGTGCTCACGCGGCTCGGGCGTTTCGTCACCCTGCACGACCTGCACAGCACCAACGGCACGCTGGTCAACGGCGACGACGTGGCGCTGCGGCCGTTGCTGGACCGGGACGTGATCCAGATCTGCAACTACGAGATGATGTACCTGGACCGGGACTTCGCGTCGGCCGAGGTCATTGAAGATCCGCAGCCCGAACCCGTCGAGGAAACCGCGCCGACGCAGCGGGCGCCATTGGAGACCGCGCGGGACGTCGATGCCGGCGGCCATCGCATCGGCGGCTCGCGCGGCGCGCGCTGGGTCGGCAATGGCGTGGCCTTTGCACTCCCCGTGCAAGGCCGCGAGATCGAGGCTCTGATCACCGACGACGCGCTCGCGGCCCATTTCGGTGCCTACGTGCACGCCTCGGATGGCGCCAGCCGGGCGGTGAGCGCGTACGAAGAGAACCACGTGGCGATCAACGTGGCCGCGTGGTCGCGCTACGACGCCACGCACCGCGAACCGATCATCGTCCGGTCTTCCGATTTCTGAGTCACGCCGCCAGCTGCTCGGCCAGGGCGGTCAAGGCGTCGCCCACCGGCTGCGCGACCTTCAGCGCCAGCAGATCGTCGGCCCGCGTGCGTCCGAGGTTGACCGCCGCCACCGGCTTGCCCGCGGCCACCGCCGCCTGCACGAACCGGAAGCCCGAATACACCATCAGCGACGAGCCGGCGACCAGCACGGCATCGGCTTCACCCAGCGCCGCGTAGGCGGCCTGCACGCGCTCGCGCGGCACGCTCTCGCCGAAGAACACCACGTCGGGCTTGAGCATGCCGCCGCAGAGCGTACAGGCCGGCACCTCGAAGCTGGCGAAATCCCGGCCTTCGACATCCGCATCGCCGTCGGGCGCAGCGCGCGCTTCCAGGGCAGCCCACGCGGGGTTGCGCGCACGCAGCACCTGCTGCATCCGGGCACGCGGCGTGCGCGTCTCGCAGCCGAGGCAGCGCACCGTGTCGATGCGCCCGTGCAGGTCGATGGTCTGGCGGCTGCCCGCGGCGTCGTGCAGGCCGTCGACGTTCTGCGTCAGCAGCAGTCGCACGCGGCCCGAGGCCTCGAGCCGGGCCAGGGCGCGGTGCGAGGCGCCGGGCCGGGCCGTCGCCATGGTCGGCCAGCCGACGAGGCTGCGCGCCCAGTAGCGGCGGCGCGTGAGTTCGTCGCCGGTGAAGGCCTGGAATGTGACCGGCGACGGCCGCTTCCAGTCGCCGTTGGCGTCGCGGTAGTCGGGGATGCCCGAGTCGGTGCTGCAGCCGGCGCCGGTCAGCACGAAGAGGCGGCGGTGGCGCGCGGCGAAGTCGGCGAGCGAGGGGGAGGCGTCCATGGCCACCGAGCATACGGCGGCCGGCGTCGCCGCGCCGGCGGCGGGACTCTGCCCGATGCTCAGCGGAACTGCTTGCGCAGCAGGGGCTTGTGCCTGGCGATGTGCGCAAGCTGCGCCTCGGCCACGAGGCCGCCCAGGTCCACGCCGTCGCCATTGAGCACCGCGTTGGCGTGCACCAGCGCCCGGGCCACCACCTCGTCCTCGCCGACACCGAGCTGCGCAGCGAGGTCGAGGGCCACGCGCTTCATCGCGCGCTGCGACAGCATCCACATGGCGCCGAAGGCGTCCCACGCAGCGGCCGATTCCTTGAAGTGTTCGCGGTCCGCCAGAATCTCGTTGAGCGGCTTGGCCAGCAACGCGTTGACCGCGTCGAGCTGCTCGGCCAGCGCGGCGTGCTGCGCCTGCGCGTCGCGCAGGGCGTCGGCGGCGCTGTCGGCCGGCGGAGGCGCCGGCGCGGCAAAGCTGCCGTCCGGGTTCGGCGTCGGGATCTGGAGCTGGTCGGACAGGGACATGGCGTTGCCTCGGGCGTCGCGCGCTTTGGCGACACCCGGGAGTGTAGTGACCGCGCCGCCCCGACCCGCGCCGCTGGCCGCGACGACGCCATCAGGCCGGCGCTGCGCTGCCCTGGCCCGGCGGCAAGTGGACGAGGGTGAGCGGGACCCAGCGTATCTGTTGCGTCCCGGTCCGCCGGATCAGTCCGAGGCCCTCCAGATCCTGCACGAGCTGCGCCAGCCCGTCGGCCAACTGCTGCGACAGGGCCACGCCTTTCTTGGTGATGCGCGGCAGGATGCGCAGCGCCATTTCCGGCGCCGACGCCTTGCGGCCTCCCCGCGTGGCCCCATAGAGTCGAGCCAGCACATGCGCGTGCGCCTCGGTGAGCACCGCGCTCGCCGGCCCCAGCAGCGATGCGAGCGCCGACGCGAATGCGCCGATGCCGACCTCCGACCAGCGCCCGGCGGCACGCACCGGATCCAGCAACGCGCCGACCAGGCCCCAGCTGGGCAATTGCACCTGCCTCGGCTGGTCGTTGTCCACGACTTCCAGGGTCGCCAGGCGGACGGCGGCCGCCAGCTCGGCCTTGAGGTACTGCGACACACCCAACACCGTCGGCCAGGCATGGATCTGGTTGCAGAAAGCGGTGATCTCGCCTTGCGTCTGCCGGCCGGTGGCGAGGGCCTCGAGCACGGCACGAAAGGCCAACTGCTCGTCCTTCGTGGGCACCCACTGCCGTTCGGCTGGCAGCATGCTTTCGGCCAGCGGCGCCAGGTCGTGCAATACGCCTCGCCGCAACGCCCACAACGTGCGTTTTCCACTGGACGGCAGGAGCGCCTCGGGCTGCAGCGAACTCCAGATCGCGACCTGGCTCGCCGGGCTGAGCCGAGCCATCCCGACGGTCAGGGCAGACTGGCAGGACGCGACCAGGCCGATGTACGCCGACACGGTCAACCGGCGCTCGCCACGCACGAACGCACCCTCTTCCACCTGCGCGTCAATGGGCATCCTGCGGATCCTCTCATGGCGTCGCCATGCTTCTGGGAGCGAATGCTACGGGAAGATGCATCCGACAGGGGTGCGGCGTGCGCCTACTTGAAAGCGGGCGAATGCACCGACGGATGAGACGCCAGGACAGGCGCAGATTGGCCCGCATGAAAGCACTCACTGACTTCCTGTCGACCGGCGGAGCAACCGAAGATGGCACCGACCGCTGCTGACTCTCCGGAAGTGCGCAGGCGCGGCGTGCTGGTCGGCAGCCTTGCCACGGCGGCCGGCGCACTGATGCCGGCCGCGCGATCCGAGGCGCAAGCCATGACCTCATCAAGCCAAGACGGCCCCGCCGCCATGCCGCCGGCCGTCCGGTCCACGCTCAGGATCAACGGCCAGGCGCACACCTTGACGCTGGACACGCGCACCACGCTGCTCGATGCCCTGCGCGAGCACCTGCACCTCACCGGCTCGAAGAAGGGCTGCGACCACGGCCAGTGCGGCGCCTGCACCGTGATCGTCAACGGGCGGCGCATCAACAGCTGCCTGAGCCTGGCGGCGATGCACGATGGCGACGAGATCACGACCATCGAAGGCCTCGGCGCACCCGGGAAGCTCCATCCGCTGCAGGCTGCCTTCGTCAAGCACGACGGCTTCCAGTGCGGCTACTGCACGCCGGGGCAGATCTGTTCGGCGCTGGGCGCGCTGGCCGAGATCAAGGCGGGCATCCCGAGCCACGTCAGCAGCGACCTGAACGCCGGACAGCAAGCCACCGCCGAGGAGATCCGCGAACGCATGAGCGGCAACATCTGCCGTTGCGGCGCCTACTCGAACATCCTCATGGCGATCCAGGAAGTCGAGGCAGCGAAGCCATGAAGGCCTTCACCTTCGAACGCGCGACATCGCCCGCCGCGGCGGCCGCATCGCTGGCCAACCACCCGGGCGCCAAGGTGATCGCGGGCGGCACGAACCTGCTCGACCTGATGAAGCTGCAGATCGAGACCCCCGCCCACCTGATCGACATCAACCGCCTCGGGCTCGATCGGATCGAGGCCGATGCCGGTGGCGGCCTGCGCATCGGCGCGCTGGTCCGCAATACGGATCTCGCGTCCGACGCGCGCGTGCGCCGCGACTACCCGGTGCTCAGCCGGGCGCTGCTGGCCGGTGCCTCCGGCCAGTTGCGCAACAAGGCAACCACCGCCGGCAACCTGCTGCAGCGCACCCGTTGCCCCTATTTCTACGACACCACGAAGCCCTGCAACAAGCGCCAGCCCGGCACCGGCTGCTCCGCACAGGGCGGGTTCGACCGAAACCTGGCGATCCTCGGCACCAGCGACCAATGCATCGCGACCCACCCGAGCGACATGGCGGTGGCGATGCGCGTGCTCGATGCCACGGTCCAGACGGTGCGCGCCGACAACTCGCGGCGCACGATACCGATCGCCGAACTGCACCGCACGCCCGGCAGCACGCCCGAGGTCGAGACGGTTCTCGCGCGCGACGAAATCATCACCTCGGTCACCCTGCCCGCGCCGCTCGGCGGCAAGCACTTCTATCGCAAGGTTCGCGACCGTGCGTCGTATGCCTTCGCGCTGGTCTCCGTGGCCGCGGTCATCCAGCCCGACGGCCGCGGCCGCTTCGCCTACGGCGGGCTGGCGCCGAAGCCCTGGAGAGTCGAAGCGGCGGAGCAGCACGGCAGCGCGCAGGCCATCGCCCAGGCCACGCTCGCGGGCGCTCGCACCGGCGCGCACAACGCCTTCAAGCCGGTCTTGCTGGAGCGTACGCTGGCATCGGTCCTGTCGGAAGCAAAGGGCTGAGGCATGAAATTCGACCGACCCGCAACGTCCAACCCGATCGATCGCCTCCAGGTGGTCGGCCAGCCTCACGACCGCATCGACGGCCCCCTGAAGACGACCGGCACGGCGCCCTACGCCTACGAGCGACATGACGTGGCGGCCAACCAGGCCTATGGCGTGATCGTCGGCGCCGCGATCGCCAAGGGCCGCATCATGGGCATCGATACCGGCGAGGCGCGCGCCGCACCGGGCGTGATCGCGGTCGTCACGCACGAAAACGCGGGCCAGGTCGGCAAGGCGAAAGCGATCACCGCGAAACTCCTCGCCGGACCCGAGATCGATCACTTCCATCAAGCGGTGGCCATCGTCGTCGCCGACAGCTTCGAGCAGGCGCGCGCGGCCGCCCATCTGGTTCGCATCGACTGCCAGGCGGCCCCCGGACAGTTCGATCTGGCGCGCGGGCGCGAATCGGCGGTCAAGCCGAAGACGGACGAGGAACCGCCCGATTCCGCCGTGGGCGACTTCGACGGCGCCTTCGCGCAGGCAGCGGTCAAGGTCGAACAGACCTACACCACGCCGGACCAGAGTCACATGGCGATGGAGCCATTCGCGACCATCGCCGCATGGCAGGGCGACCAGCTCACGCTGTGGACCTCCTCGCAGATGATCGACTGGGCGCGGCGCGACTTGTCGGAGATCCTCGGCATCCCGCGCGGCAAGCTGCACGTGATCTCCAGCTTCATCGGCGGTGGTTTCGGTTCCAAGCTGTGGGTGCGCAGCGATGCCGTGATGGCCGCGCTGGCATCGCGCGCGGCGGGTCGCCCGGTCAAGGTCGCGCTCGCGCGGCCGCACATTGCAAACAACACCACGCACCGGCCGGCGACGATCCAGCGCATCCGCCTCGGCGCGGGGCGCGATGGACGCATCACCGCGGTCTCGCACGAAAGCTGGTCCGGCGACCTGCCGGGCGGCCAGCCCGAGACGGCGGCGATGCAGACCCGCCTGCTGTACGGCGGCGCCAACCGCCTGACCTCGCACCGGCTCGCGACGCTCGACCTGCCCGAGGGCAACGCGATGCGCGCACCCGGCGAAGCCCCGGGGATGATGGCGCTCGAGATCGCGATGGACGAACTCGCCGAGGCGCTGAAGATGGACCCGGTCGAACTGCGTATTTTCTTCAACGTGCCGACCGCCCCCGAGAAGCCTGGCCGCGCGTTCTCTCGGCGCGACCTCGTCGGCTGCCTGCGCACGGGCGCCCGGCGCTTCGGCTGGGACCGCCGCAAGGCGACGCCGGCGCAGGTTCGCGACGGACGGTGGCTGATCGGCATGGGCGTGGCGAGCGCTTTCCGCGGCAACCTCACGATGAAGTCCGCCGCGCGCGTCGCGATCGACGGACGCGGCAAGGTCACCGTGTACACCGACATGACGGACATCGGTACCGGCAGCTACACCATCATTGCGCAAACCGCCGCCGAGATGCTCGGCGTACCGCTGCCGCAAGTGGAGGTTCGGCTCGGCGATTCGGATTTTCCGGTCTCCGCCGGTTCCGGGGGCCAGTGGGGTGGCAACAGCTCGACCGCAGGCGTCTTCGCGGCCTGCATGAAGCTGCGCGACGCCGTCGCTCGCAAGGCCGGCCTGCTCCCGCTCGACGCACAGTTCGCGCAGGGACGCATCAGCGCCGGCACACGCAGCTTCACGTTGGCCGAGGTGGTCGGCCGCAACGGCCTGTCGGCCGAGGACGCGATCGATTTCGGCGACCTTGCCAAGACCTACGCGCAGGCCACGTTCGGCGCCCACTTCGCCGAGGTCGCCGTCGATGCCGCCACCGGCGAGGTGCGGGTGCGCCGCATGGGCGGGGTCTTCGCGGCCGGCCGCATCCTGAATCCGAAGACCGCGCGCAGCCAGGTGATCGGTGCGATGACGATGGGCCTCGGCGCTGCGCTGATGGAAGAAGCGGTGGTGGACACGCGGCACGGCTGCTTCGTCAACCACGACCTGGCCGAATACCATGTGCCGGTGCACGCGGACGTTCCGATGCAGGAAGTGATCTTCCTCGACGAAGTCGACGAGAAGTCTTCGCCGATGAAGGCCAAGGGCGTGGCGGAGCTGGGACTGTGCGGCTGTGCCGCGGCGGTGGCCAACGCCGTCTACAACGCGACCGGCGTGCGGGTGCGCGACTATCCGATCACGCTCGACAAGATCATCCTCGGGCTGATGTAGATCGCCGTGGCCGGCCGAACGATCGGGTGGTTCATCTGGACGAGAGCAGCACGGGAACAGCGAAGCGCCGCCGCGAAACTAACCCGGCAACCGTGCCGCGGCCTCCTTCAGCGCCTGGGCAAAGGCAAGCGCCGCCTGCTTCGGCTGCGCGCCACGCCGCGACACCATGAAAAGCTCGAGGTGAACCACGGGCTCGCGCAACATCGCCACGCCGAGGCCCTGCCCCAGGCACGCTTCCATGGCGAATGAGGGAACGATGGCGTGGCCCCGGCCAGCCCGAACCATCCCGATGAGGGTCCCGATCAGGTTCATCCGCGGCCGCTCCTCGTGCGCGCGGCCCAGCCGGGCCAGGTGCTTCTCGATCAGCGCCTGAATCGGGTTGTCGGTCGGCAGGCTGACCAGCGGCAAGCCCGCGATGCTGCTCCAGGGCTGGCTGGGAGCGAGGCCGCCCGAGTCGGCTCCCGGCGGGCTGACGCGCATCAGCCTGAACTTGCACAAGGGCTGGCGCAGCAGGCCGACGGCGGGTTTGACGAAGAAGCCCAGGCCGATGTCCGCCTCGCCGTCCAGCACCCTCTGGCGGACGACGCTCACATCGACGTCCGCCAGGTCGACGCTCACTTGCCGATGGCTGTCGGCGAACGCGCGAATCACCTCCGGCAGCAGGCTGGCCGATACCATGGGCGTCGCCGCCACCTGGAGGCGGGAACGCACGGCAGCCTCGGATCCACCCACGACGGCGCTCAGGGCCAGCAGTTCACCGACGATGCGTTCGGCCACGGGTTGCAGCCGCCTCCCTGCTCCGGTCAGGGTGACGGAGCGCGTCGTTCGATCGAAAAGACGCG
>Ga0163162_10005586_pt1 | contig 12165 bp, 8 predicted proteins | sample S55metaG_FD_115310 | JGI IMG/M metagenome (GOLD analysis project Ga0163162, IMG submission 115310) | Switchgrass rhizosphere microbial communities from Kellogg Biological Station, Michigan, USA - S5-5 metaG | ecosystem: Host-associated > Plants > Roots > Rhizosphere > Soil | place: USA: Michigan...
GGTCGATCTTAATATCCCCTTTGGGCCGGTCCCAAGGAGTACACCGTTTGACTCGACTATTTTCCCTACACCAGTAAAGAGAAGTTTCCAGGTTTTTCCATTGTCAGTGGATCTAAAAAGCCGCTCTCTTGACGCCATGAAAAGGGTGCCCCCAGCAGTTTCAAATACGGTACGCACCAGTGACCATTGAAAATTCGTGTCCGCAGGCACCCATCCGCGCGTGCTATCTACTTTTCGTAAAGATTGCCAATCGAAATTGTATGCATACATCCCGGCCTTGCCGGGGGCAATACTACCCTGCTTGTCAGGGAAAATCTCTTTTTTCCAAAAGGGAGACGTGGAATTTGGCTGATTATGATATAGCCCATTTCCAGTACGTAAATAGAGCCCATTGTCATTTGTAAAGACTCTCTGGATATCATTTTCCTTCAAATTTTCGGGCAGCCCTTTGCCAATGTCCTGCCATGTTTGTCCGCCATCAGTAGATTTAAATACGATGTTAGCAGCTCCAGCCATATCTCCCATTTGCTCTCGGTGACTATCCGGGAGAAGAGATGATTGTGGAATCGAGAATGGAATAAGGAGCAAAAAAGCAAGGATATAGTTATTCACGGCAACAAATGATTTGGTGAAAGAATAAAGTAAAGATATTGGGCGTGAACTAGCTTGAAGCTTTTCAGTAGTAAAATGATGTAAAAGACGTGTAAAACGTTTGTAAAGCACCAAAACTGAGGGTTAATGGATTATTTTGCAACTATGAAGCCATTTACTCTATTTGGATCTTCAGTCCTGATCATTGGTATTTTGATTTCTGCTGTTGCATTTATCAAAAAGAATGAAGTCCCAGAGAAGCACATAGAAGTTGTATTACGTGATTTGGGACATCAGCTTTTGCTTTCAGCGAATGATTCTTCATCCCGGGTGTTGCCGGTTAAGAAATTAAATGAAACCACCTATCAAATCTCCTTTCAAAATGACTTTGGCTTTATTTCAGATACCCTCATCAATTTAGTTCAACGAACATTTGAAAAAAACGGGCTGGCAAACGATTATATAGTGAATTTGAGGAATTGTAAACAAAATGAAACGGTCTTTGCATTCGAAATAAATAGCCAGACAGGCGATTTAACACCTTGCAGAGGTCGCAAGTTGGCCGTGGGTTGCTACGTAATTGAAATTGAACTTTTGAAGAAAACTACGTTTAATTTGGTTTGGTTAATTCTATTGATTATTCCTTTGAGTTTGATTGGTTATTATACAATAAATAAGTTTCGTAATATAGAGGAGGCAGCACCCATTTTCGATAATGGTGATTACATACAATTGGCAAGCTTTCGATTCTACCCCGATAATAATGTTCTTAAAACTGGGAATAACAATATTACCCTTTCGGAAAAAGAAACGAAAGCACTAAAAATATTTGCAGAAAATATAAATCAGATTGTAGAAAGAGAAAAACTGATGAAAGAGATTTGGGAAGATAAAGGCATAGTGGTTATCAGCAGAAATGTTGATGTATTGGTGTCTAAATTACGTAAGAAATTAATCGACGATAACTCCATTAAATTTATTACCGTACCCGGCAGGGGTTACAAATTGATTATTGGGTAAGGATTCCTATCGACACGACATCGCCCGCCGAAGTCCTCACAGCATAGTCATGAAGGGCAAAATAACTGTTCAATAGTCGTTCATAAAGTGATTTTATTTAATTCGTTTTGCTTTGATAAATCGAGTCCACTCATCTCAGTGGGCTTTTTATTTCTATCAGAAAAGTTTTGATACATTTAGTTATCAAAACCCTTCCCATGCCGGACGCTCAACTGCGGCAAAATAATTCCTGGAATATTTTGCAAAAGATCCTCTTCCGTTTCTTCTTTATTTATTTCATATTATATACAAGTCCCTGGGATTCGTTGAGCGTCATACCCGGCGTTCATTACATTACGGATTTGTACAGCCAGGCTTTTACCTGGACAGTCATTAAAAGCAATGAACATTTTTTCCAGGTGTTTCACATTAAACATGTGCACCAGGTGTTCAATGGAAGTGGGGATACTTCTTTTGACTGGGCTGCCAATTATTTTATGCTGGTGCTGGCGGTTATCGGAGCCGCTATTTGGTCGATAGCGGATAGAAAAAGGCAAAATTACAGGCAGTTGAATTACCTGTTGTGCCTCTTCATCAGGTATTCTTTGGCACTTATTGCTTTCGGTTATGGCATGCAAAAGATATTCGCCTTACAGATGCCATTTCCATCTACCAGTGAGTTGGCGACACCACTTGGCGATCTTTTACCCATGCGGTTCTCCTGGTTTTTTATAGGCTATTCCACACCATACCAGGTTTTCTCTGGAATTATGGAAGTGACGGTGGCGCTATCATTACTAAACAGACGCACCGCCACACTCGGTACATTGATAGCCACAGCAGTTTTCTTCAACGTGCTGATGCTTAATCTTTGCTACGATATACCGGTAAAGCTTTTCAGCATGAACATAGTGCTGATGTGCCTCTACCTGCTGGCTAATGAGTGGGACCGAATTGCCTGCTTCTTTGTACTCAACAGGCAGGCTGCTCCCTGCTCAGTGTATGATTACACATTGACTAAAAAGTGGATGCGCATCGCCAGGATCACCATCAAACTGTTTGTTGTATTTCTGCTCTGCAAAACATCCTACGAAACGGTGCAATATTTTAATCAAACAAAAAAAATAACCAACTATAAAGACTTTACTCCTGGCATTTATGATGTGACCAAATACGTGGTGAATAAGGATACACTTCCAGCATTGATCACTGATACCATCCGCTGGAAGGACCTGGTGATTGAGAAGAACAGATGGGGGAGCATCAATACATTGGATACACTTTTCAACAGATACTATGGAAGGTCATATTTTAGTTTTAGGGTAGATACACTTCAGCCCATTATCCACTTTCTGCGAAATTCACGCGATGAAAAGCCTAAGTTTTCACTACGCTACCAGTGTCCCGACAGTAATACGATTCAGCTTTGGGGGCTGCGGCGCAATGATTCCATATTTATTGAATTAAAAAGTTCTGCCCGGCATTTCCAATTGGCAGAACGGCAGTTTCATTGGTTGAGTGAGGCCAACAGGTAAGGCGGCATTACATGCGCAGCATCGCCAATGATTGCTAAATTAGGCTGGGCTTCCAATGGTTCAAAAATTTTCCAACGTGGTTCACTCTAACAAATAAATGGATCAAGTGTTATCTGGATATACGATTCAAATTAGCATCTAGTGGAATCATCTTTGGCATCAGTAGCTGTACGAATCCCAATATAAGGATATAAGAAAAACCTGCGATCATGAATGCCCAGAAATAACCCGAATTGCCGGCGGTATCCAATACTGTCCCTAAGGCAATATCAGCGATTATCGCAAACGTCACCCCAATCATTTTTCCTATTCCTATTACAGATGCAATTGCTTTCTTTGGAAAAACATCCGGAACCAACGTATATCCATTAATCGACCATGACTGATGACCTGCAGCGGCGAGACCAATTAAAAAAACTGCCATCCATTTGCTTGCAATAACAGGTACAAGGCTAACAGGCAAAATTATAATCGCGCAAACCAGCATGGTTATTTTCCGGGCCTTATTGATTGACCAGCCTTTTTTTATTAATGCACCCGAAGCATATCCTCCAAGGAGGCTTCCGGCATCCGCCATAATAAAAATAATCAGGAATGGGGGCCCAATGTTTTTAATGTCAACGCCAAATTGTTCTGCCAGAAATTTGGCGCCCCAGAAAAGGTAAAACCACCACACACCATCAGTTATCGTCGTTAAAGCGAATGCCCAGGTTTCCCTCTTTGGTAATAATTTTAACCAGGGAATTTTTTCTTTTGTTTCCTCTTCGGAATCACTGTTAATATAGGCTAACTCCGCTTTTGATAATTTGGGATGTTCTTCAGGTTTTTGATAGGTTCTCATCCATAAAAATACCCATAGGGCACTAAGCACACCGGTAATAAGAAATGGTATTTGCCAGTGATTTCCCTCAACAGAAACAATAGCGCCAACAATAAACGGAGCTAAGATCGCGCCAACGCTTGTTGATGCATCAAAAATTCCTGTGGCAAAAGCCCGGTCCTTTTTAGGAAACCACTCTGCTACCGTCTTAATGGCTGCAGGAAAATTTCCAGATTCACCAATTCCCAGGCCGAAACGCGCCACAATAAAACCAATTAAACTGAAAGCCGGCCTGATGACAGCATGCAGCATCCCGAATATGCTCCAGGTAACGATTGAAATAGTATATCCTATCCTCGTGCCAAGCCGGTCAATAATACTGCCCATGAATAGCAACCCTATACCATAAGCAATTTTGAAAGAAACCATGATGGCTGCATAATCCTTATTTGACCAATGAAAAAGTTTTTGCAGGGTTGGAGCCATTACACCTACTATGCTACGGTCAAAGTAGTTAATCGTAGTAGCCAAAAACACCAATGCAAGGATTCGGTAACGGTAATTGCCCATTTGCCGGCTTTAGTCTTTCATTTTTATTTGCATATCATTTTAATACTGTATTCCCGGGTTGTTTATAGTTTAATCTTAACTTTTCAAATTCATTCTGATATTCCTTTAACCTGTTCCCTGCTATCTTTTGTCCGGATATGGTGACCGGGTCAATGAATGCAATATTTTTACCGCTAAGAGACGCAACTAATGAAACATCTCCCCATTTAAGAAAACCGGGTAGATAGATGGCGGCACTGAAGAAGTCAATGCCTTCGCGGCTGTCAAATAAATAGCTAACAGGAGCTTGACGCAAAGTAAGATGATCGACATTGCCTTCCAGCGCACTGAAAAATAATCCAGCGAGTCCGGCTTCCTTCCTTCCATCTATGCTCACTTTGACAGATTTGTATTTGGAGTTCAGGAATTGAGTAAGGATCTTAAGCTCTTCTACCCATTCACCCATCATGGTTCTGCCAAACCATAACTCCGACCTGGCAATAGTGCGAAGCCCTCCTGTACGATAATTATTTCCTGCTGAAGTGGAAGAAGCTTCTCCTGTTCCGGAAAGGTCAACAATGGCGACACCTTTACCCGATTTAATGATTTCATCAATTAAACCAGGCGGGATACTGTCTTTTCCTTCAGGATCGCAAACAATTACAAATTCTTTAAAGTTATCCTGTGGAGAGTGCAACAACACCGGAATAAGCTTATTATCAGAAGTTGCTAAAGCGAACCGGTTCCATCCGTTCATTTGCTGATATTCGTAAACATGATTCAAAATTGATGTTTCGGCGACTCCCAATAGGTTTCTCAGGTCCTTTCTCTTTAACTCTGCATCGGTGGAGGTTGTATTCAGAAAAACAGATCTTAATTCGTTCCCTCTTCGTTTGCAATATTCAACTGTACCTGATACATTAGCATCTCTTTGTCCCTTAGGGAACACCATGAGCTGTTCATCAGGCAGTAACTCAAATGGAATTTCCTTTTTCGGCGAACCGTTACCCATACCTTTCAAATGCATGTCAAACCATCCGAGCACGGCCTCCCGGTCTTCAGCCTTGTATCCATGAGGAAGATCGAACAACTGGAAAGCTATATTGTCCTCAACACCATACAATTTAAATATCGGTTTGGCATTGGTATAACTGCGTATCATTTCAGATGGGAAAAAAGCAGGGTTGTTATCTTTTTTGTGATTGCACATCTTTATTGCACGGGGTGCAATGAGGGCAAGAATGCCTGCTTCTTCGGTCATATCAAAGGCATCGGCCACCACCTCACAAATACAAGGGGTTCCCATAATGTAGGATTGAAAGGTTCCGACACTTACTACAGGCATGGCCGCTTTAATGCGTTCATCGAGTGCTGTCAGCCACATGGTTTGGTTTCCACCTCCACTGGCTCCCGTTGCTCCAATATTTTTTGAATCAACATAAGGTAATGAACAAAGCAGATCTACACCTCTCATGTTGTCTGAAATCTCAATGCCCATTAAGGTTTCGCCGATATTCATCAGGGATGATCCAAGATTATTCTCATCACCATGGTCTTCGAATATGCCATGGATCGTAGTCCGTTCACCGGAACCCCAGGGATCAATGCTCAGGCACACGTAACCATTGAGCGCCAGGCTATGCCCTACTGCTTGCGGGCTCTCGGCGTCGATCTTGCCTTTTGGCCAATGGCCTATCATAAAAATTACTGCTGGAAATGGCCCTTTGCCATCAGGGATATATAGATTGGCCGTTGCATAAATCCCCGGACGGGTTTGAAAGGTTATTTTTTTAATTGCATAACCCTTCATTTGAATGGTACCCGTTTCCTTCATGTTTAAAGCCAGGTCATGATTGATTACAACCCCGGTTTTCTTTATGATCCCATTCTTAAGCTGTGCCCTGCGCATTTCCCAATCTTTCATGTTGCCAGGCAATTGATTAACTGAGAATCTTAATGCAGCGTCAAGTTTTAATTTACCGTCAATTAAATCAGCATGGTTCTTTGGAAAAACCTTAGGCAAAGTGTCTGAAAGGGGTCCTGTCTTTTTACTGTCATGCCGATCGATAGTCTCATCTCCAAAGCTTTTCACTACAGCACTATATGAACTTAAAACAGCACAGCATACATAGGCGATCAGTAAATATTTCATATTGATTGGAGAATGAATATGTACTTGAATTACGAAGAAGGCATCCGATCAACTATTTCCTCGGTTTTTCGATCCCAATATAATTTTTTCCCTTCCCGGTATGCACGCGTTGCCATAATGGTGGCTATCGAATGCCAGAAACCTGTATGAATATGCCCATTGGGAACTACACTTCTGTTCCTCATACAATCAACCCAGTTGTTAAGGTGGAAGGGCATATTATCACTTACATAAGCGGGACCAAGTTTCATCCCATATTCCGGGGTTGTTATTATTTCCGCTTTCCCGTTTTTTATTGCCTCTTCCATACCCTGGTAAAAATTAAATCCACCGGGGTGGTTCTCTTGTTCAGGAATAAGAAACCAACGGGAGCTGCCTTCTCCTCCTGCCGAGAATAAGGTTCCTTCTTTCCCGCGAATGCAGGTATAATCACCAAACATATTTGCAAAATTTGTAGCGTATGAGTACAATAACCTCTCCTTCTCAAAAGTTGCGAGTGCCTGAAATGTGTCCGGGTTCTGACGAATATCTGGCCAGCCAAATATCCCTCCGCTAGCTACCATAGTGTCAGGAATAGCGGTGTCGGTATAAAAATGCACCAATCCTGCACCATGACTCATCCATTGAGACGTGATACCCCCGGAGTAATCACGGAATATCCTGAATTCAAAATATTTCCACGGATCGAACGGAACATAAGGCTTTCCTAACAGCCACCTGTTCCAGTCGGTGTCCTCTTCCCGGATCGCAGCCACATCGGGATCATTTGGAACATGCCAGCGAGGTTCGTTATCATTCCACACCTGTTCTATTTTTGTGATCTGACCCAGTTTACCGGAACGAATGATCTCGCGCACTTTCAGTTGTATCGGGTCGCTCAGCCATTGCGAACCCTGCTGTACAACCTGTTTGGATGAGAGGACGGCATTCCTTGCCAGTTTGGCATCTTCCACATCTATGGCCATAGGTTTTTCGCAATAGCAATCTTTACCCGCTTTTACAACTTCCACTAAAAGCTTTGCATGCTGAAAATCTCCTGCGCCGATCATAACTGCATCGAGCTCCGGCATTTTCAACATTTCTTCAGAATATTTAAACTGTTTTACATCTGTTCCGAACAATCTTTTACAGTTTGCTGCAGCTTTCTCTTTATTATGTTTCCAAATGTCGCAGACAGCAACCACGCCCAGATTTTTGTCTTTTTTGGCCGCGTTGACTATACTTTGATGATCACTGCTGCGATCGCCACAACCAAGAAATCCGATATTGATTCGGTCGTTGGCGCCGGGAATCCTATTATAGGAAGCGGCACTGGTTGATGAAGCCTTAGCAATTCGGCCTGTTACAGCAACTGTGGCTATTCCTGCAACAGATTTGCCAATAAAATCTCTTCGGCTGACGCGTTCTTTAGTCATGGCCATGTTTATTTAATAGTTAAGAAAATTAAACATTCAAATGATTAAGCCAAACATAAACCAGGAGAAAGATTCAAAGAATCTGAATATTTCTTTGCCGGTAGGGATCAAAAATTTCATTTTCAGGATCAATCTCTGTCACAATAAAATCGAGCATATCGATTGCGCAAATTTTGAAGGATTCAGCCGTGCCGACTTTATTCTGCCCGGTTAATGCAACGATCTTGTCTGAACAATTCACCATCGCGCGTTTCATTTCACATTCGAAATAATCAATGCTGCTTACGCCAATTTCATGATGAAGACTACAAACTCCCAGGAAGCACATATCTACATGCGACTGTTCCAAAAGTTGAATCGCATAGTTGCCTGCGGTAACCAGGGAATCGGGTAATATTCTTCCACCGGTAATAATGACGTCAACATTGATGCGGCCTGCCAGCAGTGATGCGATAGGTATATTATTGGTGATGACGGTCAGCGGCCCGCTTAATAAGCCTGCCAATGCATACGTGGTTGTGCCGCCGTCCAGTAAAATGGTGCAGCCGGGCTGAACGAGCTCCAGGGCCTTTTTCGCAATGATGCCTTTTTCACGCTCAGAATTATGAATACGCTCCTTGAAACTATGCGCATTGGGTGAATGAGGTATGGCGCCTCCACGCACTTTGGTAAGTAATCCATGCTTTGCGAGAGATTCAATATCCCTTCTGACGGTATCCTCAGACACCTTCAAGGCCTCACTCAACTGTCCAAGTTTCACGGATGGATTGGATTTCAATTGGTTAATAATAAAATCCAGTCTCTCTTCTTTCAACATTGTGCCATATTTTGCAATAAAGTTAACCATGTTTTCTACAATATTGCAACTATTTGCAGTATTTTGCATAAAATTGCAAGCTATGGAAAGGAAAAGACTTTTAGTAGATATGGATCACGTGATGGCTGACATCACTTCTCAGTACATCAAGTGGTACAAGGACGCCACCGGAACTGAAATAGACTGGAAGGATTTACTGGGCAAACCTGAAGACCTCGCATTTCCCCAGCCACAGTTCATCCGCGAATTTCTACATACTCCCGGATTTTTTCGCAGTGCCCCCGTGATGCCAGGCAGCCGGGAAGTGCTGTCAGAATTAAATGAAGCGTATGAATTATTCATCGTCTCCGCGGCAATGGAATTTCCGCAGTCGCTTATCGAAAAATATGAATGGCTGGAAGAACATTTCCCATTCATCAACTGGCGGCAAATCGTTTTCTGCGGTTCCAAAAAAATGATATCAGGTGACATTATGATCGATGATCATTTCAGGAATCTCGGCAATTTTAATGGAGAAAAACTTCTGTTTACGGCTACCCATAATATTTATACTCATCTAAACGGATACACCAGGGTAAACAATTGGATAGAAATAAAAGGATTGCTGATGGGCGTCTTGCACAACCAGGACCCGGTTATTTACAGCCCTCTCAAAGCCTGATCCAGATCAGCCTGAATATCTTCTGCTGCTTCCAACCCAACACTCATCCTGATCAAACCGTCTGTGACGCCCGATTTGATCCGGTCCGCAGGCGACATGCCTGAGTGCGACATGGATGCCGGATGCGAAAGCAGGCTGTCAATGGTGCCGAGTGAAACGGCACGTGTACACATGGACAACTGGTTGATGAATTTCTTGCCCGCTTCCAGTCCGTTGCGCAATTCAAAACTCATCACCGCACCTGCATGACGCATTTGCCTGCGCATGATATGATAATCGGGATGCGTGACCAGTCCGTTGTAATTCACGCTTGAAACAGCCGGATGCGTTGAAAGGAATTCGGCCACTGCCATGGCATTGCTGCAATGCTTTTCCATACGCAGCGCAAGTGTCTTCGCCCCGGTACTCAGCAGGAAAGCATCGAAGGGACTGGCATTTGCACCCAGCAATTTGTGTAGCCGGTTTGCCGACTTGTTCATGAATTCAATGTCCCTTCCTACCAATACGCCCCCGATAGCCGTACCATGCCCATTCAAAAATTTTGTGGTGGAATGAAACACAAAGTCAACTCCGAATTTAAAAGGCTGTTGCAGATAGGGCGTGGCGAAGGTGTTATCTACAGTCACCAGGATGCCATATTTTTTTGCAATCGCGGTCACGGCCGCGATGTCGATGCATCGCATAGTGGGGTTGGCGGGAGATTCCAGGTGAATCAACTTTAGAGCAGGATGATTCCTGATCGTCGTTTCCACCTCTTCAAGATCCGTGAGATCGGCAATTAAACTTTGGATACCATACTTTGGCAACACATCATACAAAAACTCGTGCGTGCCTCCATAAAGCGAAAATTGGGACAGTACAGCATCGCCGGCCGATAGGTTGGCCATCATCATGGTCACCATCGCCGCTTGTCCGCTCGCATGCAAGATGGCCTGCAACTTCAAATCCTCTCCCCTTTCATCTTTTAATCCATAAGCTTCCAAAGACGCGATGATGGCGGCTGCAGCGGCGGTGGTGGGATTGCCAAATCGTGAATAGGTAAAACCTTCTTCCTTTCCCGTAAAGCGATTCATGCCTTGTTCCGCGCTGTCAAAAGTAAAAGTGGAAGTGGCGAATACGGGAATCAGGTGTGCATGCTCAGCGTGCGGTGTATGATCGGCGTGGATGGTTGCAGAGTCAATATTCAGAGAATGATGATCTATTTTCATTTCGCGCCTTTTATGGAGATGAGGTTCAAAACTACTTTAAATTTCTCCTCAGCAATTGTGCATTGAACGCAACGATGATCGTACTTAAACTCATCAACACTGCTCCCATTGCCGGGCTCAGGGTAAAATAAGGAAACAAAACACCTGCTGCCAGGGGAATCGCAATCACATTGTAGCCAACCGCCCAGGCCAGGTTTTGAATCATCTTTTTGTAGGTAGACTTACCAAAGGAAATCATTTGCACAACATCTTTGGGATCACTGTTTACCAAAATAATGTCGGCCGTTTCGGCGGCCACATCCGTTCCAGACCCAATAGCAATGCCAACGTCTGCCTGTGCCAGCGCCGGTGCATCATTTACCCCGTCTCCGGTCATGGCAACGATCTCACCCTTATCCTGGAACTCTTTTACTTTCAATTGCTTTTCGTGTGGAAGCACATTGGCTAAATAACCATCCATCCCCAACTGATTAGCAACCGCACTTGCTATTTTCTCATTGTCTCCGGTAAGAAGGAAAGATTTAATGTTCATCCGTTTTAACTGGCTGATCGTTTCAGCAGAAGTTTCTCTTATCGAATCAGCCAGTGTAATCATTCCCACCGGTTCATTGTTGATTAAAAGAATATTAATCGTTTCTACATCCTGTGCGATTGTTTCCACTATTTCAGGAAAAGGGAGATTGTTTTGTTTAAAATAATTGGGACCCACAGATAGCACATTCTTTCCATTCACCATTCCGCCCACACCCATACCAGGCATGTAATTGAAATCAGTTACTTTCCACAGCTCAAGGTTATTTTCTTTTACCTTTCTGACAACGCCATGCGCTATATGGTGCTCCGAGTTTTGCTGAACTGCACCGGCATATTGCAAAATATCATTTTGGGAATACTGCTTATTTAAAGTGATTACTTTTTCTACTTGGTGTGAACCCTTTGTCAGCGTACCTGTTTTATCGAATATGATGGTCGTAAGCCTTCGTGTGTTTTCAAAGGCAGTACGGTTGCGGATCAATAATCCATGCGTAGCTGAAAGGGTTGTTGATATGGCAACCACCAGGGGAATGGCAACGCCTAAAGCATGTGGGCAGGAAGTAACCATTACCGTTACCATCCTTTCCAACGCAAAGGATAAATCTTTTTCAATAGTAAGCCAATAAGCAAAGGTGGCAACTCCAATAGTAATTGAAACAATCGTCAGCCACTTGGCTACTTTATCGGCAAGAGTTTGGGTAGTTGATTTGGCACTTTGTGCCGATTGAACCATCGTTATCACTTTGTTCAGATAACTATCCTGTCCTGTTCCGGTTATCTTAATCTTTAATGCACCATCGCCATTGATTGAACCTCCAATGACCTTTTCGTCTTTTGCTTTTTTAACCGGAACACTTTCTCCGGTGAGCATACTCTCATTTACA
>Ga0163162_10005588_pt1 | contig 12163 bp, 7 predicted proteins | sample S55metaG_FD_115310 | JGI IMG/M metagenome (GOLD analysis project Ga0163162, IMG submission 115310) | Switchgrass rhizosphere microbial communities from Kellogg Biological Station, Michigan, USA - S5-5 metaG | ecosystem: Host-associated > Plants > Roots > Rhizosphere > Soil | place: USA: Michigan...
GCTCCGCCGGCGTTATCTGGTGGGCGCGGAAAAGCTGGTGGTACCGGGCGCGTTGAACGTACTGCTTTCGCACAACCCGGATGTCTTTCCCGTGGCGGCCCGCCAAGGCTACGACTTGACGATTTCGGGCCACACCCACGGCGGGCAGATCCGGCTGGAGTTTCTGAACGCCGGCCTCAACCCGGGCCGCTTTTACACGCCTTACGTGGACGGAGTCTACCGCCACGGCACGTCTTCCATTTTCGTTTCGCGCGGCATCGGAACCATCGCCATTCCCGCTCGGCTGGGAGCGCCTCCCGAGGTATCGCTAGTGCGTTTATGCCGTTCCTGATCCTGAGCGATATTCACGCGAACCTGGAGGCGTTGCAGGCGGTCCTCGCCGATGCCCGCGGGCGCTACGAGCGCATTTTGTGCCTGGGCGATCTGGTGGGATACGGGGCGGATCCCAACGCGATCGTGGAATGGACTCGTGAAAACGTAGCCGTCGTGATACGCGGCAATCACGACAGGGCGAGTGCCGCCGAAGATCCCAGCGGCTTCGATACCGTTGAAACTTTCAATCCTTCGGCGCAGACCTCGACGTATTGGACCCGCAATGCGCTGCTCCCGGAACATCGCGCGTATTTAGAGGCCTTGCCGCGAGGCCCTCTGCCCTACCAGGGAGTGGATCTGGTGCACGGTTCGCCGGCCGACGAAGACGAATACGTGGTCACAGTTGGGGATGCCGCCCCGCTGCTGGCTTCGCTGGGCGCGCCGCTCACTTTCTTCGGCCACACGCATAAGCAGGGCGGTTTCAGGCTGTCGCGCCGGACGACCAAGATGCTGCCGCCGGAGTTTACTCTCGAACTCGAGCCGGATTATTTTTACCTGGTAAATCCCGGATCGGTGGGACAGCCCAGGGATGCTGACCCGCGCGCGGCTTACGCGGTATACTCACCGGAGGAGCGCACGGTGGAGCTTCGCCGTGTCGCCTACGACGTCGACCGGGCAGCGGCCAAAATACGGGCTGCGGGCTTACCCGATTTCCTCGCGGCTCGTCTCCACGAGGGACTTTAGCGCTGCCTATCGCGGGGGGCGTGGTACGGGCTGAAAGCCTTAGAATAGAGTTGATATAGATGTCTTCACAAGATGGCCGGCTGGCTGCGGCGCTGACGAATCCCAAAGTCGTCGTCGCGACAACGGTAGCTCTATCCTTCATTAGTTTCTGGCGCGGCGCATCCATCGTCTTGAGCGACCTCGCGTCTTCCATGTTTTATGCCGGCGGCGCGGCGGAAGCGGCGGTGGGCAAGGCGGCGCCTTGGTTCGTGCTGGCCGTGATGATGTTCAGCTTCGCGGTGCGCAGTGTGTATCTGGAGAGCTGCAGCATGTATGTGCGCGGCGGCGTCTACGTAGTGGTGCACGACAGCATGGGTCCGGTGATGGCCAAGTTGTCGGTCTCGGCGCTGGTATTCGATTACATTCTCACCGGTCCCATCAGCGTAGTCAGCGCGGGGCAATATCTGGGAGCGCTGCTGAACGAGATCAGCGGTCTGCTGCACGAGAGTTATCACATCGATGTGAATCTGTTCGCGGCAGGCGCGGGAATCCTGATCACCATTTATTTTTGGTGGCAGAATATAAAGGGAGTGCATGAATCCAGCGGCAAGGCGCTGCGCATCATGCAGATCACCACCGTCATGGTGGGCATTTTGCTGATCTGGTGCCCGATCACGCTGCTGATCACTAAGGGCTGGCACCTTCCGCCGGCGCCCAAGCCTTCCAACCTGGTGTTCTCGGATAGCGCGCAGGGCTGGCTCAAAGGCACCTTCTGGATGCAGATTCCAATGGTGGTGATTATCATCGCCTTCGGACATTCGCTGCTCTCGATGAGCGGATTTGAAACCCTGGCGCAGGTGTATCGCGAGATCGCCTCGCCCAAGATGAAGAATTTGAAAATCGCCGCGAATCTCACTTGCTGGTACGCGGTACTTTGCACGGGCGTGATTTCGCTGTTCGCCGTGATGATCATTCCCGACAATGTCCGGCCGATGTACATCAACAACCTGATCGGCGGTCTGGCCATGAGCCTCAGCGGGCCGTATCTGCTGAAGCTGGGGTTCCACATCTTCGTCGTCATCGTGGGCGGGTTGATCTTGTCGGGTGCCGTGAATACTTCGATCATCGGCGCGAATGGCGTTTTGAACCGCGTGGCCGAGGACCATGTTCTGGTCCCTTGGTTCCGCGAGCCGCACAAGCGCTTCGGCACCACCTTTCGCATGATCAACATGATCACGATCTTGCAGGTGGCGACCATCGTTTATAGCCGCGGCGACATGACGATCCTAGCCGAAGCCTACGCGTTCGGCGTGGTGTGGAGCTTCTTCATGAAGGCGTTGGGCGTCACGGTGCTGCGCTTCCAGCGCACCGATCAGGAATATAAAGTGCCGGGGAACATCCGCATTGGCGGCCGCGAGATCCCTATAGGCCTCGGCCTCACCACGCTGGTGCTGGGAGCGGTGGCTATCGCTAATCTGTTCACCAAGCAAATCGCCACCAAGTACGGCATCACGTTCACGCTGGGTTTGTTCGTGATGTTCACGATTTCGGAGAAGATCAATCTGCGCCGGAAGCAGACCGAGCCCAAGGGCATGGAGCAGTTCAACCTCGACCATCAGGCACACATCGACGGCGGCAGCCTGCACGCTCGCCCCGGCTGCGTACTGGTGGCGGTGCGGGATTACCATCGCATGGAGCACCTGAAGCGCGTGCTCGAAAAAACTAATTTACGCCGCTACGACATTGTAGTGATGACGGTGCGCCCCATTTCGACCGGCGCCGGCGAGTATGAGCTCGCGGACAATCAGATTTTCAGCGATTACGAAAAGGAATTGTTCAGCCACGTGGTGGAACTGGCCGAGAAAGAAGGCAAGGGAGTGGAATTACTGGTGGTGCCGGCGGTGAATCCCTTCGATGCGATGGCGGATACCGCCAGCCGGCTGCGAGCGTCGCGTCTGGTGACGGGCGTCAGCACGCACATGGCCTCGGACGAGCTCGCGCGCCAGATCGGCCGGGCGTGGGAGAAACTGCCGGAACCGCGGCATGCTTTCTCGCTCGAAGTGATCAGCCCAGACCGCCCGTCGACCTTCGTGAATCTGGGTCCGCATCCGCCGCGCCTATGGCCGGAGGATGTGGAACTGCTGCACGACATCTGGCTGAACCTGAGTGAATCGGAACAACTGGGCTGCCGTCTGCACCATCGCGATATCGTCGGCGTGGCGCTGCGCCGCCTGCGTGACGATTTAAAGAACAACGACCGCGACCGCGTGGTCTCGGAAGTTCAGCGCGAGCTGCGCCACGATTAGCACAACGAAGAGAAGCATCTATCTCAATACCAGAAGAGGATTATGGCCATCAAAGTAGGAATCAACGGCTTCGGCCGCATTGGAAGAAACGTAGTTCGGGCGGCTTTGCACAACCCGAATATTGAAATCGTCGCAGCGAACGACTTGACGGACCCCAAGACGCTGGCGCACCTGTTGAAGTATGATTCGACGCTCGGCCACCTGAAGGGCGATGTGCAATTGGAAGCCGACGCGATCATGGTCAACGGCAAGCGCATCAAGATTTTCGCGATCAAGGATCCCGCCGAGATCGATTGGGCGGGCGTGGGCGCGCAAGTGGTGGTGGAATCGACCGGCCGCTTCACCGACGCGAAGGATGCATCGAAGCACCTGCGCGGAACCGTGAAGAAGGTTGTGATTTCGGCGCCGGGGAAGAACGAAGACATCACCATCGTGCTGGGCGTGAATGACGGATCGTACGATGCGGCCAAGCACAACGTAATTTCGAACGCGTCCTGCACCACCAACTGCCTGGCTCCGGTGGCGAAGGTGCTGCACGAGAAATTCGGCATCGAGAAAGGCTCGATGACCACCATCCACAGCTATACCAACGACCAGCCGGTGCTGGATTTTCCTCACAAAGATCTGCGCCGCGCGCGGGCTGCCGCGATCAATATGATTCCCACCAGCACGGGCGCCGCCAAGGCCATCGGACTGGTGATGCCGGACTTGAAGGGCAAGCTCGACGGTTACGCGATGCGCGTGCCCACGCCCAATGTTTCGGTAGTGGATCTGGTTGTGGTGACATCCAAGCCGACCACCACAGAAGAAGTGAACGCGGCCTTGAAGGCTGCCGCCAACGGCCCGCTCAAGGGGATCCTGGGATACACCGAGGACCCGGTGGTTTCAAGCGACATGCTGCACAACCCGAACAGCTCCATCGTCGACTCGGAGCTGACCAAGGTGATGGGCGGGAACCTGGTGAAAGTGGTGGCCTGGTACGACAACGAATGGGGCTACTCGATGCGCGTGGTGGACCTGGTCGAATTTCTGGCGAAGAAAGGCCTGTAAAAAATAGGCGGAGCCGGGCTTCGCGGGCACGCTGATCCCGTGCAGATTTCTCCTTTTCGCAAATCGTCTCGCGGTGGGCTGCCTATATAAACAGCCCACCGGAGTGGTGCAGGAAACAAGCGGCTGTCTATTTTTTCAGCCGCACAACGGCTTGCGCCGGTGCGGACTCCGGTCTCAGAAAAGTGTACGAATCAACCGTCAATTGCGCTCTCCTATTTCCTTTTTACGGTTACCTTGCGCCGCTCTCACGACGTTTGTATCAACCAGAGAATCGATTCTCTTCCGTGTCCCGCCCTTCTCTCAATGTTTCCGGGGCGGCAAGTCCGTTTACACGGACGCGGATTCCACCAAACAACAACGATCGGCCTGGCCAGGCTCGAACTGCATCTGGATTATGCAGGGGGCCGGCGGCGGGGGCAAGTGGGCAAATCGGTAAGTGATTGAATGTGGGTGGAATTGAGGTGAGGGAGGGTATGTGATTGCGCACGCCGAACATTTTGGCCCGCAGATGGGAACCGATGGACGCAGATAAGAAAACTCATGTCTTGCTTAGCTATCTGTGTCCATCGGTTTTTATCTGCGGGCCAATTAAAAGGGTTACTGCAGAGCGGCGATCACTGCGTCGGTAAACTCTTCGGTGGAGGCGTGACCGCCCACGTCTCCCGTGGTATGCCGCTTCTCCGCGTAAACCTTTTCGACCGCGGCCTGCAGGCGGTTCGCGGCGTCCAGCTCATTGAGATGCGTGAGCATCAACACGGCGGAAAGCATCATCGCGGTGGGATTGGCGATGCCTTTGCCCGCGATGTCGGGCGCGGAGCCGTGAACGGCTTCGAAAACGGCGTGCGTGTCGCCCATGTTGGCCCCGGGGACGATGCCGAGCCCGCCGACCAGACCCGCCGCGAGGTCCGAGACAATATCACCATACAAATTCGGCAGCAGAAGAATGTCGAAAGTCTCCGGACGCATCACCAGTTGCATGGAAGCGTTGTCGACGATCAGCTCGTTGTACTGAATGCCGGGGAAGCGCGCGGCCACTTCGCGGCAGCAGGTGAGGAATAATCCGTCGGCCAGCTTCATGATGTTGGCTTTGTGAATGGCGGTGACCTTCTTGCGTCCGGTGGCGGCGGCGAAGCGGAAGGCGTACTCGGCGATCCGCAGCGATGCGGTGCGGGTGATCACTTTGATGCCGGTGACGACGCCGGGAACCACTTCGTGCTCGATGCCGGAGTACAGGTCCTCGGTATTCTCGCGAAAAATCACCATGTCGATCTTGACATCGGCGAAGCGCGAAGCGATGCCGGGCAGCGAGTGCACGGGCCGCACGTTGGCGTAGAGGTCGAGCCGCTTGCGCAGTGCGACGTTGACGCTGGCGAAGCCTCCTCCGATGGGCGTGGCAACCGGTCCCTTGAGGCCGAGGCGGGTGCGGTTGAGGCTATCGAGGACGCTTTCGGGAAGCGACTGGCCGGTCTTGAGAATCAACGCGGCGTTGAGCTCGGCGATTTCCCAATCGATGGCGACGCCGGTGGCATCGACGGCGCGTCGCGCAGCCTCGGAGACTTCGGGACCAATGCCATCGCCGGGAATGAGCGTTACAAGGTGCACCATCTACTTCTTGAACGCCGCCTGCCAGTTGGTTATGACGGTAAGGGGCGTGGCCGCGGCTGCCTCGCCGCCAGCGCGTACGTTCACCAGGAAACGCTGGCCATCGCGCATGGGCTGATAGAAGGAATTGATAGACCCGAAGCCCGGGAACGGAGATAGCGGGAAAAGCGGATGCGGAGTGCCGGCTTCAATCGTCGCGCCCAGCTTGATCGGCACGGCCATCAGCTTTTGGTCGTCGGAAACGTAGAACAACTCTTTCCCGTCCCGCCCCCAACGCGGAGCATTGCCACCCGATGTCGAGATCTGATATTTCGCCCCGCTGAGCGGAAACGTCTGCACGTAGACCTGGAACTTGCCGGACTCATTGGATTGGTAGGCCATCCATCTCCCATCCGGGGAGAAGCGCGCGTTCGACTCGTCAAAAGAAGTCTGCAAGTAAGGTTGCGGCTTGCGGTCGCCGCGCATGGGCAAGAGCCACAGATCGTACGCGCTCTTCTGCCCGAGCTGCTCATACACAATCCACTTTCCGTCGGGAGACCAATCGTCCGAGTACCCGTTGACACCGGCATGGATCACCAGCTCTTCCTGGCCATTCCCTCCGGCTGGCTTCTGGTAGAGGTCGGAGGAATACAAGTTCAAAGACAGAAACGCGAAAACGAGCCGGCTGCCATCCGGAGACCAGACTGGAAACCGGCTGATTCCGGAACGGAAAGTAAATCGAGAGAGCACGCCGCGCCCTATGTCCTCCAGCCAGATGTCGCCCTGGGAACCGTTGCGGACCGTCACCGCCAGCGTTTTTTCATCCGGTGAAACAGCAAGCCCCGCGATTTCGCCCGGTTTGCCAATTGAGCCGAGACGCTTACCCGCGCGATCCATCCAGACCAACTCACGGCCGGAAGTTAACGCGCTGCCGGAGCCGTACACCAGCGCACCGTTTTCGGAAACGGAGAAAGCTCCGAAACCGGTGTTGCCGCCAGCCGCCACCTGTTCCGCGATGGGGAACATATCTCCCGTGGTCTTCAGCCGCATGGCGTCAAAAGGCTGCGCCATCAGCGTATCCTCCCGCCGGAACAAGAGATGAGCAGCGGCACCCGGAGCGGAGGGTGGTGCGTAAAGCGCAACGCCGCGATCCGGCAGGACCCGCACAGCCGGAGCCCCGTCGAGTGAGCCTGCAAAAACACCGCCGGCGTCCAGCTTGTCCGAGTCGACGCTGTAAAGAAAGTGGATGCCATTGGGCAGGAACACCGGAAATCTGTATCCTTCGGCGGTACCTCCATTGTGCAGGAGTCCGCTCACGGGAACCGGAGCACCTCCGGCGGCGGGGACGCGGGAAATAGGGCTGGTGGGGCCGGGAGAAAACACAATCACACCATCGCGATTCCAGGTTCCGCCGCGGCCGCTGCTAGCGTCGCACAGAGTCTGCGGGGGGCCACCGGCAATGGCGATTTTCTTGAGCTTTCCGCCAGCGAAGAACCCCAGGTATGCTCCGTCGGGCGACCAGAAGGGATAGGTGGCTCCATCGGTGCCGGCCAGCGGTCTAGCGTCGAGCGCGTCCATGGCGCGGATCCACACTTGGTTCGGGCCACTGTTGCTCGCCACGAAGGCGAGGTTGCGCCCATCCGGCGACAACGTCGGATATTGGGCCGCCTCGCTTCCGGGCGTCGAAATCTGATAGCGCAGGCTTTGCGCTGCCGGCGGCGCTTCGCGGAGATGAACGAATGACAGACCTAGCGTAGTGACCAGTAAAAGCGCTGCCACGATCCACGGAAGACGGCCGCGGGCGGTGCTCGCGACGCTAGGCGGGACGTGTGCCGTTCCTGCCGGGTCATCCAGCAAGAGCTTCGCGTCCGCGACGCTGCTGAGGCGTTGCTTGGGATCCTTTTGCAGGCAACTGAGCAGAAGCCGCCGCGTTCGCACAGGGACTCGGCTCAAGTCCGGCTGGTCTTTGATCACGGACGCGAGGATATCTCCAACCTCTTCGCCTTTGAACAGCCGCTCGCCGGTCAGCAGCTCATAGAACACCACGCCGAAAGCCCAGACGTCGGATCGCTTATCGACGGCTTTGCCCTTGGCCTGCTCGGGAGGCATGTACGCCGCTGTACCGAGAATGACGCCCACCTCGGTCGCGCCAATCGTGAGCGTCGGCGAGTTCTCCGGACTACTCGCCGACGAACTCCGCGCATCCGCTCGATTCGAAAAAGCTTTCGCAAGGCCGAAATCCAAAAGCTTGACGACGCCTTCCGGCGTGATCTTGATATTGGCGGGTTTCAGGTCGCGATGGACCACGCCCCTGTCGTGCGCATATTCCAGCGCCCCGGCGATCTGGGAGGCGATGTGCCAGGCGTCGTCGAACGCCAGCGGACCCTTGGGCGATTCGCCCTCGACCAGTTCCATCACTAGAGCCCGGTCCTCTAGCCCGTAGATCGCGGCAATGTTTGGATGATTGAGCGAGGCCAGCACTTCCGCCTCGCGCTGGAAACGGGCCATGCGCTCGTGATCGCGCGCGAAGACTTCGGGCAATACCTTGATCGCTACATCGCGTTTCAGCTTGGAGTCGCGGGCGCGGTAGACCTCGCCCATGCCGCCCTTACCGATGAGGCCGAGAATATCGTACGGGCCGAGTTTGTCGCTCGCAGAAAGGGACATTTGAGATATTCAGCCTAGTTTACAGTGATTTCCCGCATAATAGCGATTGCATGCGCACTTTCCGATTGACACTTGAATACGACGGCTCCAAGTTTTCCGGCTGGCAGGCGCAGATTAACGCCCGTAGCGTGCAAGGCGATTTGCAGCGCGTCGCGGATGAACTCTTCGGCGTCGAGGTGGACCTGCAGGGCGCCGGGCGCACCGACGCGGGAGTCCATGCCGTCGGCCAGGCGGCGCACATCAAAGTCCGCAAGTTGCGCGATGACCTGACGCCTACTCGCGTCCTGCGCGAACTGAACGACCGCCTGCCGTCGTCGATCGCCGTGCTCGAATGCGTGGAGGCCGCGCCCTCGTTTCACGCCCGCCACGATGCGGTGTCGCGCGCCTACTTCTACCAGATCTCGACGCGCAAGACGGCGCTCTCGAAACGCTTCGTGTGGTGGATCAAGCAGCCGCTCGACGTGACCAGGATGCAGGAAGCGGCCGCACTGATCGCGGGCCGCCACAACTTCGTGTGCTTCCGCGCGGCGGACCCGTCGCGCCCCGGCGAATCGACCACGGTGGTGGTCACGTCGGCCGAAGTGGGCGTCGACGACAACCTGATCGTGTTTCGCATCGAGGCGTCGCATTTCGTGTGGAAGATGGTCCGGCGCCTGGTGGGCACGCTGGTAAAGGTGGGGCTGGGCGAAGTGAGCGTCGAGCAATTCGCTGCGCTATTGACGGGCCGCAAGAATCCGCAACTCGATATCGCGGCGTGGACCGCACCGGCGTCGGGCTTGTTTCTCGAAGCCGTTCGATATTAGCGCGCTGCGACGGTGACTTTGCCTTCGAGCAGACTGCGAATCTCCGAATCGTACGTGTCCTTACCGACCAAGCCGCTGTGGGAGAAAGCGATCTTACCGTCGCGGTCAATGATGAAGGTGGAGGGCAGGGAATCCACGCCGCCGTAGGCTTTCGCGACATCCTCGGTGCCGACTACGATCGGATAGTCGATCTTCTTCGTAGCCAGGTACGGTTTAACGGACTTCCAACCGTCCTCGTCCATCGAAACGCCGACGACCGCCAGCCCGCGCGCCTTGTAGGTCTTGTTAAATTCGATGAACCACGGAATTTCGACTTGGCAGGGACCGCACCACGTGGCCCAGAAGTTGAGCAGCACCACCTTGCCTTTGAGGCTTGCCAAGGTGACTTTCGCACCGTTGGAGTCCAGCAGCGTGAAGTTCGGCGCGGGCTTACGATCGTGATTCTGTACCGGGATGATCTTCGAGACGTTAATGGTGTCGTCTTTCATGTCGCCGGTCAGCTGCACCGTGTAGCCGGCGTTCGCCGTCAGCGCAGGCAGGTCCTGATTGGCGATCTTGTGGATCTTACCGTCACTGACAAAGACGAATCTGGCGCCGTCGCGGACGCACGCTAAGGTGCAGCTCCGGTTATTCAAGCTGGGGTGAACTTGCGTCACCTTCTGGTGGCTGATGGCGCAAGTGCTATCGCTGATCTCGCCCTTCAAGGTTACGGGGGTGGCCGGAGCGAAGCCGGCGAGGCTCGCCACCAGGCTCAAAGTGTACAACGTTCGCAAAACTGGTTTCATGGCTTTGATCTCACTTTACACCGAGCGCAAAAGCCACGTACGTTCCCCCCGATGGCGTGCCGGGTCCGCCGCGGCCACCGGTCGCGTGAATGACCACGTATTGCCGTCCGCCGACCTCATATGTGATGGGCGTGGAGTTCCCGGACATCGGCAGAGTGGTTTCCCACAAGAGCTTGCCGGTCGCCTTATCGAACGCGCGGAATTTGCGGTCGAAGTTTGTCGCTCCGATGAAGAGCAACCCTCCGGCGGTGACGATCGGGCCGCCGTAGTTTTCCGTGCCGGTGTCCTTCAGGCCTTTGGCCGAGAGCTCGGGATACTCGCCCAGCGGAATCTTCCAGGCGTACTCGCCGGTATTCAGGTTGATCGCGTTCAGCGTCCCCCAAGGCGGCGCAACCGCTGGATAGCCGTCGGGATCAAGCCACTTGCGGTATCCGGTAAAGCGGTACGCCGGCGTGTTCACGGGCGTTCCCACGCTCTCGAGTTCTTTGCTCTGTCCGCCCAGAACATATTCGGCGATGAGGATGCCGTCCAGCCTGCTCAGATTGGGAAACGACGGCATGCGGCCTGCGCCTTGCCGGATCACCGCGGCGATCTCGCCCGCTTGCTTCTTCCCGCGCAGATCGATCAGCGACGGAATTTCGGGAGGCGTGCCGCGCATGTCATCGCGATGGCAGCCGGCGCAATTGGTGAGATAAAGCTGCTCGACCGTCGCGCCACCCTTGTTCTGGCCGAGGTTCGCGATCCAGGCGATATCGTTCGCATTCACGTAGAGCAACTCGGTCTCGGGATCGAACGCCGAGCCGCCCCATTCCGCGCCGCCATCGAATCCAGGGAACACAACCGTGTCCTTGTCGACGCTGAACGGCACGAATTGGCCGTCGCTGTGAAACGTGCGGAATTGGTCCAGAGCCCACTGGTGAATTTCGGGCGTGCGATTCGAGAGCATGTCCTCGGTCAAGCGCTGGCGTGCAAACGGAGCAGGCTTTGTGGGCAGCGGCTGCGTGTCGGCGGTGCGCTCTCCGGGAACGGTGCTGGGCGGGTACGCGTGGTATTCGATGGGGAAGAGCGGCTCGCCGTTGGCGCGATCGAACAAGAAGACCCATCCATGCTTAGTGGTCTGAGCCACCGCATCCACAGTTTTACCGTTGTGTTTGACGGTCACCAGCACAGGGGGCGACGGGAAATCGCGATCCCACAAGTCATGCTTGACGGCCTGGAAGTGCCACACGCGCTCGCCAGTCTCCGCGTTCAACGCGAGTAGCGTATTGGCGAATAGATTGTCTCCCAGACGATCGGCTCCGTAGAAATCGGTGGCCGCGGAACCCGTGGGAACGAAGACCAATCCTCGCTTTTCATCCACTACCAGGCCGGGCCAGTTATTGGCCGCGCCGCTATAAGTCCAGGCGTCCTTGGGCCAAGTGTCGTATCCAAATTCGCCGGGATGCGGGATGGTGTGAAACGTCCAGCGGATCTTCCCGGTCCTCACGTCGTAAGCGCGGATGTCGCCGGGAGGTGCGGGCAGCGCTTCAGGCGTTCGGCCGCCTACAATCAGCAGGTCCTTATAAACGACGCCCGGAGTAGTGAGCACGATCGACTGCTTTTCGGGATCGCGTCCGAGCCCCTCGCGGACATCAATCCGCCCTTCGTTGCCGAACCCCGGCAGAACTTTTCCCGTCCGCGCATCCAAGGCGTAGATATAGCTTTGGACCGAAGTAAAAATGCACTGCTGCTGCGCGCCATCCGTCCAGTAGATGAGCCCACGGTTCGGGCCGCGGCCTGCGATGCCGGACTCGAAGCGCCACAGCAGTTTCCCGGTGGCCGCATCGATTGCGATGGTCTTGTGCGACGGCGTGATCCCATAGAGAACGCCGTTCACAACGATGGGCTGAGTCTGCGAAGCGATGGGACCGTCGGTCGCGTCGTAAGTCCACGCGAC
>Ga0163162_10005591_pt1 | contig 12161 bp, 10 predicted proteins | sample S55metaG_FD_115310 | JGI IMG/M metagenome (GOLD analysis project Ga0163162, IMG submission 115310) | Switchgrass rhizosphere microbial communities from Kellogg Biological Station, Michigan, USA - S5-5 metaG | ecosystem: Host-associated > Plants > Roots > Rhizosphere > Soil | place: USA...
AAACCGGAATATTCGCGGGGCGGTTTGTACATTGTTTTAGCCGGAATACCCATCTATTATATTGCGAAACGTTACCTGAAGAATGAGGAAATTAGCGCTGCTTAGTTTTTTTTTAATAGTTGTAAACGCGGCTTTTCCGCAAGCGCTCCGGCAAAAATTGCAATCGGTATTTGAGAGGCTGCAGGCCGACAGCCAATGCCGCTACGCATCCGTTTCATTAACCGTGTTGGATGTTAAAACCGGGGAAACCATATACACAGCCAACCCCAATATGGGCCTGGCAACGGCCTCCACCCTGAAGGTAATCACCAGCATTACTGCTTTTAATATTTTGGGGAAGGATTTTCAATACCAAACTGAACTTGGTTATAGCGGTTCTATCAGCGCAGACGGGACATTAACCGGCGATGTGATCATCAAAGGTGGCGGCGACCCAACCCTGGGCAGTTGGCGTTATGAAAGCTCAAAGGAAAGTCACGTTCTTGCGCTAATGGCGAATGCGCTGCAAAAAGCGGGTATAAAAAAAATAACCGGCCATGTCATTGGCAGCGACAGCATTTTTGGCTCGCAAGCCATACCCGATGGGTGGATATGGCAGGATATCGGTAATTATTATGGCGCCGGTACATCAGGCCTTTGCTGGCGCGAAAACCAGTTTGACATTAAATTATCAACCGGCGGGGTTGGCAATCTTATCGAACTCGCGCGCGAGGTACCCGCAATGCCTTATCTCACTTTTAAAAGCGAGTTGATAAACGGCCCGACCAAAACCGGCGATAAATCCTACGTTTATTTCCCGGTCGGCGGTAAACTGGTTTACGTAAGGGGGACTTATGCCATCGATCAGACAAAAAAAAGCATTTCGGCAGCAATGCCCGATCCTGCGTATGACGCCGCCCTGCGTTTAAGCGATACGCTAAAACGTTTGGGGATTATTATAAGCGGCGATCCTGAGTCCACGTTATCATTAACATCTAAAAGATTGGAATCACCAAAAATCGCGACGAGTTTAACGACGATGCTTTCACCACGTTTAAGTCAGATTGTTTATTGGCTTAACCAGAAAAGTATTAACCTTTACGCTGAGCAATTACTGAAAACGCTGGCGTGGAAATCCGGAAAAGAGCCAACCACAGCAAACGGTGTGGAGGTGGTGCAAAACTTTTGGAAATCAAAGGGGATAGACCCTAATTCGATAGGTATTACGGATGGCAGCGGGCTTTCGCCCGAGGATCGCGTTACTACGCTAACGATGGCAACCGTATTGCAGTCGGCAAAAAAGGAAGGCTGGTTTGGCGATTTTTATGAGAGCCTGCCAACCTATAACGATATGAAAATGAAAAGCGGCAGCATACTTAATGTGCTTACTTACGCAGGCTACCAAACTTATAAAGGCCGTGAGCTTTGTTTTTCCATTATGGTAAACAACTATAACGGCTCAACAAAAAGTATTAAGGAAAAAATGTTCCGCGTTTTGGATGAGTTGAAATAAACAGCTTTCCCCTTCCCATTAAATCTCTTCATATCAAACCTTTTAGCGGTTTAATTATTTGTAGTATATGGAATTAGGTACACAAATAACATGGCTGTTTATAATGGCTATTCCTATAGCTTGTATTGCATGGACGGTTACCCACGAAGAGGTTTTCAGAGAACCGAGGGAATATTGCCTTAAACGTTGCCATGAGGGGAAAACCATCGCCGAGCGCAAGTTTTTTTATTTGTTTACCTGCGAGTATTGTTTCAGTCATTATGTAGCTATCATGATGCTTATTATAACAAAGTATACACTGCTTTATGCCGATTGGCGCGGGTATGTTATTGCTGGCTTTGCGCTGGTATTTATAGCAAATGTTTATATGAGCCTTTTTGCCTTAATACGCATCGACTTGAAAAAGGTGCGGATAGAGGCGGAGAATGAAGAGCGTAAAAAGTAGACGACACTAAGCAACTAATTGATCATAAAGGCAGTTAAGCGTTTCCTGTGCATCCATACACAAGCCCGGATGTACTTTCGAAGTTTGCAGAACGGTGCTGCGGGTGGCTGTGAGCCAGCGAAAACGCGAAGCAGTATCCAGTTTGCCAATTGGTCCTGCCGCTTTGTCGCCGGCACAAATCCGTTCCACGGCACAAACATGTTCTTTTAGTTCTGCTATATCAAGTTCGGGCGAAAAAGCCTGAAGCTTTGCAGTATCCAACAGATACCTGGCCTGCAAAAACTGCTCTTTGGCACAAAATAGAATAACTCCTATATTCAGAAATTCCTCGCGCTCCACCCTGGGCACAACGCGGATAACGGCGTACTCAAATAAGTGTTTCTGCTGCATGTTGGGCTTCTTTTACAAAGATTTCTGAATTCGCTATTCTTGTTAATAAAAATTGTACGTAAGCCTGCCGGTATTGTTCAGGCGATTCAAACGATGATTCGCCTGTGAGCCATTCATCCGGGACCAGGTTTACAATAGCTTCAATAACCGCAGGTGTAAGAATAGTGTGGCATTGTACGTCTGCCATGTCGAGTTCGGTTGCCTGGGGCAGCAGTACATGATCTTTTACCTGCACAAATGGCCGCTTTGCCTGCTCTTCCCATTTTTGCCACGAATGATGGAAGTATAAAGATGCCCCATGATCAATCAGCCACAACTCTTTGTGCCAGATCAGCATATTGGTATTCCGGGGTGTACGGTCCACGTTTGTTAGCAGGCAGTCCAGCCAAACTATCTTTGATGCAAGTAGTGGATCAACATTTATAATTGAAGGATCAAAAGTAATGGCTCCCGATAAGTAATGAAGCGCGAGGTTGAGTCCTGTGCTCGCCTTTAGCAGGTCCTGTATTTCCTCATCGGGTTCGGTGCGGCCAAAGGCTTCATCCAGGTTGGCGAAAACTATTTCGGGCACTTTTAAACCAAGAGCCCTTGCTATTTCACCGCCAATTAGTTCAGCTATGAGCGCTTTAGCACCTTGCCCGGCACCGCAAAACTTAAGAACATACAAAAATCCATCGTCTGCTTCGGCTATTGCAGGCAGTGAGCCGCCCTCACGCAAGGGAGTGACATATCGTGTCACATTAACAGTACGGGGCTGGCCGTCATTCATATAAATTCGTTAAAATGCCTGTTTTTTTGAAGCAGGTAAATTTACAGCAATAAAGAAAGGAATCTGCAATTCTGCAAAGCTTATTTTCAGTATTACGGTGCGGCAAATAATATAAACAACAATTATTATAATATCCCGTTTAAGGGTTTTCTATATACTTAGTTAATTATTGTTACTATATTGTGACGGATTTAATTAAAAGGTAAGTTTATAGCAAATTTCTACAATTATTAATGAAGTTTTTATTCGGGTGCCTGCTAACAGCTTTCTTAGCTGCTATTTGCGATAATTTATTCGCGCAAATAATACCGTCGGCTATCCAGGGTAAGGTTTTAACCGAAAACCGCGCCCCGATAGAAGCAGCAACGATCACCTTATTAAAACTCCGCGACTCTTCAACAGTAAATTCGGTAATAGCAGATAAGAATGGATTATTTAGGTTTACGGATATAAAGCCCGGCGGGTATCTCTTATCAGTGACCAAGATAGGATATACCAGGTCATATACCAATCCATTTACAATTGCAATAGGTCAGACGCTCATAATGGGTGAAATAATATTAGTTACGTCCGCCAATCAGTTAAATGAGGTATCTATAATCGGCAATAAGCCTGCGGAAGACGTTAAGGCAGGCAAGGTTACTTTAAACGTTCAAAACAATGTAATAGCCGCCGGAAATTCTGCCTATGATATTTTAAGACAATCACCCGGCGTACGTATTGATAACAACGACAATATCAGCCTCGTTGGCCGGCAAAGTGCTTTAATAACAATAGACGGTAAGCCAACCAACTTATGGGGTGAGGACCTGGCGGGGGTTTTGAAGGGGATGCAATCCAATACGATAGATCGCATAGAGCTTATTACCGCCGGCTCTGCGAAATATGATGCATCCAGTGGAGGTATTATTAACATTGTACTAAAAAAAGGCGAAAATAAAGGGGCCAACGGCACATTTACGGCCTCTGCCGGCTATGGAAAATATGGTAAAGGCGGTACTGGTATTACCTTTAACGACCGTACCAAAAAGCTGAATATTTTTGGCACATATAATTTTTCGTACAATAAAACATTTCACGATTTTACTACTGATCGTAATATCAATTTCAATTCTATATTAAGTGATTACCATGTAGATTATAATAGTAATCAAAAAAATTACAGCAATAACTTTAGCCTGGGAACTGACTATTTTATTTCGCCCAGTCAAACAATCGGCTTTTTAATAAGCGGTTACACAAGGGATGATAGCTTTTCAAAGAACAATACTTTAAAGATCTCTAACCAATCTGTATTGGACTCAATTATTACCGCGAACTCCAATCTTGACAGGGACGTTACAAGTATAAATTACAATTTGAATTATAACGGGAAACTCGATAAATCAGGGAAGACGCTTGCCGCAGATTTTGATTATACAACCTATAACCGAAGCTCGTCCGAATATATAACTAATAGTTTTTATAATGCTTCGTGGAATCCTTACCAAAGCCCGCTGCTGCAACGCAATCTGTCGCCATCAAATATTCGGATATGGCTGTCAAAGGTTGATTTCACCGATCCGATTTCGAAAACTTCCAGGCTTGAAGCTGGCGTTAAGTATAGCAATGTAACAAGCAATAATGATTTGATTTTTGGTCCGAAGGTGGCGAGTGGTCAATACCTGGACGATCCAATGTTTACGAATCAATTTGTGTATACCGAAAATATAAATTCGGCTTATGTAAACTATGTTGGCAAATTTAAAAAGCTGGATGTTGCTGCCGGATTGCGTGCGGAGCAAACGAACGCAAAAGGTAACTCATTAACATCGGGCAGTATAGTTAACAATAACTATCTCGACATTTTTCCGCAGATGCAATTAACTTACCATAGCGATGACAAGAACGATTTTTCATTAAGCTATAACCGGGGTATAAAAAGGCCTTTATATACTGACATTAATCCATTTTTGTATTATGTTGACAGGTATGATTACCGAATTGGTAATCCAAATTTAAAACCGGAGTATTCTAATTCGGTTGAGTTATCCTATAACTATAATAGGAGTTTTTTATTTTCGCTATATGGTACCGTGATAAACAGCGCGTATTTTGCTAATTTCTATGAGCAAAATGACACAACGAAAGTGAACATAACCACACAGAAGAATTTTGGTAAGATCTATAATTTTGGCATAAAAGTGTATGCCCCTGTAACGTTCACAAATTGGTGGAATGCCACCTTTGATTTGGATGCATCCTATCTGCGTTTTGTAGCCTATCCCGTAAACGGTAATCTGAATAAAGGAACTCAGGCTATTGTTTTTAATACTACCCAATATTTTAACATCAGCAAAACCATCATTGCCGAACTTTCAGGCGAGTATGTATCTCCCAATTTAGACTTTATCACTCAATACAAGGCCAACTACGCCGTAAATGCCGGCATCGGCAAACAACTGTTTAATACACGGGGGAGTATAAAAATAAGCGCGACAGATATCTTTAACACCGAGCGCGAGCGAAGCGTTACCAACTATCAGAATCTTGATTTAAACACGATTATAAAGAGGGAAAGCCAGGTTGTGAGGCTTACATTTACTTATCGTTTCGGGAAAATATCTATAAAAAATATAACTGCTCACCACACCGGTAATGAGGATGAGCAAAAAAGAACTGGGTCTAACGGTGAAAATTAAAACCGGGCGAATCATCAAAAAATTCAAAAAGCATGGCCGCTGATCATACTAGCTAAAATGATCAGTAAAACCAATATACTAATGCCTGTGTACATATAGTCCTTTTCGAGCACGAATCCTATTGTTGAAAATATGACCCTGATAATTGGGGTTGCAACCAACAGGATAATGCCAATTTGAATAATAGCCTGTCCTCTAAAATCAAACGCGCCATTTACCAGGCTGCCTGCGTGCTGTATAAAGCCAGGTACCCCATTCCACACGCTATAATCGGCGACCGCTTGGCCATGCCTGTACAGGTAAATAATGCCGCCAATAAACACTATGCTCACCGATATGATAGTGCCCGCCCGTAAAACCCGGCCGAGCAATAATTGCATATCCGTATCCTTAAATTGCTTCATTGTAGTTCATTGTTGGTTTTAGTTCATAGTTGATGGTTCACTTTAGCTTATAGTTAATGGTTCATAGTTCATAGCCGTTTTTAGTTTCATCCATATTTTGCTGCGGCGGTTTACCTATTCAGAACAATTTGCAGCTGCCATGATCCATGAACTATCAACCATTAACCTTCTCATATCTTCCCTGCAACACCATTATAGATCATCTGTCCGGCTAAAAAAGTAATTACGATTGCAAACACCCACCGCAGCCATCTTGACGAGGTGGTATGCACCAATATTTTCGATCCCGTTAAAGCTCCCAGCAACACCCCAATTACCACCGGCATTGACAACCCGGGGCTGATATACCCACGCTGCAGATAAACAACGGCGCTGGCCGATGCAGTAACCCCTATCATAAAATTGCTGGTTGTTGTTGATACTTTAAAAGGGATACGCATAATAGTATCCATAGCAATCACCTTTAACGCACCCGACCCTATGCCCAGCAATCCCGATATAGTGCCGGCAAATAGCATCATAAAAAAGCCTCCCCCCACTTTACTTATGCCATATTCTACACATCCGTCCGCAGTGGGGTAGCTTCCGTGCAGCTTTAATTTTTTGGCCAGGGCGCTGCTTTGATTAGTAATATGTTCGGCTTTTTTCCGCAACGATAAAAGGGCCGAAATAATTAAAATCACACCAAATAATATAGCAATGTAGTGAGTAGGAATATAAATGGCGAGTATTGCGCCAAGCATGGCGCCGGCTGTTGTTGCTATTTCTAAAAACATGCCAAGCCGCATATTGGTGATCCCTTCCTTTACGTAGGCGGCTGCCGATCCTGACGATGTTGCGATAACCGATACAAGCGATGCACCGATGGCATAATGAATATCAACCTTAAGCAATAAGGTTAACAAAGGAATAATAACAACACCACCGCCCAAACCGGTTAGCGAGCCCAACAAACCGGCGAAATAAGAGCCAACAAGTATAATTATAGTGAATGCTATTACCGACATATTCGGAAGCGATAGTAATATGCGAAAGTAGTGATAACATTCACCAATGTGTTATGACAGCAATATTTTTAATCATTTTAGTAAAGGGCAAGTAAAAAGCAGTTCCTCAATATTTTTTAGTGATATAAATAAATCCCCTGAAGCTAATTTGTTTTGCTAATTTAACGGCATCAAATAAACCTTATGATAAAAAAATATTACTTCCTTATATTTTTCTTTTTGCCGATGTTATTGCAGGCCCAGAATAAACTTCCGGGCAATATGTTTTTACATACGCTACGCAATGGGCTAGACATAATGGTTGTAGAGGATCACAGTGTGCCGCTGGCTACTGTTATGATGACTTTTAAAGGCGGTATAATTACCGAATCGGAGAATACTAACGGCCTCAATGCATTGTACATGCAAATGTTTTTAAAAGATAACAAAGATCAGGACGATGCTGCTTATTATGCCGGTCAGCTTGGGATAGTTTCCTGGAATACTTCAGTTAGGGAGGAGTTTGGTACATATCAATTTACCCTGCCAAAAGCAAATCTGGAAAAAGGGTTAAAATTCATGAATTCGGGGGTGCGTTTCCAGAAAATGGACACCGCAGATTTCGCGAGGGTAAAACAAATCATGGCCGATCAGGTAAGAGAAAGCCAATCAAAACAATTTTATGTATTAAATGATGCCATGCTCCATCATTTATGGGGAGATTTATACAGTCGGAGAAAACCAGGGACAGACAACGTAATACGTTTAGCAACACTTGCCTCGATTGATTCCATAAAAACAAAATATTACTATCCCAATAACGCTCTGTTGATTATCGCCGGCGACGTAAGGCACGATGAGGTGTTTAGCCTTACTGAAAATATTTATGGCGACTGGCGGGCGTCAGCTTTTGATCCTTTTAAAAAATGGCCCATCCCTGAATTTAAACCGCTCGCTAAGTCGGATTATTTTATCGTCGAATCAGCGCTGTCAACATCACCGATAATTTTGATTAAATGGCAAGGACCCGATACCCGCAACGATATTGCCTCAACTTATGCTGCCGATGTTTTTTCCTATATCGTTAATCAAAATTCATCGAGGTTAAATCAGGCGTTGGTACAATCAGGACTCGCATTAGCAACGAACATTAGCTACCTAACCTTAAAACATGTTGGGCCGATAACCCTATTTATTAGTCCTAACCCTTTGAAAATCAGAGAGTGCATGGATGAAATAAAGAAACAAATTGCATTAATGGATAGTGAAAGCTATTTAACCGATGGCCAGGTAGAAACAGCTAAACGCCAGCTGGAAATCCAAAAAGTACGGCAAGAAGAAATCACTTCAGACTACGCAGGTACGCTTTCATTTTGGTGGGCTTGTGCATCATTCAATTATTTTGCGGGTTATAACAACCAGTTAACAAAAGTATCGAAGGAACAGCTTAAAACTTACGTGCGTAAATATATCAAAGGGAAGCCATATTGTGCAGGGTTAATGATTAGCCCAGATTTAGGAGCCCGTGTAAATGCCGAAAAGTTTTTGCATTAATAATAATTAGGATCACTGCTATGAAAAGATTAACCTTTATTTTAATTATTTTTTATGCTTGCATTTCATCGATTAAGGCGCAGTCAGAAACACAATCGTTCAATGCAGATGGTATTAAAGTCATCTTTAAACCGACCACGAAAAATGTGATTGACGTTCGTGTATATTTCCGCGGCGGGGTAACTAACTATTCCGCAGCCCAGGCCGGTATTGAAAACATGGCGCTTGGCGGTACTGTAGAATGCGGTACCCAAAAATATAGTCCAACAGCATTTAAAGATACTTCGGATAAATATGGGTTAAAATTAGGTTCCGCATCTGGTTACGATTGTGGTTTTATAAAACTTAACTGTATTTCAAAGTACTTCAACCAAGGCTGGGATTTATTTTCTGAAGCAGTAAAAAATCCGATTTTTGATGCTGACGCGTTAAAAATATTAAAAGAAAGGACAATCTCAATAAATCGAAATTATGATGGTGACCCAAATAATCGTTTAGAGCAACTCGAAATGCAGAATGCCTTTGTCAATACACCTTATACAACTAATCCGGATGGATATGAAGAGACGATAAAAAGTTTCACTGTTGACGATTTAAAGAATTATTATAAGACGCTATTAAATAAAAATAGAATATTTATAGTTGTTGTAGGTAACGTTAGTAAGCAGGAAGTATTTGAAAAAATCCTCTTGTCATTTGGTAATATCCCATCAACACCCTACACGCCTATTGAATTGCAGTCGCCGGTTTTTAATGACAAAAAAATGGTGATGGAAAAACGTGCGATACCAACTAACTATATCAGCGCAATTACGAATGCTCCTGATTTTACCAGCAATAACTATGTCCCGTTCTTATTGGGAGTATCGGGGTTAGAAGGGCATTTATATCATTATCTAAAGTCGCAAAGCGGCTTGGTCATTAACGCAGGTGCGTTAGTTATGTCGCGAAAGATGCCTTATCTGGAAATGTATGCTAACGGCGCTAATGCACAAGAAATTATGCTGGGAATTTCGACAAAATTAAAAGAAATTCAAAACGAAGGGTTGGATGATGAATGGCTTCAGCATCTAAAAAATATTTACATATCTGACAGCTACATTGATGAACAAAGTTCATCCGCATTAAATTATAGTCTTGGATCGGCCGAAATTTTAGGTAATTGGCAATATGCCGACGACCTTCCTAAGCTTGTTCAAATGGCTACACTACAGCAGGTTAATAATGCATTAAACTTCTACATTCGAGGTTTAAAATGGACTTTTTTGGGTGATACCGATGCTTTAAAGGGATTCACCCCTCCCGATTTAAATCCATCAGTCAAGTAAAATTAAGTTCTTTTATTTTATCGTTTGAACCTCTGAGGTTTACTTTTATCATACTGCATCATGTTGCTTTCGGTCATCAAACGAACATTTTCTGATATTGAGAATAATACATTACAGGTTAATTTGTTTTATTACTTTCACTAATTCAAAATTCAACTTAATGATAAAGAAGATTTGGGTTTTCATGTTGTTGCTTTTGCCGGTTTTAACCTACGCGCAGCGCAAACTTCCTGAAAATATGTTTTTACGTACGCTGCCTAACGGGCTCGACGTGCTGGTGGTTGAGGATAACAGCGTACCTCTTGCCACCATTATGATCACTTGTAAAAATGGTTCGTTCACCGAAACCCCACAGTTTAACGGCTTAAGCCATCTTTATGAACACATGTTTTTTAAGGCTAATAAGGACTATAAAAGCGCCGATGACTTTTTAGAACGGGTAAGCGAGTTGGGAATGCAGTTCAACGGGTCGACTACGTTCGAAAACGTAAACTACTATTTTACGCTTCCTAAATCTAACTTAAATGCCGGGTTAAACTTTATGAATTCGGCTATCCGCTATCCTAAATTCGACAAGCAGGAAATGGATCGCGAAAACGTGGTTGTGGATGGCGAGTTTCAACGGCAGGAATCGAGCCCTACTTTTGCTTTAAGCGATGCAATGGACCATCATATGTGGGGCAGCCTTTACAGCAGGAAAAACAGTATCGGCAACCATGACGTGATCCGTACGGCCACGCCTGCCATGATGGATTCCATCAAAAATAAATACTATTACCCCAATAATGCGCTGTTGACTATTGCAGGCGACGTTGAACATGAGGACGTTTTTAAAAAGGTAGAACGAATTTATGGGAGCTGGAAGGCCTCGGCTTTTGATCCTTTTAAAAAGTGGCCGATCCCTGAATTTAAACCACTGGAAAAGTCGGACTATTTTATAGTAGAGTCAAAATTATCCGAAGTGCCTCTTATCTTACTGGAATGGCAGGGGCCTGATACCCGTACAGACGTAAAATCCACCTATGCCGCCGACGTGTTTTCGTATATCGTTAATCAAAATGGCTCAAAGCTTAAGCAGGCGCTGGTACAGTCGGGCCTGGCACTGGATGTCGAGATAGGATACCTTACTTTGCATTATGTTGGCCCTATCACCTTGTATGTTGTACCAAATCCATCAAAAATTAAAGAATGTATGGCAGAAGTAAAACGACAGCTGCAACTAATGGACAATGACGAATATGTTACCGATGAGCAAATAGCTACCTCAAAACAAAAGCTTGGGACCACAGCAATACGCGAACAGGAGGTAACTTCGGATTTTGCCCAGGTGCTTTCGTTTTGGTGGGCATCCGCATCCATTGATTATTATACCACCTATAACGATAACTTGCAAAAAACCACCCGCGCCGACTTGCAGGCTTATGTACGCAGGTACATTAAAAATAAACCTTATTGTGCAGGCCTGCTGCTCAATCCCGATTCAAACAACCAATTTAATCCAAAGGATTTCTTTACCGCATCCAAATAAATCAAATGAGAAAGCTGCTAACAACTATATTTATCCTGTTGAGCGCTGTGCCTGTTGTTTTTGCGCAGCTGCAAACTACTTCGTTTGATGTGGACGGCATCAAGGTAATATTTAAACCAACAGTAAAAGAGATCATTAATGTGCGGATGTTTTACAGGGGAGGCGTGGCTAATTACCCGACCAGTCAGGCCGGTATTGAAAGCTTCGCCCTGCGCGCAACTACCGAATGCGGCACGCAAAAATATAATGGCAACGCCTTTAAAGACAGGGCAGATAAATACGATGTATTGATAGGCGCAAATGAAGAATTTGATTATGGCAATATCGGTATGGAATGTATATCTAAATTTTTTAACGAGGGTTGGGACCTTTTTGCCGATGCCGTGGTAAATCCTGTTTTTGAAGAGAACGAAATTCAGTTGCTCAGGAATAAGCTTATAGGAAAAATACGGTCGGAGGAGACGGACCCTGATAAACGGTCAGATCAGCTTATTTTAAAAAATGCTTTTGAAGGAACACCGTATGCGGTAGACCCGGATGGAACCGAGGAAAATATTTCCAAATTTACAGCCGCCGATCTGAGT
>Ga0163162_10005593_pt1 | contig 12158 bp, 10 predicted proteins | sample S55metaG_FD_115310 | JGI IMG/M metagenome (GOLD analysis project Ga0163162, IMG submission 115310) | Switchgrass rhizosphere microbial communities from Kellogg Biological Station, Michigan, USA - S5-5 metaG | ecosystem: Host-associated > Plants > Roots > Rhizosphere > Soil | place: USA...
TGAAAGGCGAGATCGTGCGCGGCATGGAGCGTCTCTTGCCCAAAGACATTTATTTCGTTGCCGGCCATCCGATCGCGGGCAGCGAGCAGTGGGGTGCTCAAGCGGCTCGCCGCGATCTCTTCGCGCGCCATCGTTGTATTCTCACGCCGACCCGTCGGACCGATCGGCAGGCGCTGGAAAAAATCGCGGCGCTCTGGAAAAAAGTCGGCGCCGAAGTCGAGATCATGGATCCGCGCACGCACGATCGTCTGCTTGGCGTGATCAGTCATTTGCCCCATGTTTTGGTGTATGCTTTGGTAAACGCCCTCGAGCGTACGCCGCTGGACGGTATCGAGTTGAAGAAATACTGCGCCGGCGGTTTCAAAGATTTCACGCGTATCGCCTCGAGCCGGCCGGAGCTGTGGCGCGATATTTGTTTGATGAATCGCCAAGCGCTCGGCAAATCCCTGGGCGACTACATCCATTATCTGGAGCGACTGCATCGTTGGATTGAAGACGGCGCGGGCGCGCGGCTGGAAAAAGAGTTTACTCGGGCTTACGAGATACGGAGGGAGATCCCTTAACGTTGGATCATGAAATGCATCGAACCTATTGACCACCCGTTGCAAGGCGATATCACCGTGCCGGGGGACAAATCGATCGCGCATCGCGCGGTCATCCTCGGCAGCGTCGCGCATGGCCGAAGCCGGATCTTTAACCTTTCAGGCGGCGATGACAACTCACGCACGGTCAGGGCCTTTCGCCAAATGGGCATCGAGATATTTCGCGCCGGCGACGGCTTGTGCGTGGACGGAAAAGGTTGGCATGGACTCCGCGCGCCGGGCAAGCCTGTCGATTGCGGCAATTCCGGGACGACGATGCGGCTATTGTCCGGGCTCTTGGCGGGGCAACCCTTTGAAAGCGAATTAGACGGCGATTCTTCGCTGCGCCAGCGCCCTATGCAACGCATCATCGATCCGCTGAGTTTGATGGGCGCGAAAATCCGCAGCAAAACGGACAATGGCCTGGCGCCGGTGGAGATTACCGGCGGCGGTCTGCGTGGCATTCAATACCGCATGCCGGTGGCCAGCGCTCAAGTGAAGTCGGCAATTCTGTTGGCGGCGCTGCAGGCTGAGGGTGCGACGACGCTAGAAGAGCCGCAAAAATCCCGCGATCATACCGAGGTCATGCTGCGCGGTTTTGGCGCTCAAGTCACGGTTGATGGTTCAACGATTAGGTTGCGTGGTGGGCAGGATCTTTCCGGCCAAGATGTGCGCATCCCGGGGGACATTTCTTCAGCGGCGTTTTTTCTCGTTGCTGCGGCGATGATTCCGCGGTCGGATCTGACGATCCGCAACGTCGGCTGCAATCCGACCCGCGACGGCGTCATCGATGTCTTGCGGCGCATGGGCGCGTCGCTTGAATGTTTCAACGAACGCGCCGAGGCCGGCGAGCGGGTGGCGGATCTGCGCTTGCGCGGCGGAGCGTTAAAAAGCGTGAATATTGGAGCGGACCTCGTGGCGCGGACGATCGATGAATATCCGGTCCTCGCGGTGGCAGCGGCGGTGGCCGAGGGCGAGACGATTTTTTCGGATATAAAAGAATTGCGCTACAAAGAGTCCGATCGCATCGCTGCCATGACAGCGGGCATGCGCGCTCTCGGCATCGAAGTCGAAGAGCGCGAGGACGGCATGACCATCCACGGCGGCAAGGGTTTTCGGGGTGGCGTGGTCAAAAGTTACGGCGATCATCGGGTCGCCATGTCGTTCGCGATCGCCGCTCTGTCCAGTGCGTCTGGCGTCGCGATTGACGATGCCGCTTGCGTGGATATATCGTTCCCAGGCTTTTTTGATTTACTGGGGAAAATTTGTTTGCATTAGGGGATGAGACTTGTGATAGTCGGCGCGACGAGGGAGGACGGTTGATCATCGCTATCGATGGACCGTCCGGGGCCGGCAAGAGTACATTGGCAAAACGCCTGGCGAAAGAGCTTGGCTTTATCTACGTGGACACCGGCGCGATGTACCGGGCACTGGCTCTCAAGGTCTTGCGTGAAGGAGTTGATTTGGCGGATGATGCGAGCATGGCTCGATTGATCGGATCGACCACGATCGATTTGCGGCAAGTCGAGGGCGCGCTTCAAGTTTTGCTGGACGGCGCGGACGTTGCCGCCGAGATTCGGACGCCGCAGGTGAGCCAGATGGCGTCAAAGGCCTCGGCCTTGGGAGCCGTGCGAGCGCGCTTGCTCGAATTGCAGCGTGACATGGCCCGGCGCGGCAGCATTGTCGCCGAAGGGCGCGATATCGGCACAGTGGTTTTTCCTCAAGCGGAAGTCAAGATTTTTTTACAGGCTTCCGCCGCCGAGCGTGCGCGGCGGCGCTTTGCCGAGTTGCAGGGCGCCGGTCAGTCCGTGGACCTGACGGAGACCTTGCGCGAAATCGAGGAGCGCGACAAACGAGACAGCGAAAGAGATCTGGCGCCGCTGCTCCAAGCGGATGACGCTCTAATGATCGATTCATCGAGCTTCGATGCCGATCAGGTGACGGCGCGAGTGTTGGCGCACATTCGTACGAAAACAAGAGAAAATCAAATAGATCGGAGTTAGTTTGCATGGCTGAACAGGATGAACAAAGGCAAGGCACAGCGGCAGGCGGTGCCAGCGAATTCGAAGCGATGTTTGAAGAGAGCCTGCGCACAGTCAAGCCCGGCGGGGTCGTCAAAGGCAGGGTGGTTGGTATCACGGCGACTCATGTGCTGATCGATGTCGGTTACAAATCCGAAGGGCAGATTCCCATCCAGGAATTCACTGACCGGCAAGGAAATGTGCAAGTCAAGGTGGGCGATGACGTCGATGTTTATTTCGACTCTTCTGAAGGCGAGGGCGGCGGCATCGTGTTGTCGCGCCAACGAGCGGAGAATCTCAAAGTCTGGGAGGACCTGGAGAAGGCATTCAACGAAGAACAAGGTATCGAGGGTCATATCGTCGGCAAGGTCAAAGGCGGCTTCAAGGTCGATGTCGGTGTGCCCGCGTTTCTGCCCGGTTCGCACGTGGATATTCGCCCGAGCCGCAATCTCGACCGCTTCATCGGCACGACTGATCGCTTTGCCATTCTCAAGTTTAACCGAGCGCGCGGTAATGTCGTCGTTTCGCGCCGAGCTCTACTCGAGAAAGAACGGGAAACACTAAAGAAGGATATTCTCAAAGTATTGGAAGAGGGCGTCATTCTCGAAGGCACAGTTAAAAACATTACGGGTTACGGCGCCTTCGTCGATCTCGGCGGCATCGACGGTATTCTCCATATCAGCGACATGTCCTGGGGACGGATCAATCATCCCTCCGAAATCGTCGAGGTCGGCGCTAAAATCCAAGTCGTCGTGCTCAAATTCGACACGGAGAAGGAACGTATCTCCTTGGGCATGAAACAGCTCACTCCCGACCCATGGCACACCGTGGCGGAAAAGTATCCGATCGGAGCGCGTGTGCAGGGCAAGGTCATCAGCCTGATGGATTACGGCGCCTTCGTGGAGTTGGAAAGCGGTATCGAAGGCTTGGTGCACATTTCCGAGATGTCGTGGACGCGCAAGGTGACGCACCCGTCGAAACTTCTCCAGGTCGGCCAGGAGGTCGAGGTGGTGGTTTTGAACGTCGATCCGGGACACCGGAGAATCTCCCTCGGCCTCAAGCAGATTATGGCCAATCCTTGGGAGGCGGCCAGAGAAAAATATCCTGTCGGTAGCATCGTCAAGGGACCGGTGCGCAATATTACCGACTTTGGCATCTTCGTCGGTATCGAAGAGGGCATCGACGGTCTCGTGCATATCTCGGATCTGCATTGGACCAAGAAACTCAAGCACCCCTCCGAGTTGTTTAAAAAAGGCGATATCGTCGAGGCCAAAGTTCTTGGCGTCAACGTTGAAAACGAGCGATTTTCACTTGGTATCAAACAGCTTGCACCCGATCCCTGGAAGGTCGTCGCCGACCGCCATCCAGTGGGCTCCAAAATCAAAGGCCAGGTGACGAGCGTGCCGGACTTCGGTGTTTTTGTGCGCATCGAAGAGGGCGTCGAAGGGCTGATTCACGTTTCCCAGCTCAGCACCGAACGAGTCGACAAACCATCGAGCTTGTTCAAGGTCGGTGACGAAGTCGAAGCCGAGGTTGTCAGCATCGATCCTGGCGATCGTAAGATCGGGCTCAGCGTCCGGGCGCTGCGCCGCACGGAAGAGCGCCAAGAAATGGAAAGCTATTTGAAGCGCGAAAAAGAGGGCTCGCGATTTTCCTTCGAGTCGCTCTTGGGCGACGAACTGCGGCTGGATAAAGATGATGACGCCCAGAGCGGCCGCAAAGGCCGCGGCTAGTTTTGGCTAAGCTTATGACCAAGAAATTTTCTATATTGCGCGGGCTTGGATTGTTGTTTGTTTTTATCCTGGTGGTCTTTACCGGAGTTTTCTTTTACGCCTACATCACCGGCGGGGATTCCAAAGCGTTGTCGCTTTTTTCCGGTGACGGTGTCGGCGTTCTGCAAATCGATGGCGCGATCGACGACTCTCGGAGCGTGCTCATCGAGTTGAAGCGCCTCAAAGAAATGCCATGGGTGAAGGCCGTGGTGGTTCGGATCGACTCGCCCGGCGGCGCCGTGGCGCCGACCCAGGAGATCTTCGAAGAGATTCAACGATCGAAAAAGCAAAAACCGTTTATCGCCTCTATGGGCGGCATGGCGACCTCGGGCGGCTACTACATCGCGGCCGCGTGCGACAAGATCGTCGCCAATCCCGGCACGTTGACCGGGTCGATCGGCGTGATCATGCAACTCACCAACCTGGAAGAGTTGATGAAAAAAGTCGGCGTCAAAGGGCTCAACATCAAAAGTGGCGCGAATAAGGACCTCGGCTCGCCCTTTCAAGCTATTTCGCCGGAAGGACGGGAGATTCTTCAATCGCTGGTGGACAACGTCCACAGTCAGTTTGTCGCCGCCGTGGCCAAAGGCAGAGGCATGAACGAGGGTCAGGTACGCAAACTTGCCGACGGCCGAGTGTATTCCGGCGCGCAAGCAAAGGACCTAGGGTTGATTGATCAGTTTGGCACCTTGGAAGATGCCATCGAGCTGGCGGCCAGACGCGCGGGACTCGAAGGCGAGCCCGCGGTTTATTATTCCCGTCCGGAACAAGAGCGCTGGTGGGAGCGCATGTTCATGGGGGTATTTGGCCGTCGACTGCCGGGAACCGATCGCGGTTGGCTCCGATACGAGTGGTCACCGGCGCTCCTTCAATAGCGCGCGCCGTCATCTTTAATCAGATCCATTTGAAATTATCTTCTACGGTTGTGAGGGCGATGATATGACGAAAAGGGATTTAATCGATGAGGTCAACAAAAGGTTTCCTCATCTGTCGCGGCGGGATTCGGAGGTCATCATTAATGCGATTTTCGATTCGATGGTCGACGCGTTGGCTCAAGGAGACCGCATCGAGATTCGCGGTTTTGGCAGCTTCGTCGTCAAGCATCGGCGCGCGCGCCAGGGGCGCAATCCCAAGAGCGGCGCGTTAGTTTCGGTCGCCGCCAAAAAAGTGCCGTTCTTCAAAGTCGGCAAAGAGCTGCGTTTGCGCGTCGACGGCAAGCCTTACGATCCGAGCGAAGACGGAGAGGATGAGTGAAACAGCTTTGGGCGCCTTGGCGGATGGCCTATATCAATGACGACGCCAAGGATGCGGGCTGTATTTTCTGCACCCTCTATCGCCAAGACGACCAAAGAGCTGCGCTGGTGCTAGCCCAAACCAGCCACTCGGTCGTCATGATGAACAAGTATCCCTATAACAACGGACACCTGTTGCTGGCTCCCAAGCGTCACGAAAATAATCCCGACAAGTTACCGAGCGAGGAATTTATCGATCTCAACGAAGCATTACGCCGCTCCATCGAGATCGTTCGCAGCGCGTTTCATCCCGGCGGCATCAACTTGGGGATGAATCTCGGCAAGTGCGCCGGCGCTGGGATCGAGGATCATCTGCATTGGCACATCGTGCCGCGCTGGGAAGGGGATGCCAATTTTATGCCCGTCATCGCCGAGACGCGTGTGATGCCACAGCATTTGCTCGATAGTTATGACCGCTTGCAACCATTCTTTCGCGAGCTTGTCGGTTAATCTAATAGCTGAAACATGATAATTTGATGTAAGATAGGTGGTAAAATCGGCGCAAGCTTGAGATCAATATCTTTAAGGGGAGGCCAGAGCACGTGAGCGAGGCAAAAACATTAGGTGAACTCAAAAAAAGCGGTGTGAAAGTTTTACCGGTGCGCGAGGAAATGCGTAAGAATCTCGTGCGTCACCTGGAAAGCGGCGAACGGATTCTACCGGGCATCGTTGGTTATGACGAAACGGTTATCCCGGAAATCGAAAACGCCATACTCTCCGGCCATCACATGGTCTTCCTAGGCGAGCGGGGCCAGGGCAAGTCGCGCATAATTCGCGGTTTGCTCAGCTTGCTCGACGAACGCATCCCGATCGTTCATGGCTGCGAGATCAATGATAATCCTTACAATCCGATTTGCCGCCCCTGCCGCAAGAAAGCGGCCGAGCTTGGCGACGCACTGCCCCTGCAATGGGTCGATCGCGATCATCGCTACGGGGAAAAATTGGCGACTCCGGACGTGTCGATCGCCGATCTCGTCGGCGAAATCGACCCGATCAAAGTTGCCGAGGGCCGTTATCTCGCGGACGAAGAAACCATCCACTACGGCTTGGTGCCGCGCACCAATCGCGGCGTCTTTGCCATCAACGAGCTGCCCGATTTGACGGAAAAGGTGCAAGTCGGTTTGTTCAACCTGATGGAAGAAAAAGACGTGCAGATCAAAGGTTACAAGATTCGCTTGCCTCTCGACGTCATCATCGTCGCCAGCGCCAATCCGGAGGATTACACTAGCCGCGGCCGGATCATCACGCCGCTCAAGGACCGCTTCGACGTGCAGATTCGCACCCATTATCCGAAAAAGATCGAAGACGAGCTCGGCATCATGGAGCAGGAGTCAGCGCCGACAAACCAGCGCAGCCGCAAAGTTGACGTGCCGCGCTTTATGAAGGAGATCCTCGGCCATCTCACTTTCGAGGCGCGCAAGTCGAACGAAATCAATCAGGCGTCGGGCGTCAGCGTACGCGTCACGATCAACAATTACGAAAGTTTGATCAGCAATGCCGAAAAGCGCTCGCTGCGCTGCAAGGAAAACGAAGTTGTGCCGCGAGTCAGCGATTTGCACGCGATATTGGCCTCGACCAACGGCAAAATCGAAATGGAGTACGTTGGCGAGGACAAGAAGGAGGATGAGCTGGTCGAGAAGCTGATCAATCGATCGATTATCAAAGTTTTCGATCAATACTTCAGTCTCAACTCGCTGCAGAAAGTTGTCGAATATTTCAATTCCGGTTGGGGTGTCGAAGTTTCCGATCAAATGGCATCGCAAGACTATCTGGAAGGCATCAAGGAGATTCCCGGCCTGAAAGAGGCGATCAAAACCCTCGCCATTTCAGAATCGCCTGAGCTGATGGCGTCCGCAACCGAATTTGTCCTCGAAGGGCTCCATCTGCACCAGAAGCTCAACAAAGAGATGGAGGGTGGCCGAGTCACGTACGGCAAGTAGCCTTTTCCATTCTTCCGAATAAGGCTCTTTAAGCGCAGCCAATGGTTCATATCCGTTACAGCCGCTGGGATGGTCGAAAGCGGGATTCGCTCGATGCCGATTCCGTATTCGATCAGCTGAACGACTACATGAACGACACCGGCGATCTGCAGCAAGCGATGCGCCGTTTGATGCAGAAGGGCATTAAAGACGGCGAGAAGCAAACCAAAGGGCTCGAAGATCTCTTGTCGCAAGTGGCGCGCGAGATGCGCAAGCTCTATGACGAGTACCGCCTGCAATCGGCGATGGATGAGGTGCAGGACCAACTCGATTCTGTCGTCGATCAGGAGCGCCAGACCCTCGAAGAGATGGATCAAACGGGAAACGACGTCCAGGATAAGAAACAATTTCTCAACGATCTGCCGGCCAAGACCAGCGAAGCCATCGAAAAGCTTACTTCTTACTCGTTCGAAAACGCCGAGGCGGAAAAAGATTTTCAGCAATTGGTGATGCAGCTCGAGCAAATCCGCAAACTGGAAAACTGGCTGCGCCGCGAAGGCAGCCTGTTTCGCGGTCAGACGCCGGTCGAGTTTCAGCAATCGCAAGAGCTCATGGAGCGAATGGAGGATCTACGCAAGCTGGAATCGCAGCTTTCCAGCATGCAACTCAGGGACGTCGACAAGGAGTTGCTGGAAAAACTTCTCGGCGGCGATCCCAAGCAGGACTTCGAAGGCGTGATGCGCATGCAATCGCTGCTCGAAGAGGGCGGTTACGTTCTCGAGCAAGGCGAGCGCTTCGATTTGACGCCCAAGGGCGTGCGCCGGGTCGGCCATCTTGCGCTGCGCGACATCTACCGGCAGTTGCGCCGCGACGGCATGGGACGACATACGACGCGCAATCGCGGCAGCCAGGAGATGATCCTCGAAACCAGCCGGCCCTATGTGCAAGGCGATCCGTTTCACATCAACATGATTCAGACGCTCAAGAATGGTCTGCTGCGCGGCGGCGGCGTGCCGGTACGGATTAGCCCAAGTGATTTTGCGGTGTATGAGTCGGAGTACAATACCCGCGCGGCGACCGTGCTGCTTTTGGACATGAGCTGGTCGATGAGTTGGGAAGGCCGTTTTGCCGCGGCGAAAAAAGTCGCATTGGCGATGGAGAGTCTGGTGCGTTCGCTTCATCCGCGCGATTATTTCGGCATCGTCGGTTTCTTTACCCGCGCCGTTGAGCTCAAGGCGAAAGATTTGCCGCAGGCAACCTGGAACATGGGCGATCCCTTTACCAATTTACAGGATGGCTTGCATTTGGCGACCGAAATGCTCGGCAAAAAACCCAGCGCCAACCAGCAAATGATCGTCATCACCGACGGGCAACCGACCGCTTATTGCCGCCAGGGAAGACTTTATTGCGAATGGCCGTTGAGCTTCGGCGGCATCAGCCAGCGCGCCGCGGAAGAAACTTTAAAAGAAGTCGAGCGCATTACGCGCAAAGGCATCACCATCAATACTTTCATGCTCGACGATAGCGCGATTTTACGCGGCTTCGTCGACGACCTGACCCGCATCAACAAGGGCCGTGCCTTTTACACCCGCCCCGATCGGCTCGGAGAATATCTCCTGGTCGACTATCTCGCGCATCAACGAAAAAAAGTTTAACGCGTCAGCGCATTAAACCGTTCCAGTCGTTTCAATAGTCCAACGTTCCAATTCTAACCTCCCTTCAAGTAGTTCCAGCTGTTTTTCGTCGTCACAAAATATCGCTTTCAGAGCGGTCAAAAAGGTTTCAGCTGCGAAGCGCGCGATGGTCGACGAGCGGAGACATGCGTTTGGAGTATGTTGAAGCGAGTCGGGCGAGCGCAAACGAAGCAGCTGGGGTTTATTGACCGCACCCTTGACTACTGAAATTATTTTCAGTATATAGCTTTTATGCTTCCACCGCTCACCGATCGGCAGAAAGCGATCTACGATTTTCTGCTCAAGACCATTCGGGAGAAAGGCTTTGCGCCGTCGATCCACGAGATCGGCAAGCAATTCAAAATAGCCTCGACCAATGGCGTCTCCGATCATCTGAAAGCGCTGGAGAAAAAAGGCTACATCCGCCGGGTCGGTAAGCGCGCCATCGAGGTCGCCAATGCGCTGGGCAAGACGGTTTTGACGGCTACGCGAGAAGTGCCGGTGCTTGGCCGAGTGCCTGCCGGCAAGCCGTTTCTCAGCGAAGAAAACATCGAGGGGCTTTTGACTATCCCCAACGACATGGGCAGTGGAAAACAGTTTGCGCTGCAGGTCAAAGGCGACAGCATGACCGGCGCCGGCATCTTGGACGGCGACCGGGTGATCGTGAAACAGCAGGGAGCGGCGGAAAACGGTGAGATCGTCTGCGCGGTAATTAATGGCGAGGCAACCTTAAAGCGGTTTTTTAAAAAAGATGGCGTCATTACCCTTAAAGCAGAGAATGAAAAATATCCGCCGATCACTGTGTCGGAAGGGGAATTTCGTATCGCCGGCCGGGTGGTCGGATTGTTAAGAAAGTTTTAACGAAGATCAGTTCAAATGGTTCAAGTCATCAAAACGTTCAAGCCGTTTAAAAGGGATTCGAGCGGTTTGAACTATTGGAACTACTGGAACGATTGAAACCGCTAAGCTTCGAAGTTTTTCCCTCTTGAACGGTTCGATGCAAATTCGCTGGAAGCCTATTCCGAGTTTTTAAAACCTTTGTGACCTTTGCGTACTTTGTGGTTCATTTTTATGGCTTTTTCTTCCGCGCAAAAACTTCATCTCGTCGTCCCTTCGAAGACGCCGTGGACGTTGGCCGAAGTCGCTGGGCGGCTGGTGGAGATCTCCGGCTCCACGGCTACCGCCGCGTTGACGCTTACCTTTGTTTTGGTGCGCGAGGCCCAAGAATGCGGCGAACCGGTGGGTTGGGTGACCTCGACGGAAAGTTGTTTTTATCCGCTCGATGCGGCTCAAAACGGCATGGATTTAAAGTCGTTAGTCGTCATTCGTTTAACCAATACTGAAGGTATCGCGCGGGCCGGCGAAAAGCTTTTGCGCTCGGGCGGCTTCGGTATCGTTGTGCTCGATCTCGGTGCCGCCGATATTCCGATGCCGTTGCAGACGCGCTTGACCGGTCTTGCCCATCGTCATCACACCGCGGTGGTTTGTCTGACCGAAAAAGACCGCGCCGCGTTTTCTCTCGGTTCTTTGGTTTCGCTCCGAGCGCACGCTGAAAAAAAGCGCGCTGCGGATAATCGATTTGCTTGCACGCTGCGCGTTCTCAAGGACAAACGACGTGGCCCCACTTGGCATTATGAAGAACTCTATACCGGACCGGCTGGCTTGTGTTGATCTGCCGGATTTTCCACTGCAGCTCTTGCTTCGGCGCCACTCCGAATGGGCCGGTTATCCGGTAGCGGTGGTGGCTGAAGACAAGCCCCAAGGTTTGCTACTCTGGGTTAATGAAAAAGCCCGCCAGCAGGGCGTGCTCCCCGGCTTGCGTTATGCCGCGGCCTTCTCTTTAGCCACGGGGCTCCGTGCCGGCGCAGTCGCGCTCGCTGAAAGTAAAAAAGCTGTTAGCGATTTAACCTATTCTCTCATGCGGTTTACTCCAGAAGTTGAACCATCGGCTGAAGAGCCGGGCGTCTTTTGGTTGAACGGCGCCGGCCTGCAGAATCTCTACGCTTCGCCGCGGCAATGGGCCTACGCCATACATCAAGATCTGCGCGCCCGAGGATTCACGGCAAATCTGGCGCTCGGCTTCACGCGCTTCGGCGCTTACGCCGTCGCCAAATCAAAAAAGGGGATTACGATCTTTTGCGATCCCGCCGAAGAGCGCAGCGGCGCACGCGCGGTGCCGCTCAATCGCTTGAATATCGAACCCGAGTTCCGCGATATGCTTTTTCAACTCGGCATTAAAACCGTCGGCGCTTTGCTCTCCCTTCCGCCGGGCGGGCTGCGCGAGCGCTTCGGCACAGCAGCACATCGACTTTACCGCATGGCCGCCGGCGATCTCTGGGCGCCGCTCGAGCCGCAGGCAGTGGAAGAGCGCGCACGACAAAAATACATTCTTGACAATGCGGAAGACGACACCACGCGGCTGCTGTTTCTGATCAAGCAACTGCTGCATCCACTCTTGATCATTCTAGCGAAGCGCCATCAAGCGCTGGTTACGCTGCAGCTCGCCTTGCTGATCGATCATAACGGCTGGCTCAAAGAGCCGCTGCGCCCAGCAACCCCAACGCTCAATGCAGCGCAGATTTTAGATTTAATTCGGCTGCGCCTGGAGTCGTTCCAGCTTGCCGCCGGTGTAGTCGAAATCGAACTCAGCGCCGAAGCTTGCGCCGCTACCAGCGAGCAACTGCGTCTTTTCACCGAAAAGCCCACGCGTGATTTCGATGCCGCCAATCGCGCGCTGGCTCGCTTGCGCGCCGAATTCGGCGACGAAGCCGTCGTGTGCGCCAAGCTTACCGACGGCCATCTTCCTGGAGCGCGCTTTACTTGGGAACCTTTGCTCCGCGTCAGATCACCCGAACCGAAAGACGCTGCCGTGAAAACTCTCGTGCGCCGCCTCGCCGCCA
>Ga0163162_10005596_pt1 | contig 12151 bp, 9 predicted proteins | sample S55metaG_FD_115310 | JGI IMG/M metagenome (GOLD analysis project Ga0163162, IMG submission 115310) | Switchgrass rhizosphere microbial communities from Kellogg Biological Station, Michigan, USA - S5-5 metaG | ecosystem: Host-associated > Plants > Roots > Rhizosphere > Soil | place: USA: Michigan...
CCACGACGTACCACTTGCGCACAATTTCCCCCGCTTTGGGGAAATAGGTTGACATTACGAGTCTCCCAGAAATTAAAAAAGCTAAAGAAGACCGCTGAGTATCCACTTCAACGCCGAAGGCGCAGGGTACCAGGCGGGCAACCGCAGGACTTCCAAAGTCTTAAAGATAGCGTAGGAATGAGGAGATTGTCAACGACGGACCGGCTGCGGACGTCAGACCTCGGACGTCAGACCTCAGACGCCAGCCCTCGGACCGCGGACTTCATCCGCCCGCGCCGAACACCACCTTAAACCTTCTAAAAGATTCGGACGCGGGTCTGCGCTTCGAGGGCCGACGTCCGATGCGCGCTACTCGTAAGCCAACGCGTCAATGGGATCTTTTTGCGCCGCCTTGTAGGCGGGATACAGCGCGCCGAGAATGGCCCCAACGATGGCGATAATTGTCGATCTGATGATCCATTCACCCGTGACCACTACCGGCAGCGTGGGTAACCGGTATTTGATTCCAGCACGCGCGACGAGGCTGAAGACTACTCCAACAACTATGCCGCCGATGGCCAGCAACACCGTCTCCCGCAGAATCACATTGACGATGTAGAGCTTCGACGCCCCAATCGATTTCAGTATTCCGATTTCGCGAGTGCGTTCCATGACCGCCGTGTACATGGCCTGAAAGATGACGATGAATCCGATCACCACCGAGATTCCAATAACTACATTGATGAACGTGGACAGTCCCGGATAGCTGTTCACCGTCATCATGGAAAGATATTCCCGCATGGAGCGCACGGAATAGCTTTCCAGTCCTTGCACGCTCTTTACTTCCTGCACCACGGCATCGGCATTCGCGGGATCGTCAATCTTCACATAGAAGACCGACGCTTTGCCTTCGCTGCTGATCAGTCCCTGCAGTGTGGTCATGGGGATAAACTTGCGCGCCCCGCGGCCATGCTCCACGATGCCAGCCACTCGGAACGGATGATTCAGGATCTCAATGGTTGAACCCACTTTCACTTGCTGCGATTGGGCGAAGTAGTCATCCACCAGGCAGTCATTCGGGCCCTCGAAGGGGCCGCCATGAAGAAAATGGAATGGGACCAGGTCCTCGAAGGTCTTGAGATCGATTCCGTAGATCATTTCCAGATTCTTGGTCGTCGTCAGCTGCCAGATGACCGGCGCCACCGTTTTGACATGGGGCAACTGCGAAATGATGCCGCCGATCTTGATCGACATCGGAGCATTGCTTACGCCCGCCATGAACGACGTATTGGGCGGCTGCACGATCACGTCGGCGCCGATTCCGGCCTGACGTTGCCGGGCATCGTTCAGCATGCCAACGGAGAGTCCAACAATCAGGAGGATCAAGGTCACTTCAAGGGCGATGGCCACAATACTGATGAGCGACCGGATCGGCCGGTGCACCAGGTTGGCGACGATCATTTTATTCATCATGTGAAGACGCTTCTAGCTGCATACTGGCTGCTAGCTCTCAGCTCAAAAGAATAACCTGACCGCCCCGGCGCGAATGGTGAAACCTACTGCGATTTCCGGTCACCTGGCTCGCTTGGGGACGGTCCAGATTTACCACCTGGGCCCCAGCCGGCTGATCGAGCACAAATTTATCGTCTGGCAGCGGCTGGTTCACTTGCAGCTTCACCATGGTCAGGGTGATGTCGTACTCCTCCTGCGGCCTCCAGATTTCAATCTGGTTTGGAAATTGCAGACCTTCGTGGTCCTTATAGCCCTCGTAGCGCGAGTCTGTTGCCAGATTCCCGTCCTGATCGTAAATGAACTGGCGATGCGGCAGCAGGTCGGTCCGGCTGAAAATGATCTTGCGCGAGAGGAACCAGCCTTTCTCACCTTTGCGGATTACCTCAATTTCGTAATCCGCCTGCTGTACCTGGTGATGCTTGGCGTCGGTCACGATTTCGAAGCTGTTCTGCATGACCGCGATTTCGTTTTGCGGATCGATCTCACGCAGCACGAGAGATTCGTAAATCTGCTGAGGACGCAGGTTTTCCATCGGCTGTTGCTGGTTGTGGGTCTCGACATCGTTGCGGCCAACGACGAAGCGGTTCTTGGGAGGGATCCAGAGCTTAAAGTCTCGTCCGTCGCTCACCATGTCAAAGGCACGATTGCGGACAATCGGCAGCAACCCGATCATGCGCAACATAGCCGGCTTGCGCAGAAGAATGTAGCCGCGGATCTGCTGGTAATCGACAACTTTACCCTTCTTGATCCCGCCTACAGAGGTGTCAATGTCGACTGTGGCCTGCAAGCTCTTTATTTTGGCGGCCTGAACGTTGATGTACTCGATCAATTCCGCCTGGGTGGCCGACTTCAGCGGGGCTGTGCTGATCTGCCTCTCGACCCGGCGCGACCGGAACAAACATCCGGTCAGCGGGAATACGATCAGTAAAAGAAGGAGGGCCCGGTAACGGGAAGAAATAAGCATTGAGACTGAATTGGATTCCTCAGGAAGCAGTTGGGTTCACCAAGTACCTAAGTATATGCGAAGAATGGACGACCACGTGGGATTCGGGGTTGTCAGATCAGCGTCCCTGACGGGGTTTCAGGGGATGGGAATACTACCTTCCCTGTACGGCCTGACGCAGGCGGGCCACATTCTGGTTGTGTTCTTCGAGACTGCGGGAAAACCGGTGGTGTCCGCTGCCATCGCTGACGAAATAGAAATAGTCGGTTTGCGCCGGATGCATGGCCGCTTCGAGAGAAGTTCGGCCGGGATTTGCGATGGGACCCGGTGGCAGTCCGGAGTGAGCGTAGGTGTTGTACTCCGATTGAAATCCCATGTCAGCATGATGAAGAGCGCCGGAGTAACTTCCGTTGAGTAGTTCCGCATAGATCACGCTGGGATCGGCCTGCAGCGGCATTTTTTTGTCCAACCGGTTGTAGTAAACACTTGCGACGACAGTGCGCTCTTCCCCGACGGCAGTTTCTTTCTCGACGATGGAGGCCATCGTCACCGTCTTCCGTACGTCAGTCTTTTTTACGTCAGTTCCCTGCCCGTTCGGAATCAGGCCGATCTGTTCCGACACCTGGCGAAACTGCTTCACCATGGCGGCCGCGATGTCCTTCATACTCTGCGTACGCGTGAACTCGTAGGTGTTCGGAAAGAGGTAGCCTTCGAGCGATTTCGCTTCGGGAGCAATATCTGAAATTAATTCCACGTGCGTTCTGGCGACATCAATAAATTCCTGGCTTGATCCCAGGCCTGCATCCTGCACAGCCTGGGCTATGTCGAACATGGTGAAGCCTTCAGGAATGACAACGGTGTGCACGTAGATATCGCCGCGTACGAGGCGGTTGTAGACATCCAAAGTTCTCGCGGTTTTGTCGAACAGATACTCGCCGGCTTTCAACGATTGCCTCGGATGGATGCGATGCCAGAGGATAAAACCAAGCCGGCTGCGGATCACTCCGGCAGCCTGTAGCTCAGCCGCGATGCGGCGCGTGGAGTACCCCGGCCGCAGCATGACAAACCTTTGCCCTGTTGGCGTAACGGGCAGCCACAGTGCCCATGCCAACCATCCGCCAACTGCTAGAACAGCGAGCAGCAAGAATGTCAGAAACTTGCGCACGTTGGATTCAGTTTAGATGAAGAGTGGTCGTTGGTCGTTTGCCTTTGGTCGTTGGCCTTTGGGAGCAAAGGCGGCCACGGATTTGCGCGGATTAACACGGATAACCCAACAACTAGGGCATTGAAGACAAGAATTTAGATTTGATCCGTGAGAATCCGTGGCTGATGTTTTTTGCCAACGACCAACGACAAATGACCAACGGCCAAAGACTAGTTGCCAGCCTTCGCGTCCATCCAGGACTGCAATATCAGGACTGCAGCCATCTGATCTACCACCTCGCCGCGGCGCTTGATCGACATGTCGGTTTCCCGTAGCAGGCGGTTGGCTTGGGCGGAGGTTAGGCGTTCGTCCCAGAAGTGGACAGGCAGGCGGAAGCGGCGGCGGACTTCCTCGGCGAAGGCTTGCATCTTTTCTGCCTGTATTCCTTCGCCGCCGACCATGCGGAGGGGCAGGCCCATTACGATCTCGGCAACATTGTGCTCGCGGATGACCTGTTCCAGCCGGGCGAAATCTGTGCGCTTGTTATGACGCTGGAGGGTTTCCAAACCTTGCGCCGTTATGCCGAGAGGATCGGAGATCGCGAGCCCGATGCGTTTGGTGCCCACGTCCATACCGAGGATTCGCCGCGGACGCCCGGCCTCGGAGGCATCGGTTTGGTGGGAAGGCACCTCGCGATTATATGTCGCTCACAACTTTTGCGTTAAGCTACGATACCGCTATGGCCATTGACGAGGCAGAGATCGAACGAACTCCGGCACCTGCCGTCGTCGTGCCTCCGCCCAAGCCGCAGAAACCTCACTGGGCGTTCACTGCCATCGGAATCGCAACTATCCTGGGATTGTGTTATTTCGGCGAACTGGTGCTGGCCGTGATGCTGGTATCTGTGTTGTTTGCGTTCATACTGGCGCCGGTCGTGGAATTTTTCATGGTGCTACATCTGCCTCGCGGATTGGCGGCCGCGGTGGCGGTGTTCATCCTCTTCTCTCTGATGACGGGGGTGATGTACTACTCCTCGAACCAGGCCATTGTCTTCGTGCAGGACTTGTCGAAATACACACATCAGATAAGGCAGAAAATTTCTCAGGTACAGCAACAGGCAGAATCACTAGGAAACTCGGATACCACGGCGGCGGCGAAATCACCAGAACCGCGTTCGAGCACCAGTTGGGAAGAAGTAATGACCCGAGGTTTTGGGTCCGTATCGCATGCCTTGCTGGCGGCATCGTTCGTGCCTTTCTTGGTTTACTTCATGCTGAGCTGGCAACACCATGTGCGGTCCGCGACCGTAATGCTTTTTTCGCTGGAGAACCGCAACACTGCATACATCACTCTCGGACTGATTTCCGCGATGATTCGCAGCTTCATGGTGGGCAACCTTCTGATCGGCCTTTTTCTCGGGACGGCCAGCACCATCGCATTCGCGATTCTGCATTTGCCATTTTTCTATTTCATCGGTTTCATCAGCGGGTTCCTCAGCCTGGTTCCCTACCTGGGAGTCGTACTGGCGATGGCGCCTCCGATTTTCGTCAGCATGGGCCATATCGAATCCGGAGACGCGGTCGTCATCGTGATGGTCGTGTTAGGCCTGCACCTGGTTGCACTGAACGTGCTCTATCCAAAGTTCCTGGGCAACCGCCTGCAACTGAACCCCCTGGCAGTCACAATCGCTCTTCTGGTCTGGGGATGGCTCTGGGGCGCCATGGGTTTAGTGTTGGCTGTCCCAATCACGGCAGCAATGAAAATCGTTTTCGACCACATTGAATCGCTGAAGCCGTATGGGGCCTGGATGGGGGAGTGAGGCGGGCGCCGGTCTTCAGTCGTCAGTCTTCAGTCGTCGGTCTTCAGCGAATCAACCGCAACAGCTCTCTCTAAACATTTTCTTTGTTCATCCGTCACAGACTAGTCAACTCCCAGCTGTTACAACCTACCCGTCATCAGACATTCCCCTAAATCGAGGTCGCAATGAGTGGCTCTTATCGAGAAATCAAGGCTTGGCAAAAATCCATCGAGTTTGTAGCTGGTATCTATTCATGCACTTGCAGTTTTCCGAGAGAAGAATTGTACGGTCTGACGGGTCAACTCAGGCGCGCAGCGGTTTCCGTTCCGAGCAATATCGCGGAAGGCAAAGGCCGTTGCACGGACAAGGAGTTTCTGTTGTATCTGCACCATGCCCGTGGCTCGGTATTTGAAGTAGAAACCCAGCTACCAATCGCAGGACGGCTCGGTTGTCAGCCAAACAGACATCCAGAGGCTAGTAAATTCCGCCGGGGAAATAGCTAGAATGCTGAACGGTCTCATCAATGCAATAAAGTTCGACTCAGCCAAAGAACATGGCCTGAAGACTGGTTCTTGTTGGCTTTTGGTTTAGTTTTGCTGAAGACCGACGACTGACGACTGTCCCTAAGCTACAAAATCCGAGGCTTCCGGAAAGCGTAACTTGCTCTTTGAGAGGGCCTTCGAGAGCATCTCTTCTATTTCGACTTCTTCGCAGTTTTTGGCCATTGCCAGCTCGCTGACCAGCAGGTAGCGGGCGCGTTCCAGCATCTTCTTTTCGCGGAATGACAGGGGCTTGGATTGGTTCAGGAGGAGAAGTCCCTTCAGGACGGCTGACACATCGAGGAGCGAGCCGGTCCGCATCCGCTCTGAATTTTCCTTGAAGCGGTATTTCCAGTCGGCGTTGTTGTCGCATTCTCCATCTGTAAGAAAATCAACGATTTTCTGGATTTCACCGTTCTTTACCACCCGCCTGAGGCCTACGGTGTTCACGTTATGGAACGGAACCATGACCTTAAGGCTGTTTGCCTTGATTTTAAGGAGGTAGTACTTTTCCACAGTCTCACCGATAGTCCGGCTGCTGATTTGTTCGATAACCCCAACGCCATGATTGGGATAGACGACCTTATCACCTATGTGGAAATCGCCGCTGATCATGAGGAAACACCCACGAGGGCAGGGCAAATGAGGAACTGCACCCCTTCAGTTTACCCTAAATGGGAAGGCAAAGGCAATGAAGAAGCGGACGTCGGACCTCAGGCGTCGACCTCAGACTCCTCAGAATTCCACGAACCGCTAGGTGCAGATGTCCCACCTGCCCGGTCGAGCGCGGCTCGACGGTTACTTATTAGAGGCGCGAACTGCCGTATGAAAGAACGCACGGCCAACTGAAAATCTTGCCTAGCGTTGCTCGGCTGGGCAGGTGGTACACCTGCCCCTACGTGATTCCGTGGAATCATAAGAAGTCCGGGGGGCCAAAGTCCGAGGTCCGGGGTCCGACGCCCGAGGTCTGCCGTCCGCTCTCCGGGTTTATAATTCTTCGTCACATGACTGAAGCAATTAAAAGGAAGTTGCAGGAAGAGATGAATGTGCTCGAACACGAGCTCGTCCATGAACTTCCCAAGGAAATCAAGAAGGCCGCCGCCCTGGGAGATCTCAGCGAAAACGCTGAATATCACATGGCGAAACAGCGTCAGGAGTTCGTAAAGGCGCGCCTCCGGCAATTGGGTGCGCGCATGGCAGAGCTGGCTCTTATCAATATGGATAATATCCCGAAAGATAAGGTCGGATTAGGCTCCACCATTCGGGTATACGACAACTCCAAGAATGCCGAAGTCGAGTACAAGCTGGTCACCAGCGAAGAGTCCGACGTGGCTTCGGGCAAGATCTCGACCAGTTCGCCGATCGGCCGCGCGTTGCTGAACAAGAAAGTTGGGGACAGCGCGGTCGTGGTCACGCCCAATGGCAAGCGCGAGATGGAAATACTTAGCCTGACCACAATCCACGAAGCTGAGGCAAAGTAACGAGGATGAGCATGACCTGGACCAGCGCGTTCGGACGTGGATGCGGCGTGTTGCTCGACGCCATCGTCCGGTGGCTCGCCCTGGCACGAATCAATCCCAACGTGCTCACCTTCCTGGGGCTCGTGGTAAATACGATTGCGGCTTTTCTGTTTGGCTACGCCAACGGCGATAGCCAGGCGCGCATGTTCCGTTATGCCGGGCTGGTGATCATCGGATCGGGTTTCTTCGACCTGGTCGACGGACGCGTAGCCCGGGCGAGCAATCAGGTCACCCGCTTCGGTGGCTTCTTCGATTCCGTCATTGACCGCTATAGCGATGCATCGCAATTCTTTGGACTGCTGGTGTTTTACTCCCGCTCGGACCGGTTCTTCTACGTCGTCCTGACGGCGTTTGTGATGGTCAGTTCGATCATGGTCAGCTATACGCGCGCCCGCGCCGAATCGCTGATCGGTTCTTGTCGCGTGGGATTCATGGAGCGCCCCGAACGTTTAGTGCTGGTGATTATCGGGGCGCTGTTCAACCGCATGGCTCCCGTTCTGTGGCTCATTGCTGTGCTTTCGACGATCACAGTGATTCACCGCATCCGTTACACCTACACGCGTACCGAAGGCGCGGATGCTTTGCCGGTTAAGGCCGGGCAGGCAGCTTAGACTTCCTTCCCAAAATTGGAATCAATAGCGAAATTAGTTGGACTACGCACCGATCTGCCTTGCTCGCCGCCATACAATCTGGTCGCGCAGACACCGTTTGGGGCTATTCTTGGAGGTGTTTGACAGACATCGTTCTATGCCCCGGCTGGCTACCGGGACTTTATCTTTTCTGGCCGTCTCTGATCCCACCTCGGCTTGTTCAAATTGGGGCCCTGATATCCTATCGGTGCTCAACCTTTCCGAGGATTCTTCTTGCACGATCCTGTTCTGGTAGTTCATGGCGGCGCCTGGGCCATTCCTGACGACATGGTGGAAGCTCATCTGAGCGGCGTCCGCAACGCCATGGCTGCGGGTTGGCGCGTGCTCGAGCGCGGCGGTCCCGCACTTGATGCGGTCGAAGAAGCTGTCGTCATCATGGAAGATGACGAGACTTTTGATGCCGGACGCGGCAGCTTTCTCAATCGTGACGGCAAAGTACAACTCGACGCGCTCATTATGGACGGCGCCACATTGCGCGCCGGTGGAGTGGGTTGTGTCGAACGCCTGCGCAATCCCGTGCGTGCTGCACGGAAAATCCTGAGTGACAGTCCCCATGTGTACTTTGTTGCGGAGGGAGCGGAGCGGTTCGCTGCGGAACATGGAATCGAGCTATGCCGCAATGAAGATCTGGTCATTCCACGCGAGGTCGAGCGCCTGCGGGAGTTTCAGGCCCGGGGTGCAGACGCCAAAGCTGATCTCTTCGCGCCCACCATTTCTCACGATACAGTTGGCGCAGTCGCACTCGATAAAGACGGCAACATTGCCGCCGCGACTTCCACTGGCGGCACGCTCAACAAGGCCCCTGGCCGTCTGGGCGATTCGTCGCTCATCGGATGTGGGTGCTACGCGGATAACCAAACCGCCGCTGCCTCCACCACGGGATGGGGTGAGCCCATCATGAAACTGGTGCTCGCTAAATGGGCAGCCGACCGAGTGGCGACCGGCAGTTTGCCGGAGTGGGTAGCGGCTGAAGCGATCAATTATCTGAAAGATCGGGTGAACGGGCATGGCGGGATGATCCTGCTGGACGCTCATGGCCGCTTCGGGATTGCCCACAACACTCCGCGCATGGCTTGGGCGCTGAAGTCATCAAAGCATGAGAGTTATGGGATCGAACGTAGTAAATGAATTCAGTTATTAGTTGCCGGTTCTCAGTTCTCAGTTGCTAACTAAGCCAATTCCCCTCAGTGATTTAGCTTGATTTAGTCACCTTACCTGATGTAAAAACCGACCGGCATTTAGTGTCAGAAAACGTGCTTGCTCAATTCCTGCCTACGAAGGGCGATCGCTGCTTTCAGCGAGAACCCCAGGTCCTTCGGTCCTCGGAGAAAACTTTTATGGTGGTGCGAAAGCTTGTCTCAGTTGCGTTTGTGATCATTGTGCTCGCGGCCCTCGGTTTCGCTCAGGGCGCAGCGACCGGCGATCTGCACATCACGGTCCGAGATCCGAAGGGCGGCGTAGTCACCAATGCGACCGTTACTGTGCGCGACGAGAGCAAGGGACTGGAGCGCACGACCGGCGAGAACAGCGACGGCCAATACCAGATCCTGCTGCTGCCTCCGGGACGCTATACGGTCGGCGTAGAAGCCGCCGGTTTCGGCAAGGCGACGGTGACTGACGTTGCCATCACGGTGGGACAGATGGCTGAGATTCCCATCAGCCTGGCGGTTGCAGGAACGCAGGAAGTGATCAACGTGAGTTCCGAGGCGGAGCTGGTGGAAACGCAGCGCACGTCTTCGACGGACACCATTGACCAGAGGCGCATCGACAATTTGCCGATTAATGGACGCAACTACATCAACTTCGCTCTGACCGATTCTCAGGTGTTGCGCGACAACGCTCCCAGCATTGGCGCGGCTCCAACCTCCGGCCTGAATATGAGCGGGCAGCGAGCGCGAGCGAATCTGGTGAACGTGGACGGAGCCGATGCCACCGACAACTCGACGAACGGCGTTCGCTCGACGGTTTCGCAGGAGGCGGTGCAGGAATTCCAGATCATCACCAACGGTTACGCGCCGGAATATGGCCGGGCGTCGGGCGGCGTGGTCAACATCATCACCCGTTCCGGATCGAATGACTTTCACGGCGACGTCTACGGATATCTTCGTAACCGTAACTTTCAAGCAGTGAATCCGTTCAGCACAGTTCCCGATCCGGCCTACACACGGGTACAGGCTGGAACGGCATTCGGCGGGCCGATCAAGAAGGACAAGACGTTCTATTACTTTTCCTACGAAGTCACGCGCCGGCACGAAACCGGATTTTCCAGCGTTGGCTCTCCCAACGGAACTTTCGGCATGGTGGGCTTCGATGCTTCTCCGGTGTTCGGCGCGCCTCCGGGATCGGGCTTCACCATTCAGGCGACGCAGCAGCAGGCAGCATATTTCCAGCAAACGTTGCCGGCCGCGCTGGCACAACTGGGAGCAATCAGTCCAGCATTGGCCGCCGGGTATGCTCAGGAAGCGGCACTGTACGCGGCTTTTGTCGGAGGCTCGTCGGGGATAGCGCTCAACGGCTCTTATCCGGCGTCATTCGCGGCACTTGAAGGGACGCTTATTCCTGTCCCTGGAAATGGCAGCAATCCGTTGACCCAGTTTCCAACTTCGTGCAATCTGGGCGCACCGAATTTTCTCTGCAACGGATTGCCCAACCGGTTTTTTGGCCTCGCGCCGCAGGGTGGAAACTACCCGGTCTTCGAAGGCACGAGCCTCTACTCACTGCGGCTTGATCACAATCTCAACAACAGCAACCGCCTGATGTTCCGCGCCAACGTAAGTCCCAGCACCGTGACCGGAATTCAGGTGAATGGCGAAAACCAGACTTACGGACAGAACGCATTTTCGCGTACCTCTTCGCAGACCTACCGCGACGTGAGCGGCGTGGCGCAGGACACCATGACCATCGGCACCAACAAGGTCAACGAACTGCGCTTTCAATATGCCCGCCGTGGATTGCAATACTTCTACTCTGACGCTCCGGGCGGATCGAACGTGGCTTCCAACATCGCGGGTTTCGGCTTCGTCGGCCGTGAACCCTACTCGTACATTCAGCGAGTGGAGCAGCGCTACCAGTTCACCGACAATTTTTCCTGGACTATCGGGCGCCACGACACCAAATTCGGAGTCGACTTCAACTATCTGCCTCTGACCGCGACCTTCACCGTGAACTACGGCGGCGTTTACAACTTCAGCTCACTCGATGCCGGCAGCCTGGGTTTTTCCAATCTGTGCGTTGCCAACTCGGCGCCGGCGGCGCTTTGTCCAGACTTCCCCGGCTTCACCGGTTTGCAGGCTTTCGGCCTTGGCATTCCCAGCACGCTGGTGCAAGGCATTGGCAATCCCAAGGACAGTTTTTCCAACAAGCCTCTGGGCGTGTTCTGGCAAGATTCTTTCCGGGTTCGATCGAATCTCACCTTCAATCTGGGTCTGCGATACGACATTGAATTCCCGCCCCAACTGGCGGAGCTGAGCGGACTGCCGCTCGCGGCTTACAACCAACTTGGACTGCAAAAAGGGATCGACACCGACAAGAACAATTTTCAGCCTCGAGTAGGAGTCGCGTGGGACCCACGAGGCGACGGCAAGAGCGTGGTTCGCGCGTCGTATGGAATCTTTTACGATCACCCGCTGCTTGGGTTGTATTTCCTGGGCGACGCGTCTGACGGTTCGAAGAGCGGGCAATTGTTGTTTGCCGGTGGAAGTCCCTGCAATCCTGGAGTAGCGGCGGGCGCGGCAAGTTTGAATGCGACCAATATCTTTCAGGGAATTCTGAATACGAGTTCGTGTCTGCCAACGATTCCTGGCTACCAGCCTAATCAGCAGCGCTTCGATCCTTCGAACGCGGACCTGTTCATTAATCAGAACTACTTAAACCCTGCGACATTTTTCCCCGTTGCCTTCCAGCCTTTTGGTTATCCTCAGGGCAAAGGATTTGTGTATGCCTATGCGCAACAGGCCAACCTGACGTTTGAGCAAGACTTGGGCCACAACATGTCGTTCAGCCTGGCATACAACTTTAACGGCGGACGGCATCTGAATCGTCCGATCAATGCCAATACCACGCGCGG
>Ga0163162_10005597_pt1 | contig 12151 bp, 14 predicted proteins | sample S55metaG_FD_115310 | JGI IMG/M metagenome (GOLD analysis project Ga0163162, IMG submission 115310) | Switchgrass rhizosphere microbial communities from Kellogg Biological Station, Michigan, USA - S5-5 metaG | ecosystem: Host-associated > Plants > Roots > Rhizosphere > Soil | place: USA...
ATTCTCCATTCTTTAAAAGTATCCATACATTTCACTCATCCAGGAAACCAGAATTTGGATGGTTGACAAATCATAATTCGATCCGGTATTCAAATTTGGAAGGATCATCAAAAAAATCATCACTTGTTACCGAAACGGTGACCTTCTTTTTATCGTCGGATAGTTTTACAGCTTTGCCTTCAACTTTCTTAGCTGCCCTGGGAAGATTGATAATGTAGTTTATAGTGATCGGGGAACCCATGCCCGACATTTGTTGAAGCGACTTCATGAATTCATCATCGGCAGCAGTTGCGTATTTCGTTTTGTTCAGGGTCCTTGAAATAAGCTTTTTGGAAATAGTGTCGTCAAAAAAATTATCGAAGGTTTTTATTTTCTTAGAACTGTCTGCATCAGCAGCTCCAGCCGGCATTTGATCCCCACCGGGTAATTTTTTTAAAGCCGATACTGACAACTTTGGCAAAATCTCTTTTAGCAACTCCACCTCACTTAATTGTTCAAAGGGGAAATCTAATTTTACCAGTAACTTTTCATCCTGCATATTCAAGGTCAACTTCATCGTTCCTTTGTTCACTATTCTCCTTTGCTCTGCTGTAAGCCCTGCTATGCTGTCTGCAATACCGGTCAAAGCGATCGTTGTATCTGTATTTTGCATTTTATTTGCCTCATCACCACCCATTTGTTTTAAGAGACCGATCATATTACTCAGATCGGTCGTATTGGTAAATATGCCACTTCCGTTTTTATTGATGGTAACTTCCTGTGTGGTTTCAAAACAACCCACCAGCAAAATGCAACAGGTCATGATAAGAGAAATATATTTTTTCATGATTTTGTATTAAATTTTGTCAACTACTAAAATTAAAAATCAGGCGATCATCTTTACTACCATCTCCTTCAATAAAGAAGCATCCGTAGCACCTGGATTATTTATTCCAATGCTTTTAAGGTTATAATCGCTTAATAATAACAATAGTTTTTCAATATCGGCATAGCTATAAAGAGTGATCGTTCTCAAATAATCTTTTATAAAAAAGGGATTAATACCTAAGGATGCCGCTATTGTCTTTTCATCCCTTGTGTTCAACCCATATATCATAAATGCTTTGCTGAAAAATGTATACAAGGAAGGAAGTATTAACTGGATGGGTGCAGCTTTTGGATTTGCTTCAAAATATTGAATGATCTGGATGGCCCTAGAAAGATTTTTAGTTGCCAGGGCTGCCTGTAATTCAAAAACATTAAAGTCCTTGCTCACGCCTACATATTGTTCAACATCTGTTTCGGTGATACCCTTTCTTTTCCCGAGATTGATCGCAATTTTATCGATTTCATTTTCTATGCGGGATAAGTCATTACCAATATGATCCACCAGCAACATCAGGGCCTTTTGCGAGATATTTAGTTCTTTTGACTCTACCAGTTCTTCCGTCCACTCAGGCAATTGATTATCGTATAATTTTTTTGTAGTCAGCACTACACCTTTTTCCTTCAGCAGTTTTGCCAAACGTGTGCGGCCATCAACTTTTTTTTCTTTATAAGAGACTACAAAAATGGTCGAGGTGAGTGGGTTTTCGATATAGGCCTCCAGCTTTTCAATATCACGCATTTGCTGTGCCTCTTTTAAAAGCACAACCTGCCGCTCTGCAAACATTGGATAGCGGCGACAGGCATTTATCACGGCCGCCCAATCTGCATCCTTGCCGTAAAACACAGATAAATTAAACCCTGTTTCAGATTCTTTTAGAATATTACTTTCAGCATACTTCATTACTGTATCTATAAAATATTCCTCTTCGCCTTCCAGCCAGTAAATAGGTTTATAAGTTCCTTTTTTCCAATCAGAAATAATCGTATTTGCAAGCATAATGCGCTAAGTTACAAGGTTTCTTTACCCCAAAAGTTAACATGATCATCAAAAAGGGGATTCTGGCACGGTTTTTCGCAAAACAGGGCAGGCTGAAACTTCAACATGAATAAACCCACCCGCACCCAGCGGGATTTTTGTAGAAATCAGCTTAGTAAATAAAATTTTATATCATAAAAACCTTCGACAATGACAAACACTAATTATCCTTCAGCTACTCCAAACCCTCAGCCAAGAGGTAGCAATAATAAAGGTATTATTATTGGTGTCCTGGCTGCAGCATTATTAGGTACTTGGGGTTACTGGCTTTACAAGAACAACCAGTCCTCGCAGGAAATTACAAGTCACGAAACAAAAGAAACAGCGTACATGTCTGCGAGAGACTCTGTACAAATGCTGTACAATGACGCCTTATCTCGCCTTGACTCTATCACAGGAAACAACAACAACCTGCAGGGTCAGTTGACAGACAAGAACACTGAGATCTCTAAGTTAAAATCAGAGATCAATAGCATTTTACATAAGAAAAATGCTACGCAAGCTGAATTAGCAAAAGCAAAGGATCTTATCACTCAGCTTAATTCAAAGATCGAAAATCTTGAAGCTGACAACGCAAGACTTACTGGTGAAAATCAGCAGCTGACTTCTACGAACACACAATTGACTGAAGAAAAAACAACTCTTCAGCAAAACCTGCAAACCACAACCGCTGAAAAAGATGAATTAGCATCAACAGTTGATGTGGCTTCTACATTTAGCGCTTCTAACTTCCAGATCAGCCCGATCCACGAAAAGAAGAACGGCAAAGAAAAAACCACGACTACGGCAAAACGTGTTGACAAACTCGTCGTTAGTTTTGATGTTGAAAACCGTATAGCTAAATCAGGTCCTGCTGATATGTATGTAATTGTAACGGCCCCTGATGGTCATGTGATCTCCGATCCTTCAATGAACTCAGGAACATTTACTACCCGTAATGAAGGTGACAAAACATTTACTTCAAAAGTAAGTGTGGATTATGAACAAGGCACACGCAAAGCAATGAGTGTTCCTATTCGTCAAAATGATTTTCAAACCGGTGATTACAAAATTGAAGTATATCACAATGGTTTCAAAGTAGGCGAAGGTGTAAAGACACTTAAAAAAGGTGGTTTATTCGGTTAATTGAAGTTTCCAACTCCTACAACCACGCCGTCCCGACTTGTCGGGACGGTTTTTTTATTGCCCATCCGAAGAATAACAGCTCATCATTTTTACCCGCTTAAAAATATGAAGGCTCAACTTCCTATCTTTGCGGTTGGCAGGTCTTACACGACCAGCTCCTGCTCAACCTCCCCAGGGCCGGAAGGCAGCAAGGATAGGCGGTTGTAGCGGTGCGATGTAATCAGCCTGCCTTTTTTTATTTATTCAACTCATTATTGTTCGCTATCATGAAGTTTTTTATTGACACAGCCAACCTCGAGCAGATCAAAGAAGCAAACGAACTGGGAATACTTGATGGGGTCACTACCAATCCATCGCTGATGGCCAAGGAAGGTATTAAAGGACAGGATGCTATCTTCAAACATTACAAAACCATCTGCGAAATGGTCAATGGTGATATAAGCGCAGAAGTAGTGTCAACCGGTTTCAAGGAGATCGTCGAGGAGGGAAAAAAATTGGCTGCCATTCACCAAAATATTGTTGTGAAAGTGCCGATGATAAAAGACGGGGTAAAAGCAATGCATTGGTTCACGAACAATGGAATTCGCACTAATTGTACGCTTTGTTTTTCGGCAGGCCAGGCTATACTGGCCGCAAAGGCAGGAGCTGCATATATTTCTCCCTTTATTGGAAGAATAGATGATATAGGCTGGAATGGCGTTCAGCTGATCGAGCAAATCGTAAAGATCTACAAGATCCAGGGATTTAAAACAAAAGTGCTTGCAGCATCGATCAGGAATCCAAATCATATTGTACAATGTGCGGAAGCAGGCGCCGATGTTTGTACCTGTCCGCTTGAGTCTATTCTTGGTTTATTAAAACATCCTCTTACGGATATTGGCCTTGCCAAGTTCCTGGAAGACGCGAAGAAGTCGATGTAATCACGTGAATCAATTTCCCTGCGGTTGCAAAAGAGAATTAAGCGAAGTGAACCCGATCAGTTCATCCGCCCTGGCGCCAAAGGCATGATAGTAAACCAACACCATGTAGTTATTTTCAGTCGCCCAATAATTTCCTTCTGTATTTGCAATTGAAAAATTCCCCGCGCCGGGATTATCCGTTATCGTAACGTAAGAATAGTTGTAATAGCCTTGTTTCAGGAAAAGAGTCTTTTCATAGGCCCCGCGGTCGGCATTAAAAATCATCTTTGTTGAGTCATTGATCCCGTAACCCGTCAATTCACCGTAGATATAAATATTTTTCCCTTCATAGGGACGATTGGCCGGGGGGAAATAACTAAAATGTACCCGGGCATAGTCACTTTGCCAATAAGGATTTACGTTATCAGAATTTTCAATTGTAAACAGGCCATTAAGATCACGGTAATAAATATAAGGTTGTTGCAGCCGCTCTCCATCAGGCTTTACAAATACGTCAGTTGTATTTTTATTTTTATCAAGACGTTGCACCCGGTCGCTCATTAACCGCAAACTGCGAAGATCGATCCATCTCCATTCTTTCCCTGCCGGGAATGAGGTAACGGCTTCATCATTGTATCCAAAATAATTACCGCGAAAAATATTCGGTCGGTTCAAATACAACGCGGTCGGCCAGGCAAAGTTTTGAATCAGGACAACGCGGACATCCTGCTGATTAAAAACATTGACAGTGCTGTTTAGCGTAACTCCGACATTTACCTTTTGATATTTCTGGAACCATTGAGCATTAAAAGGCTGCTGAATTTCTGCCGCAATTGTTGTCCTGTTATCCACTACCAAAAAGCGCTTTGTAAAAACAATTTTGGAAGTGTCCCCATCCAAAAAAACTTTTAATAAATAATTTCCGGAACGAACAGGAACGCAATTACGGTCGGGTAGCACAGCCTCGTAATGTGTATAGCGGGTTAGAGCAATAGAAGAATTCCTGTAATCGCTTATCCGGACATTTTGAAACCCCCGTATATAATCAAGCGTAAAAAGAGTGGAGGGTGTCCAGTCGGCATTACAAAGCAAATAGGTGTAATAGTAACTTTTGACGTCTGCATCCATGTCATCAAAATGGAGTTCAAACTGATCGGCACTGTTTAAGGTCATCACAGGATAACTGTAAATATCAGCATACCTGGTAAGAGTGGCAGAACGAATATTGGATCTGTAAACATGATCGGGAATTTGTGCATGACTGACTATAAAACAAACCGCCAACCATGCCGTAAGGATAATTTTCATAAAGTGAGTTTATGGGTCATTACATTGAACATATCATGAAATTCGGGAAAAAAGAGGATAAATCTTTTTCGTCAACTACTTTTGTTAACAAGACATCTTCAAAGAGACAAAATTCAGCCAGTGAGGGTTGCAAACTTTATAGCCAATCGAATCGCCTTTAACCGTCAAAGATCTTTTTCACGGTTCATTATCCGCCTTTCCATTGCAGCAACAACGATCAGCGTTGCCGTCATGATCGTAACGCTTGCCTTCACTAACGGGTTCCAGGAAACAGTGAGCCAAAAGATTTTCAGCTTTTGGGGACATGTACGCGTACAGTATAAACAGCCAATGAAAAGCACCATTGCAGAAGAAGAGCAGATAGAAAAAAACGATACTGTTGTACAGTTCATCCGGCAAAATCCAAATGTTGTTAGCATTCATCCCTTTGCAACGAAATATGCGATCCTTAAAACAAAAGATGAAATGGATGGCGTTTTAATGAAGGGATTGGATAGCAGTTATGATTTTGATCACATCCGGCGCTTTTTGAAACAAGGAAGATGGTTGAATTTCAATGATACAACTTATAGTCGCGAGATCATTATTTCCAGTTATACAGCCAATGAGCTAAAATTAGATCTGAACGATAAAGTTGTTATCTATTTTATACGGCCTGACGGATCATTACGACCCGACAAGCTTTCAATTGTTGGCATTTATAAAACCGGCATTGAAGATTACGATAAAACCTTTGCCATCGGCGATCTGAAGCTGATACAAAGATTGAACGGGTGGCAGACAAATGAGATCGGTGGCTATGAAATTTTTCTGAAGGATTACCACCAGATGCAAAAAGTTTCCGATGACATTTATTATACCATAGAAAAATTTCCTTCCAGTTGGGATACAAAAACTGTCAGGGACCTTTACCCGAACATTTTTGATTGGCTTAGTATGCAGGATGTAACAAGAAATGTCCTTATCGGTTTTATGGTAGCCGTAGCCGTTATTAATCTTATTACATGCCTCATCATTTTAGTACTGGAGCGGATCAGGATGGTTGGCGTGTTAAAAGCACTTGGAGCAAGGAACTGGACAGTACAAAAAATATTTCTTCAGCACTCCACTCTTATCACCATTATAGGGATCATCCTCGGTGCTGTTTTTGGTCTCGGCCTTTGCTGGTTGCAGCAGTCCACCGGCTTTATAAAACTGAATGAGGAGGCCTATTACATGAGTGAGGCCGCTGTGAAAATTGTCTGGTGGCAGATCGGCCTCATCTGCGGTTGCACCCTATTGATCTGCTTCCTTGTGCTAATGATCCCATCTATTATTGTCCGGAGGGTAAGGCCAGTAAAGGCCATTCAGTTCAGATAGTAATTTTTCAATCACGAATAGGCAGTTAAACAAATTTAAAATGCTATATTGCCAAAATTTCTTTTATAATGATTGATGTTTCTACAGAAATAGATATCAATTGCTCAAGAGATAAAGTGGCGGGGTATTCTGCAAATCCTGACAACGCTCCAAAATGGTATGTGAATATTCAAGCAGCCAAATGGAAAACGCCAAGACCTTTAAAAGTTGGTTCTCAAATTGTATTTAAAGCAAGGTTCCTGGGAAAAGCCCTTGTGTACATCTATGAGATCTCAGAATATGCTGCTGAACAAAAAATGGTAATGAAAACCATAATGGGACCATTCCCGATGGAAACGATCTACACATGGAAAAGCATTGACGGAAATATTACCAGGATGAGTTTGCAAAGCAAGGGCAACCCTTCAGGTTTATCTAGATTATTGACCCCCCTTTTCAAATTCGCCATAAGAAAAGCAAACAACAAAGATCTTCAGCGGCTGAAACAAATAATTGAAAAAGAGTACGCACTCAGCATTTAACTTCGGGAAGTATCGCCTTTTTTAACGGACGTTGTCGAGTTCCCTTCCAGGCTCCCATCAACAATACAATTCAAAAACCCGTCACCTGAAAATAATTTCTAACCGCTAACTTCGCTCAAAATTTTTCAGATGAATTTACATGAATACCAGGCAAAGGAATTGCTGAAGAAATACAATGTGCCTGTGCAGGAGGGTATTGCTTGTGGCACAGTTCACGAAGTCGAAGAAGCTTACAGGCAGATTAAAACCCAGTTCGGAAGCAGCTTTGCAGTTGTAAAAGCACAAATACATGCGGGTGGCCGCGGTAAAGGAAAGATCAAAGAAACTGGTATGAATGGAGTGAAGGTTGGAAAGAGCCTGGAGGAGATCAGTGATTTTGCAAGGAAAATCCTGGGGGGAACACTGGTTACCTTACAAACAGGGCCGGCAGGCAGAGTTGTACATAAAGTTTTAGTGGCCCAGGACATGTATTATGAAGGACAGAGTGAAAGAAAAGAATTCTATTTATCCGTGCTGCTCGATAGGGCGAAAGGCCAAAACGTGATCATGTATAGTACTGAAGGAGGCGTGAATATTGAAGATGTAGCACACAATACCCCGGAAAAAATTTTTAAAGAATGGGTGCACCCTGCTGGTGGATTGCAGGCTTTCCAGGCCAGGAAGATCGCTTTTAATTTAGGTTTGACAGGAAATGCATTTAAGAATTGCGTGCGATTTGTCACTAATTTATACAATGCCTATGTTGGTTTGGATTGTTCGATGCTGGAGATCAATCCACTTTTCAAAGCTGCTGATGAAAAGATAGTAGCAGTAGATTGTAAAATGAATTTGGATGAAAATGCATTGATGCGTCATCCCGATTTGTCAGCTATGCGCGATGTAACGGAAGAGGACCCCACAGAAGTGGAAGCTGGCCAGTATAATCTGAATTTTGTAAAACTTGATGGCAATGTCGGGTGTATGGTAAATGGCGCCGGGCTTGCCATGGCGACCATGGATATGATAAAACTGAGCGGTGGCGAGCCTGCAAACTTCCTGGATGTAGGTGGCACTGCCAATGCGCAAACTGTAGAGGCAGGATTTAAAATTATTTTGAAAGACGCCAATGTGAAAGCGATACTGATAAACATTTTTGGAGGTATTGTCCGTTGCGACCGTGTTGCACAAGGAGTGATCGACGCTTATAAAAATCTTGGTAACATACATATCCCTATCATTGTTCGTCTGCAGGGAACTAACGCCGAAGAAGCAAAAAAATTGATTGATGAAAGCGGGCTTAAAGTGCAGTCAGCAATTTTGCTGAGCGAAGCGGCGGAGTTAGTAAAGAAGGCGGTGGCGTAGACGATAACTGATAGTGGATAGATGATAGTGGATTCCCGCTTTTGCGGGAATTTTTTTTGAAAACTTATGGAAAAAGATATTGGATACATCTCTTTTCCATGAAATATATCCTTTCACTAAGCTGCCTGTTTCTGCTAATGAGTTGTAAGAACAAAGAGCAATCACCAAAACCGGCCATTACAAACAAAACCAGTCCTAATAATTTTACTTGCAACTACTCCGACAATAAACAACGCTGCAAACAACTTTACAAAGAATACAGGCAGGATCCGACATTTTCGAACGACAGAAAATTAATTCTTTTCTTACGGGATTCTCTTTTACCATGTTGGTATGGAACACCGTGGGGGTTTTGTGGAACGACGGAAGAACCAGGTAAAGGAAGCATTGCTTGCGGTTATTTTGTTACAACCATTTTAAGAGATGCCGGATTCTCTTTACAAAGAATCAAACTGGCCCAATGTCCAAGCGAGGAAATGATCAAATCTATTTGCACCCGGTCTTCAATTCATCGTTACAGCGATCGTTCATTAAGCGAGTTTGCCGACGAAATCGGAAAAATGGGTTTTGGTTTATACGTTGTTGGACTCGATAATCATACTGGCTTCATTTTAAACGACGGCAATGAATCCCATTTTATTCATTCAACATTTATAAAACCGACCTGCGTAATGAAAGAGAAAGTGAGTGAATCAAAAGTATTGGCCAATTCAAGATATCGAGTAATAGGGAAAGTAAATCTCTAATTCTTTGCTCAAACCGCTTCTACCTCATACACAGGACTAAACAAATAAACCCGCCCCGTGTTGACCTCGATACACTTAAAACGTTTTCTCATCTTCTCTCCTCTTTTAAAAACTCTTCCGTTGTCACAGCGGAATATGCCATTTTCCGGTATTTCCTCAACCAACCGGTGATGACTTCTCTTGTCATCGTATTTTCTAAGCACCCTTATTAATCCATCTTCGGCACAACTGGTAGCAGCAGGATTTTTCAATGAATCCAGCAGTTCTTTTTCAATATCAATGGGAAAAATTTTATTCTGAAGAAATTGCTCCAGCAATTTCCCGTAGATCATTTTCCACTCTCTTCCATGCGACAACACTTTATTACCAAACTCTTCAAATGTCAGCAAATGAGCCAGCTCGTGTAACAATGTGATCAAAAAAGAAAATTTATTCAGGTTGCCATTTACGCTGATGCGGTGGTTGGAAAAATGTGTACGATGACGGTAATCACCCAGTATGCTTTTTCTTTCGGCCGCCACGGTAAGATGTACTTTGTAAAATTGGAGGTACTGCAGAACCGCCTCATAGGTACCGGGCGGCAAAAATTTTTGTAACTGATCAATGGGTGCTTCCTTCTTAGGCATTTTTCTTTTGCTTCAACATCTTTGTAAGTACAGATACCTCGATAAAAGTATAAACAAGATATAATCCCATGCATGTAAACAGCGCAGGCCTGTTTAAATTTTTCCGGAATAAAAAGATATAGACCAGCGCAGCAATCAAACAAATAAAGAGTTTTATCATGATACTCAGGTATACGCTGCGCACAAAGGCCTGCGGATTTTCAGATCTCAGTCCGCGTTTGGCAAATACAAACGACACAAGTGTTGCGATAAAAAGGACCAGGTTTCCAATAATGAGGACCGATTGGTCAAATCCTGATCGTTCTAAAAAATTTTTACCAACAAGAAATAATGCGTTTAGCAGGATAAAAAATATAATGATGGGGAGCAGTGGACTCCTATTTCTTCGCATCGCCATCCTTTTGTTTCGATGTTTCTTTTACAATTTTATAAATAATACCCACCAACACGATCACCGGCAATATCAATACCAGCAAAGGTGCAGAAATTTTTAACCATTTATCGGCTTTTAACCCAACGAAAACGGCCAGCCCGAGCGCCACAAATATTTGGGTGCCCATGCTGGCATAGCGAAGAAGATCACTGTAATTGTTATTGGACCGTTGCTTTGATTCCATTGGCGCTGCTCACCTTGTCAGCTACGTTCAAACTGGATTTCTCGACACTGGGTTTTTCATTGCTTCCCATATGACACTGTCCATTGAATATCGCAGTGGGTTCTACCTGCAATTTACCGGCATAAACGTTACCGTTCACAACGCAATCGCCGCGCAACTGTAAAAGGTCCTTTGTTTTAATATTACCAGAAACCTTACCGACAATATCGGCCTGGTTACCGGAAATATCACCTTCTACACTTCCGCTGGCACCGATTACAATTTTCGCAGTGCTGCTTACGTTGCCAATAATTGTTCCATCGATCCGGAGATCGTGGTTGCTGCTAATGTCGCCTTTTACCGTTGTGCCGGCACTGATCAGGGTAGCGCCGCTGCTACCATTGGTTTTTTCATTGCTCATAGTTGTTGGTTTTGTAAACATAGGTATGTATTAAAGTTTTTCTATACAGGATTTGGCTTAGGAACTGGTAGCTTGCGTCACAACAATCAGCAACAGGACATTCACTCATCAGTCGTTTGAGTAATCTTCTTTGGGTAAATTTATCTTCGTGGTATCCAGTTTCACCGAAACATCACCTTTTAATACCTTCTTTAATCCATCTATATAACGTGCCTGGTAGTTCACTTGTTGTTCCAGGGAATCAGTTCTGTATTTCAATTCCCTGTAGTCACGCCCAATTTTCAGGTCATCATAGCCGGGTATATAGTATTTTAAGGGCGTAAAGACGATCAGCGCCACGGTAAGTCCTATCAACACAACAAAAATGGTACTCATAAGTACATACACGCTGAACCTGGATAATTTAAATGTCACCACTTCCTCATAAGTATCATCATTCATTACCACCAGGCGATAACGATTACGCAGCCTCTTGAAAGTGCTGTTGGTATCAAATTTTACCATAAACTAAGAATGAGAGCTAAAGATAATGAAACAGGGACAGAAATCTTAGTAACCGGTTCATCGTATTTCTATTAGGCTAATGTTGCAGATTGTCCCGATTTTTATCGGGATCGCACACTTGTACTTTCAGTAATTCTACGGAGCATGGGCGCCATTTACATCGCTAACATCGGAGGCATCTTTCCATTTAGGGCTCGTCACCCAATGAGTCAATCATTTCCCGTCAGTAATTTTTTTTTCTTCATCTTTGCCCCATTCATAATTTTAAAGTTTTGAAAAATAATGATCGACCTTTCTAATGAACTTGCCATCGGGATCGATATTGGTGGCACCAATACAAAATACGGCATTGTTAACCACCGCGGGGAGATCCTGGAACAAGCCGATTTAAGAACGGATGCTTATCCAAAAGTGGAAGAATACGTAGATGCCTTATACAAGGCACTGAAGCCAATCATTAAAAAACACAGCAACGAAACAATGATCAAAGGGATCGGCATCGGCGCTCCTAATGGGAATCCATTTACCGGAACTATTGAATATGCGCCTAACTTAAAATGGAGGGGAGTCATTCCTTTGTGCGAATTGGTGACGGCAAAATTCAAAATGCCCTCCGTCATCAATAACGATGCGAAATCGGCGGCCATGGGCGAAATGACCTACGGCGCGGCAAGGGGAATGAAGGATTTTATTATGATCACCCTTGGGACCGGTGTGGGCAGTGGAATCGTTGTAAATGGACAGGTTGTTTATGGTCATGATGGGTTTGCAGGGGAACTGGGGCATACAACCATCCGGCCCG
>Ga0163162_10005600_pt1 | contig 12149 bp, 8 predicted proteins | sample S55metaG_FD_115310 | JGI IMG/M metagenome (GOLD analysis project Ga0163162, IMG submission 115310) | Switchgrass rhizosphere microbial communities from Kellogg Biological Station, Michigan, USA - S5-5 metaG | ecosystem: Host-associated > Plants > Roots > Rhizosphere > Soil | place: USA: Michigan...
AGATTGTTTCACGTGAAGTGCTGCAAGCAGGATTCAGGTTTGATGGCTATTGTTGTCTGACAATGCTCCAGATCAACGTGCACGTTTGATCCTGAATGAAATCAATGCTGAACCTGCTTTCCATCAACGATCACGACGACGAGGGTATACCCGTTTTACCCCGACTCCCGTTGACAACCACGTGCAATTCGCCCAGAGTTGTCGTACATCTTGTCGCTTGATGAGTAGAGAACACCTGCAACAAGTTATAGGACATCGCATATTTGTTGCGGTACCGCGTACGCCACGACGCGACCGGCCGCCGCATCACGGAGACAGGCTTCACAACAAAAGAGGAACACGAGCATGCGTGAAAATCGAATTCGCTCGATCTGGAAGGCGGGCGGTGCAGTCGTCAACGGCTGGCTCGCCATTCCGAGCACGTTTTCGGCCGAGACCATGGCCCATCAGGGTTGGGATTCACTGACGGTCGACCTTCAGCACGGCGTGGTCGACTATCAGAAAGCGGTGGACATGTTCACCGCGATCTCGACCACCCGCACGGTGCCGATGGCGCGAGTGCCCTGGAACGAGCCGGGCATCCTGATGAAGGTGCTCGATGCCGGCGCCTACGCGGTGATCTGCCCGATGGTCAATTGCCGCGAGGACGCGGAGCGGCTCGTCGCGGCCACGCACTATCCGCCGCTCGGCACGCGCAGCTTCGGGCCGGTGCGGGCGCTGCTGTATGGCGGCGCCGATTATCCGACGCAGGCCAACGACACCGTCGTCGTCTTCGCGATGATCGAAACGCGCGAGGCACTCGACAACCTCGAAGAGATCGTCTCGGTGCCGGGGCTCGACGCCATCTATATCGGCCCGTCCGATCTGTCGCTCGCGCTCGGCTGCAAGCCGACCTTCGACGACGTCGATCCGCCGGTGGCCGAGGCGATCGAGCACATCCTCGCTCGCGCGAAGGCGCACGGCGTGGTCGCGGGCATACACAACGGCACGCCGGAGAAGGCGCTGGAACGGATTGCGATGGGCTTCCAGTTCGTGACCATCAGTTCCGACGCCCGGCTGATGGCCGCCGGCGCGCAGCAGATCATGGCGAAGATGAACGCGGCGCCGAAGAAAGAGACGGACGCCTCGGGATATTGATTCGGGCGAGACCGCAGCGAAGCGTGGCCCGACGGGCGCGCTTCGCGATCGATCCGTCAGCGCGCCAAACGCGCGGCACGCCAGGACGAACGGGAAAAACAGAACGGCCACGACAGCGCCGGCGCACCTTCCGTGCGCCGCACACGTTTCAGGTTCAGGTCACCGGCGCCGGATTGAACAGCACGAGCGCATTATGCAGCTTGAGCGTCTCCGCGCAGGTCTTCTTGCGGCCGCTCGCGATTTCCAGCATCAGACGGAACAACTCCCAGCCTACGTCCTCGATACTCGCCTTGCCCGTCGCGATCGTGCCTGCGTCGACGTCCATCAGGTCGTGCCAGCGGCGCGCGAGATCCGAGCGCGTCGCGACCTTGATGACCGGCACTTCCGCGAGGCTGTACGGCGTGCCGCGGCCGGTCGTGAACACGTGCAGGTTGATGCCCGCCGCCACCTGCAGCGTGCCGCAGATGAAATCGCTCGCCGGCGTCGCCGCGTAGATGAGCCCCTTCTGCTTCACCTTCTCGCCCGGCGAGAGCACGCCCGAGATCGCCGAATTGCCGGACTTGATGATCGAGCCCATCGCCTTTTCGACGATGTTCGACAAACCGCCCTTCTTGTTGCCGGGCGTCGTGTTCGCGCTGCGGTCGGCGCCGCCGCGCTTCAGGTAATCGTCGTACCACTGCATCTCGCGGATGATCGCCTGCGCGACTTCCGGGTTCGCCGCGCGGCTCGTCAGCTGGTCCACGCCGTCGCGCACTTCGGTGACTTCCGAGAACATCACGGTCGCGCCCGCGCGAACCAGCAGGTCCGTTGCGAATCCGACCGCGGGGTTGGCCGTGAGCCCGGAGAACGCGTCGCTGCCGCCGCACTGCACGCCGATCACGAGGTCGGACGCGGGACACGTCTCGCGCCGCCGGTTGTTGAGCCGTTCGAGATGATGTCCGGCCATCTTCATGATGGACTCGATCATCGACTGGAAGCCGACGTGCGCCTCATCCTGGAGCACCACCACGTCACCGTTGATATCGCCCGTCTCGCCGACGTCGGCCACGTCGTTCGCGGCCGCGATCGGGATGGTTCCCGGCGGCATCAGGCGCTCGGGCTGAAGCTTCTCGCAGCCGAGGCTCACCATCATGACCTCGCCGCCGAAGTTCGGATTCAGGCTGATGTTGCGCACCGTGCGGATCGGCACCATCGCGTCGGGCGCGTCGATCGCGACGCCGCAGCCGTAGGTGTGGCCGAGACTCACGACGTCGTCGACATTCGGGTAGCGCGGCAGCAGCTCGGACTTGATGCGCGTGACCGCATGCTGCACGACGTCGGCGACGCACTGCACGGTCGTCGTGATCGCAAGGATGTTGCGCGTGCCGGCCGTGCCGTCCGGATTGCGATAGCCCTCGAACGTGAAGCCCTCGAGCGGCGGCATCTCGGGCGCCCTGACTGTCGCGATCGGCAGCCCGTCGAGACCGGGCGGGCTCGGCATGCGGATCACGTGCTCGTTGATCCAGCTGCCCTTCGGAAGCGCCTTCAGCGCATATCCGATCACCACGTTGTAGCGCAGGACCTCGTCGCCTTCGGCCAGATCGGCGAGCGCGACCTTGTGGCCCTGCGGCACGCGCTCGCGCAGCACGAGGCCGTCGGCGAACACGGCGCCTTCGGGCAGCCCGCCGTCATTGACGACGATGGCGACGTTGTCGTTGGGATGAACGCGTATGTAAAGCGGTGACTGTTCCATTTCAACCGGTTCCTGAAATTGCGAAAGCGATGCCGTACCGCAATCATATGTCATCCTACAACGTGGTGCGCGCCACATCGTCGTCGGGGTTTTCCCTCGAATGGCCTGCTAGGCCGCCATTTCGCGTTGAATCGACTCAAATCGTGTTGTACGATGACGTATCTTATCAGACGTCGTCGTACCACTTGTTGCACGGATAACCACACCCATGACCACACCTCAAGAACTCAAGCAAATCGTCTCCGAAGGCCTGCTGTCCTTTCCCGTCACCGACTTCGACGAACAAGGCAACTTCCGCGCCGACACCTATGCGGCGCGTCTCGAATGGCTCGCCCCGTATGGCGCGACCGCCCTCTTTGCAGCCGGCGGCACCGGCGAGTTCTTCTCGCTCACGAAGAGCGACTATTCGAACGTGATCCGCACGGCAACCGAAACCTGCAAGGGCAAGGTGCCGATTCTCGCCGGCGCCGGCGGCCCGACGCGCGTGGCGATCGAGTACGCGCAGGAGGCGCAGCGGCTCGGCGCGAACGGCGTCCTGCTCATGCCGCATTATCTGACCGAAGCGAGCCAGGAAGGCATCGCCGCGCACGTGGAGCAGGTCTGCAACGCGGTGAAGGGCATCGGCGTGATCGTCTACAACCGCGCCAACTCGAAGCTCAACGCCGACATGCTGGAGCGCCTCGCCGACCGTTGCCCGAACCTCATCGGCTTCAAGGACGGCGTGGGCGAGATCGAAAACATGGTGACGATCCGCCGCCGGCTCGGCGATCGCTTCTCCTACCTCGGCGGCCTGCCGACGGCCGAGGTGTACGCCGCCGCCTACAAGGCGCTCGGCGTGCCGGTGTACTCGTCGGCGGTATTCAACTTCATTCCGAAGACCGCGATGGAGTTCTACCGCGCGATCGCAGCGGACGACCACGCGACCACCGGCCGCCTGATCGACGAGTTTTTCCTGCCCTACCTCGCGATCCGCAACCGCCGCGCGGGCTACGCGGTGAGCATCGTGAAGGCGGGCGCGAAGCTCGTGGGCCGCGGCGCCGGGCCTGTGCGCGCGCCGCTCACCGACCTGACCGACGACGAGCTGACCCAGCTCGACGCGCTCATCAGGAAGCTGGGCGCGCAATAAGCGGCCTCTCCCATTGAGCCGGGAACCGGCGTGGCCCATGCGCCGCGCCGCAGACAAGACACGACGAGACGACATCAGGTGAATCCGCCATGGAAGTGAGCCATCTTGCGAGCGCCGCCGGCGTCGCGAAGCGCAGCAATGTCCGTTACGCGATCCTGGCGATGATCTTCATCATCACCACGTTCAATTACGCGGACCGTGCAACCCTCTCCGTGACCGGCTCCGCGATGCGCGCCGAGTTCGGCTTCGACGCGATCAGGATGGGCTACATCTTTTCAGCGTTCAGCTGGGCCTACGTGCTGTCGCAGTTGCCTGCCGGATGGCTGCTCGATCGGTTCGGCGCGCGGCGGGTCTATGCGGCGAGCATCTTCCTGTGGTCGCTTTTCACGCTGCTGCAAAGCGCGATCGGCCTCGCCGGGAGCGCGGCGGGCGCGGTGGTTGCGCTCTTCGCGCTGCGCTTTGCGATGGGCGCCGCCGAATCGCCTGCGTTTCCGGCCAACGCCAAGGTCGTGGCGAGCTGGTTTCCGACCGCGGAGCGCGGCACGGCGTCGGCGATATTCAACTCCGCCCAGTATTTCGCGGCTGTCGTGTTCACGCCGCTGATGGCATGGGTCACGCACGCGTTCGGCTGGCATCACGTCTACATCATGATGGGCCTGACCGGCCTGCTGCTCGCGCTGACGTGGCTCAAGGCCATGAAGAATCCCGCCGACCATCCGCGCGTGAACCGGGCCGAGCTCGAGCACATCGAGCAGGGCGGCGGCGTGGTGAATGCGCCGAAGCGCGCCGCGCCGGGCGAGCTGCGGCGCGCCGGCAGCTGGTCGCATGTGCGCCAGCTGCTTACGAACCGCATGCTGCTCGGCGTCTATCTCGCGCAGTACTGCATCAACGTGCTGACGTACTTTTTCCTGACCTGGTTCCCGATCTATCTCGTCCAGGCGCGCGGCATGACGATCCTGCAGGCGGGGCTCGTCGCGTCGCTGCCGGCGATCTGCGGCTTCACGGGCGGCGTGCTCGGCGGCGTGGCGTCGGATGCGCTGATCCGGCGCGGCCACTCGCTCACGGTCGCCCGCAAGGTGCCGATCGTGGGCGGCATGCTGCTGTCCGTGTGCATCATCGGCTGCAACTATGTCTCGACCGACTGGATCGTCGTCGCCCTGATGTCGCTCGCCTTCTTCGGCAAGGGGATCGGCGCGCTCGGCTGGGCGGTCGTCGCCGACACGTCGCCGAAGGAAGCGATCGGCCTCTCCGGCTCGATCTTCAACATGTTCGGCAACGTGGCCGGCATCGTGACGCCCATCGTGATCGGCTACCTCGTCGCGCAGAGCGGCTCGTTCAACGGCGCGCTCGTGTTCGTCGGCGTCAATGCGCTGCTCACCGTCTTCAGCTATCTGGTGATCGTGAAGGACATCAGGCGCGTCGAGCTTCGGCCGTCGGCCGAGGACGCGCGCCGGGGCGTCTGACGACTTATGTCCCGCCGCGCCGACGCCCTGCGCGGGACACAGGCCGCACAAAGGCCTCTCGACCAGTCGTCAGACAACGATATAATGACTTGGATACCCCAACGCATGTCACCCGATCCAAGGAGCGCTTCGATGGCTGCACACGTCACATCCGCCGGCGAGCCACGGCGTTCGCGTAATCTGGCCGAATCGGTCGTCAGTTACGTGAAGCAGCAGATCGCGTCAGAGGCCCTCAAGCCCGGCGACAAGCTCCCCACCGAATCGGAACTCATGGTCGGCCTGGGCGTGAGCCGCACCGTGGTTCGCGAAGGCATTTCGCGCCTGCAGGCGAGCGAAGTGATCGAGACGCGGCACGGTATCGGGAGCTTCGTGCTCGAACCGCGCCGCGAGCGGCTCGGCATCGACATGGTCCCCGCCACCACGCTGCGCGACGTGCTCTCCGTGCTCGAACTGCGCATCAGCCTCGAAACCGAGAGCGCGGGCCTCGCGGCGCAGCGCGCCCAGCCCGAGGATCTGGCGCGCATGCGCGCGGCGCTCAACGCGATCGAGCAGACGAGCCGCATGGGCGGCGACAGCGTCGCGGCCGACCTGCAGTTCCATATCTCGGTCGCGCGCGCGACCGGCAACCGCTATTTCGTCGATATCCTGTCGCAGATGGGCAGCGCGCTGATCCCGCGCAACCGGATCGATTCGGCGGGCATCGCGCATGCCGACCCGAAGGCGTACGTCGCGCTCGTCAATCTGGAGCACGAGAGCATTCTCGACGCAATCAGCCGCCACGACTCCGACGGCGCCCGCGCCGCGATGCGCATGCATCTGTCGAACAGCCGCGAGCGGCTGCGCCGCGCGAACGAGACCACAGAAGCGAATTCGTAACACCTGAAGCAAGGGATGTCGCAGGACGGATGTTGTCGACCGGGTCCGCCGCCGGGCGCCAGTGGCTCACAGCGAACCCACATCAACTGGAGAAACAGATGGAAAAGGCAGGCTTCATCGGACTCGGGATCATGGGCAAGCCCATGGCCGCGAACCTACTCAAGAACAGCGTGCCGCTCGCGGCCTTCACGCGCAGCGGCGTGCCCGACGAACTCACGCAGGCTGGCGCGATCGCGTGCGACAGCCCCGCCGCGGTCGCCGCTCAGGCCGACGTGCTGTTCATCATGGTGCCGGATACGCCCGATGTCGAACGCGTGCTTTTCGGCGAGAACGGCGTGGCGGACGGATTGCGCAAAGGCCAGATCGTGGTCGACATGAGCTCGATTTCGCCGATGGCCACGCGCGATTTCGCCGCCCGCGTGCGCGAACGCGGCGCGGATTATCTGGATGCGCCCGTGTCGGGCGGCGAAGTCGGCGCGAAGGCCGGCTCGCTCACGATCATGGTCGGCGGCGCGCAAGCCACGTTCGATCGCGTGAAGCCGCTCTTCGACATGATGGGCAAGAACGTCTCGCTGATCGGCGAGGTCGGAGCGGGACAGGTCTGCAAGGTCGCGAACCAGGTGATCGTCGCGGCGACGATCGAGGCGGTCGGGGAAGCGCTCTTGCTGGCGTCGAAGGCAGGCGTGGACGCGGAGAAGGTACGCAAGGCCCTGATGGGCGGCTTCGCGTCGTCGCGGATTCTGGAAGTGCACGGCGAGCGCATGACGAAACGCACGTTCGATCCGGGCTTTCGCATCGAGCTGCATCAGAAGGACCTGAATCTCGCGCTTTCGACGGCGCAGGCGCTCGGCGTCTCGCTGCCCGCCACCTCGACTTGCCAGGCGCTCTTCAACGCGTGCGCCGCGCATGGCGGCAAAGCCTGGGATCACTCGGCGATGGTCCGCGCGCTCGAGTATCTGGCGAACCACGAGATCGGGCAAAAGGCGCAATAAGGCTCACAGCGCGACAACGCGCCGGCCCGCGGGCCCGCGCACTTTTCTCTCCGGACCGTTCGGGCGGGCCGCACCGATCGATCCAGACTCTTGTCGCCGCGGCGCGGATGCGCCGAGTTGCATCCGCCGCCGGCGTTCCCTGCCCTCACTGCTGGCCGATCGCTGCCGCCGGCACCGGCCGGAAGGCCAGCCAGTACGTCAGGAAGCGGCCCGCGAAAATCCCCGCGACGATCCCCGACACGAGACCATCCAGCAGTACATACGTCGAAACGGCATCGGCGCTGGTCGCGGTCGCGAGTTCGACGCCGAGCCAGAACTTCGATGCGAACGTCAGCAGGATCAGGATGAGCGGGACGGCCGATCCGGGCAGCGTGACGGTCCTTTGCTCGCGATCGATCGTCATTGCGCTCGAGCGCGCCAGCGCCACGCCGATGGCAAGTCCGCCCGCCGCGCCCACGATCCACGCGCACGCGGCGCCCCAGCCGGCCGCAGGCTCGTGAGACAGGTGGACGATGCCCCAGGCGGCGAACACGGCAGGCACGATCGCCAGCTTGGCGAGCGGCGCCGTGCCGCCGTTGAGCGCCTTCAGGCCACGCGACACGAGGAAGGCCAGCAGCGCCCACACCCAGACCGGCGTACCACTCACGATTTCATTGACGGACATGACGTTCTCCTTGATGCGGACGGTCGCCGCAGTGGATGAAGGTTTGGAAAGCAGGTGCATCGAGGCTTTGCTGCTTTCGGTTCGCGCATCTTTACGATGGAAAGATTTTGACTTCACACGGCATCTGCGTCAAGATATCTTTCCATTGTAAAAATTAATTGAAGCGAGGCCCCGATTCCTATGGAGAACCAGCGTCCGGCGCGCAAGCGAGCCCGGCCGGCGGCCGCCTCCGCCCCGCCCGGCACGGCGAAGAGCCATCCCTATCACCACGGTTCGCTGCCCGACGCGCTTCTGGCGGCGGCCGAAACCGTCCTGCGGCGTGACGGCTTGCGAGGCCTCACCTTGCGGGCGATCGCCCGCGAGGCGGGCGTCTCCCACACGGCGCCGCAGCATCATTTCGGCGATACGGCCGGCGTCTTGAGCGAACTTGCTGCAAGCGGCCACCGCCGGCTCACCGCGGCGATGGCCGAACATGCCGCGCGCGCCGCGCCGGGCGCGCCGCGCCAGAAGGCGATTGCGCACGGCTATGTCGATTTCGCGGCGACGAACCCCGACCTCTTTCGCCTGATGTCGCGCAACGAATTGCTCGATCAGGACCGCCCTTCGCTCATCGCCGCGCGGCGTCTGTCGGCGAGCGGACTGGCCGGCGTCTTCGAAACGCAATCGCGCGAACCAGGCGAAGCGCAGGGCCGCAAGGGGGGGTTCGGTGCGCTGAGCGCGTCGCAGGCAATCGCGATGACTTCCGCATGGAGCTACGTTCACGGCCTGGCGTCGCTCCTGATCGACAACCGGCTCAGTTCGCTCGCCGCATCGACCGGCACGTTCGCGGACGCGCGCGCGCTCGTCGATGCGGTGATCGAGGATCTGTAGCAGCCGGTATCGCGGGAGCTCTGTCGGATCAGGCGCCGGGCGGCTGCGGGATCGATTTGCGCGCCGTTTCCAGCGCGTCGGTGAGCGACGCGAGGTCGTACGGCTTGCGCAGCGTGATGGCGTGGGTGATGCGGTCCGCGCCCTTGTCGAACGGGTCGGCGTTGCCGGTCGCGAAGATCACGGGCAGCCTCGGCAGGCGTTGCCGCGCCTCTACCGCGAGGTGGTGGCCGTGCATGTCCGGCAAGCCCAGATCGGCCATCAGCACGTCGACCGCGGACGTGCGCAGCAGCGCGAGCGCGTCGTGTCCGTTCGCGGCCTGCACGACCGTGTGCCCAAGCTCCCCGAGCAACTCGGCGGTGGCGAGCCGGATCAGGCTTTCGTCCTCGACCAGCAGGATCGTCATCGGATGCTTCGGCGCATCGGGGTCCGCCGTCGCGCGTTCGACAGCCGCTTCGCTTCGCTTCGCGGCATCGGCTTGCGAACGGCTTTTCATCACGTGACGGATCTTGCGCGCCAGCGCCTCGCGCGTGTAGGGCTTACTCAGCAGTTCGATGCCCGGGTCGAGCCGGCCCGCGTGGACGATCGCGTTGTCGGTGTATCCCGAGGTGAAGAGCACGGCGACGTCGGGCAGCCGCTCGCGGGTCTTTCTGGCGAGTTCAGGGCTTGCGAGCGGCCCCGGCATGACGACGTCGGTAAAGAGCAGATCGATCGGCGCGCCGCTTTCGACGATCGCAAGCGCGCTTTGCGCATCCTTCGCCTTGAGAATGCCGTAGCCCAGATCGGAGAGCAGTTCGACGACCGTGTTGCGCACGTCCTCGTCGTCCTCCACGACGAGGATCGTCTCCGTGCCGCCGATGACCGGCCCCGCGTCGGTTTCCGTCGCAAGGTCCTCGGCCTGATGCGCGCGCGGCAGATAAATGCGCACGGTCGTGCCGAGCCCCGGCTCGCTGTAGATCCTGATGTGCCCGTTCGATTGCTTGACGAAGCCGTAGACCATGCTGAGGCCGAGGCCCGTTCCCTGCCCCTCCGGCTTGGTCGTGAAGAACGGCTCGAAGACGTGCTCCAGGATCTCGGGCGCGATGCCCGCGCCGGTATCGGTGACGGCCAGCATCACGTACTGGCCCGGCTCGGCGCCGACGTGCCCGGCGGCGTAGTCGTCGGTCAGCGCGGCGTTGCCGGCCTCGATCGTCAGTTTGCCGTGGCCGTTCATCGCATCGCGCGCGTTGATCGCGAGATTCAGGATCGCATTCTCGACCTGCGACGTATCGACGAGCGTATTCCACAGCCCGGCGGAGGTGACCGTTTCGACCTCGATCCCCTCGCCGAGCGCCCGGCGCAGCATGTCGTCCATGCCGCGCACGAAACGGCCGAGATTGACGATTTTCGGCGCGAGCGGCTGGCGGCGTCCGAACGACAGCAACTGCGACGCAAGCTTCGATCCGCGCGCCACGCCTGCGAGCGCATTGCGCAGGTGCTGCCCGGCGCGCTCGTTGCCGCCGACGTCCTTCATCAGCAGCTGAAGGTTTCCCGCAACGACCTGCAAGAGGTTGTTGAAGTCGTGCGCGATGCCGCCCGTCAGCTTGCCGACCGCCTCCATCTTCTGGGACTGGCGCAGCGCATGCTCCATCTTCTCGCGCTCCTCGGCTTCCGCGAGCAGCTTCCGGTTGGCGGTCGCGAGGCTCGCGGTGCGCTCGGCGACCATGCGTTCCAGCGACTGGTTGAGCCGCGCATGCCGTTCCTCGCTTTCGCGCAGCGCGGCTTCGGTCTGCGTGCGCTCGGCGATCTCCTTTTGCGCGGCCTGATAGAGCCGCGCATTGTCGATCGCGATGGCGGCCTGCGCGGCAATCCCGACCAGCAGGCGCTCTGCCCGGTCGGTGAAGATGCCCGGCTCGGGATGCCCGAAGAAAAGCCCGCCCAGCACCTCGCCCGAGCGCGACACGACAGGCGCCGCCAGATAGCTGCGCACGGGCAGGTGCCCTTTCGGCATGCCGTGGTGCGGCTCGTTGCGGCCGTATCGCGGGTCCTTGAGAATGTCGTCCGAACGCACGATGCCCTCGCCGTTGAACGTCGGCGCGAAGACAGCCGTGTTCCTCGGCATGGGGAAGCGCGAGAACGCGTCCCTCGGCACGCCCGACAGCGTGTAGAGCATGTAGCTTTCGCCGACTTCGTCGAGCACGTTGTAGAAGAACGAGCCGAACGCGGCGCCGGTCAGCTCCGTCGCGGCGTCGGTGACGACCTGCACGGCCCGGTCGAGATCGAGCTCGGCGGCCACCGCAGTGCCGACCTTGTTGAGCAGTTCCAGAATCTGCGCCTCTTCGTGCAGCACGAGAGCGGTCTTCGAGCGCGAGCGCGAGATTTCGATATTGGCCGCGACCCGCGCCAGCAATTCACGCGCGCTGAACGGCTTGACGAGATAATCGTCGGCACCCATCTCCAGCCCTTCGACCTTCGCGTCGTCGCCCGCACGCGCCGACAGCACCACCACCGGCACCTCGCGCAGCGAAGGATCGGCACGCAGCTTGCGCAGCAGACCGAAGCCGTCGAGCCCGGGCATCATGACATCGGTGAGGATCAGATCGGGACGCACGCGCCGCGCATCGGCGAGCGCCGCATCGCCGTCGGCTGCCGCGGCGACCTCATACCCGGGCTCGAGCAGGCGCATCAGGTATTCGCGCATGTCCGCGTTGTCGTCGGCGAGCAGCACGCGCGGGCGCTCCGTCACGCGCGCGTTCGCGGACGCGGGCGGCATCTCCCTCCCGGCATCCGGGCCGCCCGCCACGACGCCGTCCGGCAGCCAGCGCAGCGCCTCGCTCACGAAGGCGTCGGCGCGCGTCGCGGTCGATACCTGCGTGCTGCCGGCCTCGGTGCGCCCGTACGGCAGATGCGTGTGGCCGAACGGCACCCGGACGACGAATGTCGTGCCTTTGTCCATCACGCTCTCGACCGACACGGTGCCTCCGTGCAGCGCAATCAGCTCCCTGACGAGCGCGAGCCCGATGCCCGTGCCTTCGTGCGTGCGTCCGCGCGCGCCCTCGACGCGATGAAAGCGCTCGAAAATCCGCGGCACTTCGGGCGCGGGAATGCCGGTGCCCGTATCGGCGACGCGCAGCACCGCATGCCCGCCCTCCGCCGACAGCGCGACGCCGACCCTGCCCTCGAGCGTGAACTTGAATGCGTTCGAGACCAGATTGAGGACGATCTTCTCCCACATCTCGTGATCGACGAAGACCCGCGCCGGCAGGGGCGGCGTGTCGATCGTGAGCGCGAGGCCCGCCTTCTCGCATGCCGA
>Ga0163162_10005602_pt1 | contig 12138 bp, 11 predicted proteins | sample S55metaG_FD_115310 | JGI IMG/M metagenome (GOLD analysis project Ga0163162, IMG submission 115310) | Switchgrass rhizosphere microbial communities from Kellogg Biological Station, Michigan, USA - S5-5 metaG | ecosystem: Host-associated > Plants > Roots > Rhizosphere > Soil | place: USA...
AACGAATCGATTGGTCTTCTGCGATGGCGACGCGCTTGCCGCCTTCGCCGACCGCTTCGCCCGCTCCGCGGCGCACGGTCACGGTAGTAAACCCGCCTTGCGGATCGACGTCTATGCGATAGTCGCCGACGCGATTTGCAATGAACGCAATCGTCGGCGTGTCGACCTCGTAGGTCTCATTGCCATTCAGATGCCAGACGTCGAGATTCAACGTGCCCTGGGTCAGTTCCATCTGGGCGATCTGATCGTTGAGGTTCAGGAAGTCGAAGTTCGAGCGGTAGTCGAGGCGGATCGTCGACGCGCCGAGCTGCAACTCGGCGCGTGATGCGTCGTCGGTCCACAGCTTGTCGCCGGTGACGACCGGGCGGTTCAACTGTGCCTGGACCCAATTGTTTTCCCCGGCCGGGGCGAAGCTGACATTGCCGGAAGTATTCGCCAGGCGCGCGACGCGCGCCGGTGGGTCGACCTGCGCAGCGGCTGCGGGTGTCGAAGCATCGGGAGCCTGGTTCTGTTCCGGCGCGGCGGTAACCGCAGCGCCCGGAGCCTGAGTGGTCCCCGGCTCGGAAGGTGCCTGCACGCCTCCGGAACATCCCAGCGCAGCACCGATCAACAGGACCAGCAAACCTTGCTTGTACATGACTTGTTACTCCTCATGCCGCCGGTCGATACGCATGCGCCATGCGGTCGGCTGCCAACGGCACATGGCGGCACACTCCGCCACGCATCGATCCGGCAATTGGCCGTTTACGCCATTTAACCTCCGATGGGCTGAATGCGAACCCTCAATGGTGACCAGCGATTGGGGCGTTCAGCCGGCAGCAAGCAACATGACCGCCGTGCTCGTGGCTGCTGCGAGGCTGCCGCTTGCCTGTCGTGACGAATGGCCTTGGCTGCCTGAGCCGTCCGCCGTTACAGTTCGCGTCAACTTGCAGGGGAGTTCAAGACAAATGAAGCGACCAGTCGCTCTGGTTATCGTGATCGCGTTGCTGGCTGCCGCCACGCCGTGGGCCCTCGCCGCCGATGCGGCAAAGCCCGAAAGCGCGAAAGCCGATGCGGCAAAAGCCGAAGAAAAAATCCCCGAGGCGAAGGTTTCGGTCACAAAGCATCAGGGCCGCGTCGGTGGCACGACTCTCGCCTATACGGCGACCGCCGGCACGATGATGATGAAGAACGAAAAAGACGAGTCGATCGCGTTGTTCGGATTCACCGCCTACACGAAGGATGGCGCCGACATTCGCACTCGTCCGCTCATGTTCGCCTACAACGGCGGACCCGGTTCTGCCTCGGCCTGGCTGCATATGGGCATCCTCGGGCCCAAGCGCACGCAACTCGTCGACATCGAGCACAACACGCGCGGCCCGTTTCGCACCGTCGAAAACGAATTCAGCATCCTCGACCAGGTCGATCTCGTGATGATCGATCCGGTCGGCACCGGCTTCTCGCGCGCCGTCGGCAAGGGCGACAACAAGGATTTCTGGGGCGTCGACCAGGACGTGACGTCGGTGTCGAATTTCATCGTGCAGTACCTGTCACAGTACGGCCGCTGGGCCTCGCCGAAGTTCGTGCTCGGCGAGAGTTATGGCGGCATGCGCACCGGCGGCGTCAGCTTCGCGTTGCTGACGAAGCATAACGTCGCGTTGAACGGCGTGATCCTGGTATCGCCGTACCTCGATGTCGTCGCCGGTGCCGCGGGCCTGCGCGTCGACGAGCCGTATGTCAATTTCCTGCCGACGTTCGCGTCGACGGCGTGGTATCACCAGGCGCTGGCCAATCGCCCGGCCGAGCTGCAGCCGTTTTTGCGCGAAGTCGAAGCATTTGCCCAGGACGTCTACGCGCCGGTCCTGTTCAAGGGTCGCCGCGCCAGCGCAGCCGAACGCCAGAAAGTGCTGGAAGGACTGGTTCGCTACACCGGCGTGTCCGCCGACTACTGGGACAAGGCGAACCTGCGCATGGACGAGGGACACTTCCTGCAGGAACTGCTGCGCAGCCGCGGCAAGGTCGTCGGCCGCGTCGATTCGCGCTATGCCGGCGGCACGATCGATGCCCTGTCCGAAACGATCCGGTATGACGCATACGGCGCCGCGGTCGCCCCGGCGATCGTCGCGTCGTTCAACGATTATTATCGGCAGGAACTCAAGGTCGAATCCGACCGCCAGTACGTTCTGTCCGGCGGGGATGTCAACGAGCACTGGGACGAGCGCCACGCGCAACCGGATCTCGGCGGCTACAAATCGCCGATCGCGAACACGGCAGTCGACCTGGCCCAGGCGATGACGATGAACCCGCGGATGAAGATTCTGATCGAACAAGGCTACTTCGACCTGGCCGTTCCGTATCGCAGCGTCGAATACGTCATCGATCACCTCGACGTTGCGCCGGAATTGCGCGCGAACGTGAATATCGAATACTACGAAGCCGGCCACATGATGTACGTGCATCCGCCGTCGATGGCGAAGTTCAAGAAAACCTTGAGCGACTTCGTCAGCGCGAATGGGCAGTAGGGGCTACTACTCCCTCATCTGGGGGCGCCGAGCAACCTACAACTTGCCGTCATTCCCGCGAAAGCGGGAATCCATTTGCTTTTCGATCAAGACAATGTCGAACAAGATCAAAATGGATTCCCGCTTCCGCGGGAATGACGGCTCTCTTTTGGCCCTGCCGCCTGCTTGGTTTTCAGGCCGCGATCGGGCGCTCGGGATTCAAAGCCAACTTCAGCGGAGCCGTTCGGCGAGGGTTCGGTATACTTGCCGGGCGCCAGTTCGACAGCCCAATCCCAATCCGGAGTTGCAGATGCCTTACCGCTCCATGCGCGTCACCGCTGCGCTTTTCGCGACTGCAATAGTCAACCTTGCCTTTGCCGCATCTCCGCCAGCGACCGAAAAGCAAGCCGTCACCGACACGTTTTTCGGCGTCGCCGTCACCGACCCGTATCGCTGGCTCGAAGACAACACCAGCGCGAAGGGGCGCGAATGGAACGAGGCACAGAACGCCTACACGCGTGCCTATCTCGATGCGCTGCCGGTCCGCGAGACGTTGAAGACGCGGCTGACCACGATGATCAAGGCGACGTCGCCGGAGTATTCCAGGCTGACGCCCTCCGGCGACCGGATTTTCGCGATCTACAACGATCCACAATTCCAGCAAGCGATGCTCGTAAGCCTGGCTGGCGACGCGGATCCGACCAGTCGCAAGACCGTGCTCGATCCGAACAGCCTCGACAAGAGCGGACTGACGGCGATCGACTGGTACGCGCCGTCGCACGACGGCAAGCGCGTCGCAGTTTCATTGTCGAAGGGCGGCAGCGAGGACGGCACGCTGCATGTTTACGAGACGGCGAGCGGCAACGAAGTCGGCGAAGCGATCCCGCGCGTGCAATATCCGACGGCTGGCGGATCGCTTGCCTGGGCCGCCGACGGCAACGGTTTCTGGTACACGCGCTATCCGGGCGAAGAGAAACCCGAGGCCGATCGCCACTTTTTCATGCAGGTGTACTTCCACGCTATCGGCAAGGACTGGCAGAAGGATGCCCTCGTCCTCGGAACGCAGGACGGTGTGCCGCGCATCGGCGAGATATTTCTCGACAACCGCTACGCACCCGATGTCGTCCTGGCGAGCGTGCAGAATGGCGACGGTGGCGGCTGGGCTCATTGGCTCATCGATGGGACCGGCAAGAAGACCCGGATCACGAACTTCGAGGACAAGGTCGTCGCGGCGACAGTCGCGCCGGATCATTCGCTGTATCTGGTCTCGCGTCAGCAGGCGCCAAACGGCAAGGTGCTGAGACTCGCGCCGGGAATCGGCGCTCTTGCCAAAGCCGCGACCGTTGTCGCGGAAGGGAAGGGCTCGATCATCACGGCGGATTCGAACACGCCGAGAACGCCGACGTTCACCCGCGGCACGATGCTGGTGAGTTACATCGTCGGCGGACCCAACGAAGTGCAGGCGTTCGGACTCGACGGCAAGGCGCGCGGCAGGCTGGCACTGCCCGAGATCGCCGCCTTCGGCAACATCGAAGCGCTACCGGATGGCGACGTGCTGTTCGGCATCTCCACTTATCTGCGGCCGCGCTACTACGCGCGCTGGCATGCCGCGGACGGCAGCATCGCCGAAACGAAGCTCGCCGTAGAAAGTCCGGTCAAGTTCGACGATGCCGAAGTGACGCGCGAATTCGCGACGTCGAAGGACGGCACGAGGGTGCCCCTGAATATCGTCCGCCGCAAAGGCGCGAAACTCGACGGCACGAATCCGACGCTGTTGTACGGCTACGGCGGTTACGGTGTCAGCCAGCAGCCGCGTTTTGCCGGGCCCACGACCCGCCTCCTGCTCGATGGCGGTGGCGTCTACGTGGACGCGAACATCCGCGGCGGCAGCGAGTTTGGCGAACGCTGGCACGAGCAAGGCCGTCTGACGAAAAAGCAGAACGTGTTCGACGATTTCGCCGCGGCCGGCGAATACCTGATCAAGGCAAAGTATACGGACCACTCGCGACTGGCCATGCTCGGCGGTTCGAACGGAGGGCTGTTGATGGGCGCGATGATCACGCAGCACCCGCAACTCGCGCATGCGGTCATCTCGTCGGTGGGCATCTATGACATGGTGCGCGTCGAGCTCGATCCGAACGGCTCGTTCAACACGACCGAGTTCGGCACGGTCAAGGATGAAGCGCAGTTCAAGGCGCTGTATGCGTATTCGCCTTATCACCACGTGCGCCAGGGCGAAAAGTATCCGGCCGTTCTGATGATGACTGGCGCCAATGACGGCCGCGTCAATCCGATGCACTCGCGCAAGTTCACCGCGGCGCTGCAGGCGGCAACCGGCAGCGGGCTGCCTGTTTATCTGCGCATCAGCACGAAATCCGGGCACGGCATCGGCAGTTCGCTCGACGAGCGCATCTCCCAGTCGGCTGACTGGATGGCATTCCTGTTCGATCAGCTCGGGATCAAGCTCGACTAGTGGAAGGCCTGCGCACGGCAGAGCCCCACGGCCGAGCCCGCCGCGATGGCGGTCGTCGGCAAGCAAAACCCCAGCTAAATGGCCGACGGATCTTTCGTCGCCGCCAGCGATTTTCAGCGTAACGTATTCGTCGGCCCCGGCAGGCGCCGTCGAAGGCGCTGCCGGTGGACTCGGGCGACCTTTTACTTCTCACGGGAGACGATCATGGACATGAAGGTTCGAAAAATTCACGGCAGCGTTGCGTTGCTTGCGCTGTCGGCCGCACTCGTCATCGGTTCTGCATGGGCGAAAGACGTCAAGGTCAGCTTGACTGGCGCCGAGGAAACGCCCCCGGTGCAGACTTCGGCATCGGGCAGCGGAATGATCACCATTGGGGACGACAAGACCGTCGCCGGCAGCGTGAAGACGACGGGAATCGAAGGCAATGCGGCGCACATCCATATCGGCGCCGCGGGTACGGCGGGCCCGCCGATCATTACGCTCACGAAGGGTGCGGACGGCACGTGGACTGTGCCGGCAGGTTCCAAGCTCACCGACGACCAGTTCGCGAAATTCAAGTCCGGCGACCTTTACGTCAACGTCCACAGCGCCGCCCACAAGGACGGCGAGATTCGCGGGCAGTTGAAGTAAGCGCACGCACGTTTCAGTTCGCGCGCCAGCCGCCTTTGCTCGGGGCTGGCGCGGCGGATTTTCGAACTCACCGCGTCTTGCTCTTCGGCGCGATGATTTGCGAGAGCAGGTCCGGCCGTTGCGCGTTGCGCGCGAGGTGCGGGTAGGCCAGACCCCCGTGCCAGTCGATGCGCAGCGTGCGCACGGTGTCTCCGCTTTCGACGATCAACTCGATCGGCTGCGGATTCTTCTCGGCGGCGACGATAACTTCCTTCGCCGCGTCTTCGTTCCATTTGCGCCCGCCGATCGCGATCAGCTTTGTTGCCGGTGCGAGCCCCGCGGCAAACGCCGGGGAAGCGGTCACGACGTCCGTGACCTTGCCGTCGTCCTTGGCCCAGAAGCCGAGCGAGTGCGAGAAATCGCTGGACTTGGCCGACTTGGCGGTGGCATCGAGATAGGGATTCGGTTTGTCGTCCTGAACCAGCGTCCAGCCACCGGCGACGATGCCACCAAGCGGCGCGTGAGGCTGTATCTGTTCCACTCGCGTACGCAAGAATGAGTCCCAGTCGTACGCTTCGACGCTGTTCAAGGCAGCGATAACATCGTTGCGCGAGTACGCGCGCACGGCCGGAGCGCTATCCGCGCCACCGAAGAACGCCTTGCAGAAATCATCGAGCGAGCGCCTGCCTCCGCTGCGCGTGCGGATCAGCACATCGGCCTCGAGCCAGATCAACGCGCCCTCCGGATAGTAGTCCAGCCCACGGCGTTCGCCGGTCCACTCGTTCGGCGCCTGGCCGTACTGAGGCACGGCAACCGCCGTGTCGAGCAGCGGCCGCCACGCGCGCCCTGGCCGGAGACGCTCCTGCTGCGCGGCAACGAATGCCAGGTAGTCGCGCATGAATTCCGTCGATCCAAATCCCGCGCGTCCGCGCAATACGAAATCGCCGAGGTAGCGCGTCATGCCTTCGTACACCCAGAGCAGGTTGTCGTCGAGCGGCTGCTGAAAGTTGCTGCGCACGAGTCCTTCGGGCCGCCGGTACTTGCCGTTCCACGAATGCACGTATTCGTGGGCGAAGACCGACGCCCAGCGCTGCATGAACTCGGCCTTCGTGAACAGCGACTCGCTCATGCGAATGTCGGTCGATTCGTGGTGCTCGACGCCGTTGGTGGTAAGCGTGTCGCCGAGTCCGACCAGCCAGGCGTACTGGCGATAGTGGCGTGCACCGAACAGCGCTTCGGCTTCGGCGACGACGCGGCGCAGCCTGGCAACGTCATCGTCCTTGATCGCCAGGTCAGCGGACGCGTCGGCAAAGATGCTCAGGCGTGTCGACGGTGCCTGGGGCGTCAATGCAATCAGGCGGGAGAACTCGCCCGTGAAAAACGGCGCGTCGACGAGCGCGGCGGCGGACATTTCCGGCAGCGCGACGAGCCCTGGTACAACGCGCTCGCCACGCACTGGCGTGTCGTAAGCCCAGGCATCCGGGATGCGAACGCGAGCGTGCACCGGCAGCGTGCCGGCATCGGCCGAATCCGGGAGGAGCAGCACGTGGTTGAACAGCACGATCGCCAGGTGTGGCGTCATGTTCGGCGTGTTGCCGTAGCCGCCGCTACCATAGGAGGCTTGCGGCGACAGATAGTCGAAGTCTGCGTCGATTTTCGCGACGCCCTCCGGAACGGTGACTGTGAAGCGGAATGCGTCGAGCGGATCGCGATTCCACACCAGCGTCCGGTCGCCGGCCATGAATCTCAGGCCGGTGACCTGCTCGATCGGTCCGGTTGGCCCGTGTTCTCCCTGCGTCCATCTCGGATAAACCACATGCATTTCGCCGGGCGTGGCCGAAAGGGTCAGGTGTGCGTGCTGGATCCCGCGCTGCACGTCGCGTGTATCGACTTCGAGTTCGATGACTGCCGGTTCGGCCGCGCGGGCGATCGAAATCGACAACCAGATGCACAGGCCGACGATTGCGCGGCCGGCCCGACGCGACGCCGGCGAAGCGATTTTCGATCTCATCGTCTGGATGCTTCCTGGTGGGCGACTTGTTGCGGGTTCCGAATCATCCATGGACGCCGGCCGGTTCACAAGTTTTTTCCGCGCCATGTCCATTGCCGTGTTGCGTGGCGGAAATATCGTCTTCGCCAATTGGTTCGAGCCGCCGCCACCCTTGCCATAGTCGCCCGCCGGATCGGCAGGCGCATCCATATCGGCCAGTCGAATTGGCCGAACCTCAGGCGCATACTCGACAGACCGGACCGGACCGACTCCCCGGACCACGCGCGTCGTCGCAGCCGGGTTGGTTCGAGCGTCGCGCCGATCAGGAATTGCAGCCGATCGCCCGGTCCAGGACAGTCACGCAATCGGCATCGAGCTTGAGCGATGCCAGCTCGTCGGCACGCGTGATGCCGCGCGTGAGCATCGCCAAAGGCATCCCTGCATCGTGCGCCAGGCGTGCGAACCGGTAGCCCGAATACACCATGAGCGACGATCCGATGACAAGCATCGCATCGGCCATGCGCAGCGCAGCGTGGGCCGCGGCAACGCGTTCGCGCGGCACGTTCTCCCCGAAGAACACGACGTCGGGTTTGAGCAGGCCGCCGCAGTCGATGCAATGTGGCGCGCGGAAGCCGCGGACGCCGGCATGCTCGAAGTCGGCGTCGCCGTCCGGTGCGATCGATGCGCTCAGCCCTGTCCATTGCGGATTTGCCTCGCCGAGGCGCTGTTGCACTTCGAGCCGCCCGACGCGCGCGCCACAGTCCAGACAGATCACCTGATCGATGCGGCCGTGCAGGTCTATGATCTGGCGCTGACCGGCGCGCGCATGCAGGCCGTCGACGTTCTGCGTGACGAGCGTTGTCATGCGCCCCTGCGATTCGAGTTCCACGAGCGCCTCGTGCGCGCGGTTCGGCCGTGCTCTCGCGACGGCAGGCCAGCCGACGAAGCTGCGCATCCAGTAGCGCCGGCGCATCGCCGGATCGCGGAGGAATGCCTGATAGGTGATTGGCGCGCTTCGCTTCCACAAACCATCCGGTCCACGATAGTCGGGAATGCCGGACGCCGTGCTGATGCCGGCGCCGGTCAGCACGAAGATGCGATCAAAAGCGCATAGCCACTGCCGCAATCGGCCGGCGCATTCGAATTCGGTATCGGTAAGCGGGTAGGCGGCAGCCATGCGTACATGCTAACAGGGCGGGTCGGGTTCAGTTGCGACGAGGCGGCTGGCGCCCGTCCGGGCAACGGAGAGCGCTCGCAGAACGCTCAGCCGCAGAACGAAGGCGATAGCGTCGCTGCAGTTCACGCCGGGGGCAGCCTCCTGGCGCATCTGTGTATCTTGAATTGATCCACGTCAACACGATCGAGAGTCAGTCGGTGGATCGTGCCGTTAATCGCCAGGCGCCCTGGCGGGCGACCGAAATCAATGACGACCCCGGAGATCGACATGGCGACACTGAAAATGGATCTGGAAGAACTCATCATTTCCGAATCACTGCGGCGCATGCATGCGGAATTTCTCCAGTGCCGCACGCCGAGCGATCCGCTGACGGTCGTGCGCGAGACCGCGGCGGACATCGCGCAGGTCCACGGTGTTCTGGATGGTCTGCGAAGCGAACTCGGGCTGAACTAGCGGTCAGTAGTTCCAGGTCGCCGGATAACAGCGGAATTGACGCGCCGGCAAGAAGTTCGCGCTGGCGAGAAGTCGGAAGATCCCCGCCGAGGTGCTCCCGGCGCCTGGCCGATGGTTTCACGCTGACGCGCAACCCCGGCCGAACTCTCGCCGGAATCGATCGTTCTGCCGGCCGGCCTTACCCGGTGCGTGGCCAGCTCACTGCCGCGACCGACGTTTGCGCCATCAGCATCGGGACGGCTACCCTGTCGTTGCGTGGATGCGTCCCCCTGGCGCGACGCTTTCGACGCTCGATTCGTCTGTATGCTGATCCCGAGTCGGCTGTCCGGCAGCGGATTCCCGGCCATGAGCAGTCCCGGTTACCTCTCAGGAGGAGAGTGAGATGAGATTTGTCAGGTCGACGATTTACTTCCGTGTTGCACTGGCGGTTTTTCCGGCTGCGGCTGTCGCGCAATCCGCAGTGCCCGAACTCGCAATTTCCCAGAACCCCTCGGGCGAGGTCGTTGCATCCGTCTATGCGCAAATACCGCCGTGCGGAATAACCGCCAGCGGCGAGAGCCCGTCGTTCCATGTCGATGGCACAGTCATCGAAGTCGCGCAGCCGCTGTTTGCGATTGCCTGCGTTACCAACCCGCCGCCGTACGTCGTCTATCAGCGCAGCGTGAACTTCGGCGTTCTGGCGCCCGCGACATACACTGTGAACTGGAGTTTTCCGGCGGTGTCGGGCACTTATACTGTTGCGGCAAGCGACTTCCGCATCGGCGCGGGAATCACCGGCAACTGGTACAACCCCGAGCAGATCGGCCAGGGTTTCGCTGTCGAGGTGCTGCGCGACAACTCCGTGCTGGCTGAGTGGTTCACGTACGCGCCTGAAAACGGACAGGCGTGGATCGTCGGCCAGGGTCCGGTCAGCGGCAACACAGCGGTGTTGCAGGGCTATCAGGCAGTCGGGTCAGGCGCAAGGTTTTTCCCGAACTTTGATCCGTCTGGCATACAAAAACAGTTCTGGGGCACGCTCACCATGACCTTTGCCGATTGCAACAACGGTACGGTGTCGTGGGAACCCGTTGCCCCCGGCTACGCCGCCGGCGCGATGGCGATCCGGCGCCTGACGTTGCCCGCCGGTCTCGCCTGTCCTTAGCTGCATGCGCCAGGCAGGGTGCGTCCGCGCCGCAATTTGCCGCGGCCGGGCCCCCTCAGCCAGCAAGATCGTCGAGGATCGGACAATCGGGTCGCTGGTTTCCGCGACAGTGTTTTGCCAGATCGAGCAACGTGCGCTGCATCGCCTGCATCTCGAGGATCTTCGCACCGAGTTCCCTGGCATGCGCCTGCGCGAACTTCTTCACTTGCGAACTGGCTCGATGCTGGTCGCCCCATAGCGCAAGCAGCGTTTCGATCTGCTTCATCGAAAACCCCAGACTGCGCGAACGCTTGATGAAGCGCAGGCGATGAAGGTCGCTGTCGGCGTACAGCCGGTAACCGGCGAACGTGCGGGTTGGCCGCGGGATCAGGCCGACGCTTTCGTAATGGCGGATCATCTTGGCGCTGACACCGGTGCTCGCCGAGGCATTGCCGATGTTGTGGAATCCCTGTTGCCTGGCGTCAGCCAGCTCCGGCCGAAGTGCTTGCCTGATCATGTAAAGGCTCCACGCTCGTTGCGATTGCCGAAGAGTCTAAACCTTACAATGATGGAAGGGTCAGGAGTGGCGCAGGCAAAGCAGGTCCTGCTTGCCCCCTTGACCTTGCCATAGGGTCAAGCCTCAGCCTTTGCTCAGCGGCATCCCGCCGTGTTCAACGGAGAGCGTCATGAGTGCTGCAAATGTCGAGAAAACAACCTGTGCCTGTTGCAGATGCGTGCAATGCAACTGCGTCGAATGCCGTTGCTGCAAGTGCAAGGGTTGCGGATCACCAGGCAAGTAGCGGACAGCGAGAAAGGAGCCCGAAAAGCTCCTTTCTCTGCTGCGCGGCCCTACGGCGCGGATTCGACCGGTTCAACCGGCGTTCCGCTGGCGTAAACCGCAGCGGAAACGGGGGAGCCATGGAACGACGCCGGCGGCAACGGAACTTCCGTGATCAGCCCGAGTGCTTCGGCCTCTTCGATCTGGGCAGTCGTCGTGAAGTGGGTCGAAGCTGTTTCGATCGAGTTGAACAACACCATTATCGGGAGCCAGCTGACTTCGAATTCGCCGGCGCCGAGACGGGGCGCTGTCGGCATGTCGGCGATGTGGTCATGGCCCAGACGCCGTTGGCGTACACGGCGGGCGCCATCGCCTCGGCCAGGCCGGCAAGCAGCGGGCCATGGTCGGGGCAATTGTCGAGCGGCTGATGCGCACAGATCACGGTGCCGATCGCGCCACTGACTTGCGTCGGATACATGACGAGGTAGATCTCCGCCGCGGGAGCATTCGGATTCAGATGCCGGTGATTCGGTGTCAGCAGGAAGCTGAAGCTGCCATCGAGGCCGTTGTAGGTCGGCTCGACGACACTTTGCCCGAACTCGACCTCGCCGCTTGGGACCGCGGCGCCAGCCAGTGGCATGGCGGCGAACGCAGCGGCGGCTAGCGCTGCCGCGGAAGCAAGACGTTTCAAATTCAAGTTCATCACAGTGAATCTCCTGTTGTTGAACGATGATTGTCGGTCAGCGCTGGCTTTCCTGGAGCGCCAGCTTCTGCGGCCCGCTTGTGGCAGCACGAGTGCAAAAAAAATTTGTACACCGATTCCGTCGTGCCTGGCGCGTGAAAACGGGCTGCTGCGTAGAACGAACTTCAAGACTGCGTTGCGCCGCGGCTGCGCAGGGTGGAAAGAGAAGCGGCGGAATTAGCCGTTTAGCGCTGAGAGTTCGCCGTGCCTGGCGAGGCAGCGAAGATGCGCGCTTGTCGTGACGCTGCTGACCACCTGGATGGCGCTGCCTGTATTTCATGGCCGAGTGTGTTCGTTACCGAACGGAAGCGGATGG
>Ga0163162_10005603_pt1 | contig 12137 bp, 10 predicted proteins | sample S55metaG_FD_115310 | JGI IMG/M metagenome (GOLD analysis project Ga0163162, IMG submission 115310) | Switchgrass rhizosphere microbial communities from Kellogg Biological Station, Michigan, USA - S5-5 metaG | ecosystem: Host-associated > Plants > Roots > Rhizosphere > Soil | place: USA...
ATCCCTCGGTCGCGCGCTCCGCGGGCGATGTCCGCACTGTGCCGGGGGCGCCGTCCTGGCCTCCTGGTTCAAGGTCCGGCCGCGGTGCCCGGCCTGTGGCCTTCGCTTCGAGCGCGGGCACGATGAGGAGCAGGACTACTGGCTCGGCGCCTACCTTCTGAACTTTCTGGTGACCGAGACCGTCTTCGGAGTGGCATTGCTGCTCGTCCTGCTGGCCACCTGGCCCGATCCGCCGTGGACGCCGATCCTGTTCGGAGGCGGCGTGCTGATGGTGCTGATGCCGATCGCCTTCTATCCGCTCAGCAAGACCCTCTGGCTCGCGGTCGATCTCGTGTTCCGTCCCGCGCAGCCGGACGACTTCGCGGCGTGACGCGGTGGTGGGCAGGACTGCGGGACGAGCGCGCTACCGTGCGCTCGAGCGTTCGGGGGGACGACGACGATCGCCGCGCCTCGGGGCCGCTCAGCGACTCTCTTCTTGTAGAAGCGCCAGCGCGCGCAGCACCGGCTCGTCGTTGAACTGAAACAGACAGGCCGGACCGTCCCCACTGTTGGCGTGGTCGGTGAGGTGCCACGGAGGCGCCACGAACGTATCCCCCGGCGCCCACGCCAGCTGCGTCTCGCCCACGCGGCTCAGCCCGTGGCCCTCGATCACGTGATACACGCGACTCACGGTCGTGCGATCGGCCCGCGTCCGCTCGCCCGGACGCAACCACTGCGCCTCGGCGCCCATCGTCGGCAGCGGCGGCGCGCCGGTGGTGGGATCGACGTAGCGCAGCGTCACCGGCGCCTCCGCGGCGGCGCTGGCGGCCAGGCGCGCGAGCGCCGCCCGCACGGTACGCCACGGCCAGCGGACTTGCGGAAAGCCGGTGGCCGGATAGCGGGAGCGGCGCGGCACCAGGCCCGCCGCGGTGAACTCGTCCTCCGAGGGATCGCTGGCGGTCGTCGGCACGCCGGCCGGCCGCATCTTCGACGCCCACGCCGCCTCGAGGCTGCGGACCAGCGGGATGTCGAGACCGTCGAGCCAGACCACCGGCTCGGTCCCCTCGTGGCCGTGATCGTGCCAGCGCATGGGCGGCGTGATGATCAGGTCGCCCGGTTCCATCGCGCACTTCACGCCCTCCACCGTCGTGTACGCGCCGCGTCCCTCGACGACCAGGCGCAGGGCCGCCGGCGTGTGATGGTGGCTCGGCGCCGCCTCGCCCGGCAGGATGACCTGCAGCCCGGCGAACAGCGTGGCGGTGATCGCGTAGGTGCCACCCAGCCCGGGGTTGCGCAGGACGAGCACCCGGCGCTCCGCCTGCTCGATCGGCACCAGGCGCGCGGCCTCGAGCAGCGGCGTGCGGACGTCACGCCAGTGCCAGACGTGCGGGACGGCGGCGGTGACGCGCTCGTTGGGCAAGAGCGCGTGCAGCGCGGTCCACAGCGGCGCGAGCGCGAGCGAATCGAGAGCGTCGGAATAGGCGGCCGGCAGGCTCGGATCGCGCGTGGTCAGCGTCGTCATGGCACCCTCGCTGGACGGTGTCGAACGCGCGTCGATCATATCACCACGACGGAAAGGGCCGCCGGCATCACCTCCACCTCCACCGGAGTGAAGCCCCAGGGATCGCCATCGATCTGCACGGGAACAGGCCCGGCACTGCGCAGCGTCAGCTTCCGCGCGCGCCCGACCGGGACGTGGGCCTGCTGCGTGTGCCGGGCGCGGGCCACCGCCAGCGCGTAGCCGGCCAGCGCCACCCGGCCGGACCGTGACAGCACCGTCCAGTCGAGCAGGCCGTCATCGGCTCGGGCCTCGGGCGCCAGGCGCATGTCGAGGGCGTAGTCGGGCAGGTTGGCCACCGTACAGTGGGAGCCGTCCACCGCCACGCCGTCCGCGGTCAAGGTGATCGCGGCGTGCGGATACGACCACAGCGCCGCGGCCAGCGGCCGCACGTAGGCCGCCCGGCCGGCCCGGCGCGGCGCACCGCCGGCGGTGCGCCAGCGCGTGAAGCGATGGACGACGTCGGCGTCGAATCCCGCGCTGAGCATCAGCGTGAACAGTCGGCGGCCCGCGGTGGTGTGCGCGCGGCCGAGGTCGATGCGCTGGCGCGTGCCGCGCGCGATGGCGCCGGCCAGCGCGCCGGGATCGTCCTCGAAGCCGAACGCCCCGGCAAACAGGTTCTCGTTGCCCAGCGGCAGCACGGCCAGCGGAACGTCGGCCGACAGCTCGTTGATGACGGCCGACACCGTGCCGTCACCGCCGGCGGCGACGACGCACCGCACCGAGCGGAGCGCGGCGGGGCTGCGAAGCGTGGTCCCCCGCTCGGCCTGATCCCACACGACCCGCACGGGCAGGCCGAGCGCCTCGAGCGCGCGGACGAGCGCGGCCACGCGCGTGCGCGGACCGCGTCGGCCCCGGTAGGAGTTGGCCGCGACGACGATCACCCGCGAACCCGGGCCCGGTGCGATACTACCCGCGCGGAGGGGCCATGCAATTCGAGGTCGAGGTATACCGCAACGATGTCGGGGAATGGGTGGTGACCGCGGTGGAGCACGCGGTCACGGTCACGGGCCGCACCGAGCAGGAAGCGCTGGCCCGCATCTTGGACGCCCTCGCTCGGCACTTCAAGAAGTCTACATGATCTGGGCGCGCGTTCCGACGGGCGCGTCGACCATCGTCGCGCCCGCGCGCCGGGCGTAGTCCGTGAGCCGGACGAACCCGTTCGAGACGGCGACCGCCTACGGCCTGCTGGCCGCGGTCGCCGCCCGCCATGGCGAACGCGAGGCAATCGTGCTCGGCGACGAGCGGGTCACCTTCGCCGACTTCCTCACCCGGGTCGACACGCTCGCCGCCGGCCTGACCGCGCTCGGGCTGGGTAAGGGCGACTCGTTGGCGATCTGGCTGCCCAATCGACCGGGGTGGTTCGTCGCGCAGTACGCGGCGGCGCGCCTGGGCATCGTGGTGGTGGCGCTGAACCCGCGCTATCGGGCCCACGAGCTCGGCTACATCCTCGGCCAGTCGAAGGCCACCGCGCTGCTCGTCACCGATCACCTGGGCCCGATCGACTACCTCGAGACGCTGCACCAGGTGATCCCCGAGCTGGCCACCGCCGTCCCCGGCGAGCTCGCCAGCGCCGCGCTGCCGCACCTGCGCCACGTGCTCGTCGACGCGGAAGATCCGTATCCCGGCTGCTACACTCTCGGGGATCTGGTTGGAGCGGGGCCCGCTTGCACGGGTAGTAACGTGGGTGGCCTGGCCGGGATGGAAGGTGGCTCTGTCGACGACGTGTTCACGCTGCTCTACACCTCGGGAACGACGTCGTTTCCCAAGGGCGCGATGATCAGCCACCGCAACTGCGTGCCGCACGGCTGGAACACCGGCGAGCAGCTGCGGCTCACGCCCGAGGATCGCGTACTCCTGGCCATGCCAGCGGCCGGGACCTGGGGCGGCCTCAACATCCCGCTCTCCACCTGGAGCCACGGGGCCACGCTGATTCTCATGGACGTGTGGGATCCGCTCCGCGCGCTGATGCTGATCGAGCAGGAGCGCTGCACCGTGCTCCATGCCGTCGATACGATGCTCAAGCCGATGTTCGAGCATCCCGACTTCGACCGCTACGATCACTCCACGCTGCGCACGGGCGGCTTCGCGTCGGTGGGCGGCGGCGGCCCGGTCATGTTCGACGCGGTCATCAAGCGGCTGGGCGTCGCGCAGGCTTTCCAGCCGTACGGAATGACCGAGGTCAACGCGCTGGCCCTCTTCCACGACCTCGACGAGCCGCTGGAGCTGCGCGCGCAGCCCGGAATCATCCCGCCCCCCGGGCTCGAGGTCCGGGTCGTGCACCCGGACACCGGGCGCTCGTGCGCCGCGGACGAAGAGGGCGAGCTACAGTTCCGCGGGCCCCTGGTCACGCGCGGCTACTTCGACAAGCCGGAGGAGACGCGCGCGGCCTTCACGGAGGACGGCTGGTTCCGCACCGGGGACCTCGCCGCGCACGACGGCCACGGCCACACGGTCTTCAAGGGCCGGCTCAAGGAGACACTGCGCATCAGCCATTTCATGGTCGCGCCGGGGGAGATCGAGGCCTATCTCTCGACTCATCCCGACGTCGAGCAGGCCTTCGTGGTCGGCGTACCCGATCCCGAGATGAACGAGGTCCCGGTGGCCTACGTCATCCCCCGGCCCGATGCCCGCCCGAGCGAAGACGAGCTGCGCGCCTTCTGTCGCGGCAAGATCGCGTCCTACAAGATTCCTCGGCACGTCCGCTTCGTGGCCGACGTTCCCCGCACGCCGAGCCCTCACGGTGACAAGGTGCAGCGGGTGAAGCTGCGCGAGCTCGCGCGGCAGGAGTTTGCGTCATGAGCCTGCGCACCCCGCTCTGCGACCTGCTGGGCATCGAGCATCCGATCGTGCAGTCCGGGATGGGTGGCGTGGCCGGCCCCGACCTGGTGGCCGAAGTGTCGAAGGCTGGCGGCCTGGGGATCATCGCGGGCCTCAACCTCACGCCCGATCAGATCCGGGAGGCGATCCGCCGCGTGCGCGCCGCCACCGATCGTCCGTTCGGCGTGAACCTCTTCATGCCCAACGAGCTGCGGCCGCCCACCGATCCCGCCGCGATCCCCGCCGCCACGGTGGCCGCGGTGCAAGGCACCCTCAACGGATTCCGCGAGCGTCTGGGGCTGCCGACGACGACCGCGCGACCGCCGGCCGTTCCCGACGTCATCGACGCCGCGTTCGAGGTGATCGTCGACGAGCGCGTGCCGGTGTGGTCGATCGGCCTCGGCGAGCCCGGGGCCGATCTGGTGGACCGCTGCCACGCCCGCGGCATGAAGGTGATGGCCATGGTCACCACGGTGGAGGACGCGCGCACCCTCGAGGGCCACGGGGTGGACGTCCTGGTCGCCCAGGGCAGCGAGGCGGGCGGCCACCGCTCCATCTGGGTGAAGCGCTCGACCCACGAGCTCGCCGCCATCGGCACGCTGGCTCTCGTGCCGCAGATCGTCGATGCGGTCCGCGTTCCGGTGATCGCCGCTGGCGGCATCGCCGACGGCCGCGGCCTGGTGGCCGCCCTCGCCCTGGGCGCGGTCGGCGTGCTGCTGGGCACTCGCTTCGTCGCCACGCGCGAGGCGGGCGTGCCCGAGTTCCAGAAGAAGGCGCTGCTCGAAGCCGAGGCCGAGGCCACCACGATGACCGACGCCATCACCGGCCTGTGGGCGCGCTACCTCCGCAACATCTACACCACGGAGTACGCCGCCTCCGGCGCGCCCGTCTTCCCCGCCCTCCTGCAGTCACGCGCGGCCCAGGACATCTTCGGCCACGCGGCCCGCCAGGCCGATCCCGCGTGGTTTCCGATGCCGACGGGACAGAGCGTGGGCCTCATCCACGACCTGCCGGGGGCCGGCGAGGTCGTCGAGCGGGTCATCTCGGAAGCGCGCGCCGTGCTGGATCGTCTCCAGCGCTCAGCGCGCTGAGGGCTAGCGCGGGACCGCCACCACCTTCACCTTCACGTCGGTCGCGACCGCGACCGTGCCGTAGAGGGGTCAGCGTCCTCGGTAGGTCTCGACGAGCGCCTCGGCCTGCGCCTGGCTCACGCCGGACATCTCGAAGGTCATGGTGATCGCGGAGAAGCGCGGCAGGGTGGGCGGGCGCCGGCCCTCGATCGTCACGGTCATGCGCGAGAGCGGTACGCCCGTTTCCTTGGCGTGCATCTCGATCAGCGTCACGCCACAGGAGGACACCGCGCCCAGGAAGGCCTCGCTGTTCGTGAAGGCGTCCGGCTGCGGCCGGGACGACGAGTCGAGCGGCAGCGAGACGCCGCGCACGTCGTTGCGAGCGCGGCCGACGGTGCCGCTGCTGGATGAGGCGATGATCTCGATCTTTTCGTCAGCCATGGCGCATCATCGACCGGGCCGTCGTTGCCGTCAAGTGGCCCCGCGTAAGCCGGACGACCGGGGTAGAATGCGCGGCAAAGGAGAGCCCCGTGAAGCTCGACGTCGGCATGCTCACCCACGACCTCAAGACGCTCCCCGAGTACGCCCGCAAGGTGGAGGCGCTCGGGTTCGACTGCCTGTGGTCGGCGGAGACCCAGCACGATCCGTTCTTGCCGCTGGCGGTGGCGGCGACGGCCACCAGCCGCATCAAGCTCGGCACGTCCATCGCTGTCGCGTTCCCGCGCAGCCCGATGGTCCTGGCCCACATCTCCTGGGACCTGGCCAAGGCCTCCGGCGGGCGGTTCATCCTGGGACTGGGCTCACAGGTGAAGGGCCACAACGAGCGCCGCTTCTCGGTGAAGTGGGAGGCGCCGGCGCCACGCATGCGCGAGGTCGTGCAGGCGCTGCGCGCCATCTGGGACTGCTGGCAAAATGGAACCAAGCTCAACTTCAAGGGGCAGTTCTACCGGTTCGATCTCATGACGCCGTTCTTCAATCCGGGCGCGATCGAGCATCCCCACGTCCCGGTCTACGTAGCCGCCGTCAACCAGGTCATGTGCCGGGTGGCCGGCGAGGTGTGCGACGGGCTGCACGTGCATCCGTTCAACAGCCCCAAATATCTGCGCGAGCTCGTGCAGCCGGCGGTCAACGAGGGACTCGCCAAGTCGGGCCGCGGCCGGGGTGATTTCACCTACGCCACCTCGAGCTTCGTGGTCGTGGGGGACACCGAGGCCGAGCAGGCGCAGGCCCGTCAGGCGGTGAAGCAGCAGATCGCCTTCTACGCCTCCACCCGCACCTACGAGCCGGTGCTGGCCGCCCACGGCTGGCAGGACCTCGTCCCGCACCTGCACCGCAAGTCGGTGGAGGGCGACTGGAAGGGCATGGCCGATCTCATCACCGATGAGATGGTCGACGTGTACGCGGTCACGGGGACGCACGACGATGTCGGACGCAAGCTCCGCGAGCGCTACGCCGGGCTGCTGGACCGCACCGCGTTCTACCAGCCGGGTAAGCAGCCGACCCTGGACGATCCCCGTCTGCCGAGGCTCGTGAAAGAGTTCAACGGCTAGCATCCCCCGGATGACAAGGAGCCCACTTCTGTGAAGGCGCTCGCATTCAACGAGTTCGGCGGTCCCGACAAGCTCAAGCTGCAGGACGTGCCCGATCCGAAGATCAAGCCCACCGAGGTGCTGGTGCGGGTGCGCGCGTGCGCCCTCAATCACCTCGACCTGTTCGTGCGCGAGGGCATCCCCGCGCTCAAGACGCCGCTGCCATTCTGGACGGGCTGCGACATCGCGGGTGAGATCGCCGAGGTCGGCGCCCAGGTGCCGGGAGTGAAGGTCGGCGACCGCGTGGCGGTCAACCCCAACCTCACGTGCGGCCGCTGCGAGTTCTGCGCCCAGGGCGAGGACAGCCTGTGCGTGCGCTACGGCATCCTGGGCGAGCACGCGCCCGGGGGCCTGGCCGAATACGTGGCCGTCCGTGGTGACAACGTCCTGCCCCTGCCCGCGTCGATCTCGTTCGAGCAGGCCGCCTCCTTCATCCTCACCAACATGACCGCGTGGCGCATGGTGGTCACCCAGGGCCAGCTACGCGCCGGCCAGGACGTGCTCATCATCGGCGTGGGCGGCGGCGTGTCGTCCACCGCGGTGCAGATCGCCAAGCTGTGCGGGGCGCGCGTCATCGTGACCTCCTCTAGCGATGCCAAGCTCGAGCGGGCGCGCGCGCTGGGGGCGGACGTCGGCATCAACTACGCCACGAACAAGGACTGGGCCAAGCAGGTCTTCGAGGCCAGCGGCAAGCGCGGTGTCGACCTCGTCATCGAGAACGTCGGCGCGGCGACCTGGAAGGATTCGATCCGCTCGCTCAAGGGCGGCGGGCGGCTGGTCACCTGCGGCTCGACGTCGGGACCGATCGGCGAAACGATGATCCCGCTCGTGTTCTGGAAACAGGTGCACATCATCGGCTCGACCATGGCCAACCGGAAGGAGTTCGGGGACGTCATGGCGCTGTTCTTCGCCGGGCGCCTGCAGGCCATCATCGACGAGGTCGTGCCGCTCAAGGACGGCGCCGCCGCGCAGGCGCGCCTGGGCGAGGGCAAGCAGTTCGGGAAGATCGTGCTCTCGGTGTAGCCGGGCGTTCGCGGTTTCGCGGTATAGTACGGCTCGTGCTCGAGCTCGAGCAGATCGCGTGCCCCCTCTGCGGGGAAGGCTCGGCGACCACGCTGTTCGAGCAGCGCGACTTCGCGCTCGGCGTGCCTGGCCGCTACTCGCTCGTCCGCTGCGCCCGCTGCGGCCTGCTCTACCAGAACCCGCGCATCCGGATGGATCAGCTCGAGCTGGCGTATCCGGCCAACTACCCACCCCACACGAAGGACCCCGAGATCTCGCGCGTCGCGCGCCGCCTCGGCCCGGCGGGCCGACGCGTGCTCGCTCGGCGTCTCGGCTACCGCCATCTCGATCCGGGCGAGCTTCCGCTTGCCGCACGGCTGCGCACGGCGGTGACCGGCCGGCGCGTCGTCAAGGCGTTCGTGCCGTGGGTCGGCCAGGGTCGCTTGCTCGACGTCGGCTGCGCCATGGGACGCTTCATGGGCCTCATGCAGTCGGTGGGCTGGACGGTCTCGGGGATCGAGATCGACCCGGAAGCGGCGGCCCGCGCCCGCCAGGTGACGCCCCGCGTCTTCCACGGCGATCCGATGGACGCGCCCTTCGCGCCGGGCAGCTTCGACCTCGTCACCGCATTTCACGTCCTGGAGCATCTACCCGATCCGGTCGGCGTGCTGCGTCGCATGCTCGGCTGGCTGGCGCCCGGCGGCATCGTCGTCGTGGAGGTGCCCAACGTCTCGGGCGTGGGCGGCCGTGTGTTTGGCCGCTACTGGTCGGGCCTCGAGATGCCGCGCCACCTGGTGCAGTTCACACCCGAGACCATGGGGCTTCTGGCCGAGCGCGCCGGCGGCCGGGTGGTGGCGGCGGAGCACAAGACCAAGCCACGCTACCTGATCCGCTCCCTGCGCTTCGCGCTCGACGACTACCAGGGCCACGGCGCGCGGCTGGCCCGCACGTTGGTCGACGCGCGGCTCGGCGGCGGCGTCCTCAAGCTGCTCCTCGAGCTCACGCTGCCCATCGCCCGCCCCCTGCGCCTGGGCGAGGCCGTGCGCTACGTGATCGAGCCCATGGGCTGATCGCGTCGCGCTGCCCACGCCGCGGGCAGCCCGCGGTGTACGACGTCGAGGCAGTCATCGCACCCGGCGTTTGTTGGCCCGCATGCTCTCCTTCGCGTACGATGGTTGGGCGGAGGGCATCGTGAAGACGCTGGCGATCCTCGTAGGTGGTGGTCCCGCGCCGGGCATCAACGCGGTCATCTCGGCAGCCACGATCGAGGCGCGCAACCACGGGCTGCGCGTGCTGGGCTGCTACGACGGCTTCAAGTGGCTGGTGCAGGGTGACATCGAGCATGTCGTCGAGCTGGAGATCAACGACACCTCCCGCATCCACTTCGACGGCGGCTCGATCATTCGCACCTCGCGCACGAATCCGACGCGCACGCCGGAAGGCATCGCCAGGGTGGCCGAGGCCCTCAAGCGCCTCAGTGTCGACTACCTCGTCACCATCGGCGGCGACGACACAGCGTTTGCGGCCTCGCGACTGGCCAAGGCCGTGGAAGGCCTCACCGTCGCGCACGTGCCCAAGACCATCGACAACGACCTGCCGCTGCCGAGCGACATCATGACGTTCGGCTTCACGACCGCCTGCAATCTCGGCAAGGAGCTGGTCCGCAACCTCATGCAGGACGCGGCCACCACCGAGCGCTGGTTCTTCGTCACCGTGATGGGCCGGCACGCCGGCCACCTGGCCCTCGGCATCGGCGGCTCCGCCGGCGCCACGGTCACGGTCATCGCCGAGGAGTTCCCCGAGTCACAGATCAGCCTCGATCGCCTGGCCGACGTGCTGGAGGGCTCGATCATCAAGCGCCGGGCCCACGGCCGCGAGCAGGGCGTGGCCATTCTCTCCGAGGGGCTGGCCGAGAAGCTCGATCCGACCTCCCTCGGCACCGTCGAGCGCGACGCGTACGGCAACGTGCGGCTGGCCGAGCTGGATCTCGGGCGCCTGCTCAAGGAGCGTGTGAGCGCCAGCCTCAAGGCCCGCAACGTCGACGTGACGATCGTGTCCAAGGACATGGGATACGAGCTGCGCTGCGCGCCGCCCGGCGCGCACGACATCCAGTACTGCCGCAGCCTCGGCTACTGGGCGGTGCGCTTCCTGATGGAGGGCGGCAGCAACGCGATGGTCACCATCCAGGCCGGTCGCCTGGTGCCGGTGCCCTTCGGCCTGATGATGGACGCCAAGACCGGCAAGATCCGCGTGCGCTACGCGGACGTCGAGTCGGAGATGTACCAGACCCTGTCGGCCTACATGATCCGTCTCAAGCCGGAAGACTTCGACCAGCCGGAGACCGTCGCCGCGCTGGCCCGGGCCGGCAAGCTCGACCCCGCCGAGTTCACCCACCGCTTCGGTCCGCTCGTCGGCCGCGCCTGACGTCCGACCCGCCCCGCGGACGACTACCGCGTGTCGGTGACGTTGACGGTGGCGCTCGTCCGCGCGCCCAGCGTGGCGCCACTGCCCGGGTTGCTGAGCAGGACGCCGAACGACTTGGTCGGCTGAGCGCCCGGCTCGATCAGCAGCGGGATCTTGATCGTCTGACTCGTCTGCGACGCCCCGAAGGTCAGGGTGCCGGTGGTGGCGGTGTAGTCGGTGCCCGCGACCGCCGTACCGTCGGCCGTGGTGAAATCGACGGTGACGCCGCTGGCGAGTCCTCCGGTGCGTGACACGGTGAGCGTCGCGTTGCACGGGATCGTCGCGCACTCGACGGCGTTGTAGGTCAGGGCCGAGAACTGGATCACGCCGGCCACGTCGTCCTCGCCGATCGAGAGGGTCGCGGTGTCACGCCCCACCACCAGCCCCGCCCCCCCAGTCGGGCCGCTCAGCGTCAGGTTGACCGTCTCGATGCCTTCCACGATCGTGTCGCTCAGGATGGGCACGGCGAAGGTCTTCGTCCTCACCGTGGTGAGCGTCCCGCCCGCGGGGAAGTTGAGCACCCCGGACGGCGGCGTGGCCGATCCGCGAGTGCCGTAGTCGGCGCCGGCCGTGGCGCTGCCATTGCTCGTGGCCCAGGCCACGGTCACCGGCCCCGCGTTCACCCCGGTCAGCTCGACCGTGATCGTCGCCGTCGGCACGTTCTCGCGCACCGAGTAGTTGGGGGCGCTGAAGGCCAGCGACAGGTTGTTGTCGACGATCTTCAGCACCGCGGCCGAGCGCGCCCCCAGCGTGGTCGTCGCGTTAGGACCCGGGTTCGTCAGCGCCAGGTTCACCGTGCGCACGCCGTCCGCCGCCGGCGTGTCGGCGACGGGGACCGTGAACGTCAGCGAGGTCTGCCCGACGCCGAAGACGGCCGTGCCGGCCGTCGTCGTGTAGTCCGTCCCCGCCACTGCGGTGCCGTCGCTGGTGGCGAAGTCGACCGTCGCGCCGCCCGCCGTGCTGCCGGTGCGGGTGATGACGATCGAGGCGGTGCCGGCGGCCTCCCCTACCGTGTAGGTGGCGGCCGAGAACTGCATCACCCCGCCGATGTCGTCGTCCACGATCGACAGCACCGCGGTGTCGCGCCCGGCGATGAGCTGCGCGCCAGGGCTGGGCGCGCTCAGCGTCAGGTTGACCGTCTCGGTGGCCTCGAGCACGCGGTCCTGGATGATGCGCACCGGGAAGGTCTTGGTGCGTATCGTGGTCGGCGTCCCACCCGCGGGGAACGTCAGCGTGCCGGTGGGCGGCGTCAGATTGCCGGCCGTGCCGTAGTCGCTTCCGGCCAGCGCCGTGCCATCGCTGGTGGCCCAGGTCACGGTCACCGGCGCCGCGTTCACGCCGGCCAGCTCGACCGTGATCGTGGCCGTGGCCACGCTCTCCTTGACCGAGTAGGTCGGCGCGCTGAAGGCCAGCGAGACGTCGTTGTCGACGATCTTCAAGATCGCGGTGATACGGGTGCCGAGGTGCGTGGTGCCGTTGGGGCCAGGATTCGACAGCGTCAGGTTCACCGTGCGCACGCCGTCGGGCGTCGCGTTGTCGAGGATGGGCACCAGGAAGGTCAGCGAGGTCTTTGCGGCGGCAAAGACCGCCGTGCCGTTCGTCGTGGTGTAGTCGGTGCCCGCCACGCCCGTGCCGTCGCTCGTGGCGAAGTCGACC
>Ga0163162_10005604_pt1 | contig 12136 bp, 9 predicted proteins | sample S55metaG_FD_115310 | JGI IMG/M metagenome (GOLD analysis project Ga0163162, IMG submission 115310) | Switchgrass rhizosphere microbial communities from Kellogg Biological Station, Michigan, USA - S5-5 metaG | ecosystem: Host-associated > Plants > Roots > Rhizosphere > Soil | place: USA: Michigan...
ATAACAGTATTGGTTAATCTTTTTTCTGTAATAACATTTGTGATGCATGGGTGCATACCATCATGGGCACCTGGTACAAAATATAAGCAAGTGCCGCGGCATCAATATTGTTGTTCCAGGGCACATGAATATCATCTTTGTATTGTGTTAGCTGTCCTTCCTGCTCGGTATCGCCATCAGAAGGTGGCGGCGAAGCAGGCAGATGTAATGGGGCCGGCAGATGCAACACATCAATAACCCCTTCTTCTGCCGGTACTACCCTCGACCAGTCAAGATCGTTCCAGCTGATAAGCTGCTGGTTGCCGCCATCTGCTGCCGGCACATCCAGCCCAAATCTTGGTTCACCCGGTCTTTCTTTGATAACAAAAAACCAGCCTGCATTGGCCAGTGAGGGTGCTACAGGTTCGTTTTCACCCTTTGCATCCGCCACGGTTAAATCGAAACCAAAGAAATAAATATCGGGGTCTACTTTTGCCGAATACAAAGGTGTTTTTATGATCAATGGATCGGGTTTGTCTTTATCGCCCTCTGCCTGGTTATACAGGCTTCTGGGCTCGTGTATATCTACCTGGCCGCTTTGTTTGTTTACCGACCAGTCTGCCTTATGCGCATATACAACAGCGGTAGGGTATTTTTTTAAAAGCTCGCCGCGTATAACCAGCACCACTTCTTCCTTTGGTGCTTCGCCCGGTTTCTGGCGGTTATCATGACCGCCCAGTTTACTAAGACGCCTCCATTCGTGCAGTTTCAAAATATCATAATAAGGCTCTCGTTGTTCGGCTTCGGTTTTATTTGCCAGCGCCGGATCCTTAAGCAGGGTTGACACATCCCAGAACTGCCGGAAATAGCTGCCCCGCTGATCGGTAGGATATTCCCGCCACAGCAGCTCACGCGCAAATTCATGGTTTAGTCCCACCATATAAGATTCAATAAATGGCTGGTTGGTTTCCAGCAGGGTAAGGCTGTTGTGTTCAATCAGCTCAATGTTGGGCAAAAACAGTTCATCCGATATTTTTTTCAGATCAGCATACATGGGCTTATTTATTTTTGGATAGGCCATGGCTTCCACAAAACCTTCATCAACCAGTTGGTCTTTTATCCAGCCTGGAAAAATAATATGCTGGTAAGTCCATGCAGCCACGGTTTTCTCCGGCCGCAACTGCTGTAAAGCTGCCGCAGTGATGGCGCTTAATGTTACTTGCAGAGGTGGCGATGGAGCAGGCACGGCAGTCCGGTTTACTATCATAAGCCGGTACATATCTTTGATGGATGTCTTGAACAGCACTGCATTATTGCTGTCTGCAGTACCTCCTACCGTTGGCAAAAAATTTTCTTCGGGCGTGGTTAGCCGGAAATCCGGGCTCAATGGGATAGCATCTACCGATGAAACGGTTTGCCCGGCAGATGTAAACGCGTCAGCCATTTGCAGGTCCTTCGCAGCCTGTGCCAGTTTCCGCCATAACGCTACCAGCCCGGCAGCAATGGCCAGTCCGGCAACCAGCAAAACAGCACCGCCGGCCAATAATACGATCAATATAACGAACAGGGCTATCCCAAGCGGAACATAGGGCAACCAGGGATATTTTCTTAGCCAGTCTTTTAGAAAAGCAGGAATCCCTGCCGGTTCCAGTTCGGCGGCTACGGCGTCTGCCGACGGAAGTGCGGGTGCCATTATTTTTGGCGGTGCCGGCAGCAGTTCGCCGCTGTTTATTTTTGTGACTACATTTTCCAGCCGCAAGGTTTCACCGGCAGGCAATTTTTCCTGTAAGCGCAGGGCCAGCCTGCCGCGCGGCCTTACAATACGGCGCATTGGCGCAGAAAAAATAACCTGTGGTACCACGGTTTGCTTCATGGTGTGAAAAACTGTAGCACCGCCGGTCATCAGTCTTTTTTGCAGGGGCGCCGTAAGCAGCATGGTTTTGGAGGCCGTTGTGGCATCTGCGGATAAAAAATGTTTTGCATACAGCGCAGAGCTGGCCGCCATAGCAAACTGGCCAAAGCGAATCTGGCGGTTGGCCGTCAGCACATCGCCTATCTGCTCCCAGGCTGCTTCCATATAATCTTCCTGGTTATCCTGCACCACCCTGGTACCAAAATGTGCCGGCACCCTGAATCTTGGATCCAGGTTCAGTTCATTCACCCAATTGTAATTATTGTCTATTCGTACCCCCGCGCGATCTTTGTACACGCGTTCTACCATGGCATGCCACCGCCCGTAAATAGGGGCGGTAATTAGCGGATCTGCATCATCGTTGGGATCTGCTGGCGCGGGCAGGTTGCTGTCTGTTTGCGCTGCTGCATTGGCGTTAGCTGCCGGCGAATGGTCATAATCATCGGCCAGGTTCAGGAAACCTGCCAGTTCTACCTGGAATGGATGCAGTTCCGGCGATTTTTTGGTAGCCCACTGATCAAATTTATTCATCCGTGCAATTTCCTCATCTGTCAGCGCTTCTTTGGGCACTTTCAGCGCGCCGCCCAGGCGCAGTATACCGCCCAACGGATTATCCGGGTCTTCTTTCCAGTTTAGCGCGGCGCCGGGATTGGTCATATCCATTACGCGGCGCCCTACCCTGCTATCGGCCACTTTGGGTTTAAGCAGGCGGACAAGGTATTCGAAATCGCCCACCGAACCGGTATTAAATTTCCAGCGGTAATAATAAGGGAAGCGCAGGTCAGTGCCTTCCCAGGCAATTTTTTGTTTGGCACCTGCAATAGCCGGTGCGTCTCCACCCAGTCCCGCCAGCCTGCCGCTTTCATACGATGGAATGATAAAGGCATGATAGGATGTGCCCGGTTTTAGCTTCCTGGGGCCTACCAGTCTTGAGTAAGCGAAATCTGGGTTCTGGTTCAGCGCCTGCTGTAATTTATCCAATGAATTGTTTACATCTGCCGGTTGATCGGCAACAATGGTACTGTCCGTTGCCGTTAGATCTCCGTTGTAATGAACGTGGGCCCAGGCCCATAGCTGATCTGCCGGCGGGAAAAAGCTTTTAACGGTTGCAGCGGTCCTGATGGTAAAAAAAGCCAGCGGCTGGTTAACTGCAGGCTGCCCTTCTTCAAATTCACCATCGGCCAGTACTACCAGCGAAATCCATGGGTTAAGCCGCTGTCCGGCAGGCGGTGCGGGTGTATAACGCCAGGGAAAATCCTCATCGTAAAAATCGATATAGGGAAGATAATTGGGTTCAAAATTGGTTATCCAGTTATGCGGATCTGTTTTTACAATTATCCTGGGGTCGATGCCAACAATATCGCCGGGGCCGTAAATCTGGATATGTTTATCATCTACCGGCGAAATGGTTCCATCGCCCTGTACATCCAGTTTTACATCGAATGTAGCCCTTGCCTCAGCGGTTGCTTCCAGGTTATTGGCAATGCCCTGGCGCAGGTAAGGAAGAAAGGAATAGGTTGCGATACTCATATAGCTGCTTCAAATGATGGAATGACGTGGATATCCTCCGTCATTGCCGGGTTTTTTGAAATAGTTGCTCTCAGGTAATCACTGGCATGGGCTTCCGATGCAAATACAGGGGCATCAACCAGCACCTTATTGTTACTGGTTGCGGCAATTACAAAACCGGGCTGGGCAACTTTTACACGTTCTGCACCTGTTGTTGGCACCATAGATTTTTTGGTGGCAAACGATAAAGACGATCGGGAAATGGCGGCACCACCCAGCCAATGAAAAAATAAAGTGCCGATATTTTTGAACCAGCGGAATGCATGGTATTTGTCGTCTCCGTCAATAATCTTTACCTCATATCTTACAATCCTTTTTACAATTTTACCCGAGCCGAGCTGCCTGCCTGAATAAGCAAGTTCTACCCCACCATCTATATCCTGGAAGGAAGGCCTTGATAATTTATCGGCATCGCTCATGTCCTGGAACTGCGCAATCGCAAATTTTTCCTGTGGTGGTTTGGCGGTGAGCACCAGGTTGGCCACGTTTGTCTTTACGCTAAAAAGATGTGCATCCGAAATGGGATTGTTACCCACTTTGTCAATATGAATACCAAGCGGTATCCTGCGCTGGCTTACGCGAATGGTGCCCAGCGGGTGCAGTACCAGTTGCTCCGTCGTTGCATCCAGTTTACGCAAGGTCACCAAAAGATTGGCGCCTGCCGGCAGGGCCGCCCGCCAATTGTCTGCTTTGTTGAATTCGGTGACAAGAATGGGAATAGCTGGTATGGATGGCAGTTTCGGATTGTCTGCTTCACCCCATGTAATATCAAAGTCAACAGAAATATCAATAGAGAACAACCAAAGATCGATGGATAGCGTGGCCGTTCCTTTTGCTTCCCAGGGTGCGGGGCCAGAGAGGGTAAGCTTTAGTGTTACGCTGAATACACCGGCGCCAAACACATCCATGCCAATGGAAAAAGATATATCAATAATAAAATGAAAAGGAGAAAACTGGAAAAGGGCATCGAAGCTAAAATTACCGTGCAGGTTAAAATCATCTACCCCATAAAATAATTCTGCTCTTGCACCAAACTGAACTGTGTTGGTAGTCACCGCAAAATAGTTCTCTACTGTAATGCGCTCTACCGGCACACGTAAAACGTCTATATGTATGCGCTTTGGGCTGGGAAATGGCAGCGGTGGCGGGTTAAACTGCGGATGGAAGCCGCCCACACTGAGCACAAAATTGGGGTGGTCGCTGAAATCCATGAGCAGGCCCATTTCTCCTTCCATTGTCATAAACAGGATGCGTGAGTCGAACATGGCAGCAAAAAACCAAACCCTGCTTTTATCAAATTCCAGTGCGCCAATAAATGCCACATTAATGACCAGCAGCGGCGCATCTTCTGTTGGCAGTGCAATTTTCATTACGCCAACGATGGCAACATTGCCTGGTATTTCTATAATGATGCCAAAAGCCAGGCTGATAAGTGTAGGGGTACCCCATCCCAGTTTTACCATGGGACCGATAAGGAATTTACCTTCATAGGGCGGAAAATAAGTACGCAGATCGCTGATAATGCGGGGGGCATTCGCAACAGGATCGGAGGGAAACATAATGTTATTGATAGCTCCTGTTCTTACACCCGATGCAATTGGATCGAGCAACATGGTGCGGTTGAGCCCCAGCAGGCCGCCCACGCCCAGTAATGTAAAGCCAAAACCAAGTTGTATACCGGTAGCAAATTCAGCTGTTATGATAATGAGTAATGAAAAACCCTTTGAGCCATCGGGCATGCGTGTGGTGATAAGACCAATAGCTTTTACAGTTACAATCTCAGCAATGGATAACTCAAATACACCTGCATATTCTTCCTTGTCAAAATCAAAATAGAGGTACCCGCCGCCCTTTACTACGGCTGCGTCAATAGAAAGACCTACTCCATTGGGTGGTTTAAAGCCAATGCTGAGATCGGCCGGTCCCAGGTTACCCTGCTTAAATGCCAGGTTGGCCTGCAGACCAATGTGTTCGACAATACCCTGCAGTGGCCCCAGTGACAGGCCAATGGTAGCACCGGCCTGCAATGAAAAATGATCGCCGGCAGGTTCCAGCACAATGCGCATGCCTGAAATGTTGAGTGGACCCAGTTCTGCATGCAGCGGAAAATCAAGCGCCAGTTTTGCACCGCCCCGAAAGTAAAATCCGCCAAGCAGGGAAAAACCAAATGCAAGCGCTGCTTCTGCTTCTACATTAACCCCCGACAGAATTTTTTGTAAGAACCCATCACCGTCGCCGCCTTTAACAACCAGCCTGATGGCCGCTAACTCTCCTTCAAAACCCAGGTCAAGTTTACCTGCTGAATTTTGAATAAAAGTATTCATGCCCAGCCCCTGTAGTGCAAGCCGGGTACCCCCTGGTGTACCGATTAATATGATCTCCTGCGATTTATCGGGTTTTTCATGAATCTGAACGGTTGCTTTAAAGGCAGCAGCCAAACCCAGCAGGCCCTCAGCATTCATTGGCGGTCTAACGATCACGCCTATGCCTTTTATATCGGCGGTAGCATTAAAAACCAGTTCACCACGGTCGCATACATCAAATGCAAAAGCGGCGGTACCCATCAGGTAGGGCAGCAAAGCGATACCTTTTTTCTTTCCGCCCTGTGCTTCTGCCGGTGAAATGGTGATGCCGAACTGCGCATAGGTAGCAGGGTCTGTACCCTTTTGAAACAACGCAAATCTCAGCTCCTTTAAACCATCTGAAGTATTTCCCAATAGTACTTTTGTCGTAGCAGATTGTGGATAAATTCCACCTGGTAAAGTAGAGGCCCTCATCAGGCCTTCCAGCCGGTTCAATAATTTTTCTGCGTCAAGCCCGGCATTCCACTGGTATACATCGTCTGCAATTTGCCTGGGCTTTGTAAAAATCTGTCCAATCCTGTTCCAGTTAACGAGCCGCATGGGCTGGTTGGCCGCCGGTGTTAGTTCGTATTCCACCAGACCCAGCAAATGCAAAGTTTGATGCGCCTGCGCCTTTTGCTTGTCGAGGTATTCGAGTATTAAATAGTCGGTTAAACGCCTGGGCAGATCGCCGATATTTGGCAGGCCGCCACCACCTCCTGCCTGTATCTGGCTATGCAATTGCCTTATATCATTGGCTATTGCTACAACGCGTCCGAAAAGGCTGGCAATTGCAGCTATTGTACTTTCGTCATCCTGTGCCTTTACAAGATCCTGTACGGCGTTTACCAATTCCGATGCCTGTGCAGCAAGATCGGACAATGCCCCACCAAAAGCGCCCGGTGGAATTTCATAACCCAGTTTCCGGAAGAACGCAACTGCCTGACCGGGTGTTTTTACCGAACGCAATGGCGCCAGGGCAAGCCCTGTTTGCGTAAGAATGGATTGAAGAACGTCTGCCATACAATCTTAGTTACAAGGGTGTTTGATGTATAAAATTGGAAAATGCGTTTTCAATCATCAGTGCAATGGCAGGAACCCCGGTACCATAGGCTGAGGCGCGAATGTTTTGCCAGCACACAGCAATCCGGGGAGTTAGTTTTAGTGTCGCCAGTTTTGCAGCATCTCCGGGATCGCCATTCCAGTTGAGCAGCACGCCTTCAGAATACACGTCGGGCCCTTTGGGCGGCGTATTGGGCTTTAAATTGGCCAACCCAACTTTAACCCCTACCACATTGTACTTTCGGTTTCCTCCGTCATGTGTAAGCCAGGAGGCATCACCCTGGGTTTCTGCCTTTATGAGCAGGTTTTTCATATCCAGGCTGGCGGTGGAATTTATGAGCTTACCTGCATAGATTTGTGCAAAGAGGTCTCCCATTTGTCTTGATGTGGTGCACTGCGCCGACTTGCCGTCGTTTACGGAATCAATTTCTACCCGGGTTAAGCCTGCAAAATCAGCCGCCAACCAAATCCCCGATGTGATAGCTGGCTTATAGAATCCTGCATTTTTCAATTTGACATTTATATAGGCATAGCCCAGCCGGCGGATACATTCGCCGGCACTGTTATTATTACTGGGTACAATCATCAGATCCAAATGATTGGCAAAAACTGGATCGAACTGAACTTGTGCTACTCCCCCTGCTATGGTTGCCTTTAATACATCCTGGTACCTTGGGTTAAGACCAACACCTGCAGTAACAATAGCGGTATCTGCATCAGCAGTATGAAACTGTGCAGCTAAAGCAGTAAAGAAAGCTGCGGGGCTTGCAAAACTGCCACCAGCAGCCAGTTGCTTTGCTTCTTCGCGCAGGGAAAAAGCTGCAAACATAGCCGCCGCCTTCATAAGACTGGCTGAAAAGTGAACTTCATCATCATGAATACCTGCATAGTAACTGGGATTGCCCGGCGTACCCAGTGCATAAATTGAAACAGGCACATGCAGGTTTACTGCGGAATCATCTGCAGGTTGTGCACCCAATTGGTTTGCCTGCAACGCTTTTTTGTATTCTTTGACAAGGTATTTTTTTAATGATATAATGTCTGCCTTGTCCGGAATGGCGACGGCTTTCACCAACGCATCACTTGCTGCCTTTGTTTTTGGCGTTGTACTGCACATATTGCGTCATTTATCTTTTTAATGGCCCTTTGTTATAATTAAGGATGATCCAGTCGCTCATTGTTCCCGACATCTTTGCAAGCACATCATCGAAATTTACCCCGGCAAAAAATTTATCACGCAATGCTTCCAGCAGCTTACCACATAATTTTACGTTCGATTTTGGGAACCTTACCAGATTAAACATATCAATCCTGTCATTTTCGCTTAATGCACCCAGCTTTATTCTGATTTGCTCATCAGCTGCAGCATTTTCAGCACTGGTGGGTGGCAGTTCAGTATAAGGTATACTCGCCGGCGGAAGCATCATGGCAACCAGCGACAGTCTTACCGCAGCTACACCGAGGCCCGGTGCAATGGATGAAACAAAATCTGTTTCGCCGCTGTTTATGGATGCTGCTACCTGGTCTAACTGATAATACCTGTCTGGTGCTTTGCGCTGAATAAGGCCGTCGTTAATGGTGCTGAATAAAAATTTCTTAAAACCGTTTCCTGCTTCCGGTGTTGTAAGCAATACTGTACCATAATAGGGATTAAGATCATTCACCAGCTCGCGCAATACATCCGGATTGCCCATTCCCGGTCCCGGGTTATTGTTGGCATCTGCTATCAGCGTTTCAAGCGCATCATTCAATGGTCCAATGTCCTGCGAAAAAGAAATGCTTGCCTGTTCCGCAGCACCTGCATCCAGCATTCTTATACCAATGTCGAGGCTGCCTTCCGCTGCAGCTGTGTAAGTTTGCTGACCAAAATCTGTGCTGCTAACTGCCGGTGTGCCGCCGTTTTCAATGAAGGTCCATTCAAAAGAATGCACCGATCCGGCAAGTCCTGCATCGGTTATAAAAACTACATACATATTTTCCCTTCCCGCAGCCAGTGGAGAGCTGGTATAGGAAACCAGGGCGCAACGCCCGTCCGGAGCCACTATAGCTTCGCCGAGATCGGTTGCCTGCAAGCCCTGCGGCAACCTGCTTTCAGTTTTGCGCACACTCATGCAATATGACTTTACCTTAAAAAAAATTACTTAAAAAAATATACCTGCAATTTTTGCAGTTGCTACTGAAGGAGCGCTTATAACAGGGTACCGGGAACGCGGTTTAAGTGAAGGGTTGTTGTAATGAGCATATAATCAGGTTATGAATATACATTTTTATTTCAATCCATAAACAAAACGGGTAAGAATACCACGAACCGGGTAGTTGTGCAACTGGTCTTTGTGCAGGGATTTTTTTCCACCGGGGTTTTATTTTGCTGATGCGTTTGTAAATAATACAATTGGCGCAGCGAAAAAACATAGGCAATGGTAATCGCCCTAAACATTGCGGGCCTGCAATAGGGCAAATAAAAAGGCCGCAATTTTTCAATTGCGGCCTGCTCAACAAAGTTTAACGATCAATGCTATTGTCAGAAACATCTTGCGGGGCAAAGATGGGACTGAAAAAATTGATGGCCTATGCGGCTACTACGGTTTTTGCAAACGTATTAATACGCGGAGCATTAATCAGGAATTTTATATATGCCATTCTTAATAGCATATACTGCAATACCGGCTGCATTCTTTACTTTCATTTTTTCCTGTATTCTTTCCCGGTAGCCTTCAATGGTACGCACGCTCAGGTGCAACTGGTCACTTATTTCCTTATTGGTAAATTCGCCGCAGATAAGCCGGATAATCTCGGTTTCCTTGTCATTAAATAATGGGCGCTCAATCGGTTTATAGGGATTGTACCTGCTTTTGGAAATCAGTTTTGTGAGTTTGGCGGTAGTGTGTTTACAGAAATAGGTGTCGCCCGTGTAAACTGTTTTAATGGCATCAAAGACTTCATCTTTATGGGCATTTTTCAGCAGGTAGCCCCGGGCGCCCGATTCAAGCATTTCCACTATCAGGTCGTCTTCATCAAACATCGTTAATGCAATAATGGAAACATGGGGATAAAGAGAAATTATTTTTTTGGTGGCTTCAATGCCGTCCATGACAGGCATCTTTATATCTGTAAGCACAATATCGGGTAATAATTCAGCCGTTAGTTTTACCAGTTGTTCTCCGTTTGCCGCATCGCCCAGCAATTCTATGTCGGGTTGTTTGTTGAAGAGGCTGTAAAATCCTTCACGGAATATTTCATGATCGTCTGCCAGCAACACGCGTACCGGCGAATACAATGATTTAGTCATGGTTATAGTTCAAAGGTATCTCAATTATAAATCCAGTGCCTTTTCCGGGCGAAGATTCAACGGCCAGGCTGCCTCCCAGCATTTCAGTTCTGCTGAAAAGATTGCGAAGCCCAAGGCCTTCATTTTTTCTTGACTGCAGGCTATAGTCAAAGCCATTGCCATCATCATAGGTAAGCAGTACCAGCAATGAACCCGTTTGGCGTATTTCAATCTTTAACACAGATGCACCTGCATGTTTGATGGTATTGTGAATGATTTCCTGGATAATACGGTACAGATGGATAGATTTGCTGATGGGCAATTCACCCAGCCCCGGGTGCTCAAAGCTAATTGCTGTTTTTGAGGGTCCGGGCAGGCTGTCCATAAACTCATTAACCGCGGCCACCAGCCCCTTGCGTTCCAGTGTGCTGGGCAACATATCTGCCGAAATATCCCGCATGCGCTGCATCAATGAATCAATGTGTTCATATACCCTGTCTGCCGTTTTCTTATCAGTATCCGAATAGAGATCAAAGCTGCCCACTTTTAGTTTGATGGATGAAAGCAAAGGTCCCAGGTCATCGTGTAAATCGGCGGCAATACGGCTCCGTTCTTTCTCCAGTAATTTAATTTCCGCTTCCAGCGATCTTTTGTACAAATGCCTGTTTCGTCTGTGCTGGTAAATAATTGACACAATAAAATAAATAATAATGGCGCCTATGATGGAACCGCAGATGAGGATGGCGTTGTAAATCGATGTTTGATGGGCATCCATAGAACAGCCAATGCGAAAATAAGATTGCTGAATAAATTTATATAGTTCAGGATCATATAAATCCTGCTCTGGAAGATACGGCTTTCGCTGAGACCATAGAGCCAGAATGTTTCAAACAACACTTTATAGGTATAAAAAATAATAAACGCCATACAAATAAGGGCTACCGGGTTCTTTAGCAGCGGGCCCTTGTCGCCTAAAATCTGTCTGTTTAGTAAACTGATGCTCAGCAGCACCAGTATAAACGAATATTCTATCCTGAACCATGAACTGAACTGGGAAATATTGTAAATAACCAGGTTTTCCAGCAGCCAGGTTATGCCCAGCAGCGCCATCAGGGCATAATAGATAAACCGGTATCTTTCAAAAAGCCCCCATTTGCGAAATTGAAAGACCAGCAGCAGGGCTTCGCAGAGTACATAGATGTTACCATTGACGGCCGTACTATGAATTGTTTTGGCCATAACGGTGCTTAGCAGCTCATTGGCAACGGCCAGCCATGTATAATAAATAAAAGGCCGGTAAACCGGGTGAATGCTTCCAAACCGCAGGGCGGCAATAAGGCCTGCAATGCCAATACTGAGGCTGCAAATTACACTTAACAGAAAACTCATGTTACAATCGTTTTATGCCGCCCTTCCGCCGATTTCAGGTATTGAGATCGGAAGGTGGCGGGCAGATAGTAGGACAGCGCACGCCGTCTTCCACGATATTGCCATCATCTCCATCTAATGCTGCTGGTGCTGCGGACGGCAAAATATCAACATTCTTTGAATTGGCAGCAACCGCGATTATCTTAATTTTTAAATCTTTATCCATGCCAAGGTAGATCCTTATATAGGTAGCGTCTGTTTCGGCCAGCAGGGTCTCAAAAGAAGCCCTGTCAAAAGTCTCACAAACAGGCAAAATATCTTTGCCTTTGAATAGTGGCGCTAAAATATTTTCCATCTCTTTTCTGTAGGTACTGGTCATTTCAATACCCTGTGCGAGTGAAATAAAATTGCTCATATGTTGACAGTTTAAAGGTTGCGATGAAACGGGGTGTGGCTGCAAACTGGCTAAATTGACCCGCACCGCAATCAGTAGTTGTACGGTAGGCTGTACCGTACAAACCGTTGTACGGCACAACCGTTCAGAAGAAGTTTTGGAGAGGAAATATTATACTACTGCTCTTTTGCCGGCAGACAAGCAGCATCAGGCAGCATATTATATTGCAATGGCAGGGGGAA
>Ga0163162_10005606_pt1 | contig 12133 bp, 5 predicted proteins | sample S55metaG_FD_115310 | JGI IMG/M metagenome (GOLD analysis project Ga0163162, IMG submission 115310) | Switchgrass rhizosphere microbial communities from Kellogg Biological Station, Michigan, USA - S5-5 metaG | ecosystem: Host-associated > Plants > Roots > Rhizosphere > Soil | place: USA: Michigan...
CGTGGCTCCGCTCATGATCGCAGCATCCATCTCCTGCACACCTTTTTTGGTAAAGACCGATCCGCGCCCCGCATTGAAAAGAACATTATCTTCCAGGACAACAATCGCTGCCTTAACAGCATTAATAGCCGCGCCCCCCTGCTCCAATACAGCAAAACCAGCATCCACAGCCGTTTTCAAGCCCTCAGTGTAAGCTGCCTCAAGATCCCCCGTCATATGTTCCCTAAGAATAGTTCCCGCACCGCCGTGAATAACAATAGTGAATTTCGACATACTTTATTAGAGGATATTTTTTCCGCCCGAATTTACTCCCTTTAGTAACGAATAATTTCAAAGTTTTTCTCGGAATAGTTAAATGCCCGCTAAAACAACGTGATATTCTTTCAATACCAGTGAATCTTTTATCTTCAGTTGAATGACGCGCAGAGAGAATAATACTAACGTTCACGAAAGCAATAATTCACATTCGTTTTGCAATTTGCTTTTATCAATGGCAACAGTCCCCACCTCTTCGCAGACCAGTCCCCCGGCAATGTTTGCAACCTCTGCCATGAGATGAACGTTTTGCGTCGCGGCATATACCAGTGCCGCAACCGCAATTACAGTATCGCCTGCCCCCGATACATCAGCGATATTGCGTAAATGTGAGGGAATCACAGAAGAATTACCATCCTTTTGGTAAAAAACGCCCTTATCAGAAAGAGTAATAAAAGAAATTTTATGTTCAAGAATATTCTTCAATTCAAGATGGATCTTACGTAACAAAGAATCGGTAATCTCGTCGAATAAAATATTTAATGCCTGCCTTACTTCAACAAGATTTGGTTTAAAAATATCAGCGCCCTGATAGGAAAAGAAATTTTTTCTTTTTGGATCAATGGCAGTGATGACACCTGTTTCTTTACAGAGTTTAACGGTTTCACCAATGATCCTCTCCGTCAATATTCCTTTATTATAATCTTCGAAGATCATTATATCAGGATCTTCTTTCTGGATAAAGGAGCGGACTTGTTCCAACAGGTTTTCTTCCTCTTTCTTTTCAAGGTCGGCCGTTATCTCGGCATCAAGCCTCATCATTTGTTGGTTGCGGCTGATGATTCTGGTTTTGTTCGTCGTTACTCTTGAAGAGCTTTTTATCAGATAAGAGGTATCGATCAGGCTTTCTTCAAAAAGTTCCTCAAGCAGCAGGCCTTCTTTGTCGTCGCCGGTAACAGACAAAATGAAAACTTGAGAGCCAAGTGAATGGCAATTGAGCGCTACGTTTCCTGCGCCGCCGATTCGATATTCTTTTTCATTCAACACGACGATAGGCACAGGCGCCTCTGGAGAAATGCGGTCAACCCGCCCCCACATATAAGTATCAAGCATAACATCGCCAATGACTCCAACTTTTAATGTTGCAAACGAATCAAACAGCCTTTGAAAATTTTCCATGCTGCAAAAATCGGTGAATTATTTTTTACGTGCAGCAATAGCAATAAAATAAAGAGGAATTCCAATCAGCATAATGATGAGACCAGGCCAGGTATAATCGGGTTTGTATTTAATAAGCAACAAACAAAATGCAGTACCCAAAACAATATAAATGACAGGCAACACGGGATAACCAAATGCCTTGTATGGTCTTTCGGCATCGGGACTCTTTCTACGAAGAATAAAAATACCGAGGATAGTAAGAACATAAAATATTACTACGACAAATGAAACCATATTTAACAGATCGCCGTACTTTCCACTGAGGCAAAGTAAAGAAGCGACGACACATTGAAACCACAATCCCCATTGTGGCACCGCAAATTTGTTTAGTTCACCAGCCGGTTTGAAAAACAGGCCATCCTTTGCCATCGTATAATAAACCCGTGCACCGGCCAGGATCAATCCATTATTGCATCCAAAGGTTGAGATCATGATCATAAGGGCAATGATAATAGTACCGCCATTACCAAATATCACATCGGCAGCGGCCACGGCAACGCGGTCTTTTTCTGCCGTGGCGATCCCGTTCATGGGAAGCACAGCCGTGTACATAATATTAGCTGCAACATAAATGATCGTAACGATCAGGGTCCCCAGGAAGAGGCTCAGTCCTATATTTCGTTTTGGGTTTTTGATTTCACCGGCAATGAACGTAACATTATTCCAGGCGTCACTACTAAAAACAGAACCGATCATAGACGCTGCTATGGCACCCAACGCTGCGATGGTTGTATAAGTCTCAATACTTCCGTCAGTATTTAACCTATGAAGATCCCATCCATTTGCCCAGTTTGCAGACCATACACCGGGCTTCATCAGTATCAATCCAAAAATGATCAACCCGAATAGACTTAGAAGTTTAACTGTTGTAAAACTGGTTTGAATTAGTTTCCCACTTTTGATTCCCCTGGTATTAATGATTGTAAGAAAAACAATTAGTGCGATCGACACCAACTGGGCCGGGGAGACTTTTATAAACCCGAGATTAAATGCAACAAGATCCTCACTTACGGAAGGAACCAGGTAAGCCAGGAATTTTGAAAACGCGACGCCCACAGCCGCGATCGTGCCGGTCTGTATCACCGCAAAAAAACTCCAGCCGTATAGAAAAGCAACAAATGGGTTATAAGCTTCCTTGAGATAAACATACTGTCCGCCAGCTTTCGGAAACATTCCACTTAGCTCTCCATAACTCACCGCAGCCGTAATTGTCATAAACCCGGTGATCAGCCAAACAGCGATCAACCAGCCCGCACCACCAACATTTCTTGTAATGTCAGCGCTGACAATGAAAATTCCTGAACCGATCATTGACCCGGCGACGATCATCGTTCCATCCAATAATCCAAGTGATTGCTTAAACGAAGTTGCTTGTTGAGGTTCGCTAATCATTTTTTCTGCCATGGAAGAGTTAGTTTTATTCAAGATAGGCATTTTAATCTTTTGAATTCACCACTTTGTCCACTTCCCGCGCGAGCCCTAATAATCGTGTTCAAAAAAAGAACCCCCAATTTGTGGGGGTCTATTTACTATTTTTGTCAGACTTTTTCTTCCCGTACATCTTATTTAGTCCTGCCAAAAGATCTCTCGTAATATCCATCGTGCTGTCCTTATAAAAGACAAGACCAGGCTCATTGGATATAATGATCGCATATCTTTTATCCTTGTTATACTCAGAACAAAATTTCCTGATCATGGAGAGAATTTCCTGCTGCGTTTGCACGTAATAGGTTTTGTAATCCTGGTCCATGCTCGCCTTTGTATCCTTTATGGTTTGGTCCAACTGACCCAACTCATTCCTGGCTGCATCCAGTTGCGTGCTTGTCATCGTTGCTCCATGTTGCTGAAAGGTGACATACTTCTGCTGATATAAATTTTGAAGGCGATTCATTTCTGCATTCATCTTGTCTTCCTTTTTTTCCAGTTCGCTTTGCATTTCTTTCGCCTTTTCAAAATTGGCTGCCACAGAATCCATTTCAAAATAAGCGATTTTGCAGGCACTCTGCGCAGCAGAATCAACGGGATCTCTTTGCTCGGTTTTATTTTGCGTTTTTGTGGCCGTTTTTGCTGAATTGAAGTGTAGATAAAATAAAAAGCCCACCGCCAACAGGAGGATCACATTCAGTATAACCAGGCCATTTTTCATCTCTCGCTTTTTTGCAAAATAAGGACAGTTAAGCGGGCAAATATAAGCATTGCGGTACTTTAGGAAACAGTTAACACCGCTGATTACGCTGAGTTATGACTAAAGCAAAAATAAAAAAGGAGCAGTGTGCACTGCTCCTTACTAATAAATATTATTCATCGTTGAAATCAGCTTTATTCCTCCTCATCGTAAGCCATTGCCTCTCTCGTAGTTTGAAGTAATTCATACTCCTCTTTGCTACCCACGATCATGTTTTCAAATTCGCGCAAACCTGTACCTGCCGGTATCGGGTGACCGGTGATCACATTTTCTTTTAATCCAAGCATTTCATCAGACTTACCCTGGATAGCTGCAGAACTCAACACCTTTGTAGTTTCCTGGAATGATGCTGCAGAGATCCAACTTTGTGTTCCCAGGGAGGCTTTTGTGATACCAAGTAAAGTTGGAGCTGATGTTGCAGGTCTTGCATCCCGGAATTCAACCAGCTTTTTGTCGTTGCGGCGAAGGATTGAATTTTCTTCCCTTAACTCACGCAAACTCACAATTTGTCCAGCACGCAATTTGGCAGATTCACCCGGCTCTGTTACCACTTTTTTGTCAAAGATGAAGTCGTTCTCTTCAACAAATTCAAATTTGTCTTCAAGATCTTCCTCGAGGAATTTTGTATCTCCCGGATCAACAATGCTCACCTTACGCATCATCTGGCGAACGATCACTTCAATATGTTTGTCATTGATCTTTACACCTTGTAGGCGATAAACTTCCTGGATCTCGTTTACTACATACTGCTGAACCGCAAAGGGACCCTGGATCGAAAGAATATCCTGTGGTGAAATTTGTCCATCACTCAGCGGTGAACCAGCTTTCACAAAGTCTCCGTCCTGTGCAAGGATCTGTCTTGTTAAAGGCACCAGGTATTTCTTTGTTACACCATCCTTTGCTTCGATGATTATTTCACGGTTACCACGTTTTACGGCACCCATGGTCACTACACCATCAATTTCAGAAACGATGGCCGGGTTGCTTGGGTTCCTCGCTTCAAACAATTCGGTAACGCGTGGTAAACCACCGGTGATGTCTCTCAGCTTGCCAAGCACACGCGGTATCTTTACAATTACCTGCCCGGCTTTTACCTCGTCAGCTTCTTCTACAACAATATGACTTCCGGTAGGAAGGTTGTATGATTTGATCTCTTTTCCTTCAACAAGTATGGAAGGTATCTTTGTTTTGTCGCGGGTTTCAATAACCACCTTTTCCCGGTGACCAGTCTGCTCGTCGGCTTCCTCACGGAACGTAACACCTTCGATGACATTTTCAAACTTAACCGTTCCGTTCTGTTCTGCAACAACTACGTTATTGAATGGATCCCATGTACAAATGATATCCCCCTTATTTATTTTTTGGCCGTCCTTCATCAACAATGTGGCACCGTACGGAATATTATGAGAGATCATTAACCGATCATTCTTTGTATCAATGATTCTTACCTCACCGGTACGACCAATGACCGTCTGCACTTTTTCTCCTTCATTATTTTCGGTTATAACAGTACGTAAGCCGTCAAACTGGATCGTTCCATCAAATTTTGCCGGCAAAGTAGACTCCACCGAGGCAGAGCCAGCCACACCACCGACGTGGAATGTACGAAGTGTCAGCTGCGTACCTGGTTCACCAATTGACTGCGCAGCTATGATACCAACCGCATCACCTTTCTGCGCAAGAGCACCGGCAGCAAGATTTTTTCCATAACATTTCACACAGACACCGCGCTTGCTTTCGCACGTAAGCACAGAACGAATTTCAACTATTTCCACTCCTGCATCTTCGATCTTCCTCGCAATTTCAGTAGTGATCTCATCACCACCAGCCACTAACAATTCTTCTGATTGCGGATCATATACATCATGCAATGACGTACGACCCTCGATCCTGTCGCTCAGTGGTTCGATAATATCTTCGTTGTCTTTTAATGCGGTCGTTGCGATACCACGCAATGTGCCACAATCTTCTTCAGTGATCACCACATCTTGTGCAACGTCAACCAAACGACGTGTCAGATATCCAGCATCAGCGGTTTTCAACGCTGTATCAGCAAGACCTTTGCGTGCACCGTGTGTAGAGATAAAGTAATCTAATACATTCAGTCCACCCTTGAAATTAGAAAGAATCGGGTTCTCAATAATTTCAGAGCCCGTAGAACCAGATTTTCTTGGCTTCGCCATCAAACCTCTCATTCCTGCGAGCTGCTTGATCTGTTGCTTGGAACCACGAGCCCCTGAATCAAGCATCATGTACACGGAATTGAACCCTTGCTTGTCGCTGCTCAGATCACGGATCAATGTTTCAGTGATCCTCGTATCCACACGGCTCCAGATGTCGACGATCTGGTTATAACGTTCATTATTTGTTATGAGACCCATATTATAGTTGTCCCACACTTCATCTACTTCGCCCTTTGCATTTTCCAAAAGCTCTTCCTTGATCTCAGGAATGATCAAGTCGTTAATGTTGAATGACAGACCACCCTGGAATGCTGTGCGGAAACCAAGTTGTTTAATGTCGTCAAGGAATTTCACTGTTTTTGGAATATTGGTAATCTTAATAATGTCACCAATGATCTCACGAAGATTTTTCTTGGTGAGCAATGCATTTACAAAGCCAACCTCGTTGGGCACATGCTGATTAAACAGTACACGGCCAACCGTTGTCTCAATTAATTTATGTTCCAGCAAGCCATCGGTGTTGCGGATGTTTGTTTTTACCTTGATGTACGCATGCAGATCAACTACATTTTCATTATAGGCGATGATCACTTCATCGGTAGAGTAAAATACTTTGCCTTCACCATTTACTTTCTCGGTGTCAGTCGATTTTTTGCCCTTCGTAATATAATAGAGTCCCAACACCATGTCCTGCGAAGGAAGAGTGATAGGTGTACCATTTTGGGGATTCAAAATATTATGCGAAGCAAGCATGAGCAACTGGGCTTCCAGCACTGCGGCATTACTCAGTGGCACGTGAACGGCCATCTGGTCACCATCGAAGTCAGCGTTGAAAGCTGTTGTTACCAAGGGATGCAACTGTATGGCTTTACCTTCGATCAATTTTGGCTGGAAAGCCTGGATGGATAACCTGTGCAATGTCGGGGCACGGTTGAGCATTACAGGATGCCCTTTTAAGATATTTTCAAGGATGTCCCAAATAACAGCTTCTTTCTTATCCACCAGTTTTCTTGCGGACTTCACTGTTTTTACAATACCCCTTTCGATAAGTTTGCGAATGATAAAGGGTTTGAACAACTCGGCAGCCATATCCTTTGGCAAACCACATTCATGCAGTTTCAATTCCGGTCCTACCACGATCACTGATCGGCCTGAATAATCAACGCGTTTACCAAGAAGATTTTGACGGAAGCGTCCTTGCTTCCCCTTCAATACATCGCTCAGAGACTTAAGGGCGCGGCCTCCTTCTGCTTTTACAGCGTTTGACTTCCTGGAGTTATCAAACAAACTGTCAACTGCTTCCTGCAGCATACGTTTTTCATTACGAAGAATGACCTCAGGAGCTTTGATCTCCAATAGACGTTTTAACCGGTTATTACGAATGATAACACGACGATAAAGATCATTAAGGTCAGAAGATGCAAAACGACCACCATCAAGGGGAACCAAGGGGCGTAGTTCAGGTGGTATCACAGGAATATATTGCATCACCATCCATTCAGGACGGTTCGTAATTCTTGAATTCGCGTCACGAAAAGCTTCAACGACACTCAACCGTTTTAATGCGTCGGCCTTTCTTTGCTGTGACGTTTCTGTTGCGGCGGCATTGCGCAGATCAAATGATAACTGGTCAAGATCAATTCTTGCCAGCAGATCATGAACTGCTTCGGCGCCCATTTTAGCAATGAATTTATTAGGATCATCATCAGGGAGGTATTGATTCTCTTTCGGCAATGCTTCGAGTATGTCCAAATATTCTTCTTCAGTGAGCAGGTCTCCATAATTCTGACCTTTGTCGGCGCGCAGTCCGGGCTGTATGACTACAAATCTTTCGTAGTATACAATGCTCTCCAATTTTTTGGAGCTCACACCTAACAAGTAACCAATCTTATTTGGCAATGATTTGAAATACCAAATGTGAACCACAGGCACAACCAATTTGATATGCCCCATTCTTTCACGGCGGACTTTTTTCTCTGTTACTTCAACACCACAGCGGTCGCACACGATTCCCTTATAACGAATACGCTTATATTTGCCGCAAGCACATTCGTAATCCTTCACAGGACCAAAAATTCTTTCGCAAAACAAACCATCACGTTCAGGTTTGTATGTACGATAGTTAATCGTTTCAGGTTTCAAAACTTCACCATAACTTCTTTCAAGAATCGAATCAGGAGAAGCCAAACCAATAGTTATTTTTGAGAAGGTTGGCCTCGGGCGATTTTCTTTTTTTAATGCCATATCGAGATTTACGATTTTAGATTTTTGATTTTTGATTTGTCATGCATTCACTCATGAGCATCACTGGTTACTCATCATTCAAACTTTAAGTCCAATCCCAGTCCTCTCAACTCATGCACCAATACATTGAATGATTCCGGAATCCCTGCTCTTGGAACATTATCACCCTTGACGATGCTTTCATAAGTCTTCGCACGACCAATAATGTCATCGGACTTGATTGTAAGAAGTTCCTGCAGGATATTGGATGCACCATAGGCTTCCAATGCCCATACTTCCATTTCACCAAAACGCTGACCACCGAATTGTGCTTTACCACCTAATGGTTGCTGGGTGATCAAGCTGTATGGCCCGATCGAACGGGCGTGCATCTTATCATCCACCATGTGATGAAGTTTGATCATATAGATGACGCCAACCGTTGCCTTTTGGTGAAAGCGTTCGCCGGTTTCGCCATCATACAGGTAAGTGTGACCATATTTTGGAATTCCCGCCTGGTTACAGTAATCAGCAATTTCATCAACGGTAGCACCATCAAAAATGGGTGTAGAGAATTTCACACCTAATTTTTGCCCTGTCCATCCAAGAACAGTTTCATAGATCTGTCCAAGGTTCATACGGCTTGGCACCCCAAGTGGATTTAAAACAATGTCAACCGGAGTTCCATCCTCGAGGAACGGCATGTCTTCTTCGCGAACGATCTTCGCAACAATACCTTTATTACCATGGCGACCAGCCATCTTGTCTCCCACTTTCAATTTGCGCTTAACGGCTAGATAAACTTTAGCCAGTTTCAATACGCCAGCTGGTAATTCATCCCCAATCGAGATGTTGAACTTCTCTCTCTTGTACCGGCCAAGCTCTTCGTTGTACTTAATATTGTAATTGTGAAGAAGAACATTGATTTGCTCGTCAACTTTCTTGTCACCTGTCCAACCCAAAGGATTGACATTCTGGTAGTCGATGCCTGTCAGATTTTTTCCGGTGAATTTCACACCTTTTCCTACCAGCACTTCGCCAAAATTGTTGCTAACGCCTGAAGACGTATGATCTTTCAAAAGCACCTGGAGTTTCTCCAGTAACACTTCCATCAGGTCAGCTTCATTTTTCTCATGTATCTTCTCTAACTTCTCCAACGCTGCTTTTTCCCTGACTTTTGCGTTCTTGTCCTTCTTTGCTCTCTGGAATAATTTCTTATTGATCACCACACCCTCTACGCCGTTCGGTGCCTTCAATGATGCGTCTTTTGCATCACCTGCTTTATCACCAAAGATGGCACGTAGCAATTTTTCTTCGGGCGTAGGATCACTTTCTCCTTTAGGAGTGATCTTACCAATGATAATATCACCTTCTTTTATCTGCGCGCCGATCCTGATAATTCCATTCTCGTCCAGATCTTTTGTAGCTTCTTCAGATACATTCGGAATATCAGGTGTCAATTCCTCTTCGCCCAATTTTGTATCACGAACTTCCAATTCGTATTCTGAAATATGAACTGAAGTAAACAGATCTTCTTTTACCACTCTTTCACTGATCACGATCGCATCTTCGAAGTTGTAGCCTTTCCATGGCATGAAAGCAACTTTCAAATTCTTTCCGAGCGCTAATTCACCATTTTGCGTGGCATACCCTTCGGTAAGAAAATCACCCTCTTTCACTTGCTGGCCTTTTTTAACAGCAGGCTTCAGGTTGATGGCCGTTTCCTGGTTTGTCTTAATGAACTTGGTAAGCCTGTAAATCTTCAAATCATCTTCGAAGCTCACAAGTTTCTGAGTCTCGTTCCTGTTATAACGAACATGAATCTCATTTGCATCCACATATTCAACCACTCCATTGCCCTCTGAATGAATTTGAATTCTTGCATCGCGGGCTGCTTTACCCTCCAAACCTGTACCTACGATCGGAACATCAGGACGAATAAGCGGCACTGCCTGGCGCTGCATGTTTGAACCCATCAAGGCACGGTTTGCATCATCATGTTCAAGGAACGGGATCAGCGAAGCGCTCAAACCCACGATCTGGTTTGGAGCAACATCCATATATTCAACATCCGTTTTATCGAGGATCGGGAAGTCACCCGTTTCACGGCTCACAACTTTCTCTTCTACAAAATTTCCTTTGTCATCAAGAGGTGAGTTCGCCTGTGCAATCTTAGCTGTATCTTCTTCTTCAGCGCTCAGGAAGGTAAGTTCCTTCATGTTTACCTTACCATCCTCCACTTTGCGGTAAGGTGTTTCGATGAAACCCATTTCATTGATCTTCGCATGCACACAAAGTGTAGAGATCAGACCGATGTTTGGACCTTCAGGAGTCTCGATCGTACACAAACGACCATAGTGAGAATAGTGAACATCACGAACTTCAAATCCTGCTCTCTCGCGGCTCAAACCACCGGGTCCAAGTGCGGAGATACGACGCTTGTGAGTGATCTCTGACAGCGGATTTGTTTGATCGAGGAACTGCGACAACTGAGATGTTCCAAAAAAGGAATTGATAACAGACGAAAGTGTTCTTGCATTGATCAGGTCAACTGGAGTGAAGACTTCATTGTCGCGTACGTTCATTCTTTCGCGGATTGTTCTTGCCATACGCGCAAGACCAACACCAAACTGGGCATACAATTGCTCTCCTACTGTACGGACACGGCGATTGCTCAGGTGATCAATGTCATCAATTTCTGCTTTTCCGTTTGTCAAACGAACAAGATATTTAATGATCTCAATGATATCTTCTTTTGTTAAAGTCTTTTGTTCCAGCGGAGAATTAAGGCCAAGTTTCCGGTTAATCTTGTAGCGACCAACTTCACCCAGGTCATAACGCTTGTCACTAAAGAATAATTTATCAATGATCCCTCTTGCTGTTTCGTTATCCGGAGCATCAGCACCACGCAACTGGCGATAGATGTGCTGAACGGCTTCCAATTCGCTATTGGAGGTATCCTTGTTTAGCGTGTTATAGATAATTGCATAATCACCGCCTACATCTTCCTTCTGGATGAAAACACTCTTTACATCCATCTCTACGATCATATCGATAGCTTCCTGGTCAAGAATTGAATCGCGTTCAAGAACGATTTCGTTTCTTTCAATTGACACCACCTCACCTGTATCTTCATCGACAAAATCTTCTACCCAACTTCTCAGCACGCGGGCAGCAAGGCGACGACCAATGTATTTTTGTAAAGCTTTCTTATCACCTTTAACTTCGTCGGCCATTCCGAATAATTCAAGAATGTCCTTATCAGTTTCATAGCCGATAGACCGCAACAGGGTGGTCACCGGAAATTTTTTCTTACGGTCAATGTAAGCATACATCACGTTATTGATGTCCGTAGCAAATTCCATCCATGCTCCTTTGAACGGGATAACTCTCGCAGAATAGATCTTTGTTCCATTAGGATGGATTGATTGCCCAAAAAAGACTCCTGGCGAACGATGTAATTGGGAAACCACGACACGTTCCGCACCATTAATCACAAACGTACCTCTTGGAGTCATGTATGGAATATTTCCAAGAAATACATCCTGGACGATGGTCTGGAAATCCACGTGTTCCTCATCATTACAGCTCAAACGAAGCTTTGCTTTGAGAGGAACTGCATAGGTCAACCCACGCTCCATACATTCTTCGATGGTGTAACGTGGCGGGTCAATAAAATAATCGAGGAACTCTAACACAAAAATGTTTCGCGTATCAGTGATAGGAAAATTCTCGCGAAATACGCGGAACAAACCTTCAATGTTTCGTTTGTCGGGTGTCGTTTCTAACTGGAAAAAATCTTTGAAGGATTGAATTTGAATGTCCAGCAAATCGGGTGCGTCAGCCAGATGTTTAATTTTACCAAAGTCAATCCTGTGATTCAGTTTTGTTGAAGACATAGGCTTAAAAACCGGTTTTAAAAAGTCATGACGCTAAAAATCACTATAGGCATTTTTTAATGTCTAAAAAAATGCCTTTAGAAATCAACTATTTAATCATGATTGGTAACGTCAAAATGTATTTGGCCAATTAAAGGAACGCAAAGGTAAGGAATAAAGACTTACGA
>Ga0163162_10005608_pt1 | contig 12132 bp, 8 predicted proteins | sample S55metaG_FD_115310 | JGI IMG/M metagenome (GOLD analysis project Ga0163162, IMG submission 115310) | Switchgrass rhizosphere microbial communities from Kellogg Biological Station, Michigan, USA - S5-5 metaG | ecosystem: Host-associated > Plants > Roots > Rhizosphere > Soil | place: USA: Michigan...
CCGTAGCCGAAGATGAACTGCGTCGGCTGGTTGGGCAACTGCGTTCCCCAGTAGTCGGCGCCTTGCGCGTGAGCCGCGAACAGGACGAGCGCGAGTATCCCCATGAATCTGCGCAGGACTGACATTGCCGTTTCTCCCTCGATCAGGCCGGGCGCAAGGCATATCTGCCCGTGCGTCCGGCGTCATGTGCTCACCGGGTTCCTTCGCGCCGCCCGCCGCCAGGGACACCGGGGCCGTCGATTCCGCACGGCGCCCCGTATCGCTATCCATGATGAGATCCAGTCTTACAAGGCAACACCTGCTTTCATGGACGTAAGTCGACCGCAATTCCCCCGCGTTCGCTGCGTTATTGTGCTCCGAACCGGCGACCCCTTCCCCTCCATCGCTTCATCAGCAACCAAACGTCCGCGCTGAAACGGTACGTAACATGCACCGACGTCTCATGCTCCGGCGTTCATGTCGTGGTCATACGTCGCTCCTAGTGTGCGCTAACTCTTCTTGGCGTCTCACCAATACAAAGGACGAATGTGATCTCACGCATCAAGCTAACCGCGTCTGTTGTAAGCGCAATCCTTACACTCGCCTCGTGCGGAGGCTCTGACTCGAACGGCACGCCTGCAGCCTCCGCGAGCCCGCCTGCATCGGCACCTCCCGCAGCGTCCGCTCCGGTTGCGGCATCGGGGCCCAGTGCGCAGGATACGCTTGCGACCACCACGCCCATCAAGCACGTCGTGGTCATCTTCCAGGAGAACGTTTCATTCGATCACTACTTCGGCACCTATCCGATCGCCGGAAATCCGAGTAGCCCCGCGGAGTTGCCGTTCATCCCGGCGGCGAATACGCCTGCCGTCAACAACCTGATCCTCCCGGGCACGACGGTCAAGACGAGCCCGCTGCTCACGAACAATCCCAACCTCAACGCGAACAATGGCGCGGGCGCGCACAACCCGTTCCGGCTCGACCGCACTCAGGCGCTGACCGCCGACCAGAGCCATGGCTACAAGAACGAGCAGTCCGCGTTCGATGCGGTAGCGAACCCTGCCGCGCCGTTGATGGACCTGTTCCCCGCATTCACCGGACGCGCCGTGACCTTGTCGGGCGGCTCGGGTCCGTTCTTCACGACCGGTCTCGTGCTCGGATTCTTCGACGGCAACACCGTGACCGCGCTCTGGAACTACGCGCAGAACTTTGCGATGAGCGACAGCTACTTCGCCACCACGTTCGGATCGTCGACGCAGGGCGCCATCAATCTGGTGTCGGGCCAGACCAACGGCGTCGTCACGACGGCGGCGTCCGGCAGCGCGATGGACGATGGCACGGGCACGGGGTCGAAGACGCTGATGAGCGATATCCCTCCCACCGGCGACGCATGCTCGGGCACCGGCACCACGGGCCTGATGACAAGCAAGAATATCGGCGATCTGCTGAATGCCGCGGGCGTCACGTGGGGCTCCTTCCAGGCAGGCTTCGATCTCACCAAGACCAACCCGAACGGCACGACCGGGTGCCAGCGTTCGAGCTTCTCGAACGTGGTGGGCGGCTATATCCCCGACTATGACCCGGAACATGCGTCGTTCCAGTACTACAAGTCGACGCAGAACACGGCTCATACTCGGCCCTCGTCGACCGCACTGATCGGCACCTCCGGCGACGGCGCCAATCACGACTACGATCTCGACGATTTCTTCACCGCGGTGAAGGCCGGCAACTTCCCGTCGGTCAGCTTCCTCAAGGCACCCAACGCGCGGACCGGTCATTCGGGAACCTCGGACCCGCTCAGCGAGCAGACCTTCCTGGTCAACACGGTCAACTTCCTGGAGAAGCAGCCCGACTGGGCCAACACCGCCGTCTTCATCACTTACGACGACTCCGACGGCTGGTACGACAATGTGGCCCATGTCGTGAATCCGTCGTTCTCCACGTCCGATTCGCTCAGCGGGACGAACAGTTGCCGCTCGACCGTCGCGGGCGGTCCGGCCACGCCGCTGCCCGGTGTGAACGGACTGCCGGCCAACGGCCGTTGCGGTTATGGGCCGCGCCTGCCGTTGATCGCCATCTCGCCGTTCGCTAAACGCAACTTCGTGGACAGCACGGTGACGGACCAGACATCGCTGATTCGCTTTGTCGAAGATAACTGGCTTGGCGGGCAGCGCATCGGCCAGGGCTCGTTCGATGCGATAGCCGGTCCGCTCACGAACATGTTCGACTTTTCCGCGAGCCAGCCCACGCCGCAGCTGATTCTCGATCCCAACTCCGGCGCCCTTCCCGGGGCTCAGGCAGCGCTGGCGGGTCAATAGGCATTTCACCATCATGAGTTCCGCCGCGGCGCATGAGATGGCCGCGGCAACGCGGCCGCATTCGAAAACGCACGATCAATGAAACTCATCGAATCAATCCGGACGAGCCATCGCGTGGCGCTCGCATGCGCGATCATCGCGGCAGCGGGCATCGTATTTCTGTGGCGCCCGGGCGCGCTCGATCATCGTTCGGCCGCTTCGAACGGGACAGCAATCCATAGCGCCATCGCTGCTCCGCTGCCCGCCGAGGCGGACGTGCCCAAAGAGGAGCCGCGCGTCACGCCATTGAGCGCGCGTCGCGTGAGGCTCAGTTCGATGGCGATGCTCGGCAAGCAGATGTTCTACGATCCGGCACTGTCCGGTTCCGGCCGCCTGTCCTGCGCGAGCTGCCATAGTCCCGACCATGCGTTCGGCCCGCCCGGCGGCCACGCGGTGCAACTGGGCGGCCTGCGCGGAACGGACGAAGGGATGCGTGCCGTCCCCTCGCTGCGCTATCTGGAACACAATCCGAGCTTCACCATCGGCGCGACAACCGCGATGCCCGACACGGATGCGCCTGCTGTCGCGCCGCAGGCATCGAGCGGCACCGTCGCGGGCGCTGCGAAGAGCGGCCCGCAGCAGGCGGCGGTGACCCCCGTCCCGCAAGGCGGCTTCGACTGGGACGGCCGCGCGAACACGATGCAGGAACAGGCCGCCGGCCCGCTTCTCGATCCGCACGAAATGGCCAACCCCAACGCGCGCGAGCTTGCGCGCAAACTCGCGCAGACGCCCTACGCCGAGCGTTTCAGGGAATTGTTCGGCGCCCGGATCTTTGACGATCCCGATCAGTTGCTGAGTGAAGCGCAGTTCGCCCTTGGCAGGTATCAGGCCGAAGACCCGGCCTTTCACCCTTATGACAGCAAGTACGACTGGTATCTCGCGGGTCAGGCCCGGCTGTCCGCGCAGGAGATGCGCGGACTCAAGCTGTTCGACGATCCGGCAAAGGGAAATTGCGCCGCGTGCCATATCGACAAGCCGTCGCGCGACGGCATCTTCCCGGCTGCGTTTACCGACTACCAGTTCGAGGCACTCGGCGTGCCGCGCAACCGGAAGCTGGCAATCAATCGCGATGCGCGCTATTTCGACCTCGGGCTATGTGGGCCGGCCCGTGCGGACTACCGCCGACAGGCGAACTACTGCGGGCTGTTCAAAACGCCCACGCTGCGCAACGTCGGCACACGCCATGCGTTCTTTCACAACGGCGTGTTCGGCTCGCTCGACCAGGTGCTGCACTGGTATGTCGAACGCGACACGCAGCCGGCGAAATGGTATCCCGCGGACACGAACGGAAGGATCGAAAAGTACGATGACCTGCCCGCGCGCTATCGCCGGAATGTCGATGTCGTCGATGCGCCCCTCGATCGCAGACCCGGTCAGGCGCCCGCCTTGAACGATGCCGAGATCGCGGACGTTATCGCGTTCCTGAAGACGCTTGATGATGGGTATCATCCTTGACGAGCAGCGAAGTCTCAGCCTTTCATGATGCGCCAGAGCGTCGTGCGGCCGATGCCGAGGGCGCGGCTCGCCGCAGCGCGATTGCCTTCATGCGCCCTCAGTGCGCGCTCGACATCGGTACGCGTGACGCGCTGACCCGCTGCATTGCCCTCGCCGGCGGCCTCGTGCCGCAGATCCCGTCCCGCGGACGACGTGTGGATTTTCGCGTCGCGCAATCGTCCGAATTCGGGAAAGACGGGCAGCAATGTATCGAGCGGCTGGGCCGGAGAATCGCCGATGAAAATTGCCGCGCGGGTCAATACATTCTCAAGCTCGCGAACATTGCCGGGCCAGTCATAGCGTCTGAACAGCGGCTCGATGAATTCGAGCACCGCCTGAATCTGCGCCGTCGATAGCCGGCTGCCCGAACTGGCGCGGCGCAGAAGCACTTTCGCGAGTTCGGGCAGATCCGCCGGCCGCTCCCGCAGCGGGGGCAAGCGAATCTCGAGCAGGTTGAGCCGGAAGAACAGGTCCGCACGAAAAGCCCCCTGTTCGACGAGCGCCCGCAGATCCCGGTGTGTCGCCGCGATCACGCGAACGTCGACGGGCGTGGACGTGACCGCGCCGAGCTTCATCACCTCGCGCTCCTGCAAGACACGCAGCAGCCGGTTCTGCAGCGCCGCCGGCATTTCGCCGATCTCGTCGAGGAAGATCGTCCCCGTGTGCGCAATTTCGAACAGCCCGCGCTTGCCGCCGCGCCGCGCGCCGGTGAACGCGCCCTCCTCATGGCCGAACAGTTCGCTCTCGATCAAGCCTTCGGGCAGCGCCGCACAATTGAACGCGACGAACGGATTGCCGCTGCGCCCGCTTGCGTTGTGGATGCCCTGCGCCACCAGCTCCTTGCCGGTACCGCTCTCGCCGGTCAGAAGAATCGTGACGTCGTGCGCGGCGCCCCTGCGGGCAAGCGATCTGACGCGCTCGATCGCAGCCGAGCTGCCGATGACGTCCCGCAGACGATGCCGCGCGACGAGCTGCCGAGGCCGGTGGCGTGTGCGCAGCGACTGTTCGATCCGCTGCGCGACGAGCACGTCCTGCACGGTCACGACGGTTCCTGACGGCTGTCCGTGCTCGACGATCGGCACGCAGCTCACTATCACCGAGCGCTCGCCGATCTGCTTGATCTGCTCGAAGGGCTCGATGTCCCGATCGCCAGCTTCGCTCATCAGCGGCGCGACCGCACGCGACACCTCCGCGGCCGTGTCGTGTGCACGGTCGACACCGAGCAGGTCGAGCATGGCCGGATTGACGGCTTCGAGCTGCCCGTCGGCGTCGAACGCGGCGACGCCGTCACGCAGATGCGCGACGATCGTATTGAGCCGCACGCGCTTCGCCTCCTTCTGCCTGCTGACGAGCCCGAGTTCGACCGAGCGGTCGAACGCCTCTTCCACCGCGCCGAGCGAATAGAGCAGGACGCTTTCGAGCCCCGCACGCTGCGCGACGTCGCACGCCATGCCCGGTCCGACGATGACGTTGCAGCCGTCGGCGGCAAGGCTTTCCACCGCCGTGCGCACCTCGTCGATCGAGCGATAGGCGCGGCAGCGCACGCGCACGTTCAGCAGGTCGCTCAGCTCGGCGAGTTCGCGCGGCACCTTGTCGTGCAGCACGAGGCCGATGCCGGCCACCGGCAAGGTCGCGATGGCGTGCGTGATCGCATTGAGCACGTCGAAGCCGTTCACCTTCACCGTGACGACCGGCACGCTCAGATGATCGCGCAGGTACGCGCCGTTCGAGCCGGCCGCCAGGACGACGTCGACGCTGCCTGCGTCGATCAGCGCTTCGAGCGCATTGACCGCCGCCCCGTAACCCTGATTCACCGACAGAAAGCGCGCACGGTCGGCATAGCGGGGCGCCACGGTCTCACAGAGCGTGCGCAGCCGGCTGATGCTGACGAGCGCTATGCCGGGCCGGTGTGTCGCGGGCGCCGCGAGCGGCGCAAGCGGCGTGCTGGAAGAAGCGAGCAGGCTCATGAGTGTTTCCAGGGCGATCGATGGAACGTTTCATCGAAACGATGAAACGTTCCGATATGAAACCACACTTTCAGCCGGGCTGCTTCATCTGCCTGATTCACATCGGTTTTTCCGTTCCGGCATGGCGCGCCTTGCAACTGGCACGTTTCACGCTTACACGGAGCATCCACTTTCAAACAGGAGCACGCCATGTCTTCCGCTTCCCGCCGCGCCGCCTTCCGAGATGCAGTCGCCCAGCGCCACGCGCTGCTCATGCCCGGCGCATTCAATGCGATGAGCGCACGCGTCATCGAGGATCTTGGCTTCAAGGCCGTCTATCTCACGGGTGCCGGCGTCACCAACATGTCATTCGGGCTTCCCGATCTCGGCTTTGTCGGCCTGAGCGACATGGCCGAACATGCCGCGCGCGTGCGCGACGCCGTCGAGCTTCCGCTCGTGGTCGACTCCGACACGGGCTTTGGCAACGCGCTGAACGTGCGTCAGGCGGTGCGCGTACTCGAACGCGCGGGCGCCGACGCGATCCAGCTCGAAGATCAGGTCATGCCGAAAAAGTGCGGCCACTTCGCGGGCAAGGAAGTCATCCCGGCGAGCGAAATGGCGGGCAAGATACGCGCCGCCGCCGATGCGCGCGAGGACGCGAATTTCCAGATCATCGCGCGCACGGACGCGGCCGCCGTGCACGGAATCGAGGACGCGATCGAACGCGGCCATCGCTTCATCGAGGCGGGCGCGGACATTCTCTTCATCGAGGCGATGGAATCGCAGTCGGATATTCAGCGCCTGCCCGGCCTGTTCAGCAAGCCGCTGCTCATCAATATCGTGGTGGGCGGCAAGACGCCCGTCCAGGACCACGCCGAACTGGCGAAGCTCGACTACGGCATCGTGCTGTATGCCAACGTCGCGCTCCAGGGCGCGGTTCGCGGCATGCAGCAGGCGCTCGGCCTGCTGTCCGCACAAGGCCGGCTCGATGAGGACCCCGCGATCGTCGCGCCCTTCAACGAACGCCAGCGACTCGTCAACAAGCCTTTCTACGACCGCCTCGAACAGCAATACAAGGACGTCGAATAAGCACCTCGCCGGGGCGATCCCCGGCAGATCGAAACCATCGAACGGAGACAACACGATGACCAAAGCCTTCACGCCTGCGGAACACCCGGCGGCCTCGCCGGCCGCCGGCGAGGCCCAACGCGCGAAGCCTGTACGAATCCAGTCGATTATCGGCGGCCTTGCCGGCAACCTGATCGAGTGGTACGACTTTCTCGCCTACAGCATCTTCTCGATCTACTTCGCCGGCGCTTTCTTCCCGAGCGACAACCCGACCGTTCAGTTGATGAATACGGCCGCCATCGCCGCGGTCGGCTACATCGCACGGCCACTCGGCAGCTGGATGGTCGGCCTGTACGCGGATCGCCGGGGACGCAAGTCGGCGCTCACCGGCTCGGTCCTCACCATGTGCATCGGCTCGCTGATCATCGCCGTCACGCCCGGCTACGGCACGATCGGCATCTTCGCGCCGATCCTGCTGATCGTCGCGCGGCTGTTGCAGGGCCTCAGCATGGGCGGCGAATACGGCACCAGCGCGACGTATCTCAGTGAAGTCGCGCCTGCGCACCGCCGCGGCTTTTATCTGGGCTTCCTGCAGGTGAGCGTCGTCGCCGGTCAGTTGCTGGCGCTCGGGCTGATGCTGCTCATGCAGCACGTGCTGCTGACGAGCGCGCAACTGCACAGCTGGGGCTGGCGCGTTCCGTTCGTGCTCGGCGGACTGCTCGCGCTGTTCGCGCTCTATATGCGCCGCAACGTGACGGAGACGGCAGCGTTCGAATCGAGCGTGAAGGAGCGCGGGCCGGGCGTCGCGCAGCAGATGCTCGATCACTGGCGGCAGATCGTGCTGGCAATCGGCATCACGGTCGGCGGCACGGTTGCGTTCTACACCTACACCATCTATATGCAGAAGTTCCTCGTCAATTCGGTCGGGCTGGACAAGGAAGCGTCGACGCTTGTCTCCGCTGCCGCGTTGCTGCTCTACATGCCCTTGCAGCCGCTGTTCGGCTTCATCTCGGATCTCGTCGGACGACGCCCCGTGCTGATCTTCTTCGGCCTGTGCTGCACGTTCTTTTCCGTCCCGCTGTTCAATGCGATGAGCCACACGAAGGACCCGCTGGTGGCCTTTGCGCTGTCGCTCGCCGGCCTCGTGATGCTGAGCGGGTTCACGTCCGTGCACATGCTCGCGAAGACGGAGCTGTTTCCCGCACGCATCCGCGCGCTGGCGGTCGGACTGCCCTACGCGCTCACGACCGCGATCCTCGGCGGCACGACCGAATTCGTCGCGTTGAACTTCAAGGCGAGCGGTCACGAACCCTGGTTCTACTGGTACGTCACGGCGTGGGCGGCGGCATCGCTGATCGTCTACATCCGCATGCCTGAGACGCGCCACCGCACGCTCAGCGGGGCGGCAGCCTAGAGCGGTCCAGCGGGTGGCGCGTCTTGCGCGCCCCGGGATCACGCGACCGGCCGGCGGGGGCGCTCGATGTCGAGCGTCCTCCGTCATAAAACGCGCGTGCCGTGAACCCGCGTGTGCCGGGTTCAAATAAAGCGGAACAGATTTCGCGAATCCTTCATAACCCCATCGTTCACAGTACAAAGAGCTGTCACATTCCTTTCGTATCCTGCGTGCCGCTGCAACATCCATCGATGTTGCCAACACGAATAGTCGAGACACGAGGAAGGCGATGACACGCGCAGTTCAGAATCAGTTCTCTGCAGCACCGTACAGGGTTCGCTTGTTGCTCGGAACGATGGCCGCGGCCGCCCTCGTCTCCGGATGCGGAAGCAGCGACGAGACGCCCGCCCCGGCGATCGCGGACGGCACGAAAGCCACGCTGGCCATGCTGGAAACCACGGACATCCACACGAACGTGCTGAGCTACGACTACTTCAAGCTCGCCGAAGACAAGTCCATCGGTCTCGAACGCACTGCCACCCTGATTGCCGCGGGCCGAAAGGAATTCCAGAATACGATGCTGCTGGATGACGGCGACACGATTCAGGGCACGGCCCTCGCCGATTATCAGGCACAGGTCGCACCGATCGACTGCAACACCACCCTTGCCGTCTACAAGGTGATGAATTCGCTGAAGTACGACGCCGGCACCATCGGCAATCACGAATTCAACTACGGCCTGTCGTTTCTCGGTCAGGTCACCGGCTCGAAGCTCGACGTCCCGAACCTGCCGCCTGTCGCCCAGCAACAGACCTGCGCCGGTCCGGCCTTCCCGCTGGTACTCGCCAATGTGCTCGGCGCCAGGTCGACCCAGCCGATCTTCAAGCCCTACACCATCATCACGCGCAATCTGACCGCGACGACCGCCGACGGCAAGACGGTCACGGCGCCGGTTAAGGTGGGCGTCATCGGCTTCACCCCGCCGACCATCATGGCATGGGACAAGCGCAATCTCGACGGCAACGTGTTCACTCAGGGGCTCAAGGAGACCGCCGAGAAATATGTGCCGCAAATGCGCGCAGAAGGCGCCCAGATCGTCGTGGCGATGTCGCACGGCGGTCTCGATGCGTCGCCCTATTCGCCTTCGATGGAGAACGGCAGCTACTATCTCTCGACCGTGCCCGGCATCGACGTCCTGATGATCGGCCATTCCCATCAGGTCTTTCCCGACCCGGCCAGCACCGTTGCGCAGTTCAACCTGCCGGGCGTCGACAAGGTGAAGGGAACGGTCAACGGCGTGCCGACCGTGATGGCCAACTTCTGGGGCAAGCACCTCGGTGTGGTGGCGCTGTCGCTCACTTACAGCAAGGGCGCCTGGAACATCGACAAGAACGCCACGAAGGTCGAAGCCCGCCCCATCCAGAACGCGGACAAGACGTTCGTCGCGGCCGACCCGGGCATCTCCGCTGCGATCGCGTCGGAGCACGAGGCGACCATCAACTATGTGAAGACACCCGTCGGCACAACGGACTTCCGCATGACGAGCTACTTCGCCGACGTGGGGGACGTATCCGCGATCGAGATCGTCAACCAGGCGCAGGCGCAGTACGTGACGGACTATGTCGCGGCAAACCTGCCGGAATACGCGGGCATTCCGGTGCTCTCGGTAAGCGCGCCATTCAAGAGCGGCTTCGGTGGCGCAAGCGACTTCACGGATGTCGCCGCAGGCAATGTCGCCATCAACAACGCAGCTGACCTGTATCTCTATCCGAATACGGTCTACGCGGTGAAGGTCACTGGCGCGGATCTGAAAGCGTGGCTCGAGACCGCAGCCCAGCGCTTCAACCAGATCGACCCGGCGAAGACCAGTTCGCAGCCCCTCGTGAGCAGCTATCCGGGCTACAACTTCGACATGATCACGTCGAAGGACTTCAGCTACGAAATCGACGTCACCCAGCCTGTGGGAAGCCGGATCAGGAACCTCTCGTACAAGGGCGTGACCGTTGCCGGCGACCAGGCATTCATCGTCGCGACGAACAACTATCGCGCAAGCGGAGGCGGCAATTTCCCGGGTCTCGACGGCAGCAAGACGATCTACGCATCGCCGGATGCCAACCGTGACGTGCTGATCGCATACATCAAGCGCATCAAGTCGATGACGAGCGCAGGCACCGGGGCCGACCGGAGCTGGCATTTCACGAAGGCGGCCACTCAGGGACCGGTCACCTTCGCGTCGGCGCCGAACCTCGTCGCGCTCGCGCAGTCGCAAGGCATTATGAATGTCTCGCAGGTGCAGGCAGACGATGGAACCGGAAAGGGGCTCGCGCTGTACTCCATCGATCTGGGCAAATGAGCGCGCGTAACGGATGGCTCGGCGCTTCGGTCGCGGTCGCGATCGTGGCCGCGTCTGCCCTCGTGCTCTTCGGCGTGGCAATGCGCGAGGCGAGCAGTGAGCACGTCGACGAGTGGCGGATGCAGGCGATGTCGACACGGCAGGCGCAAGCCCTGTGGCGCCTGCGGATCGCGGAGACATTCGGCAACGATGCCGCCCGGCTCGCGCTCGCGCAGGTTCTCGTATCCGATGCCGATCCGCAACGCGTGCGCCGGGGCGTAGCGCTTTTGCGCCGCGTTGCTGACGGCGGCGACGCGCGTGCACAATTGCAACTCGGCAAGATATTGCTCAAGGGACTGCCCGGCGTGGGCGTGGATCATACGGAAAGCCGCGAGTGGCTCCTGAAGGCTGCGGCGGCAGCGACGCGTCATGCGGCGAACACCGGTGAAGAATCTCCGGATCCCGACAACGCGCCCGCGGGCTACGCGGCCTTTTACCTTGCGTCCATCTATCGAAACGGATATGGCGTCGCGCCGGACCCGCGCGCCGCCTTTGAATGGCTCGAACGGGCCGCGAATGCGGGCGTACCGCAAGCGCAGTTCCAGCTCGCCAACGTCTACCGGCAGGACGGCGTCGTGCGGCGCGACGACACGCGCGCGCTTCACTGGCTCGTTCTCGCCGGAAAGGCCGAACTGGCGGAAGCCAACCTGGCGCTCGCCATCGCCTATCGAAATGGAGAACTCGGCCTGAAACCGGACGAAGACGAATACTGGTCTTACGTGAAGGAAACCGCGCACGACTACAAGCATACGATCGTCCCGTAAGCGCCGCGCGCAACCTGCGAGGCAAGAACCGGAGAATATCGCCCTTGATGACCATCTCCTGCGTCGCTAAAGCGCGCAGGACTTCATCCGAAGCTCACTTGATGTTCTCGCTCCAGTAAGCCTCGATCTGCTTGACGAGAGCGGCGGGCAACGCAACGTAGTGTTCCGCTGCCGCATCCGCCTGCCCTTCGTTGAGCGCCCACTTGAAGAACGCAAGCGCGGCCTTTGCACTGGCCGCATCCCTGGCGGCACGCGGCAGGATCACGAATACGACGCCGGCGATGGGCCACGCATTTGCGCCGGGAGCGTCTGTCACGATCTGGTAGAAATCCGGACGCTGGGACCAGTCCGCCGCACTCGCCGCCGCGCTGAAGCTTTCGCGGGAGGGCTGGACATAGGTACCGCTTCTGTTCTGCACCGCCGCGTACGACAGATTGCGCTGCAACGCATAGGTCAGCTCGACATAGCCGATCGCCCCTTCGACATTCCTGATGTAGGTCGCGATACCGTCGTTGCCGGTCGCGCCGACGCCCGTCGGCCACTTGACGGTGGTCCCCGTGCCGACGCTTTCGTTCCATGCACTGCTCGTCTTCGACAGGTAGCTGACCCAGTTGAAGTGAAAAAGGCGCGCTGCTGCGCGCCGGCCTGCGGATGCCAGAGGCAGCGCATATCAAGCACGTTTTCGGCGCAATCGATCCGGCTCACGCAGCGAAACGCGCACGGCCCGCGAGAGACCAGA
>Ga0163162_10005609_pt1 | contig 12131 bp, 13 predicted proteins | sample S55metaG_FD_115310 | JGI IMG/M metagenome (GOLD analysis project Ga0163162, IMG submission 115310) | Switchgrass rhizosphere microbial communities from Kellogg Biological Station, Michigan, USA - S5-5 metaG | ecosystem: Host-associated > Plants > Roots > Rhizosphere > Soil | place: USA...
AAAGACGACTATTTTACCGACGAGCAAATGGCTACCGCTAAAGCAATCCTGCACCGTAATGATATCCACGCTAAAGAGAAGCCATCATCACTGCCAAGCCAGATCAGCTACCAGTGGTGCAGCACCTCGTTTAATTTTTATACCGATCTGGATGCCAACTATCAGAAAGTTACCCGTGCCGATATTAAAAAGTACCTGGAGACTTACGTAATTGGTAAGCCATATGCGGCAGGCCTGATCATAGCGCCTGAGTTAAACAAAACAGTAAACGCGGCTTCATTTTTTGCAGCTAAGTAATTTAAAACTACCTCATCATGATGAAAAAATATATAATTGCCCTGCTGGTAGCAGCGGCTATAGGAAATACCGCCAGGGCGCAAAAACAGGCCTACGAAACTACGGTAGATGGCGTAAAGGTTATTGTACAGCCAAGCGGTAATGATATTGTAGAAGTACAAACCATTATAAAAGGCGGTGTGCAAAACTACCCGGCTACAAAGGCAGGGATCGAATCGCTGGCGATGAGCGCACTTACCGAGTGCGGTACTTTAAAGCACGATAAAAACAGTTTTAAAGATGAGCTGGATAAAGTAAGCGCCACCGTTTATGGCAGCAGCAACAAAAATTATTCGGTAGTGAGGATGAACTGTATTAAAGGCGATTTTGACATTGTTTGGCCGCTGTATGTGGAGGCTATAACCCAGCCCAAATTTGATGAAAAGGAGTTTACCCGCATTAAACAGGATGCTATCAACAACATCAAGCAGGAAGATTCACAGCCCGATAATGCCATTGATAAATATGCCGATAAAGTAGCCTTTGCCGGTACAAATTATGCCAAAGATCCAAGCGGTACTGTACCAATCATCACAGCTTTAACCCCTGCCGAAACCAAGGCTTATTACCAATCGATATTAACCAAATCGCGTTTGGTGATTGTGGTGGTTGCCGATCTTGACCAGGCAACTATTGAGGCTAAAGTAAAAGCTATGCTGAGCGGTATTAAGCAAGGTTCGGCTTTTGCGTTTAAGAAATCGACCTTCAGGGCCGAAAAAAATACCATCAATGTTGAAAAGCGTGACCTTGCTACCAATTATGTAGAAGGTATTGCAAGTGGCCCTGCTGCCGGTACGCCCGATTTTAACGCCTTTAACGTAGCTATGCGCATTTTCTCGAACATGCACTTTTTAGAGGTACGTACCAACAATGGTTTGTCATATGCTCCGCAGGCCTGGTTTAGTGCCGGTCAAACATCAACCGCCAAATTCTCTGTTTCAACTACCGAGCCTGATAAATACATAGCTGTATTTGATAAACTGGTTGATAAAATTAAGCGTGAAGGTTTTAAACCGGAGGATGTAGCCGATATGAAGGTTACTTACCTAACAGGTTTCTACTATAAAAACGAAACCAACAGCGCCCAGGCATCATCAATAGCAGCAAACGAAGTATTGCATGATAACTGGAAACGCTCGTTAACCCTGGTTGATGATGTGAAGAAACTAACCCCCGATGATGTGAGCAACGCCTTCCGTAAATACATCAACAACATAGTATGGGTATACCAGGGCGATCCTAAAAAGGTAAATCAATTGCTGTACATCAACGGTACGCTGCATAATGGCGAAAACCCGGTGAACCACTAATTAGGTCATTTCGCTGCGCGTCATTAAGTCATTGATCATTTTGGCGAATTAAAATAAGAAAGGAGCAGGAAGTATATTTCTGCTCCTTTTTTATTATCCATTAAAAATGACCTAATGACGCGAAGCCAATGACGCACAGCAAATGACTATTTAAAATGACAGCGTAGCGTAATGACCTAATGACGCGCAGCCAATGACTATTCCTCCGGCAACACTGCTTTTTTCCTTGTTCGGGTCCAGCCGGCGCCTTTGGGTTTGGTGGGTACGGTATCGCCGAGGAGCTTGCCCCAGGGTTTGAGGCCGTCAATCCTGTCGAAGATGATCTTGAGCACCGCTACAAATGGGATGGAAAGGAACATGCCCGATAAGCCCCAAAGCATATTGCCTAACAATACTACCACAATGGAGATAAGCGCGTTGATCTGCACTTTTGATGATACAATGCGCGGTACCAGGATATTGTTATCAATAAACTGGATAACCAGGTAGGCTATGATCACGCCTAATTGTGTTGTGTAACCATCTTTGGTTACCGTTGCCATCAGCACTGGCAGGGCTATGGCTATGATGCCGCCAATGTAGGGGAGCAGGTTAAGGATAGCGCCAATAACACCTATCAGGATGCCGTATTTAACGCCCAGTAGCACTAATGCCAGCGAGTTCATGGCGGCTACTATCAGCATCTCAATCAATAAACCCTGGATATAGCTTTGTATAGCCGCTTTGGTCTCTTTCAGCACTTCGGCAACTTGTTTTGAGTTTTCTTCGGAGAACACTTCAAACAGGAAATTTAAGATCAGTACTTTATAAAACAAGATCAGGAATACATATACCGGCACAACAAATACCAGCCCGAATGTGCTCAGCACATTGCCAAGCGTGCGGCCTACCAGCGCCTGGCTGTTATCCATAGCATCCTTAATAAGCTTGTCCTGCTTTTGAACGGAGTAATTGAACGTGGTGGCTACCCAGTCTTTAAACGTGATGAACAGCTCGGCAAACTTCTTTTTAAGCATAGGCAGCGAATCGCCAAACTGGATGATCTGGGTAGAGAGGAAGTAAAATAGCCCCGCTAACAAAATAGCAGCGAGCAGCATGGTTAAACATATAGCTACTATTTTGGGCACCTTGCGTTCTTCCAGCCAGTTACTTACCGGGTTTAGTAAAATGGCTATAAAAGCGGCAAAGGCCAATGGGATCATGACATCTGCCAGTTGGGCAAATACATAAACCAATAATATCAATCCGAAAAGTATAACAGTACTTTTAAGGTAAAAGGGGTATTCTTTAACAGCAGGCATGGATGCAGGGTTTTGTACACAGAAAGGAACAAGATAAGCAATTGTTTGCTTTGCCGATAAATGGGAGGTTTTATGCTGATGGATTGGGGTGTCCGTCCGTAGGGGGGAGTAAGTGTTGTTTGGGACGGGGAGTGGACGGGGAGAGTTTCAATTTCCCTAATGACTGGCGCGAGTATGCAGCGCAGGGAATGCGGGTAGCGTACTCGTGACTTTCCAGTCGGCTTGTCCTAAAATAGTCACGAGTACCCAACGCTTTTGGCCAACGCTGCATACTCGCGCCAGAAAAAGAGAATGGAAAAACCATGTCATTGCGAGCGTAGCGTGGCAATCGCACGGATGCAGGGCCGCCCTGTATAGCATGCGATTGCCACGTCGCGCCCATCGCTCCAGCCCGTTTCGCTCCTCGCAATGACATGGTTTTAGAAAATGTCGTTGCCAGCAATAACGGAGGATAACAACAAAAAAGCCTGCATGTTTAAATGCAGGCTTCTAAAATATTATAGCAAATCCACTTACGCTAACACATTCCTCCAGCTAACCAGATCGCCGATGATCTTATCCAGTTGATCAGCAGCTACGCGTTCCTGGGCCATGCTGTCGCGGTGGCGGATGGTTACGGTGTTGTCTTCTAATGTCTGGTGATCTACTGTGATGCAGAAAGGTGTACCAATGGCATCCTGACGGCGGTAGCGTTTACCGATAGCATCTTTTTCCTCGTATTGGATATTGAAATCAAGCTTCAGCTTATCCATGATCTCGCGGGCTTTTTCGGGCAGACCGTCTTTTTTGGTAAGCGGGAAAATAGCGGCTTTAACCGGGGCAAGGCAAGGGTGCAAACGTAACACAGTACGGCTATCCTGTTTTTCTTCAGTGCTCAGGTCTTCCTCTTCATATGCGTTGATCATGGTAAGCAGGAACATCCTGTCTAACCCAATCGACGTTTCAATTACGTAAGGGATATAGTTACCGTATGGTTTGCCTGTTTCAGGATCAACCTCCGGGTCAAAGTATTGCATTTTTTTGCCTGAGAACTCCTGGTGTTGACTTAAGTCGAAATTGGTACGGCTGTGGATACCTTCAACCTCTTTAAAGCCAAACGGAAATTCAAACTCTATATCATAAGCAGCATCGGCATAGTGGGCCAGTTTGGTATGCTCATGGTAACGGTATTTGGCAGCATCGGTACCCAGAGCAAGGTGCCATTTTAAACGGGCAGCTTTCCACTGGTCAAACCATTCTTTTTGTGTGCCAGGGCGAACAAAGAACTGCATCTCCATTTGTTCAAACTCGCGCATACGGATAATGAACTGGCGTGCAATAACCTCGTTACGGAAAGCTTTACCAATTTGCGCAATACCGAAAGGGATTTTCATCCTGCCCGATTTTTGCACGTTTAAGTAGTTTACAAAGATGCCCTGCGCGGTTTCAGGACGCAGGTATATAGTATCGGCATCATCAGCCACAGCGCCCATCTGGGTGCTGAACATCAGGTTGAATTGGCGTACTTCGGTCCAGTTGGCAGTGCCACTTACTGGGCACGTGATTTTTTCATCGATGATAATCTGTCTAAGTTGAGATAGATTTTCTGATAATATTGCTTCTGTATAGGATTTAAATAAATCGATAACATGCTTAGTAATAATAGGATTATCCTCAATGTACCTGTAAAAGTCTTGAGCTACATTTGAATATTTAGAAATGTCGATTTTATGATTATGCCCTTCTTTGTATGCATTTTTTATATCGGCTATTTCAATTAGTTGAATTAAATCATCGTTAGAGATGTTATATTTTCCTTGGATATATAAACCTGTTTCTAAAAAAATTTTTGTCCAATAAGAATCAATTCTATCTTCAATCAGCTGATCGGCACGGTAACGTTTCTTTGAATCTTTATTGTCGATCATCGGATCGCTGAAGCCATCAACGTGACCGCTTGCTTTCCAGATCTTAGGGTGCATAAATATGGCCGAATCAATGCCCACAATGTTATCATTCATTTGCACCATGGCTTTCCACCAGTAGGCTTTGATGTTGTTTTTGAGTTCGGCGCCATTTTGGCCGTAATCATAAACTGCGCTTAAGCCATCATAGATCTCGCTGGAAGGGAAAACAAAGCCATATTCCTTGGCGTGTGAAATAACATTTTTAAAAAGTTCGTCGGTTGATTTGCTCATAATAGCTGCAAAGATAATTTTTGATTTCGGATTTGGGAATTTCGATTTCGGATTTAGCTGATTTGCTGTGACAAGGGATATTTTAAGATGCTGGCCTGTCCGTCCGTCGGAAGGAGTCCATTGCTGATATGCAGGCCAGACATGTACAAACACGGGTTGATATTTGTGCCGATGCCTGTCTGTCCAATAGTTTATTTCAGGAGTTTGACACAGTGTGACGGACGGACGACAGCCTTTTGTAAATATCTTCTTTATTTGTAAAGAAATTTCTTTATATTTGTATTGATAAACTTCGGTACTCGTTTACCACCTGTCCATTTCTGTCTCTCTCCAATAGTGACTCACCGTTACGGACGGACGTACAAAACAAGCTCAATAGCTTATCCACACATCTTCTACAGATTGGTTGCATCCGCTTCCCTTCAAGGTTAATATATAAATTAGCTATTGGAGGGGTATTTTCTAAAAAACTCATTTCCTTTTCTTATCCATTTTTGTCATGCTGAGGTACGAAGCATCTTCTACACCTTGCAAGGGGTTCACTTTGCTTGTCGCAGAAGTATCCATGACATAATTAAAAAAAAACTGTCATCCTGAGGCACGAAGGATCTTCTTCAACAAGCATAATGGCTATACAGGGCGAAGAAGATGCTTCGTACCTCAGCATGACAAAGGGACAAATGTCATTTTTCCCTCCAATGTCCCTGGATCTTACCTACTCAGCATGACAAAAGGGGGCGTATTTGTAAATCCTTTGCAATTAATTAAATCAATCAAAACCATCCGCTTATTTCTGAGCTTACCATTGTATCAAATCAAAAACGGCAATGGAACAGATAGTAAAAATACTTTCGGCAAAATACGTTACCCACAATGTAAGGCAGTTCAGGTTGGAGAAACCATCGGGCTACAGCTTTATACCGGGACAGGCCACTGAGCTATCAATCAATATTGACGGATGGCAGGATGAAAAACGACCATTTACTTTCACTTGCCTCAATAGCGATGATTACCTTGAGTTTACTATTAAAACCTATACCGATCATGATGGCGTTACCAATCAGTTAGGCAAGCTCAACGTAGGCGATGAAGTGATCATTCGTGATGTTTGGGGAGCTATTGAGTATAAAGGCGAAGGTTATTTTATTGCAGGAGGTGCAGGTATAACTCCTTTTTTAGCCATACTGAGGCAGCTCAATAATGATGGTGCTATAGGTAATAACAAACTTTTCTTCAGCAATAAAACCGATAAGGATATCATTTTAGGCGATGAACTGAAAAGTATGCTTGGCTCAAATGCTGTGTTTACTGTTACAGGTCAAAAAGATAGTATGTACGATCAGCGCCGTATCAATGCTGAGTTTTTAAAAGCCGAGATCAAAGATTTTTCAAAGCACTTTTATGTTTGTGGCCCTGATGCTATGGTTGAGGAGATCAGTGGGTTATTGGCTGAGTTAGGGGCAGATGCTGAGTCGGTTGTGTTTGAGCGGTAGGGGGAGATATCGGATTTCGGAGTTTCAATTTCGGATTTGTTTGATTGGGGATTTTATTGACCGTCCGTCCGTCTGGCTGAGTCCAACTCCCGAAAAGCTATGCAGACAGGTGTCTTCATCTATACCAGATCCAAAACCGAATATCAGAAGTTTTAAATAATTGGCTTGTCCGTCCGTTCAGGGATAACCCACTTATGATCCAAAAGCAGACAAGCAATGTAGGTAAAGCCTGTCCGACACCTGTCTATCAAACCCTGTTACCCCTTTCCGGACGGACGACACCAAAATCTCAGGTCTTATCTCAAATCTCAAATCTAAAATCTATTTTTACAGCATGAGTATCAGTGTTGAGGCATTAACCAAGGTTTACGGTGTACAAAAGGCTGTTGATGGCATTAGTTTTACTGCCCAACCCGGCGTATTGGGCTTTTTAGGGCCAAATGGGGCGGGTAAATCAACTACCATGAAAATCCTCACCGGCTTTATTCCGCAAACATCGGGTACGGCATCGGTATGCGGGTTTGATGTGGTTAAGCAGCCCCTTGAGGTTAAACGCCGTATCGGTTACCTGCCCGAAAGTAACCCGCTGTATACCGACATGTATGTGAAGGAATCGCTGGGCTTTGTTGCTGGCATCCATAAAATTCATGAGCCTGCCAAACGCATTGCCGATATTATTGAGCAAACGGGTCTCGGCCCCGAGCAGCATAAAAAGATAGGGCAGCTATCAAAAGGATACCGCCAAAGGGTAGGACTGGCGCAGGCCATGTTGCACAATCCCGAGGTGCTGATACTGGATGAGCCAACCTCCGGCCTCGACCCAAACCAGCTGATCGGGATTCGTCAACTGATCCTCGACCTGGGGAAAACTAAAACCATTGTGCTTTCAACCCATATTATGCAGGAGGTGGAAGCCGTATGCAGCCAGGTTATCATCATCAATAAGGGGACAATTGTGGCCAATGATAGACTGCAGCAACTCCGGAAAAATAATGGCGGCAAATCGCTTGAGGAGGTGTTTATCAGTCTTACTAATAATTAAAACCTTTAGGTAGAAGCGATATGGGATTGTTTTATAAAGTATCGCCTAAAACATTACTTGAAGCAAGAAATAAAATTTTTATTGAAACAGCTATTCCAGCGCTGCAAAAAAACGGTTTTGAAAAAACACCCTTTACCTCGTCGTGGTTTGGGCGCAATAACTTAAAAGACTTTTCGTACGTGTTATGCCGGGTGAGCGATCACTCGCGTATGGAGTTTATTGAAACCCACATTTCAAGGGGCGATAGGTGGATACAGATATTCCTGAATGTTTTTGAATTGCAGCCGACGGTTAGCTCGGTGCAGCAATTGCAGGGTATGGATGGCTTTCAGTTTCACCTGCCGCCAAACAACATTACACGGATGCGTTTACGGATAGATGATTTTAAGGGCATGCCGCTTTTTCGCACCAAGGAGCATAAATTAAAAGGGTATTGTACCAAACGGGGGTTTAACAAAAGGATAGCACAGCTTAACAAGCTTATTGCCGATGATTTAAATAATATAGATCATTTTGTAAGCAGGTGGCACGAACTTCATAAACCCTTGCTAACCGATTGGAACGGCAACGGGATTGGTAAAAAACAGATATAACTATTCCTGCTGTTTTTAATTGATGCTCCTGATGCGCTCATGGATCTTCTCCCGTAGTTTATTAAAAAAGATACTTCGTTCTTTGGCCCCTACCAAACTAATATGGGTTGATTTGCTGATGATGTTTTGCAGGTTTTTATAGGTATAATCGCAAAAGCTTTGATCTTGCGTACCCATAAAATTTAAGCCATTATGGTTAAGATAGGCAATTTGCCGCTCCTCGGCATGTACAAAAATGGAGTTATCACCAAGCAGGCATTCATTAATATAAATATGGTAAGGTTGGCTGTTGGGCATAGCCTGCTGGTTATAAACAAATTTACGACCGATTTCTGCCTGCATCTCCAGGTGGTTCAGGAGTTCGTTTAACTGGTGATAAACTTTAAGCAGCATTTCCGTATTAATAAAGATGTTTGTATACCTGTAATATTCAATTTGCCTTATGGTAACGTGAATGCTTTCTTCGGTCCATATTTCGGTTGATGAGATCCCGGTGTAAAGGTTGATCACATCTTTAGCGATCTGAAGTACCTCTTCATCGTTCTCTGCCCCCGTAAATTGCTGTTTGGCAAGCTCGGGGTAGCCTATAAGTGTGCGTTTCCAAAAAAAGAATTTGAAAGCACTTAGCTCCGGGAACTGCATAAAATGGAATAAGGGCACATCCTTATTAAAGAAAAAGATCTGCGCATTTTTAAGCGTTTTAAACAGCCTGAGGTTATTAGCCACATCCTGCAAATATTCGTTAAACCTAAAGTTGATGCTATCAACCCTGTTGCCCGAAAAAAGCACAGTATTGTTTTTGTTATGCAGCAGCTGATCAATCGAAACCTGGAATTTATTGCATAATACACGGGTTTCATCAAGGCTGATAGGTTTTTCGCCCCTGATGCGCCGGTAAGCACTATCGTTGCTGATGTTCAGTAGCTCAGCTATCTCATCAACAAACGAAAGATGGCTGGCATGCTTTGATTTAATATGGTTGAAAAATGATTGCTGGGCACTGTTGTTATCCATAACGCAGGGGATGTTACGTGAAAGTTTTTAGCAATTATCAATAACCGGTTTGTTGTTTTTAGTAAAAAATGCAAAAGCCGGCCTTAACCTTCAATAAATTTAGTAAAAAATGCAATTGTTTGCAAATGATTGTTTTACAGTTAATTAATTGTTACGTAATGTTTCCTCTGGTGCCGATTTATCCATTTTAAGTGGGGTTGAAATGGTTGTAGTTTTATTCAACAATTAATCATTATTAACCTTAAATCGAAACATTATGAAAAAGTTATTCCTGCCATTATTGCTCGTTTGTACAGCATTAAGCAGTTTTGCGCAATCATCAAACGGGCAAGGCAAATTCAGTATCGGTGCCGAAGCAGCCCTCCCAACAGGCGATGCACATGAGCTTTTTAATTACGGAATAGGAGGCTCGCTTAAATACGAGTACCCTGTTTCAAAAACGGTTTTCGTTACGCTATCGGCAGGCTATGAGTCACTGCATGTTAAAAGCGAACTTCAGGAACCCGATAGTAAATCGTCATTCGGTTTTATCCCTGTAAAAGCGGGTATTAAGCCCTACCTGGATCAAGGCTTCTTCTTTGAGGGGCAGTTAGGCACAGTATTTTCAACTGAAAAAGATGGCGGTAACTCCTTCCTTTACTCGCCGGGTTTTGGCTATACCTTTAATGGAGGTTTTGAAATAGCTGTGCGTTATGAAGCCTGGTCAAACAACGGAACAATTGGGCAGGTAGGCGCACGCCTGGCATACCGGTTTTGATATAAAAAGATAAAGGCCTTAGCAGGCCTTTATTTATTTTATAGTATTACTAATGGCAATCATCATGAAAAATATAGCAATAATTTTTGCTGCGTTTGCCGGTTGGGCATTCTTAAGCAGCTGTAGTAAACAGATCTATTCGCATAAAGAGGTCATGTTTAGTTACCATACCAAAGATGACGTGATAAGGCAGTTTCGCAACCTGACGAAATAATGGTTGTAAATGATACTGCCAAATGGCTTTACAATTGCAGTGATCCCTCGGTTTTTAACGACACAAAAACCCGGGTGAAGATCAATGGCGTGTATAATGCCGCCAGTGGTTTTAATACCGTTCCGGTAATGGTAAAGCAATTTTCACAATATGATAAGTACGTGAAATTTATATTCGATAAGGATGGAAAGGTGCTAAACTGGGACTCATCGGGTGTTAACTTTGCGCAAAGAAAAACCAAGGTTTTAGCCACAGTAGCAATAGTGGCGGGGGTAGTGGTTGGCGTTGTTGTTATAGTTGGTGTTATTGATCTTCTTTCCCATCCCTGGAAACCCTGGTCAACAACACCCGTTAATGTTGATTTTGAGTTTTGATATTGCCTTTTGCATAAGTTTAAACTTATCTTGTATTTTCGGGCCGATATGAAAAAACTGATATTGCTGTTGCTTATCCTTCCTACCTTTAAAACTTATGCCCAGGACGGGCCGAAACCTTCAACCGCTTTTAGTGCCGGTGTTGAATTTGGTATCCCATCGCGCAGTTTATACAACGTAGGCGTTGGCGCTTCGCTTAAACTGGAGCAGCCCATTGTAAGCCCGGTAAGTTTTACCCTTACAGCAGGGTTCAGCAGCTTTTTTCGTAAGGATTCTCCGTTTAACAATGGGCATTCCGGCGGTGATATTTTTGTACCGCTAAAAGCCGGATTAAGATATAACGTTAGCTCGGGCCTGTTTTTGGAGGCCGAAGCAGGCAGCGCTATCGAACTTAATTACGATGAGCGTAAGCTGTTTGCCTTTTCAGTTGGCCCGGCTATCATGATTCCTACAGGTACTGATAGCCGTAACTTTGAGTTGGGCTTAAGGTACGAAAGCTGGTCGGCCCATACCTTGCAGCAAACGGCTATGAGGTTTGCTTATCGCTTTGGCAGGTAGAAGCTGGCCGAAATTGGCTGCAAGTGGTCGGTTCCCGGAGCGGACGGACAATGCTGCTTTTAATTATTGTGTATTGTATTTTTGTAGCGATATATTATTGAAGATGGTATTATCGTTAAATAGCACTTATAACCTTTATTACATGACTAAAAAACCTATCTGCATCACACTAATTTTATTATTTACGGTATTTTCATTTGCAGCTAAAGCACAGCGTGGCAAGCAAACATCGGTAAGCGTAGGCACCGAAATAATAGCACCGCTTAATATGGATTACCGCAATGATAACGGCACCGATTTTAACGTAAATGCCGGCTTTAGCATTAATTTAAAGCTGGAAAAGCCCATAACCGAAACCCTGCGTTTTACAGTCGCCACCGGATTGGTTTTTACCGAATCAAGCCCGCAGTATTTATTTTCAAGCAACTCTTCAAACGTTTTCTACGATAGTGACTTTCATAATCTTTACGCCTACCTGCCCGTAACTGCAGGTTTAAAATATTACTGGGCAAAATATTTTTATGTAAATGCCGAAGCAGGTAGCGCTTTCAGCATCAATAACAGGGCGCGTACCTCGTTTATCTATTCGGGAGGGGCAGGAGCTGTTGTGCCGATTGGCCCTCATCATGGGCTTGATTTTGGTTTAAATTTTGAACGGGGCTATAAAAATACCGATTATGATCACGCAATCAGTCAGCTTGGTTTAAATGTAGCTTATAAGTACAGGTTTTAATCGGCAGTTGGCCGATAGAGGCCGCTGGTGGTTGGTTCCAGGAACGGACGGACACCTGGCCGGTTCTCTGCAAGCTCAAACGGAAGATGTTTGAACCTGCGAAAGAAACCATCAATAAATAAATCCGAAATCGAAATTCCGAAATCCGATATCAAACTGCTTCTTTGCTTTGGCGCAATATTGTTGTAATTTCGGCGCTTAACACTACATATTATAACGTGCTGAGCAT
>Ga0163162_10005614_pt1 | contig 12127 bp, 12 predicted proteins | sample S55metaG_FD_115310 | JGI IMG/M metagenome (GOLD analysis project Ga0163162, IMG submission 115310) | Switchgrass rhizosphere microbial communities from Kellogg Biological Station, Michigan, USA - S5-5 metaG | ecosystem: Host-associated > Plants > Roots > Rhizosphere > Soil | place: USA...
GCTGATCCCGACGTCGAAAACAATGCTGCGACCCAGGTTGCTGCGCAGGAAATCCGGGGCATCGGGGTGCGCGAACAGCACCCGGGCGAATGTCGGGCCGACCAGCGATAACGAGCGCCAGCCTTGGCGCAAATATTCGGTCGGGGGTGGAAAGTGGCTATTGAGGTCCAGCACTTCGCGCTTGAGGCTGGCGAAGGCGATGATGTCGAGCTCCCCCAGGTCCATGCCACGTTCTTTGTAGTTGTGCGCTTTTTTGCGCAAGGTCGGCGCCAGTCTCAGCAAAAATTCATTGGCGGGGATGCGTTTGGGTTTGGCTTCACGTCGTACTAACTGACTCAACGAAAACGCGCTGCGGCGACGTTGCAACTCGTCGCGCCATTCGTCGTTCAGGCGCCGGCCCTCATCGAGCACGAAGAACACTTCGAAATTCGCCTCGCGAAACAGCACGTCCGGCGGCTCGCCGGCCGGGGCGAATTCGTCGGCGCGGTAGGGAATGTTCAAGCCTTGCAGCAGGCGCTGGCATACCCAACGCTCCCGCTCCCATTTGCGGGCATTGGAGAGGAACGCGTTGGCTTGCTCGGCCGCGATGGTCAGCAGGCGTAAATAATCTGAGTCATCCATAGGCCCAAGCTTAGCGTTCAAATGCGACAAGCAGAAAGCGTTTACCGGCAATGGACGTCACTGGGCAGTCTGAAAGGGCGGTGTAGACTGATGGCCATCATGCAGAAGCGATAGGACAAGGGGATGAATGTGAAATATTGGCCGGTGTTGCTGCTCGGATTTCTGCCCTTGTGGGCCCAGGCGCTGGAAGTGGGCGAGCGGCTGGCGCCCTGGACCTTGCTCGATCAGTACGACCAGGCGTTTACACTGGATAATCAGACCAAGACTCAGACGCTGCTGGTGGCGCGAAGTATGGATGCCGCCAAACTGGTAGAGGCTGCGCTGCAAGGCCAGCCAAAAGGCTATCTGGAGGCGCGGCACGTCGTATTTTTAGCGGACATTCAGCGCATGCCACGGTTGATCGCGAAGATGGTTGCCATTCCGGCCATGCGTGATTACTCCTACCGGGTAATGCTGGACCGTGAGGGGCGTGTGGCGCCGCGCTACCCTGGGGCTGAGGACAAAGTACTGTGGTTGCAACTCAAGGACGGCCAATTGTTGGCACAACACGAATATGCCACGGCCGCGCAACTGCATGAGGCGCTAGAGAAGGCCCGGCCATGATCGGCGCCGAGCTGCTGTCACCCGAAACGCTGACAGTCGGCTGGCTGATCTTTGTGCCCATCGTGCTCTGGGCCATCTGGCGTGCGCCTTGGGTTGAGCTGTTCACCGACAGCCGCCGCCAGCATTTGCTGTTTGGCACCGTGTTCGCGCTGTTTATGCTGTGGCTGGTGCGACGGGATTTCGACACCGGCGTGTCTTATCACTTCATCGGCATGACGGCCGTGACCTTGTTGCTGGATTGGCCGTTGGCAATCGTCGGCGGCTTGATTGCGCAGTTCGGACTGGTGCTGCTCGGACGTCAGGACCTGGTCGCTATCGGCGTAAACGGGGCGTTGCTGATTTTGCTGCCCGTGTGGGTTACCGAGTGCATCGCCATCCTGGTGGAGCGCGCACAACCGCGTAATCCCTTTGTGTATATCTTCTGTTCCGGTTTTTTTGCCGCCGCGCTGTCGGCGTTGTTGTGCCTGCTGCTGGCGCTGTTTGTGTTGTGGTACGACGAACGCTTTGCCATGCCGTATTGGCTGGAAGATTTTGTCGGCTATCTGTGGCTGCTGATTTTTCCGGAAGCGTTCATCAACGGCATGCTGGTCAGCGCACTGGTGGTGTTTTGCCCCGAGTGGCTGGAGACGTTCAACCGCACACGCTATCTTTCAGCACCCTGGAATGACGACGATCCGAAGTCTTGATCCGCATCAAATCTTTCTGACGCGGGTGAACTCATGCTCGGCAAAACCTTCAGGAGCATGGGCATGAGTGTTTACGAATGGGCACGGCAGGAGTTGCGTCAGAGTCTGGATGGGGCGCAGGAGGTGGGATTTGATCCGGGCTTGAGCTTGCGCGCCCTGCTCAGTGCCGTGGTGCAGCAGAGTAAAGCGGTGCGCAGTGCCGAAGACCTGGCCGACGAGTTGCGTTTTCTCGCGGAAAACCTCGATGACGGCCAGGACTACGGTTTTACGCGGCCTTGAACATCAGTGGCGCGGTTCGAAATCTTCGCTGAACATTTCGTCTTCGGCGTCCGGGCTGACGGGAATCTTGTGTTCTTCCGATGCCCACGCCCCGAGGTCGATCAGTTTGCAGCGATCCGAGCAGAACGGCCGGAAGGTGCTCTCGGCACTCCATTCAACAGGAGCGCCACAGGTTGGGCATTGGACGGTTGGGGTCTGGCTCATGACTGGCCTCCACGCAAAGTAAGGTAAAAGTGATGCAGGCGTTCGACCTCGCTGTGCAGCCAGGCGAGGTCACGGTCGTTGACCACGACGTCGTCGGCATGGCTCACGCGGTCCTGGCGGCTGGACTGGGCCTTGAGGATCGCCTGGACCTGTTGCTCGCTGGTCTGGTCACGCTGCAAGGTGCGTTCGATCTGTAGTTTTTCAGGGGCATCGATCACCAGGACACGTTGGGTCATGGCGTACTGCCCGGATTCGATCAGCAGCGGTGAAACCAGAATCGCGTAAGGCGATTGTGCCTTGGCTAGATTGTGAGCAATTTCTTCACCGATCAACGGATGCAACAAGCCTTCGAGCCACCGGCGTTCCTCCGGCACTTCAAAAATCAAGCTGCGCAGAGCCGCGCGATCCAGTTGCCCGTCGGCTTGCAGCACACCGGGGCCGAAGTGTTCGGCGATGGCGGCCAGCGCCGGGCGACCCGGTTCCACCACCCAGCGCGCCGCGTGATCGGCGTCCACGACATGGATGCCCAGGTCGATGAAGTGCTGGGCAGCGGCGCTTTTGCCGCTGCCGATGCCGCCGGTCAGGCCAAGAATCCAGGGTTTTTCCACAGGGGTATTCATTTCAAACCGACAAACTGCCAATAGAAGTCGGTTATTTGACCACCCCAGAGCAAGGCAATCCAGCCGGCAATCGCCAGATAGGGGCCGAAGGGGATCGGCGTCGATGTATTCGCATTGCGCAAGCGCAGCAAAATCACGCCGACGAATGCCCCCACGAGCGATGACAGCAGAATCGTCAGAGGCAAAATCTGCCAGCCGCCCCAGGCCCCCAGCATGGCCAGCAACTTGAAATCACCGTGGCCAATACCGTCTTTGCCGGTGAGCAGCTTGAACAGCCAGTACACCGTCCACAACACCATGTACCCGGCCACTGCTCCCCACAGGGCTTCATGCAATGACACGAAAACCCCGAAGCTGTTGACGATCAACCCGAGCCACAACAGCGGCAGCACCAACACGTCCGGCAGCAATTGGTGCTCGGCGTCGATCAGGCTCATCGCCAGCAATCCCCAACTCAGGACCAGTACCGTGCCGGCCTGCCAACCGAAACCGAAATGCCAGACGATAAACGCCGAGAGCAGGCCGCAGGCCAGTTCAGTCAGCGGGTAGCGCTTGCTGATCGGTGCGCTGCAGTTTGAACACCGCCCCCTTAAAAACAGGTAACTGAGCACCGGAACGTTTTCCCATGGGCGAATTCGATGGTCGCAATGCGGGCAATGGGAATGGGGCAGCATCAAATTGTAGGGCGGGCCTGGTGCTTCGGCGGGGACACCGAGCACGTCATGGGCCTGCAACCGCCATTCGCGGTTGAGCATTTTCGGCAGGCGCCAGACCACCACATTGAGGAAACTGCCCACCAGCAGACCTACAACCAGTGCAATGGCCACGAACGCCAGCGGATAAACAGTCAGGATTTCATTCAAGGGCATGTCAGATCGCTGAGCCGAGTTGGAAGATGGGCAGGTACATTGCAACCACCAGGCCTCCGACGATAACACCGAGCACGACCATGATGAACGGCTCCATCAGGCTGGTGAGGTTATCGACCATGTTGTCCACTTCGTCCTCATAGAAACTCGCGACTTTGTCGAGCATGTCATCCAGTGCGCCGGACTCTTCGCCAATCGCTGTCATCTGAATCGCCATGTTGGGGAAGATGCCCGAGGTGCGCATGGAGAAGTTCAACTGCATGCCGGTCGACACGTCCTGCCTGATCCGCAGCACCGCACGCTTGAACACAATGTTGCCAGTGGCGCCGGCCACGGACTCCAGCGCTTCGACCAGCGGGACACCTGCGGCAAAGGTGGTCGACAGCGTACGGGCGTAACGGGCCACGGCAGATTTGTACATCAGCGTGCCAATCAGCGGCAGCTTCAACAGCCAGGTGTCCGTCCAGTCGCGAAACCCGGGGGACTTCCTGAAAGCGTGGCGCACACCGAAAATGCCCGCGATCAACCCGCCGAGCAGCGCCCACCACCACTGCTGCATGAACGCCGAAAGGCCGATGACCATCACGGTGAACGCCGGCAGTTCAGCGCCAAACCCTTTGAACACCGACTCGAACTGGGGCACCACCTTGACCAGCAGAATCCCCGTGACAATGATCGCGACAAACACCACCGCGAGCGGGTAGGTCATGGCTTTCTTGATCTTGGCCTTGAGGCTTTCGCTCTTTTCCTTGTAGGTGGCCACCCGTTCCCACAGGGTATCGCGAGCGCCAGCCTGCTCGCCGGCGTCCACCAGGTTGCAGTAGAGCTCATCGAAATACTGCGGCTTCTTGCGCAGGGACGCGGCGAAGCTGTTACCGGCCGCGACTTCCTGTTTCACCTCGTCCACCAGTTTGCGCATGGCCGGGTTATCGAAGCCTTCGCCGATAATGTCGAATGACTGCAGCAGCGGCACGCCCGCTTTCATCATGGTCGCCATCTGCCGGGTGAACAGGGCAATATCCTGGGTCTTGATGCGTTTGCCGACGCTGAAAATCGAGGCGGATTTCTTGCGTACCTTGCCGGGATTGATGCCTTGCTTGCGCAGTTGGGCCTTGATCAACGCCGGGTTCTGGCCGCTCAACTCGCCTGTCATTCGGGTGCCTTTGCGGTCTGTGCCTTCCCAGGCATAGACGCTGATTTTTGCTGCTTTGACCGCCATGTTCAGTCCTTGGTGACCCGGTTGATTTCTTCAAGGCTAGTGACGCCTTGCATGGCCTTGAGCAGGCCCGAGGTGCGCAAGTCGTTGAAACCGTCCTTGCGCATCTGGCTGTCGATTTGCAGTGAGTTGCCCTCGGCCATGATCAGCCGTTGCAGGTCCTTGGTGTTCTTCACCACTTCATAAATCCCGACGCGCCCTTTGTAGCCGTTGTTGCACTGATCGCAACCGACCGGCTCATAGATCGCGAATGAGCCGATGCGTTCCTCGGGGAAACCTTCCTTGAGCAGCGTTTCACGAGGGACGTCGATGGATTGCTTGCAGTGGTTGCACAATTTGCGCGCCAGACGCTGGGCGATGATCAGGGTGACCGAGGTGGCGATGTTGAAGCCCTGAATGCCCATGTTATGCAGACGGGTCAAGGTTTCGGCGGCGCTGTTGGTGTGCAGGGTGGACAGCACCAGATGCCCGGTCTGCGCGGCTTTGATGGCGATTTCGGCGGTTTCCAGATCGCGGATTTCGCCCACCATGATCACGTCCGGGTCCTGGCGCAGGAACGAACGCAGCGCCTGGGCGAAATCCAGCCCCTGCTTGGGATTGACGTTGACCTGGTTGATGCCTTCCATGTTGATCTCCACCGGGTCTTCGGCGGTGGAAATATTGATGTCCACGGTGTTGAGGATATTCAAGCCGGTGTAGAGCGACACGGTCTTGCCCGAGCCGGTGGGCCCGGTGACCAGAATCATGCCCTGTGGCTGCTTCAGGGCGGCCATGTACAAGTCTTTCTGGTCGGACTCGTAGCCGAGGGCATCAATGCCCATTTGCGCGCTGGACGGGTCGAGGATCCGGATCACCACTTTCTCGCCCCATAGCGTCGGCAGGGTATTGACCCGGAAATCAATCGACTTGCTCTTGGACAGGCGCATTTTTATCCGCCCGTCCTGAGGTTTGCGGCGCTCGGAAATGTCGAGGCTGGCCATGACTTTGAGCCGCGCCGCAATGCGGTTGGCCAATTGAGTGGGCGGCTTGGCCACTTCGCGCAACATGCCGTCGGTGCGCATCCGCACCCGGTATGTTTTTTCATAGGGCTCGAAGTGCAGGTCGGACGAGCCGCTCTTGATCGCGTCGAGCAGCATTTTGTGGACGAAACGCACGACGGGCGCATCGTCGGCATCCTGCCCGGCGATAGCGTCCTTTTTGTTGTCATCGACCGACTCGATGTCCAGCCCGTCGAGATCGACATCTGCCATGTCTTCCAGGCCGCTGGCATGGCTGTCGAAGAATTTCTCGATGGCATCGCTGAGCTTGTCGTCCTCCACCAGGATGGCTTCGGTGTTCAGCCCGGTGCTGAACTGGATGTCATTGATCGCCTGATGATTGGTCGGGTCGGAAACCCCCACGAACAACTTGTTGCCGCGTCGCCAGAGAGGCAGCGCATGGTGCTGGCGGATCAGCTTTTCGCTGACCAGTCCTTTGGGCTGGGTTTCCTTGTCCAGGCAATAGAGGTCCAGCAGCGCCATGCCGAAATGCTCCGAGGCAATCTCGGCGATTTGTCGACTCTTCGCCAGATTGTTCTGTACCAGGTAACTGACCAGGGAAATCTTGTTGCGTTGGGCTTGCTGATACGCCTGTTGCGCGCTTTTGTCAGTGAGCAGCTCGGCCAGGACCAATTGCTTGGCCAGACCGCTTAGGGCGATGTCGTTCATGGGGATACCGGACACAGACAGTTCAAGACTTATAGCCTAGTCAAGGCGCTGAACCAAACCAGCGGCGTTGAGGTGACAAAAAGTGTCAGATAGTGCGGTTGCAGGGGGCTCGAAAGCCCTTCGGCTCGACTTCGCCCCCCGCCAGCAGGGGCTCTGGCGCTTGGCATGGGCTGTGCTGATGCTCTTGCAGATCATGAGATTTCAACTCATGCATGGAGCGTGTCTATGAAGACTCAGAAAGGTTTTACCCTGATCGAACTGCTGATCGTGGTGGCGATCATCGGGATTCTGGCGACGTTTGCGTTGCCGATGTATTCCAAATATCAGGCTCGGGCGAAAGTGACGGCAGGCTTGGCCGAGATTTCCGCCATGAAGGTTCCGTATGAAGATGTGATCAACCAGGGGACTGCGCCAACGGTGGCCAACGTGGCGCCGGCGGGCAATGCCACCACCAGCAATTGCACGGTCGCAGTGACAGGTACGGTTGCCACGGGTGCCGGCACCATCACGTGCACGATCTTGAATGCACCGGGGCCTGTGTTGAGCAAGACCATCACATTGACCCGTGATGCCACTAATGGCTGGGCGTGTACCAGCACTGCTCAACAAGACTATGTGCCGAAAGGCTGCACGGGTTCCGCTACGTAAACGCTGAGATCCAGCACAGCCCCGCTTCTAAGGACACGGGGCTTTTTTTGCTTGCGAATGTCTTGCAGACACAGAAAAAAAGCCAAAAAATTCAGCGTGTTAGGAACTTTGTGAAAACCCGCATGTTGCATGCAGAGATTTACCAGGTCATGCATTTTGCATGATTTCGAAAATGGGTCGAATTTATAAGTTATTGATTTATAAGAATTTGTTAGTTGTTTCAAAGTTGGCACAGCGTTCGCAATATCCCCAGTAACCCTGCTGAGAAGACAACCAGCAGACTTTCTAGAAAAACAGGAGTTACTCGTATGAAGAAGTTCGCTATCGCTGCCGCTACTGCTACCGCGCTGACCCTGACCCTGGCCAACGCAGCATTCGCGCAGACCACCACCACTCAAGCCCCTTTGACATTGGCTTCTGGTGAGGCTGCCAAGGTCGAGGAAGCTACTTCCGATACCTGGATCACCACCAAAGTTAAAAGCGACCTGCTGACTGAAAAAGGTATTCCTGGCACCGACATCAAAGTCGAAACCAACAAAGGTGTTGTGTCCCTGTCGTCCACGGTTGCCGTGACTGATTCTCAGAAAGCCACCGCTGTGGCGATCACCAAGAAAATCAAAGGCGTCAAAGCGGTCTCCGCTGACGGCCTGAAAGCCCAATAAGGCTTAACGCGCTCAAGGAGTTCATGCGAACGACCACAAGGATGTGGTCACTACAGGCCCCGGCATTTATGTCGGGGCCTGTTTTATGTGGGTGGAAAAAACTACGGTGGGAGCGAGCCTTTATGCCAAGGGAGCACGCTCCCTCACCACATCAGTTGCCGCGTTTGCTGGTGATTTGGGTCAGGCGATTGCCTTCAAAACGCAGGAACTGGTACATCCCGCCGTTGGGCCCGTAGGTCCATTCCTCCACCTGGAACTCTTCACGTCGATTGGCACTGCGTTTGTACCCGAGCAAATCGCGGCTGACAGGTTCTCCACACTTTTGCAGCACTTCGCTGGACCTGTCGCCGACGCTGATCAATTGACTGCCACAGCGCAAGGTGTCGGCCGCGGAGACTTGGCTGGCGCCCATCACCAGCACCAGGCCTGAGAGCAATCGCCTGACCTTCACTCGGCGTCCAGATGCATCGGCGTCACCACCCGGCCATCACTTTCTGCTTCGCCAAGGCTGGCGTCGATGAAGTACACGCGGTCATCGGCCAACTGGCCCTTGTCGACCAGATAATCCTTGATGCTGCTGGCGCGGTCCTGACCCAACTGACGCAACAGCACATCGCTGGTACTCCAGAACTTGATCACGTCCGCACGCATTTTCGCGGTGCGATCTTCCTTGCCCAGGTCCTTCCATTCGGCGGGTGGCTGGGTCTTCAGGCGGGTGCGGTAGATGCCTTCCAGCAGCGGGCCTTTCTCGTTGTCCGGAACATCCAGCAATGAGGCCTGTGCTGGCACCTTGTCGCCACGGCGCTGGAGCATTTTGTAGTAGTTGTACTGGTATTCCCGCTCCAGGCGTTGCTCGGCGATCAGCGGGCCATCGCTGCTCGCTGCCGCCGTGCCTTCGATTTCCAGGCGCAGGGCCGGGCGTTCCTTCAGGGCGTTGGACAGTTTGACCAATGCCGCTTCGGCATCCTTGCCCAGGTCGCTTGAACCCGGCGCGAATGACACGCTGCCCAAGTCTTCGGAACCGCCGCCACTGACCAGCCCGCCAATCATTTTGAACGGCGCAGCGGCCGCCTTGACGATCAGGTTGCGCAGGGTTTGCCAGATAATCGGCATGACGCTGAACTGCGGATTATTGAGGTCACCGGTGACGGGCAATTCGATGGAAATCTTGCCGTCGACATCCTTGAGCAAAGCGATCGCCAGCTTCAGTGGCAGGCTCACGGCATCCGGGCTGTCGACTTTTTCCCCTAGCTGCAATTGCTCGACCACCACTTTGTTTTCGGCCTTGAGCTGACCTTTGGTAATCAGGTAATGCACGTCGAGATTGAGCCGGCCCTTGCGGATGCGATACCCGGCAAATTTGCCGGAGTAAGGGGTGAGCGTGGTCAGCTCAACGCGTTTGAAACTGGTGGCGATGTCGAGGCTGGCCATCGGGTCGAATGGATTGACTGCGCCCTTGATCGTCACGGGTGCATAACGATCTACCTTGCCTTTCACATCAACGCTGGCCGGTTTTGGCTGACGGCTGTCGATGGTGCCGATCTGCCCGTTGAGCTGTTGCACAGCGGTGGCGAAGTTCGGGGTCAGGCTGAAGTCGGCGAAGTTGGCCGAACCGTCATTGATGGCAATGCCGCCGATGTGGATGCCCAGTGGTTTGCCGTTGCCGGCCGGTTTGGCCGCGGTGGTTTTCGCGCCGGTGTCGGGCGGTTGCGGGATCAACAAGTCATCAATGTTGGTGGTGCGATCTTCATTGATCATGAAGCGCACATAGGGCTGGAACAGGTTGACCTTGTCGATCGACAGGCTGTCACCGTGTTGATAGTTCAGGCCTTCGACCACCACCTGCTGCCACTTGAGAAAGTCCCGGGTTTTCAGGGTGTCGAGGGTGTGCAACTGATCGACCTGAGCGCGACCGGTGACGCTGAACGCCAGAGGCTCGGTGCTTTTCAGATCGACTGCCAGATCACTGCCGAGCATGCCGCTGCGCAGTTCCAGGCGAATGAACGGGGTGATGTATGACTGGGCGACACGCAGGTCGATGTCTTTGGTCTGCACCTTCAGTTTGGCGCTGATCGGGGCGAGATTGACCACGCCGTCTGCCAACACCTTGCCCTGCTTGCCCAGGCCGGTGTCGAGCTTGAGATTGAAAGGCGAGCCATTGAGGCTGTCGAAGTTCTGCAGGTCCAGGTTCAACGGGCCCACTTCCAGCGCGACGGCGGGTTGCGCCTTGCGGTCGGCCAGGTGCACCTGGTAATCGCGCAGTTGCACGTCTTTGAGCAGCACTTGCCACGGTTTGCTCGGTGGCGCAGGTTCCGGTTTCGGTGAGTCGGCAGCCGCGGGTGTAGTGGCCGGTTCGGCCTTGGCTTTGGCAGCGGGTTTGGATGGCTGGCTGGCGAACAGTTTTTGCCAGTCAAGTTGCCCGTCGGCTTCGAGGGCGGCCCAGGTTTCCAGTTTGTGGCTGCGGACTTTGCCGACCACCACTTGTTGCTTGGCCAGGTCCACGGTGGTGTCGCTGATGTCCAATCGTTCGAGCTTCACCAGCGGCCGCCCGTCCGGGGCCTTGATCGCGAAAGGCGCGACGCTGACAGCGACATTGCTCAACAGCAGTTCGGTTTCCTTGGACAGATTGAGCTTGTAGTCGGTGCTGAGGCTCATGATGCCGCTTTCGAGGTCCAGGGGGACTGCGTCGCGGACATAGGGCCAGAAGGCTTTCATCTTGCCATCGGTGATTTTCAGCTTACCTTCGGAGGCGAGCGGGATCAGGCTGAAGTTGCCGGTCCAGTCGATCTGTCCGCCGTTGGGGCCGATGGCCACCAAGGTCATGTCGGCGCTGTCTTCGGGCAGGGTGCTGAGGTTTTTCAGCTCGAAGTCGAGTTTGTCGTAGAGAAACTCGATGGGTTCGCTGGGCCGGGCATCTTCAAAGTGCAAGGCGCCGCCCGCCAGCTGGATCCGCTCGATGCGCAGTGGAAACGGCTTGGCATCCGGGTCGGCGGGGGTGGGTTCGCTTGCTGGCAGTTTGAACAGCCCAAGCAGATTGAGCTTGCCGTCCTTGCCGAAGAGGATTTCAGTCTTGAGTTTGTCCAGTTCGATATCGGACAGATGCACGGCCTTGGTCCAGAGGCTGTCGATTTGCAGGTTGGCGTACAGGCGTTCGAAGCCGATCTGTTCCTTGCCCGGCTCGCCGATGACCAGGCCCCAAAGGGTCACTTCAAGGCTGAACGGGTTGAGTTCGATACGCTGGAGGTGGGCGGGCACCGTGGCGTAGTTGGCCAATTGTTGGTTGGCAACCCGCAAGGCGATGCCCGGTAAAATCAGAAACCCCAGCAAGCTGTAGAGAGCCAGAGCAGTCAACAAGGCGCCGATAGCGCGAATCAATCCTTTGGGCATGTGCGGCTTCATCTGTCTGAATCGGAGTGCCTTGGAGTATGGCATGCGATTGCAGTTCCGAAGTAACCACGCTTTGCAGGATTTGTCTGAAATGCTGCCTGGGTTTCAGAGCTGCAGGATCAATGTTTTTAGCGGTGGTTGCTGATCCATCGACGGGAAATCAGCGCCCGGTGTCATCACTGTCCATTCGCGCACCGGTCGCCCGGCTTTCTCGGCGCAACGCAATACCTGTTCACGCCAGTCGTCCATGGTGACCTTTGCCAGGTTGTTGCAGCAGATCAGCACGCCATTGTCGGCGGTGGTCTGCAGTGCGGGTTTGAGCAGGCTCTGGTAGTCGCGCAGCAGGTCGACGGTGCCGAAGGCGCTCTTGGCCCAGGCGGGCGGGTCGAGCAGCACCAGGTCGTATTGACGCTGTTCCAGGCGTTGATAACTCGGCAACTTCTGCCCACGGCGTTGACTGATCGGCAGCCCTGCCAGTTGGCGGATCGCCGGGAAGTAATCGGACTGGATGAATTGCATGGCTGGCAGCTGCGGATTGAGCATCCCGTTCTCACGGCCGACTGCCAGGTTACCCTCGGCGAAATCCAGGTTGCACACCTCGCGGGCACCACCGGCCGCTGCACTCA
>Ga0163162_10005616_pt1 | contig 12125 bp, 5 predicted proteins | sample S55metaG_FD_115310 | JGI IMG/M metagenome (GOLD analysis project Ga0163162, IMG submission 115310) | Switchgrass rhizosphere microbial communities from Kellogg Biological Station, Michigan, USA - S5-5 metaG | ecosystem: Host-associated > Plants > Roots > Rhizosphere > Soil | place: USA: Michigan...
GACACCAGAACAATTTCTGCTTGGGCAGATATTTGGGGCTAACAGCACGTTTTTACGAGCCGCGACTCTGATGGACCAACTCCACCTATCGTTGCCCTTTAATTGAGTTCTTATCCCATAAACATTGGGAAAGTTGCGTATTCATTCGGTGCGTCAGCCCGTCGTTTTGACGCGCACTTGTCAGGCTGACTTGAAAAACCGGACAGATGTTTTTGAAATTTTGAAGCTTTGAGCCACGAGTTAAAACAACGAGTTCTGAGAGCCAAAAGTTCGAGTCAACGCTCAACGAATTTCGTCAGTACGACACAGGGCGCACTAATCGTCACCCCAGTTCCGATACTGGGACCGCAGACGTCCCCGCCTGCTTCTCACCCTACAGCAGCGCTTTGATACAGCAGCTAGAGTAGGTCGAGTAGCAGGCGGGCGCCTGCGCTCCCAGCACCATTAGTCGCCTCGCGATTAGCCCCAGGGAAGCCAAGCAATATAATGTGAAAACTCGCTCCACACTTTGTCTTCCCGCATCGTCGTTCCGCGTCGCGCTTGACACTGTCTCAGCGCGAAGCGTATAAGCACGATGACAAACGTGGTGAGTTAAGGCGACTTGCGGCCACGTAAAACAACCAGCTAAACAGCTCGGGATTTGAACCAAACGCCCGAAAAAACTTCAAGACTTTTTGAAGTCCCGCGTTGTTTAGCGCGGGACTTTTGTCTTGCTGATTGCTGAGTGATTTCGACCAAGCATTTTGCGAGCAAACAAACTGCCACTAATCGTCAAGCAAATCAGCAATCGTCAATCAGAAATACTAGTCAAGCAATCATATGCAATCCTTCAAAGATCTCCTCGACACTGACCGCATTCACGTCGTTGATGGCGCGATGGGGACGATGCTCTACGCAAAAGGCGTCTACATCAACCGCTGTTACGACGAACTGAATCTCAGCAACCCCGACCTCGTGCGTGAAATTCACACCGAATACATTCGCGCCGGCGCCGACATAATCGAAACCAACACATTCGGTGCAACAGCACACAAACTTCAACAGTACGGACTCGAAGGAAATCTTCACGAGATCAATGCAATCGCGGCAAAGGTTGCGCGTGAGGCTGCTGGGGATCGGGCTTACGTCGCCGGGGCGATTGGCCCACTGGGAGTACGCATCGAACCCTATGGTCCAACTTCATACGACGAAGCGAAGGATGAATTCAAAGCCCAGGTAACTGCACTGCTTGAAGGTGGCGTCGACCTGTTCTGTCTCGAGACCTTTTCAGACGTTTCAGAGATACAGCAGGCCATTCGTGCCGTTCGTGAGCTTTGCGATTTACCGATCATCGCGCAGATGACCATCATGACCGATGGCAATACGGTCTTTGGCACAACTCCCGAACTCTTCACGGAACGTCTGGATGAATGGGGAGCAGATGTAATTGGTTTGAACTGCGGCGTTGGGCCGGCAATCATTCTGAACGCGCTCGAAAAGATGCGCGAGGTGACCAAGAAGAAACTCTCTGCTCAACCAAATGCTGGTCTGCCGCGTGACGTTCAAGGCAGACAGTTTTACATGTGTTCACCTGAATACATGTCGAAGTTTGCCAAGAGATTTATTCAGTCTGGAGCAAAGTTTATTGGTGGTTGTTGTGGCACGACACCAGCGCACATCAAGTTGATCTCAGACGCAGTACGCGCTGCCTCGCCTCGTGCTCAAAGTATTGCGTTTACACCAGGCGCGACTGCTCATGTTGAAGGAATCACACCCTCCGACATCAAGGTTGTGCCCCCCGAAGAGAGATCTGCCTGGGGACGTAAGATTGCACTTGGGGAGTTTGTGACTTCAGTTGAAGTTTTGCCACCCAAGGGTGTTGACGCCAAGAAGACTCTTGAGTCGATTAAGTTACTTAAGGATGCGGGAGTCGATGGGGTGAACATCCCTGATGGCGCACGTGCGCAATCGCGGATGAGCGCGCTCGCCACTGCTGTTTTGGTTGAGCAACAGATCGGCATCGAGTCGGTACTTCATTACTGTTGTCGCGACCGGAATCTGCTGGGAATGATGTCTGATCTGCTCGGTGCGGCGGCTCTGGGCTTGAGAAACATCCTGGTTATTACCGGCGATCCTCCGAAGATGGGACCGTATCCTGATGCGACTGCAGTTTTTGATATCGACTCAATCGGTCTCACCAACATGGTTAACAAGTTGAACCATGGGCTCGATCTGGGGAACAACCCGATTGGTGAACCAACGTCGTTCTGCATCGGTGTTGGTGTTAACCCCGGAGCGATCAACCTCGATGAAGAGATCAAGCGTTTCGAGTGGAAGGTTGAAGCCGGTGCCCAGTATGCGATCACGCAACCTGTTTTTGATACCGATCAACTTAGAGACTTTTTGAAGCGGATTGAACACGTCAGGATTCCGGTAATTGCCGGCATCTGGCCACTTGTCTCTTATCGCAATGCTGAGTTTCTACACAACGAAGTTCCAGGCGTACGTGTGACACCGTCAATCATGGAACGCATGAAGGAAGCTTCGAACATCAGCAAGGAAGCTGCCCGCGACGAAGGGCTGAGGATCGCTCGTGAGTCACTGATGGATGTGCGCGACGTAATTCAGGGCGTGCAGGTTTCAGCACCGTTTGGAAACGTGAAGTATGCGCTCGAGGTGTTTGGCGGACTCTTGCGCTAACGGGCTTCGATCTATTTACGCAGTAGGTGTGTTAGCGCGGGCTGCAAATCAGGAAACTTAAACTTGTAACCATCCTTTTGGAGCAGCGCTGGATCAACTTTGGCACTTGATAACAGCAAAGCATCTGCCATCTCACCAAACGCCAACCTCGCACCGAACGCCGGAAACGGAAACAATGTCGGACGAGAAATAACCGCTCCTAATATTCTTGTGAACTCCGCATTTGTTACCGGATGAGGAGCGGTAAAGTTTACTGGTCCCGAGATAGCAGGGCGATCAATCAGAAACCTGAGTGCACTAACCACATCGTCGAGCGCAACCCAACTCATCCACTGCTCGCCGTTCCCCACCTTTCCACCCAAACCCAGACGAAATGGGGGCAACATCTTCTGCAAAGCACCACCCTCTGTGTCGAGGATGATTCCAAACCGAGCGTGAACTGTTCTGATCCCCGCGGCTTCAACAGCACCAGTCGATTTCTCCCACGCGACACAAACTTCAGCCAGGAAATCATTGCCGGGTGCGCTTTGCTCCGTTAACAACTCGTCTCCACGATTACCGTAGTAACCAATCGCGGATGCAGAAATAAAGACTGCCGGTGGTTTCGAAACATGCGCCAACGACTCACTCAGGAGCGCAGTTCCCTGCACTCGGCTTTCACGGATCTTTCTTTTCTTCTCATCACTCCACCGTCCCGACGCGATACTCTCGCCGGCCAGGTGGACCACAGCATCAAAACCTTCAAGCCGTTGGACATCAATTTTTCCCTGGTTCGGGTGCCATTCAATTTCAGCGGCGCTTTGTGGTGTTTGCCGAACAAGGTGCACTACTTCGTGACCATCTTTCTCTAGTGAGTCAATTAATGCCGACCCGACAAGTCCGTGCGAACCACTCACCAATAGTTTCATGGAACAGGTTTCCGCCTCTCTAAAATTCGAAGTTTTAAAGATAACTTATTACGACAGGCACCATTACAGATTTTCTTTCTGACTGTGTGTTCTTTCTGTTTGCTTACTAAACCAATGCACACCTGGATGCATAATCATAAACACACTCACTTGCAGAAACTTTTCTCTTGAACTTTCAATTTGCAAGAGTACAATGCGCCTACTTGTCGCAGTAGAAGGTATCGAGGACCTCAACCCTCGACTTTAGAAATCGGAAAACTGGGCCAACGTCCTCATCCTTCTTGTTGGCATAAGCCAAACGAAAAAGAACTAGCGATCTGTAAGTAAAAGTCTGTCTTTAGGAGCAATCTCACTATGCTTCGCCTCACAAGCTTGTTGATCTTGATCTGTCTTGCGACCCTTCTGTTTGTTGGCCGGCGTGCACAAACAAACAGTCCACTCGTGCAAGTCACTACCACTTCCGAGCAGAGCCTGAATCTCAACCCGATTATTAGTGACGACGGCAACGTCCTGGTCTTTGAATCGAATGCTAACGAGACTGTTTCAGGACTTTCAGGCACCTTTCACACAATTCGTACAACCATGTCAGGAACAGATCAGGGTGGCATTGAAATCGCTCCGTCGCGGTGCAACGCTGCGAGTGTTTCTGCCGACGGACGCTTCATCGCGTTCGCCTCAACCGAGGACCTAGTCGGTAAAAACCCTGATCGCAATTCTGAAATCTACCTTGCAGAAGCAAACGAACTCAGGCAGCTGACAAATACAACTCCCACCGACGAGACGTCGCGATTAACCGATGGCAATTTCGAACCGTCAATCTCGAATGACGGTCGTATCGTCGCCTTCTCCTCAAACAGGTTTGGTTCCAAAGCTACTCGCTCCGTTTTTGTTATCGATACCAGCACACAAGTCGTTACCTCGATTGCTACGGGCTCAGACGACTCTCCATCTACCAATCCGAAATTGAGTGGTGACGGCCTGCGAGTCTATTTCAGTCAACAGAAGAGCACCGGAGAGATCAACTTGAGGCTTTCCCTTATCAACGAACGTACTACTCAACTTGTTGGCGAGAATCTTTCTGGATTGTCATTAACGCCGGGGCGCGCAGTCAGCAGCGACGGGAGTCGAATCGTCTATTCATTAACAACTGGTCCAAATCAAGCTCAGGTGTTCGTGTACGACGACCACGCACACATACAGCGCCAACTCACGCAGCTGGGCACGCGCAGTTCAGAAGTTGCTCTTAATCCTACAATCAGTGGAGATGGAACGAGGGTCGCCTTTTCTACGCGGCGCAGAGTAAGTAGTCCAAGTGATGGCAGTGTGGAGTTGTACGTTCTCGATATTCCCTCTAACACTATTGAACAAATAACTAATGCGCCAGCTTCGGCTACTGGTGAAGTGGTCTCGTCATTGAATTATGACGGCAGTCGCGTCGCATTTAGCTTTCCGCGATTGCTGACAGCAGTGGTTACTGATCAGGCATCGGCAAATAATCCGGAAATCTTTTACACATCAGTATCACCGCGACCGCAATTTGGAACAGCCCGGGTGGCCAATGCTGCATTGAGAGATTTTGAAAATTCGAAAATAGCTCCCGAAAGCATCGCAGTGATTGCGGGCAACTCACTTTCGCAGAAAGCTCTCCAGGCTGACTTTCACCAGGAACTTCCCTTCGGAATTGAAGGGATTAGTGTTGAAGTGAACGGCATCCGTGCTCGACTGTTATTTGTTTCTCCAGCGGAGGTTGTGTTCGTTGTACCAACAGCGATAGCTGACGGCCCGGCCGAAATCATCGTCACAAACTCGGAAGGCTTTCGGTCCAGGGCACAGGCATTCGTTTCGCGTTCGGCGCCTGGAGTTTTCAACGATGCTGCCGGTCATGCGATCGTTCTTGATGCAAATACATTCACTACGGATCAATTAGATCCAACAACGGGAGAATTACGGCTCTCAATTTTTGCAACAGGCGTCAGACATGCGACTCAACTTTCAGTAACGCTTGGCGGTGAAGTTGCTCCTGTGGAAGCGATAATGAACTCGGAAGTGCCCGGATTGGACGAAGTTCATGTGCGCGTGCCGTCAGAACTGCGCGGATCAGGCGTCGTTTCTGTTTCAGTGAAGGCCGATGGAATTGAAGCCGATCTTTCCACGATTAACTTAGGTGGAAGTGCGCTCCGCGACATCATGATCAACGAAGTGCTCGTCGATCCTCCTGACGGCGCTGCAGGTGATGCCAATCGGGATGGAGTTCGCGACTCTTCACAGGATGAGTTTGTTGAACTCGTCAATAATACTGCGCGTGATCTCGATCTCACGGGCTACCTCTTGCAAACACGATCGAGCTCAGCGGCAAGCGACACGATACGTCACCGATTTGCGGCAGGAACAATTCTGCAGGCGGGAACTGCGATCGTCATATTCGGAGGCGGTACAGTAAACGCAAACGATCCGGAGTTTGGAGGTTCGCAAGTATTCCGCGCGTCAAGTGGCGGACTCTCGCTTGCCAACTCCGGTGGCGTTGTCACACTTCGCGACACGTCTGGTGCAACGGTTACCTCACTAACCTATGGATCGGCCGTTGGCCTTGCCGCAGACATCAATCAATCAATTTCGCGTTCGCCGGATGTTTTCGGCGGTTTTATTCCTCATCAGAGTGTAGACGAACGTTTATTTTCCCCAGGCACGAAGATCAACGGCGCAGCGTTTCTACCTAATCCTATCGTCGCAAGCGTTATCGTTAATCCCGGTCAAGTTACCTTGCAAACGGGTCAAATGACTCAAATGTCAGCGAAAGCGTTTGATGTGGAAGGACGACTGTTATCTGATGTCATTTTCAACTGGCATTCGAGTGACGAGTCGCTTGTACGTATTGACGCAAATGGCCTCGTTAGCGCGATCCACAGCGGCCAATCAGAAGTGCGCGCGACTGGTAGAGGTGTGCAATCGCAATCAAGCATCATCACCGTTGTCTCGCCACCGACTCCAACACCAACTCCGACTCCGGCACCTACACCTACGGTCACACCGACACCAACTCCACTTCCGTCTCCCACGCCAAGTCCCTCTCCGACTGAGATACCACCGGTCGTAATTAGTGAATTCAGAACACGCGGACCAAATGGAGCGAGTGACGAGTTCGTAGAAATTTACAATAACAGTGACTCGACGATTGATGTGTCAGGCTGGAAGTTGAAAGCCTCGAGTAGCACCGGAACGATCAGCAACCGGCTCACACTCTCGGCGAATGCAATTCTTCAAGCACACAAACACTTGTTACTCGGAAATGCGAGTGGATATTCCGGAAACGTCGCGCTCGATCAAACATTTGCCAGCGGATTTGCAAACGATGGTGGACTGGCGATAACGCTCGCGAATGATGTGATCGTTGATCAAGTAGGTCTTAGCGCTGGTTCGACCTTTCATGAGGGCATGCACCTGGCCCCGCTTCCCAGCGACGCAAATCAAAGTTACGAACGAAAGCCTGGTGGAAACTTTGGCAGCGCCCAGGACACAAGTGATAACTTCAATGACTTTAGTTTGCGCACACCAAGTGACCCGCAGAATCTAAATAGCGAACCAACACCTGGGCCATCTCCTTCACCGACGCCGTCACCATCACCCAGTCCATCGCCATCCCCGACACCCATTGCAAGTCCATCACCATCGCCCTCACCTTTGCCGACACCAACGCCATCGCCCTCACCAAGCCCGACGATTAGTCCAACACCTGGTCCCAGTCCTACTCCACAACCGACGCCAACTGTTACGCCTACTCCTGCGCCTCAGTTACCTGAAGTCGTTATTAGCGAGTTTCGTACTCGTGGTCCAGGCGGAGCGAGCGACGAGTTTGTTGAGCTCTACAACCGGAGTGACACCGCTTTGAACGTTGGCGGTCTTAAGATCCGAGGATCAAGTAGCAGCGCGACAATAATAACGAGGCTGACAATCACTCCCAATACTATTATCCCGGCTCGCGGACACTTCCTGGCGATCAATTCAGGTGGCTACAGCGGACCAACGTTGGGTGATCAGACCTTTACCAGCGGCTTTGCTAATGACGGTGGCATCGCAGTTACAACCGCAGACGACACAGTCATTGACCAGGTGGGATTGAGTCCCGGCTCTGCATTTAAGGAAGGCAGCATCTTGCCCGCGCTCTCCGCCGATGCCAATCAGAGCTACGAAAGAAGACCCGGAGGCCTGTTAGGAAGTGGGCAGGATACAAATGATAACCTGTCCGATTTCCAGTTGCTCACTCCCAGCGATCCGCAAAACACTCAAAGCAACCCGACACCTGGACCAACACCAACACCGTCGCCAACACCAACTGTTTCACCCACACCGCAACCTACACCATCACCGAGCCCAGCTCCTTCTCCGTCCCCGTCTCCAGTGAACAGCCATATCATAATCAGTCAGATCTATGGTGGCGGCGGAAATTCAGGTGCACCATTTCGCAACGACTTCATCGAACTCTTCAATGCTGGCACCACTTCAGTGGATCTGTCGGGCTGGTCGTTGCAGTACGCGAGTTCAACTGCGGCCACTTGGATCATCACCAACCTAACGGCGGTGCAACTGGCACCTGGTCAACACTATCTCGTTCAGGAAGCTTCCGGCGGCAACAATGGCGCTGCTCTGCCCGCGGCAGACACCAACGGCACAATTGCACTTGCCGCTACCGCCGGAAAAGTTGCCTTAGTCAAAAGCACTGCCACACTATCCGGAACCTGTCCCAACGATCCAATCATCGTCGACCTGGTCGGTTATGGAAGTTCATCAAATTGCTTTAGAGGCGTCGGCCCTGCGCCCGCGCCGAGCAATTCGACTGCGCTTGCACGAGGAAATGGAGGATGCCTCGATGCGGGAAACAACAACACAGATTTCGTAACTGGAACACCAAATCCGAGAAACACGGTTAGCAATATTCAACCTTGTGGCGCCGCAGCCTTCCGGTTGTGGCCATACTCACAACACGTCTGGCGAGCTGTTTCCGAAATCGCCTTGGTTATCCTGCTATATCAAGGAGGTCATTGTCAGTTTCTGTGACACGAGATAATTACAACTGCAAAACTATAGGTCGTTCGTAGTACAGTCCCCGCATGCACACGTTGGAACAAGCCAGGGAATCTTTACGCAAGCACTTTGGCTTTGCAGATTTTCGTGAAGGACAACACGAGGTCATCGACACGATTCTTTCCGGGAAAGATGCCATCGTCGTGATGCCCACCGGCAGCGGCAAATCGCTCTGCTACCAGCTGCCGGCGATGATGTTGGATGGGGCCACGCTGGTTGTGTCGCCTCTGATCGCTCTGATGAAAGACCAGGTAGATGCACTCCATTCTCGCGGCTTGCCGGCGACTTTTATCAACAGCGCCATCTCTGAGCTCGAACAAAAATCACGCATCGATTCTCTTCGTCGTGGTGAATACAAACTCGTCTATGTCGCGCCGGAAAGATTTCGCAGCCCACGTTTCAATGCCGCACTCCGCTCCGTAAACATCTCACTGTTTGCCGTGGATGAAGCACACTGCGTCTCCACGTGGGGGCACGACTTTCGACCGGATTATCTGCGACTCAAACATGTCATCGAATCTCTCGATAACAGTCGAACCATCGCCCTGACGGCAACAGCAACTCCCTACGTTCGCTCCGACATCATTCAACAACTAGGGCTAAAGGAACCACTGACATTTGTCAGCGGTTTTGATCGACCAAATCTTTCGATTGAAGTCGTTCACACTGAACGTGAACGGGAGAAACTTGCTCGCATCAAGAAACTCGCAAATTCGCAAAAAGGTTCAGGGATCATTTATACGTCGACGCGAAAAGCAGTCGAACAGGTAGGAGCAAAATTGCTTGAGCAAGGTCTTAGCGTCGCCACCTACCACGCTGGAATGACCGACAATCAACGCAATAAAGCGCATGAAGATTTCATGTCAGGTCGAAAGCAGATGATTATTGCTACCAATGCATTTGGCATGGGTATCGACAAGTCTGACATTCGTTTCGTGGTCCATTATCAAATGCCGGGTTCAATCGAAGCGTATTACCAGGAGATTGGTCGTGCAGGGCGCGATGGGCTGCATTCACAGTGCTTGTTACTCTTCAATTATGTCGACAAAAAAACTCACGACTTTTTCATTGAAGGCTCATACCCAGTGCCAAGACTCGTGAAGCAGGTTTACGACGAGTTAGTGTCCACGGGTTTGAAGCGGATTGAATTAACGCCAGACGAACTCGGCTCACGTATCGGTGAGCGAAACGACATGGCAATCAATTCCGCACTGTACCTTCTGGATCGTGCAGGACACATCGAACGCTCGGTTACAAATAGTCGAGAAGGCTCCGGCACTAAACGAAGTCGAGTAATCCTACTTCTCGATGATCCTCCAGTGACTCAACTACGCGTAAACTTTTCTGACGTCACTCGACGCGGAGATTTGGAACGGCGAAAGCTCCGCGAGATGATCGAGTTCTGCTACACCAACACTTGTTTTCGAGCTTACATCCTCGACTACTTTGGAGATCGACATCACGCGCGCCAGTGCGGGGAATGTGGTAATTGCGGGCATTCAAGTCCCGTTGCATTGGATAGGCCGCAACTGGATGCGCCACAGCCTGCCTTGCGCGCGATGACAGCTCATGAATTGCTGCGGGTTCGTAAAATCCTTGCTTGTGCGAAAAGAATGAAAGGCCGTTTTGGCAAGAATGTTCTCGCTGCAACGTTGCGAGGGTCCGCGTCACGGCAGGTCCTGCAAGCTCACCTTAACGAACTCTCGACCTATGGACTTCTGAAAGAGATGCTTCACGACGACATCCTGCGTTTGATTGAGTCTTTGATTGACGCCAAATGTTTGGCGGTGAGTCGTGGTCAATACCCGACAGTTTCAATCACTGGCCTCGGCAACCGTGTGATGCTTGAACAAGAGCGGGTCGAACTCAAACTCCCTCCTTCGATTTCAGACTTCTCCGAAGAAAGCCGCGACAGTCAAACAAATCAAACAATCCTCGCTAGCTTCTCGCTTTATAAACAGGGCTTGGATATTCAAGAGATTGCAAATCGGCGCGCACTAACTACCAACACGATCGAAGAACATCTACAAAAGTGCTTGAGCGCGGGATTAGAAGTCGACGTAGGGAGGTTCGTCTCACTTCATAACCGCGCACTGATTGAAGATGCGATTGCACTACACGGAACCGATAAACTAAAACCGCTGCGAGAATCATTACCAGAAACCATCACCTACTCGATGATTAAGTTTGTCGTGGCTGATCATCAACGACGCAAACACTCATAACCTCCTTGGAGTGCGGTGGCCTGGCACCGCTTTGTTATAGCGCGAACATATCTATTCCAACCTGCTTGGCTCTCTCGATTCGTTTTTGAAAGCAAGGGTAGTTGGTCTGCAGGGAGGTTGGTCTAGAGAAGATTGCGCAGTAACAAAGCGGTGCCAGGCCACCGCACTCCAAGGAAGTGAGACATGGGGAATTATTTTATAACGCCGGTAAGTGGACTCGAGGCACTGGCGTACAAACGCTTCGGCATTCGCCCGGCGACATATGCAAGTCGTCCTGCTTGAATTCCCAGTTTCATCGCTTCGGCCATCAGCTCTGCATTTTCTGCTTCGGCGATTGCCGTGTTCATCAAAACGGCATCAGCGCCAAGCTCCATCGCAATCGCGGCATCACTCGCGGTACCAACTCCAGCGTCGACGATGATCGTCGCATCAGGGAGCTGTTCACGCATGATTCTTAAGTTGGCAGGATTCTGAACTCCCAGGCCTGAACCGATTGGCGCTGCTAAAGGCATGATGGCTGAACAACCAACATCCAGTAGTTTCTTCGCCATGATGAGATCGTCGTTGAAATAAGGAAGAACCGTAAATCCTTCCTTTACGAGAGTGCGGGCTGCTTCAAGTGTTTGTTCGTTATCCGGAAACAACGTCGTCTGATCACCTATCACCTCTAGCTTCAACAGGTCGGTCTGAAGAGCTTCGCGTGCCAGGCGAGCGGTTCTTATTGCATCCTCAGCGGAATAACAGCCGGCAGTGTTCGGTAAGATTTGGAGTTTTGGATCCAGATGATCCAGAAAAGACTCCGCACTTCGATCCAAAGGAACACGCCTCACTGCGACCGTGACCATTTCCGCACCGGAAGCCAGATGCGCCTTCTGCATCTCTTCATAACTTCTGTATTTTCCGGTTCCAATAATCAGTCGGGAATTGAAAACTCGCTCACCGACCCGAAACAGATCAATTGATCCTTTGCTCATAATCGCTGTAGACATCCGGGCAATCACCTTGAAATTAGCGTTCAGAGTTTCTCGAATCTACACCGATTCGAGGTTCAACGCGAACCGCCGCCAACAAAGTGCACAATCTCGATCCGATCTTCAGTATGAAGAACGGTATTTTCCCAGGCAGATCGTCTCACGACTTCCCGGTTGAGTTCGACCGCTATTCTCTGTGGCGGAAGTTCTAACTGCTGGATGAGTTCTGAAAGCAATAAGTTGTCGGGGAGTTCTTTGCTCTC
>Ga0163162_10005617_pt1 | contig 12124 bp, 10 predicted proteins | sample S55metaG_FD_115310 | JGI IMG/M metagenome (GOLD analysis project Ga0163162, IMG submission 115310) | Switchgrass rhizosphere microbial communities from Kellogg Biological Station, Michigan, USA - S5-5 metaG | ecosystem: Host-associated > Plants > Roots > Rhizosphere > Soil | place: USA...
CGCGAAAATCCAACCGTATTGTCTTTCCGTGACATGATGCAGTTCCATAAATACGGCGGGCGAACCGGCGATATAGGCATAGAGTCCGGCAGACGCGAAGGAACCTGTGAGCATATAAGTGGTGAATTGCGGTTCGCGCATGACGCCTCTGAAACTCTTTAATATTGGAATGGGCTGCAATGAGAAATCAGGATCGGGCGCGCGTGTTTCCCGTAGCAAAAAATGTATGGCAGCAAGAATGCAGACCGCCATAATGATCAGTGCAACAAATACGGCGCGCCAGCCCATAGATGCCGTCAGGTAACCGCCAAGCGTAGGTGCAATGATGGGAGAAACGCCTACTACCAACATGAGCAGGGAAAATACTTTCGCATTGTCTTTTACGTCGAACAAATCGCGCACCATGGCACGCGAGGCAACCATGCCCACGCAACCTCCGAGGGCCTGCAACAGGCGCCAGCCAATCAGGGCTTCAACAGAACGTGCAAGCGCGCATCCCACCGATGCAACGAGATAAACTGCGAGGCCAACATACAATGGCTTTTTTCTTCCGAAACGATCCAGCAGGGGACCATATAATAACTGTCCTGCAGAAATGCCGATGAAAAAACTTGAAAGTGATAATGACACGCGGGCCACAGTGGTGTTCATATGACTCGCAATTTCAGGAAAAGCAGGTAGGTACATATCTATCGAAAAAGGTCCGATCGCCGACAATACGCCGAGTATGGGAATGAGGGAGGTCCTGCTTTGCTTAATCATTCGGAGAGTTCAATACTAATTCCACCCGAAGCTAAACCAGTATTGTTTGTCGGCAAACTATATCTTTCGCTGCATCAAAAAATACTATTTTCATTGCATCAAAACAATTTCAATATGCGCGTATTTCGAATGCGGTTATTTTTCTTTTTACCCTTTCTCGCCCTACTCAACATGCACCCGGTTGCCCAAACAACAAGTGCACAGGGGAATTTATTTATCATCGGTGGTGGTGACCGGACAGATGAACTGGTAAAAAAATTGATTCAAACAGCTGGACTGCATTCGGGCGATCACATAGCCATATTGCCGATGTCGAGTGCTGAGCCCGATTCTTCTTATTTCTATATCAAATCGGATATTGAGAAAGCCTGCAAAAACACCATCGCCTATTTAAATTTCACCGCCGCCACGGAACACGATCCGGCCATGCTCGATTCTGTAAAAAATGCCCGGCTGATATTTATTACTGGCGGCGACCAAAGCCGGTTTATGAAAATCGTGGGAAAGGGGCCCATCTACCAGGCCATTCATGCCGCCTTCAATCGCGGTGCAACGGTTGCAGGCACCAGTGCGGGCGCGGCGGTGATGAGCAAACAAATGATTACCGGCAACCAACTCAGCGACACGGTTTACCACGAAACAATTGGGAAATTACTGGCAAAGAATATTGAAATAAAAGAAGGACTCGGGCTGGTTGAACATGTCATCATAGATCAACACTTTGTGGTAAGAAGCAGGTATAACCGCTTAATTTCTGCGCTGCACGATTATCCGGGATTTTTGGGAATCGGAATTGACGAAAGCACGGCTATCATCATTCATCACAAGCAGGTAAATGTAGTGGGAGAGAGCCAGGTGTTGCTATTTTCTGCCCCGCAGCCAATACAAACAACAAAGGCAGACCAGTTAAAAGCGAAGAAAATTGAGTTGACCATTTTCACGGCCGGCGATAAATTTCAGCTAAAATAAAAAGGGCCGGCTTTCGCTGGCCCTTTCATATTAATTGAACCGTCTATTTTTGTCTGCCATTGCCGTTACCTCTGATATCATGTCCTCCCTGGCTGTTGCCGGGCGAAGTCCGCATCACCCCATTGTTGTGGTTTCCAAACGCCCTGGGTGCCGAATTCGAACCTATCACAGGCTGCCGGTTGGGCATTACGGGACGCGGGTTGTTGTTTCCCGACTGACCGTAATTCCGGGAAGGGTTTTGTTGCTGCGGATAATTGCCGCGCGTTATATTCTGATCCGGTCGACCGGGGCGATTATCCCACTGCCGCTCCTGTTGAACAGGTAAGGGGCGATTGTTATTTCTGCCGTTTCCGTTTCCGTTCCCGTTATTGCCATTGTTATTGGCATTGTTATTCCTGGGGTACTCACCCTGGTTTTGGCGGGGAATGGACTGGTTTCTGTTGTTCCAATCATTGTTTTGCTGATTGCGATCAAAGCCTCTGCGATCACCATCGTTCTGGCGGGGATTTGATTGTGACCTGTTGTTCCAATCGTTATTATTTTGATTCCTGTCGCCTACGCCTGCACGGTCTCTGTCGTTTTGACGATTGTCGCGATTTGTCCAACCATGGTCATCGTTCCTTGCGCCAACATTTCCACGACCCCATTGCGGCGTTCTCGACTGAATGGGCCGCTGCGTGTACCGCTCTACTTCGTTTCTGCGCGGACCAGCCCAATAACGATTTCCACCATTGTAATTGTTATAGTTGTTGATGATGACGGCATTCCTGAAGTACTGATTCTTCGGTTGCACGTAGTAGTTATATACGTTGTATTCACAAATCCTTTGTCGGGGTACAAATACCCAACGGTTATAGGGAATGGCTCCGAAATTAACATTGACATTTACGCCATAGCCCATCGGCGCCCAACCATAGTAGCCATCATATTCACTCCAGCTTACCCAGGCAGGTGCCCAGTCATATCCGGGAATCCACATCCAGCCATAGTAGGGATCTTCTTCCCAACGACCGTAGTGGAATGGTGCCCAACCCCAATCATAGTTCGAAACCCAGGACCATCCGTAATCCGTATAGTCCCAGTGACCGGCAGAGTAATAGGGTCGGAAGCCGGGTTCTGAGTAAACCCAAACCTGGCCGTAGTGGGGATTGTTTACCCACCTGCCGTAGTGGCCAAGCTCATTATAGAATAGTGAAAAGTTTACGGATACCTGTTGTGCCTTCACATCGTTCGATAATCCTCCCCAAACGAGTGTGGTCAACAGTGCAAAGAGTACAATGCGACGCGTTTTCATGTTTAATAGTTTAGTCATATTCAACCAATCTATTAGGTAGACGGACGCAAAAGCCCAGGGTTTGTTAACGGTAAGTGAAAAATTTTGCGCAAAACCAGTCGCAAGTCATGGGTTTTCAAGGTCTAACCTCGCACCCAGGATTCGTAAATGCGCAGCCTTTCTTCCAATTGGGCCAGTCTGGATTGCAGCCCCTTATTTTTTTGAAGCAGGTGGGAAATTGCTTCTATTCCTTCTACATTGATGTGAAGGTCGTAATGTAAACGGGATAACTTTTCCAGCTCGGGTACTTGCGATTCGGGAATGAATCCCTTTTCTTCGACGGTTGTGATTTCGATCAATCCTGATTCGTGCAGTGCAGCAATGAATGAATATTCCACCTGGTAATGCCTGCAAAATTCCTGCGCGTCCATGAGTTCTTCTTTTTCCATGGAATCATTTTTTAGGATGAAAGTTTTGCCAATTCCCTGAATAATTCCTTTTGCTTTTCATTCAGTTGGGTGGGAATTTTAATGCTATAGGTAACAAACAAATCACCGGCTTCGCCCTCTTTTTTATAAACCGGAAATCCTTTGCCTTTTAATCTTGTCTTCAGACCATTTTGTGTTTCCGGCTGGATTTTCAATTTTATTTTGCCGCCCATGGTATCCAGCACGATTTCTCCACCCAATACGGCGGTATACAAATCCAATTCAACAGTCATATACAAATCGTCGCCCATTCTTTTAAAACGGGGATGATCAGCAATCGCGAAGCTAATGTACAAGTCGCCATTGTGTCCGCCATTCACACCCGGACCGCCATGTCCCTTCAATCTTATGATCTGCCCATTTTCAACGCCGGCGGGAATCGTTATCCGAATATTTTTTCCGTTTACCGTGAGTGTTTGTTGATGTGTGGTGTAGGCATCTTCCAAATTCATGTGTAACTCTGCGTTGTAATCTTCTCCCCTGAACTTCACATTTTTTCCGGAACGTCCACCTGCACGTCCAAACAGCGACTCAAAGAAATCGCTGAAACCCTCCTCGTTCATATGTGTGCCTGCGAAGGGATCGCCCTGCCACTCGCGGGAGCCTGCCGATGCTTTGCCAGCTTTTTCAAATTGCTCTGCGTGCTGCCAGTCTTTGCCATACTGGTCATATTTTTTTCGATTCTCAGCATCGCTCAGTACTTCGTTCGCTTCATTGATTTGTTGAAATTTGGTATGCGCCGACTTGTCGTTGGGATTCAGGTCGGGATGGTACTGTCGCGCCAATTTCCGGTAGGCCTTTTTTATTTCTTCAGTTGTTGCGTTTTTACTTACGCCCAGCACACTATAGTAGTCAACAAATGCCATCTATTTTAGTTTGTTGTTTGTGGTTTGTTGTTCGTGGTCTGCCTTTAACTACAAACCACAAACAACGAACTACAAACTTATTACGCTTCCGCTTCCGCATAGGCGCTAACCGGTTCGCAGGTGCATACAAGGTTTCTGTCTCCGTGTGTATTGTTCACCCTTGCTACGCTGGGCCAGAATTTGTTTTCCTTCACATAGGCGAGGGGGAAAGCGGCTTCTTCACGACTATAGGGTTTTGACCAATCTGAACTTATTACCGCCCACTGGGTATGTGGCGCATTTTTAAGCGGATTGTCTTTTCGGTCTGATTTTCCATTTTCAATTGCGCGAATTTCTTCGCGAATGCTCAGCATGGCTTCACAGAACCTGTCCAGTTCGCCTTTGTCTTCGCTTTCGGTGGGCTCAATCATAATGGTTCCGGGCACGGGAAAGCTTAAGGTGGGCGCGTGGAAACCATAATCCATCAATCTTTTCGCCACATCTTCAGCTTCCACGTCGGCCGATTTTTTAAACGGACGCAGGTCAACGATGAATTCGTGCGCACAGGTTCCATGTGTTCCAAGGAACAAAATATCGTATGCTCCCTGCAGCCTGGCGCGCATATAATTCGCATTTAGAATTGCATATTCGGTTGCCATTTTTGCGCCTTCCGCACCCAACAATCTGATATATGCATAACTGATCAGCAAAATAGAAGCTGAACCATAAGGTGCAGCGCTCACCGCTGTTTCTTTTAGTGAACCGGCTGCGTTATCGCGGATTGCGGGATGACCGGGCAGAAATGGAGCGAGGTGTTTCTTAACACAGATGGGGCCCATGCCAGGTCCACCGCCGCCATGCGGAATGGCGAAAGTTTTGTGCAGGTTGAGATGGCAAACATCGGCGCCGATTAATCCGGGGGCGGTAAGTCCAACCTGTGCGTTCATATTTGCACCGTCCATGTAAACCTGGCCGCCATGCTGGTGAACAATATCTGTGATTTCTTTAATGGTTTCTTCATACACACCGTAGGTGCTTGGATAAGTGATCATGATGCCAGCCAGGTTGGCTGCGTGTTGTGCAGCCTTTGCTTTCAGGTCAATCATATCTACATAACCATTTTCCAGGGCTTTCACCACCACCACCTGCATGCCGGCCATCACAGCTGATGCGGGATTGGTGCCATGTGCACTCACGGGTATCAACATCACCTTCCTGTTTTCCTCGCCGCGTGATTTGTGAAAAGCACGAATCGTAAGCAATCCTGCGTATTCACCCTGGGCTCCGCTGTTGGGCTGCAGGCTGCACGCGTCGAACGCCGTGATTTCACAGAGGTAAGCCGACAATTGCTCCACGATTTCCCGGTATCCCGCCGTCTGATCAGCGGGTGCGAAGGGGTGCATTTTACTCCAGTGCGCCCAACTAAGGGGAATCATTTCGGTGGCCGCATTCAATTTCATGGTACAGCTACCAAGTGATATCATAGATGTATTCAGCGAAAGGTCTTTGTTCTCCAACATTTTCAGGTAACGCATCATTTGACTTTCGCTTCGATGCGTATTAAAAACGGGGTGGGTAAGGAATGCGCTTTCTCTTTTTAATGCAGCTGGAATGGCCGTGGCGCCCACTTCCCTGATAGGCTGCGTGCCTGCATTGGAGATGCCCGAAAGCAATTTCCAAATGGCCTGCACATCATGCCATGTTGTGGTTTCATCCAGCGAGATACCAATGCGGTTGTCGCCCAGGTAACGGAAATTAATACCCGCAGTTTCAGCCGCTTTTCGAACTGCAGCAGCGTCGGTCGCCTGCAGACAAATGGTATCAAAGAATTGATCGTGTAGAATTTTTATTCCGGCACCGGATGGCAATTGCGCGATGGCCTCCGCCAGCGATTGAGCACAAAGCGCTACACGGGTTGCGATTGCACGCAGTCCGTCTGGGCCATGAAATACTGCATACATCGCTGCCATGTTGGCCAATAGCGCCTGGGCGGTACAGATATTTGAAGTGGCTTTTTCCCGCTTAATATGTTGTTCCCGCGTTTGCAATGCCATACGCAGGGCGCGATTGCCCTGTGCATCGATGCTGACACCGATGATCCTGCCGGGCATGTTTCTTTTAAAATCATCATTGGCCGCAAAAAAAGCAGCGTGGGGGCCACCAAATCCCAATGGGACACCAAATCGTTGTGCCGAACCGCAGGCCACATCTGCACCCAATTCGGCGGGCGGGGTCAATAATGTAAGGGCGAGCAAATCGGTTGCCATAGCAACGAATGCCCCAGCCTGGTGTACTTTCCCGATGAACTCACGGTAATCTTCAACCGCACCTTCGGCATCCGGATATTGCAGGATCGCACCAAAATAAGTTTCGTCTACCGCAGCGGTTTGGAAATCGCCTTCTATAATTTCAATTCCCACCGGCAGCGCCCGCGTGTACAGGACTTCCTTTGTTTGCGGGAAGATGGCGCGATCTACAAAGAATTTAGGTCTCGTCAAATGATCGTGATCGCGGTTCAGGAAATTCAGGAACATGGTCATGGCTTCCGCGGCGGCAGTTGCTTCATCGAGCAGGGAAGCATTGGCCAAAGGCAAACCCGTGAGATCGCTCACCATGGTTTGAAAATTCAACAGACTTTCCAGGCGGCCCTGGGAGATCTCAGCCTGGTATGGCGTGTATTGGGTATACCATCCCGGATTCTCCATTACGTTTCGAAGAATCACACTGGGCACGATGGTGTCGTAGTAACCCTGGCCGATATAATTTTTGAATAACTTGTTCTTTAAACTGATGCCCTTCAGCATCTCGAGGTAGGTATTTTCACCAATGGAGTCCGGGATCTTGAGTGAATGTTTCATTCGTATGCCCGCGGGTACCGTTTTCTGAATCAGTTCGTCTAAACTCTTTTCGCCCATCACATCCAGCATTCGCTGTGTATCTTTTTCATTGGGTCCGATGTGACGAGAAATAAATTCCCTGCTTTGCTGATCGAATAAGCTCATGTTCAGATATTGCTGTTAACGTATGAATTGTATGGGTGGGAAGCATGGATCGCTGTCCCGTGGAAATGGGTTGTCAGGGTTCGGATTTGCGCTGCAAAGTTAGGGCAAGAAGGGCATAAAAAAAGTGTTGTAGAAAGGAGGTTGAAAACTTCTGAGCCTCAGACTGCTATGGCTTCTTCGTGCATGGTTTCCACCTGGGGCTTTTCTACGGTGGGGGCTGGCTTCATGGCTTCCTTTGCCCGCATCTGCCGGCTGGTTAAACTGCTGCCGTCGTGGCTCCATCCGGGTGCCCCAAACAGGTACCGTAATTTGTTCCTCCAACCCACCGGCTTTTTGAGGTCTTTCAGAATGTTTTTCCACTCATGAAAAATCAAATTGAGGGGGTTCATTTTTTCAATCCTGGTTGTCAATCCGTATTTCACGGGCTCCTCCACTGATTCCTTTTCGAAAGTGCCGAACAGCTTGTCCCAAATAATCAGGAACATCCCCATATTGCGATCGAGGTAACGCGTATTGGATGCGTGATGAACGCGGTGGTGCGACGGCGTAACCAGGAAATATTCCAGCCAGCCCATTTTATGAATGAATTCGGTGTGCACAAAAATGCCCCAGATCTGGGTGGCCGAGTAAATGAAAACAATGTCAAGCGGCTGGAAACCCAGCCATGCCATTGGAATAAAATAAATGAAGCGATAAAGCGGTTGGAAAACTGATGACCTGAACCCCACGGTAAAATTGAAATGATCGGAAGAGTGGTGGGTAACATGGATGGCCCAAAACAACCGGCAGTAATGGTCCACCCGGTGCAGCCAGTAATAGAGAAAATCTTCTGCCAGCACTAACATGGTCCAGTAAATCCAGGGCTCAGTGAAAGAGTAGAAACGATGGCGGAAGAAATAATCGAGGATAACGAGGTAAACGCCGCGAAAAAACAGATCGATGACACTGTTCAACAGCATTAAATAAATATTGGACACGGTATCCTTTACCGTATAAGCCTTTTGATGTTGCAAATGACTCAGTAGTATCTCCACACCAATGATAATGATATACAATGGTGTGCTGACCAGGATCAGTATTTGTTCGCGGAAGGTCTCCATATTAAAATCTGCGCTAAAATAGAAAGAATCTGGTTTACCTTGCAATACCTGTGTTAATCACTGATAAATCATGGATAAAACCTTCCAAAATTGGGAAAAGCGGTCGGCCGAGCACCAAAAGTCCTACAAGAACTTTTTAAAGAAAGCCGACAAGAATGCCGTACTGAAGAAGTTACCTGTCCTTCACGAAGAAGCCTTTGCCCGGGTTGACTGCCTCCAATGTGCCAATTGTTGCAAGCATTATTCGCCCAGGTTCAAGACCCCGGATATCAAAAGGATCAGTAAACACCTGAAGATGAAGGAGGGCACTTTCATTGATACCTACCTGAAAATTGACGAGGACGGAGATTATGTTGCCAAGGGAACGCCCTGTCCCTTCCTGGGCGCAGACAACTATTGCAGTATATATGAACAGCGACCTTCCGATTGTGTACGCTTTCCCTATACCGATGAAGACGTGATTTTAAAGCGACCGGGGCTGACACTGAAAAATTCCAGCTTTTGCCCGATTGTATTTTATGTGATGGAGAATCTGATTAAAGATACCTGAGCCGCTTTCGGCTAAGCGCTGACTTCTTCGTATGCTGCCTGCAACGGCCTTTCAATTCCATCTCCCTTCCATTCGGTATTGCCCGGAATAGCCGTGTTCTTCATAAATTCTTCCTTGGTTTTACCTGCCTTGAATTCAGATTCTGCAAAGGCCAGTAATTTCTCCAGGAAATCGCCAAAAAGCTTCAGGTCTTCTTTATCGCCCGTAATTTTTAATGGATCTAACGCGTGACCATATACGAAGATCGTCTTGCGACTGTATTTCTTCTGCGCCTTGTCCATAATGGTAATCCAGTTTTTGATATTGGCGCCGGCGCTGCGATCAATGAAAGGATAGCGACGGTTAAAAAGAAGATCGCCCAGGTGAACAATGTCGGCATGCTGAAAATGCACCAGGCTATCGCCGTTGGTGTGACCGGGTCCGAAATAATCCAGGCAAATCTTTTCTTTGTCCACGTCTTCGCACCAGGTGGTATCATACACCTGGTCGGGATACAATTGTTTGTCCTCCGTTTTTTGCTTCACCGCGACATTTTCCTGGTTTGTCTTTGAATTCTTGTGCGCCAAAACATGTGGTACGATTCCTTTGAAAGAAATATTTCCAGCCGTATGATCGCCATGGTGATGCGTATTGATCAGTTTAAGAAAGGGAGCGGTGGATTGCTTCTTCAATTCTTCAATCAAATGCGTGGATTGTTCCGGGAATTGGGAATCGACTACCACAATTCCGCTTTTTGACAACAGGAAGGCAATGGTGCCGCCCTTTTCCGTGAATACGCCGATATTGTCGCGCAGCATGGTGATATTATAAGCCGGCTGATTAAACAGGAGTGATATTAATTTCTTTTGTGCAAGCATTAGCCCGCCCGCCGTGAAGCTGGCGTTGTGTATAAAATTCCTTCTGTGCATATGATTTTTTTAATTGGAGAAGTATCAATAGTTCAATTTACGAATAGTTGGCGATTTAAACCAGGTGCCGATCACCACTGCAATCGTCATGCAACCACCAAATACCACACTGGGTACCAATCCAAGCAAACGCGCGGCAACACCGCTCTCAAACTGTCCGAGTTCGTTGCTCGAATTGATGAACATCGAATTGACGGACATCACACGGCCGCGCAATTCATTGGGCGTTTTAAGTTGCAGGATAGTTCCTCTCACCACTACACTAACGCCATCCATGATGCCACTAACGAGCAGGGCTGCAAAGGAAAGCCAGAATAACTGCGAAAGCCCAAATACAATGATGCAAACGCCGAATCCGCCAACTGCGTAAAGCAGTATCCTTCCCTGTGCGTGGCGCAAAGGAAAAAGGGTTAGCAATACCACAATCATAATGGATCCGATATCGGCGGCGGCATTCAGCCAGCCAAATCCTATGGGAGTGATGTGCAATACGTCTTTGGCATATACGGGAACCATGGCCACCGCTCCACCGAACAGCACGGCAAACAGATCGAGTGTGAGAGCGCCCAATAATTCTTTGGTGCGATATACAAATCGCAAACCTTCTTTTACACTTTCCCATGTTCTCTTTTCAAAGGCCGAGGCATGCGGTGGCTTTGGACGAATGCGTGAAAGCACAAAAAAAGCGGTGGAAACCAGCGCCATTACAGCTACCAGCGTACCGGTTGGTTCAACCGCTGCAATCAGGAAGCCGGCAGTGGCATGGCCCATCACCGAAGCTGTTAACCAGGTTCCCTGGTTCCAGGTAGTGGCATTCGGAAGAATTTCCCTCGGAACTATTTGCGAAATGATGGCGCTAAAGGTTGGTCCGGTGAAGGCCCTGATGGCGCCGGTACAAAAAACGACGAAGTAAATAAGAAAGATCACCGCGCTCTTGCCGAATTGCCGGCTGAACATAGATGTAGAGATTAACAGCAAAACCAATGCGCAAAGCCAATAAAGCACAACGCCGGTTACCAGTAGTTTTCGACGATCGCTGCGATCAATGATATGTCCTGCATAAAGCGCCAATGAAACGGCCGGCACGACTTCGCTAAGACCAATCAGGCCCATGGCCAGCGGATCTCTCGTCAGCTCGTACAACCACCATCCAACCAATGTGCCCAGCATACGTAGTCCCATAATGAAAAAAAAGCGACCCAGGATATAATTCCGGTATTCAGGAATTCGAATGGAAGCGAGCGGATCTGTATCGAGAGAGATGGTGCGCAATATGCAGAATCAATATTTGATTGAAAAATGATTTAGGGCAAATGTAAATAGTGTTGCCCGGGTTCGTAGTCTTTTTCCAGCGCTTCCAACAGGGTTTTGATGTGTTTTTCGTTGCCCAGGAAATCCGCATGACTTGCATCTACAAACAGCGTTCGCATGTTGTGTTGTTTAATGTATTGCGTATAGGTTTCCTGCAATTTGAAAAGATACTCGGTTGGGATCTGTTGTTCGTAGGGGCGGTTTCTTTTCTTAATATTTTCCTTAAGTCTTTGCACGGGCGCGTGCAGGTAAATCAGCAGGTCGGGCTGCACCAACTGCGGATTCATGATGTCGAATAATTTTTGATAGAGCCTGAATTCCTCGTCGGGCAAATTCACTTTGGCAAAAAGCAGGCACTTGGTAAAGAGATAGTCGGAAATGGTGAGCTTCTGAAACATGTCCTTGGTTTGCAGAAACTCCTTCAGTTGTTTGTATCGCTCGGCCATGAAAAAGAGCTCCAGTGGAAAGGCGTACTGAGCCGGGTTTTCATAGAATTTCGGAAGGAAAGGGTTGTCAGCAAATTGTTCGAGGATCATGCGGGCATTGAAGTGGCGCGCCAGAATATGCGCCAATGTTGTTTTCCCGGCACCGATATTTCCTTCGATTGTTATGAAGTGGTAGTTCATTGTTTGAAGTCTTCTCGCCTGCCCGTACCGAACGGCACGTTCGGGCGGGCAAAGTCGCAAGGTATTTTTAAGGGTCTAGTTTCTTCACGGCTAATTCATCCCCACATTCTTCCAACAGTTGCGACACGGTTTTCTTGAGCACCGGATGTACCCAATCGCCTGCGATCTCCTGCAACGGTGCCAAAACAAAACGACGGTATTGCATCCTGGGGTGTGGTAGTTTCAGTCCGGGTTCATCAATCACCCGCTCGTCGTAAAAAATAATATCAATATCAATATTTCTTGGTCCG
>Ga0163162_10005619_pt1 | contig 12119 bp, 15 predicted proteins | sample S55metaG_FD_115310 | JGI IMG/M metagenome (GOLD analysis project Ga0163162, IMG submission 115310) | Switchgrass rhizosphere microbial communities from Kellogg Biological Station, Michigan, USA - S5-5 metaG | ecosystem: Host-associated > Plants > Roots > Rhizosphere > Soil | place: USA...
CAGCACCTGACGCTGGAAAACTACAAGGTGATCTTCACGGATCCGTCGTGGTATTGGGGGTATATCAACTCGATCGTTTATGTATTGATGAACACGGTGATGTCCGTGCTCGTCGCGCTGCCGGCCGCGTACGCCTTCTCGCGGTACCGCTTCCTCGGCGACAAGCACATGTTCTTCTGGTTGCTCACCAACCGCATGACGCCGCCCGCCGTGTTCCTGCTGCCGTTCTTCCAGCTCTACTCCAGCGTGGGATTGATGGACACGTACGTAGCCGTCGCGCTCGCGCACATGCTCTTCAACGTGCCGCTCGCGGTCTGGATACTCGAAGGTTTCATGTCGGGCGTATCGCGTGAAATCGATGAAACCGCGTATATCGACGGCTATACGTTTCCATCGTTCTTCGTGAAGATTTTTCTGCCACTGATCAAGTCGGGTGTGGGCGTCACGGCGTTTTTCTGCTTCATGTTCAGCTGGGTCGAGTTGTTGCTCGCACGCACGCTGACCTCGGTGAACGCCAAGCCGATCGCGGCCGTGATGACACGTACCGTGTCCGCCGCTGGCATGGATTGGGGCGTGCTTTCGGCTGCCGGCGTGCTGACCATCGTGCCGGGCGCGCTCGTCATCTACTTCGTGCGCAACTACATCGCGAAGGGCTTTGCGATGGGGAGAGTCTGATGATCACGTGGATGTACTGGACGCCCGAAGTGGCGATCTTCTTCGGCTGCATCGTGCTGATGCTGGCGGGCATGACCGTGTGGGAAATCCGTTCGCCCACGTCTGAACACAAAGGATTTCTGCCCATTTCGACTACGCGCGGGGACCGCTTGTTCATCGGCTTGCTGACGGCTGCTTATATCAATCTGGCATGGATCGGAATCAGCGCCGAGAACGCGAATGCATGGCCGGGCTTTGCGGCATCCATGCTCGTGCTCGTGCTGATCATGTGGAAGGGATAACAAGGAATCCATAAGAATATGGAAGCACCGGTTCCGCGATTACCCCGAGCGAGGACCGGTAGATGATCCAGGGGGCGGAGACAGAGGAGAACATCATGCATCACAGGAGACGGATCGTCGCGCTCGCGCTTGGCGGCATCTTCGCCAGCCAGTTGGCATTGGCGGGGGCGCCCGAAGCGCAAAAATGGATCGACAGTGAGTTCCAGCCGAGCACGCTTTCGAAGCAGCAGCAGGCGGACGAGATGAAGTGGTTCATCGACACAGCCGCGAAGCTCAAGTCGCAAGGCGTGAAGGAAGTGCACGTGGTGTCCGAGACGCTCGACACGCACATGTACGAATCCAAGACGCTCGCGAAAGCGTTCACCGAGATCACGGGTATATCGGTGAAACACGACATCATTCAGGAAGGCGATGTCGTTGAAAAGTTGCAGACGTCGATGCAATCCGGCCAGAGCATCTATGACGGCTGGATCTCGGACTCCGATTTGATCGGCACGCATTATCGCTATGGTGTGATCGTGCCGCTGTCCGACTACATGGAAGGCGAAGGCAAGGCATACACGAATCCCGGGCTGGATTTGAAAGACTTTATTGGTACGAGTTTCACGACTGCGCCAGACAAAAAGCTGTATCAATTGCCCGACCAGCAGTTCGCGAATCTTTATTGGTTCCGTGCCGACTGGTTTGCGCGCAAGGACCTGCAGGACAAGTTCAAGGCCAAGTACGGTTATGACCTTGGCGTGCCGGTGAACTGGACCGCGTATGAGGACATCGCAGAGTTCTTCACGAACGACGTGAAGACAATCGACGGCGCGAAAGTCTACGGCCACATGGATTACGGCAAGAAGGACCCGTCGCTTGGTTGGCGCTTCACTGACGCGTGGTTATCGATGGCAGGCGAAGCCGACAAGGGCATTCCAAATGGCCTTCCTGTCGATGAGTGGGGCATTCGCGTGACGCCCGACGGTTGCCATGCGGTGGGCGCGTCGGTATCCCGCGGCGGCGGCACGAATAGTCCGGCCGCCGTTTATGCGACCACGAAGTACATTGAATGGCTGAAGAAATATGCGCCGCCGGAAGCATCGGGCATGACGTTCAACGAAGCGGGACCGGTGCCCGCGCAAGGCAAGATCGCGCAGCAGGTCTTCTGGTACAGCGCATTCACGGCATCCATGCTCAAGCCAGGCAACGTGACGAATGCGGACGGCACGCCCAAGTGGCGCATGGCGCCGTCGCCGCACGGCCCGTACTGGAAGGACGGCATGCAAAACGGTTATCAGGACGTGGGATCGTGGACGTTCTTCAAGTCGACGCCGCCGAACCAGCGTGCCGCCGCCTGGTTGTACGCGCAATTCGTGACATCGAAAACGGTGTCGCTCAAGAAGTCGATCACGGGGCTCACGTTCATTCGCGATTCGGACATCCACAGCGACTACTTCACGAAAAACGCGGACAAGTACGGTGGTTTGATCGAGTTCTATCGCAGCCCGGCGCGCGTCGCGTGGACGCCGACAGGCAACAACGTGCCGGATTATCCGAAGATGGCGCAACTGTGGTGGAAGAACGTCGCGACGGCCGTGGCCGGAGAAAAGACGCCGCAGGCTGCAATGGACAACCTCGCGAAAGAGATGGATCAGGTGCTCGGGCGACTCCAGCGTGCCGGCATGAAGGTCTGCGCGCCGCAGCTGAATCCTGAAAGCGATCCGGCGAAATGGCTGTCCGATCAGCACGCGCCATGGAAGAAGCTGGCAAACGAGCGGCCGAAGGGCGAGACCGTGAAGTACGACCAACTGCTTTCCGCATGGAAGGAGGGCAAGGTCCGCTAAGCCTTGATTGAGTGTCAAAACAGAAAGGGGCGATACGGTGTATCGCCCCTTTCTTCATGCAATGGCTCCAGGCGTGCCGCACAACCACGCCACATCCACCCTTAAGAGCCTGGAAAGACGCCGGCATTGTCCACTGCCCGGCAGCGTGATCCCAGCCCGCCAGAAGTTGACCTCATGCTCCTTCACGCCCATATACGATGCAACCAGCCGGGTCGTGATCCGTGCCCGCTTGATCGTCATGTCCAGTTTCGTTGAAAATAGTTTCCGGAAGCGGTCCGAATGCGTGTTCCTTTCCAGATGGACTTCCAGCTCGTTCGCGCGCCTCATGTTGCTTGACCTCGCTAAAAGGTTCGACGTGGCTATCGTATTTCGGCTTCTGGCACATTCGCATGGCTATTGCCGCGAATGTAGTGCTCCAGTTGATGAATCGTGAACTGCTGTTCGGCGATCAGGTTCTTGACCAGATCGCCAATGGACACCATCCCGATCAGCAATCCACCATCGATCACCGGAAGATGGCGTATGCGGTTATCGGTCATGAGCGTCATGCAGTGCTCGGTTGTCTGGTTCAGGCGCACGTAACGCACTGCGCGGGACATCACGTCGCCGACCGGCGTATCCCGCGACGACCGGTCGAGCAAGACGATCTTGCGTGCGTAGTCGCGCTCGGTGAAGATGCCCGTGATCCGGTCGCCCGACGTCACGACCAAGGCGCCAATCTGTTTATGCGCCATCAGTTTGATGGCTTCGAACACGCTGGCCGTGGCCTCGATGGTATGGAACGATTGGTCCGGCTTGGAACTCAATAACTGCGCAACGGTTGTCATTCGAGACCTCGTTGATGTTCGGCCGTTCACTGAACGGCCAATGTTGATTGATCGAAAAATTCGAAGCTTTAACGCTCAACCGAAGTCGAAAAGCTCGCCGAGCATCGACTTCTTTCTCTTGTATGGATGACGACGTTCGCGATACTCGTCGTCGCGACGGTCGTGGTCGTCATAGCGCGTGCGCTCGTCCCGCCGACGCTCGACGCCCGCATTGCTCAGTATCGCGGCTGGCTGCGAGACAGCGCTTTGCGCGCTTTCCTCAGTGGCCCGGTCAATCAGTTTGTCGAGTTCGCCACGGTCGAGCCACACGCCACGACATGTCGGGCAATAGTCGATTTCAATGCCTTGCCGGTCCGTCATCAACAGTTCCGGGGTCTTGCACATGGGACATTTCATTCTCTTGGCTCCTTCGTCTTGAACGGTAACGAAGCCTTAATGTATAGCAAGTAAGCTTAATGTAAAATTCGTATTTTCGACTTCAATAGTTCGAAAAAAACGATGCATCAACCATCGCTTCCGGGGCCAGGATGAACTTCAAGCACTTGTATTATTTTTGGGTGGCCGCACGCGCAGGTGGCATCGCACGCGCGGGCGCGCAGTTGCATATCACGCCGCAAACGCTCAGCGGCCAGATCAAATTGCTCGAAGAGACGCTCGACAAAAAACTCTTCAAGAAGAGCGGTCGCAATCTCGAACTTACCGATGCCGGCCGCCTTGCACTCGATTACGCCGATGAGATCTTTTCCCTCGGCGCCGAGCTTGAGAGCGCGGTCAGGCAGGAGAGGGAAGCGGCACGCACGCAACTGCGCGTGGGTGTGGCGGACTCGGTGCCGAAGACGGTCGCGTACCGGTTGCTCGAACCGGCGTTGAATCTCTCTGACTCTTTGAAGCTGATCTGCCACGAGGGCAAGCTTCACGCGCTGCTGTCGCAACTCGCCGTTCATAAACTCGATCTGATCATTGCCGATGCGCCGATCCCTCCGGACGTGAACGTAAAGGCGTTCAACCATTCGCTTGGCCGTTCCACATTGAGCTGCTTTGCGCCCAAGGCGCTCGCGGCGCGCGGCGCGAAGTCTTACCCTGCATCGCTCGGCGACATGCCAATGCTTCTGCCCGGTACCGACTCGGCCGTGCGCAGGAAGCTGGATCATTGGCTCAAGTCCCACGGAATAGCGCCGCGCATTGTCGGGGAATTCGATGACAGCGCGCTCACCCTCGCTTTTGGCCGCGAAGGCCGTGGCGTTCTGTTCGCGCCAACGGTTCTGGCGGCGCAACTCAAACGCGAACACGGGCTGCTGGCGATTGGTCATATAGAGACAATCGTTGAGGAGTTCTTCGCGATTTCGATTGAAAAGCGCATTAGTCATCCCGCCATCTCATCAATCATGAATGCTGCGCGAAGCACCCTGTTCAATGTCTGAACTTTCGTTTGCCAGCTCCGTATTTGTCCGCGACCTGTCCTTACAAAATAATAACAGAAATAACTTACATTACGTTTCGCTTTCGTCTATAACGATCTTACGTGTTGCGGACTGCCATGTCGCGTACCACGCCTCAGCCCGCCAGGCATGCCTGCGGGCTTTTTTTTGCCCTTCGCACAAAGGTCGCAATAATCTGCAGTTCTCTTTCATATTTCTTTCGGTAGTAACCCGATGTGGTGAAAACCCTGAACTTTCTTTCACTTGACTTACTTGATATATCACATATTGTGTATCCCATTGCCACCCCTAATTTGGGATGGCGATGAGGCAGACGTCAATTCGGCGTCCCGAATACAAGGCAGCAAATGCCAAGGAGACAGTGATGGAAACGAATCGCCCGGTAGGAGAGTCGCGCCTGGCATCGCCGTGGGTGCAGCTGGTGTTCGGCGTGATCTGCATGGCCATGATCGCGAACATGCAATACGGCTGGACGCTGTTTGTCAATCCGATCGATGAAAAGCATCACTGGGGCCGCGCGGCCATCCAGGTGGCGTTCACGATTTTCGTTGTGACTGAAACGTGGCTTGTCCCAATCGAAGGTTATCTCGTCGATAAATACGGCCCACGTCCCGTGGTCGTAGTCGGCGGCTTGCTGTGCGCGGCTGCGTGGGTGCTCAATTCGATCTCGGCCTCCCTGCCAATGCTGTACTTCGCGGCGGCGGTCGGTGGCGTCGGCGCGGGCGCGGTGTATGGCACGTGCGTGGGCAATGCGCTCAAGTGGTTCCCGGATCGGCGAGGGTTGGCGGCGGGCATCACCGCTGCGGGTTTCGGTGCGGGTTCGGCGGCGACGGTCGTGCCTATTGCGCACATGATCAAGAACAGCGGCTACGAAGCGACTTTCCTTTGGTTCGGCCTCGGCCAGGGCCTGATCGTTTTCTTCCTTGGCATGGCGCTGTTCGCACCGCCGGCCAGCTTGCTCGCAAACGCGAAGAGCGCATTGAAGGCCGCGGTCTATAACGCTACGCCCAAGCAAGTGATGAGCTCGCCGATCTTCTGGGTCATGTACCTGATGTTCGTGATGATGGCAGCCGGCGGTTTGATGGCGACCGCGCAACTGGGTCCGATCGCCAAGGACTTCGGCCTGCATGATTCGCCGGTTTCCATCCTGGGGTTGACGTTGCCGGCGCTCACGTTCGCGCTGACCATCGACCGGGTGCTCAATGGTTTGACGCGGCCGTTCTTCGGATGGATATCGGACAGGATCGGGCGAGAGAACACCATGTTCATGGCGTTCGCGATCGAAGCAGTCGGTATTCTGTTGCTCTCGAAGTACGGGCAAAGTCCGGTTGCGTTCGTGGTGCTGACCGGGATCGTGTTCTTCGCCTGGGGCGAGATCTATAGTCTCTTTCCGGCGACATGCGGCGACACCTTTGGTCCGAAGTTCGCTGCAACCAACGCCGGCCTGCTTTATACAGCGAAGGGAACGGCTGCGTTGCTGGTGCCGTTCAGCAGCGTGATCACGGCCGCCACGGGTAGCTGGCACGCGGTGTTCATGCTGGCATCGGGAATGGCTGCGGCGTCCGCGCTCCTTGCGCTGTTCGTGCTCAAGCCGATGCGGCAAGCCCACAAGCAGAAGCACGCATCCTCGCCGGTGGACATGCCGTTTGCGTCGGTGGTGAAGGATTGACGTGACGCGGAGAAGTTGATTTGTCATGACCGATGGCCGGCCACACAGCCGGCCATCGGTCGTTTCGGAGAAAGCTTATTTTCGCCCGACGAGATAACAAACGCCTTCGGGTCCGTAGCGTTCGCTATGTGCTTCATTCGTCTTGAGGTGAAACACGTCGCCGGCTTGATAGCGCGTTTCCTTGCCAACGACCTCGAGCGTCAGCTCGCCCTCCAGGATCAACGCCTTCGCTTCGAACGGGTGGACATGATCGTCCATGGAAGCACCGGCTTCGCGCTCGACCAGCACGGTCGTCTGAAAACCTTCGCGCGCAAGCATTTCGATGAAGTCGTCGCGTTCCATGTTCGTTCCCCTTTGTACTCGAACCTTCGCCAATCGCTAATATAAGGTGAAACCACGCGTTCTGCGGCCGATCCGAAAAACGCGTAAAATGTGAGACTATCCTCATATTTCAAAGCGCGTTGTTTTGCGCACGTTTCCAATTGGAGCCGTCATGTCTAGTCTCGATCTGAATTCTGAACACACCGCGTTGGTGGCCATCGACTTGCAACATGGCATTCTGGCGCGGCCACTTGGTCCGCATTCCGCCGCCGATGTCCTCGCAAACAGCGTGCAACTCGCTAACGCGGTGCGAGCGAAAGGGGGGTTGGTAGTTTGGGTTCGCGTCGATCTCGCTGGGATCTTGCACCTTCCCGCCGATGCATCCACCGCGCCGCCCAAAGGTTCTCCGCCCCCGCCGGCCAACGCGTCCGAGTTATCGACGGAGCTTGGTGTGCAGGATGGGGACGTGGTCGTGACGAAGCGTCAGTGGGGTGCTTTTTACGGCACGGATCTGGAGCAGCACCTGCGCCGCAAGGGCATCCGGACCGTCATCATGAGCGGCATCGCGACGAATTTCGGTGTGGAATCCACCGCGCGCGGCGCGTTCGATCGCGGTTATGAAATCGTGTTCGCGGAAGACGCAATGACGTCGCTGAGCGCCGAAGCTCATGCGTTCGTGATTGCTAACATTTTCCCGCGAATGGGGCGCGTAAGGTCGACGGAGGAGGTGGTGAAGGCGTTGCGGGAAAGTTGAGCAAGACCCAACGGACCGATACAACAATTCGTTGTATCGGTGGTTCCGGATTCAAACCTCCAACCTCGACCCCTTCGCCGCTTCCAACTCCTGCGTCGATCCCTTCGCCGGGCGCCCAGCCCAATACCCCGCGAGCAACGAACCCGACAAGTTGTGCCACACCGAAAACAGTGCACCCGGCAGCGCTGCTATCGGCGTGAAATAAAGCTTGCCGAGCGTCGCCGCAAGCCCCGAGTTCTGCATGCCAACTTCAATTGCCAATGTCCGGCAGACGGCTTCGTCGAAGCCAAGCAAACGGCCGCCCCAATATCCGCCAAGCAGGCCAATGCCGTTATGCAGCACCACGCCGAACATCACCAGCAGGCCGACCGACGCGATGCTCTTCTGCGTCCCCGCGACCACGGCGGAAATGATGAGCAGGATCGCGATCATCGAAATGATCGGCAGTGCCGGTTCGACCGCGCGCACGAGCTTGTTGAAAAACTGGTTGATGAACAAGCCGGCGACAATCGGCAACGCCACGATCTGGACGATGCTCATCAGCATGCCGTGGACATCGACGGCAATCGATGCATCCACGTAAAGCCGCGTGAGCAGGGGCGTCGCCAACACGCCGACGAGCGTCGATAACGCGCTGATGGTGACGGACAGCGCAACGTCGCCTCGGGCCAAGTAGATCATTACGTTCGACGCCGTGCCGCTTGCGACGCTGCCGACCAGCACCATGCCGGCCGTCAGGTCGGGTGGCATGCGCAACGCCCGGGCGATCACCCATGCGGCGAGCGGCATCACGAGATAATGCAGCCCGATACCCGCGATCACCGGCGCCGGCCGCGTGAACACGCGCCGGAAGTCGGCGAAGGAGAGCGTGACGCCCATCGCGAACATGATGATGGTGAGCAGCGTAGTGACGTGTGGCGCAATGCCGGTGAACGAGGCTGGCGAGAAGTAGGCGGCGACCGAGATGAGCACGGCCCAAAGGGGAAAAAGGCGGGTGACGCGCGAAAGCATGCTGATACGATCCTGGCAGATTTAGAAGAGGCGGGAAAACCGGAAAGTGCTGACCATGCCATCGATAGATGCGGCCAGAGGCGTGCCGGCCCGTGAATCCTTTTGAGATCCGCCGGTTACGGATTAAAACGCCGAGGCGAATTGCCAAGCAGAATTGTAACGTTTTGGCTTACAACCTTTAAGAATCTACTTCAGCCGCGCAACCGTTCCCGCGTCCGGCTCACCGCCAAAATACGTGTTCAGTGCGAGTTCGAACGGCGTCTTGTCGGTGGCGGCGTGGGCGAACAGGGTCATTGATGAATGGAATTTCAGGTCGTCCGGGTAACCGAAAATCTGCTCCACCGAACGCCCTTCGAGCGCATTGACGATCTGCGTCAACACGCGCAGTCGCTCTCCGAGCACAGGATGATCGAGATACGCACGGGCCTCGTCCACTGAAGATATGGCGTAGCGGCGCGCCATTTCACTGTGTCCGAGTCCCTGGATCTGCGGGAACACGAACCACATCCAGTGCGTGCGTTTCTTGCCGGTTTCGAGCTCCGAGGTCACCGTTTCGAACAGCGGATTCTGGGCATCGACAAAACGTTGCAGATCGAATCGGTTGAGTGGGTCGGTCATGGCCGCCTCCAGATCGTTGCCGGGAAATGCTGCAAGCGACGTTCCCGCCGAATTGGCGTGGATCGAACCAATCAGTAATCCCGCCCGCTTGCGAACGATATGCCGCTTTCTGCTATCTTGGCGGCCATGCAAAACATCATCGAAATTTCGAATCTGTCGAAGAGCTATGCGTCCGGCTTCACGGCGCTGAAAAATGTCTCGCTCGACATCCGCCGCGGCGAGATTTTCGCGCTCCTCGGACCAAACGGCGCGGGCAAAACCACGCTGATCAGCATTGTGTGCGGGATCGTGAATCCCACGGAAGGCACCGTGCGCGTCAACGGTCACGGGATTATCTCCGACTACCGCGCCGCCCGCGCCATGATCGGCCTCGTGCCTCAGGAGCTGACCACCGACGCCTTCGAATCCGTCTGGGCGACCGTTTCATTCAGCCGCGGCCTGTTCGGCAAGCCGCCGAATCCGGCGCATATCGAAAAGGTGCTGCGCTCGTTGTCGCTGTGGGACAAGAAGGACAACAAGCTCGTCACGCTTTCCGGCGGCATGAAACGGCGTGTGCTGATAGCGAAGGCCTTGTCGCACGAACCGGAAATCCTGTTCCTCGATGAACCCACTGCCGGCGTCGACGTCGAGTTGCGGCGCGACATGTGGAATCTGGTTCGCGGCCTGAAGGCGAACGGCGTGACGATCATCCTGACGACGCATTACATCGATGAAGCCGAGGAAATGGCGGATCGTATCGGCGTGATCAATCGAGGCGAGATCATCCTGATCGAGGAAAAAGCCGAACTGATGCGCAAGCTTGGCCAGAAAAAACTCGCGCTGCAACTGGAAGATGCAATCACGCAGATTCCTGCCGGATTAAGCGGGTATCGGCTGGATCTGTCGGCGGACGGTTGCGAGCTGACCTATACCTACGACGCACAGGACGAACCTGGCCGCATCATCACATTACTGAAGGATCTCGCCGATAACGGCATCCAGTTCAAGGACCTGCAAACGACGCAGAGCTCGCTGGAAGACATTTTCGTGAGCCTGGTCGGAGAGAAGAAATGAATATTCATGCAGTCCGGGCTATCTACAAGTTCGAAATGGCGCGCACGTGGCGCACGATCATGGGCAGCATCATCTCGCCCGTGATTTCCACGTCGCTGTATTTCGTGGTGTTCGGCGCGGCCATCGGGTCGCGCATTCCCGAGGTGAACGGCGTGAGTTATGGCGCGTTTATCGTGCCGGGTCTCGTGATGCTGTCGCTATTGACGCAAAGCGTTTCCAACGCGTCGTTCGGCATCTATTTTCCGAAGTTCACCGGGACGATCTACGAGCTATTGTCCGCGCCGGTGTCGTATCTGGAGATCGTGCTGAGTTACGTCGGCGCGGCCGCGACCAAGTCGATCATCCTCGGCCTGATCATTCTTGCGACCGCGCGCTTGTTCGTGCCGCTGCACGTGGATCACCCGTTCATGATGATCGTGTTCCTGCTGCTGACGGCCGTTACGTTCAGCTTGCTGGGTTTTATCATCGGCATCTGGGCGGATGGGTTCGAGAAGTTGCAGGTGATTCCGCTCCTGATCATCACGCCGCTCACGTTCCTGGGCGGAAGTTTTTATTCCATCGATATCCTGCCGCCGTTCTGGAAAGCTGTCGCGCTGTTCAATCCGGTGGTGTACCTGATCAGCGGCTTTCGCTGGAGCTTCTACGGTATCGCCGATGTCAGCGTCGAAATCAGCCTGATCATGACGCTCGTGTTTCTTGCGGTGTTTATCGGCGTGGTCGCGTGGATTTTCAAGACCGGCTACAAGTTGAAATCGTAAAGGATGCGGGATATGCGCGATGTGTTGATCGAAAAATTCGGGCTTCAGCCACATCCTGAAGGCGGCTTTTTCCGCGAGACGTTTCGTGGTGCCGACAAGGTTTCGCGTGAGGTATCGCCGGAAGAGCAACGCTCGGCGTCGACCGCGATCTATTACATGCTTTGCGACGGCGCGCATTCGGCCTGGCACCGGATTCGATCGGACGAGGTCTGGCATTTCTATGCGGGCGAACCGATCAACATTCACGTGATCGATACCGCAGGCCACCTGCACACGCATCGGCTCGGCAACGCACTGACGCACGCCGATGCCGTGTTCCAGGCGGTTGTCCCTGCAGGGCATTGGTTCGCGGCGGAATTGTCCGATCCGTCCACCTTTGCGCTGGTCGGCTGTACGGTCGCACCGGGTTTTGAATTCAGCGAATTTGAAATCGCGGATATTGCGGCGTTGGTCAAAGCGCATCCGCAGCACACGGATGTGATTCGCCGCTTAGGACCTGCACTGAAGCCTTGAACGCCTTGAAGGCGAAAAAAAGCGGCGCTCTCCTAACAGAGGCGCCGCCTTTTCGTTGCTATTACCTTATAGATTCGCTCGTACCGCGTCGCGAACGGCATCCATCATGCCGCCGTGGTTGAGCGGGATGTCGAGTGAATCGGCGTAGACGTCCTGATCCGTTTGGGCACGTGCCTCTTTCGGCTCCCGAAGCACTTGCGATTCATACGCTGTGTCGGCTGACCGGATGGTGTCACGAGCTACGGCGCGCTGCGCTTGAAAACTCTTCACGATGAACTCCTTGCAGTGATGGAGCGGCGGGAGACTGCGATCCTACTTAATTCCGATGACAAATTTACGACGCCATGTCCCGCCGATGCGCGCCTGTCAGCCTG
>Ga0163162_10005621_pt1 | contig 12115 bp, 11 predicted proteins | sample S55metaG_FD_115310 | JGI IMG/M metagenome (GOLD analysis project Ga0163162, IMG submission 115310) | Switchgrass rhizosphere microbial communities from Kellogg Biological Station, Michigan, USA - S5-5 metaG | ecosystem: Host-associated > Plants > Roots > Rhizosphere > Soil | place: USA...
CGAGGCGGACTACAACCTGGCCGTCGCGGCCCGAGCGCGAGGCGGACCGGTTCTCGTGGTCGTGCTGGGTGCGCGGACGCGTGCAAGCTCGTTCGCCGACGCCCAGACGCTGCTGCGCTACGGTGTCGAGCGCGCCCGGGTCTGAGGCCCGATGGCCGACTTCGAGACCATGCGGCTTCCGCCACGACCGGACGCCGTCGCCCCCGATGGCTCGGACGTGCGTGTGCTGCTGCATCTCGCGGGCGGCAGCATGGCGCACTTCGAGCTGGGGCCACGCCAGACGTCCACCGCGGTGACCCATCAAAGCGTCGAGGAGATCTGGCTGGTGCTGTCGGGACGCGGAGAGATGTGGCGCCGGCAGGGCAATCGCGAGGAGGTCGTGTCGCTTGAGCCCGGCGTCTGCCTGACGATTCCACGGAACACCCACTTCCAGTTCCGCGCGCTCGGCGACGGGCCGCTCGCCGCCGTCGGGGTGACGATGCCGCCCTGGCCGGGCGAGAGCGAGGCCAGCAACGTCCACGGCCCGTGGACACCGACCGTTCCCTCCGATAGCCTGACCATCACGCCATGATCAAGGCCAGGCCGGAGGTCGAGCGACTCAAGCCCTACGTGGCACCGCTGGAAGGCCGGCGGACGCTGCTGCGTCTGGACTTCAACGAGAACACGCTGGGCCCGAGCCCGAAGGTCGTCGAGGCGATCCGGGGCCTGTCGCCCCAGGCGTACTCGACGTATCCGGAGTACGCCGGCTTGACCGAGGCCTTCGCGGCCAGCCTGGGGGTGCGCCCCGAGCACGTCGGCGCATTCAACGGCGCCGATGCGGCGATCAAGGCCATCTTCGACGCGTACGGGGAAGCCGGCAGCACGCTTCTGACCACCGTCCCGACGTTCGGCTACTACGAGCCGTGCGCGCAGCAGTACGGGATGGTGCTCGACGAGATCCCCTACCCGGCCGATCTGTCGTATCCGCTGGACGCGGTGACCGCGCAGCTCGCCGCCCGGCCGCGGCTGTTCTTCGTCTGCAACCCGAACAACCCCACCGGCACACAGCTGGACCCGAGCGTCATCGTGCGACTGGCGCGCGGTGCGCCCGACACGCTGGTGGTCGTGGACGAGATCTACGCGTCGTTCACCGGCCAGTCGGTCGTGCCGGCGGCGCTGGCACTGGACAACGTGGTGGCGCTGCGCTCGCTGTCCAAGACCGCCGGGCTGGCCGCCCTCCGGCTGGGCTTCGCCGTCGGGGACCCGTCCGTGCTCGATCGCCTCGCGCGGGTGACCGGCCCCTACGACATCAACGCGCTCGCCGTGGCCGCCGGGCGCGCCGCCCTGGCGGATCCCGACTACATGAAGGACTACGTCGCGCAGGTGCTCGCGGCCAAGACGTGGACGGTCGAAGCGCTCCGGCAGCGCGGCGTGCGGCACTTCGCCGCCGGTGGCAACTATCTGCTGGTGTGGCCGCCCGGCGACGTCGAGCAGACGGTGCACGCGCTCAAGCAGCGGGGCGTCCTGGTCCGCAGCATGGCCGGCAAGCCGGTGATCGGCGGGAGCTTCCGTCTGACCGTGGGGCCGCAGGCGCACATGCAGCAGTTCATGACCGCGTTCGGCGACGTGCTCGCGGCGTACAATCCAGAGACGTCCTGAGCACGATCTCGACCTGGTAGGAGACAGACGATGCGCGAGCCACTGCGGTTCTCGGGGGTGATGCCGGCCAACATCCTGCCGTTCAAGGCCGATCTGTCGATCGACGAGCCGGCCTACCGGCGCCACCTGCGCTGGCTCGCCGACACGCGCGGCGTCACCGGCATCGTCGCCAACGGCCACGCCAGCGAGGTCTCCTCGCTCGACCGGCAGGAGCGCCGGCGCTCGCTAAACATTGCCCTCGACGAGATCGCCGGCCGGTGCCCGGTCATCGCGGGCGTCTACTCCGACGGCACCGCCGAGGCGGTGGAGCTGGCCCGTGACGTCAAGGCGGCCGGGGCGGCCGGTATTCTGCTCTTCCCGCCAACGCTGTTCATGTGGGGCGCCCAGGGCAAGCCCGACATGGTCATCCGCCACTACTCCGAGGTCGCGACGGTCGGGCTGCCGATCATCGCCTTCGAGTATCCGCCGGCCTCCGGCATCGGTTACGCGCCCGAGACACTGGCGCGCCTGACCGAGATCCCGCAACTGGCGGGCGTGAAGGACTGGTCGAACGAGATCGTGGCGTTCGAGCGGAACCTGCGCGCGCTGCGCGCCACCGGTCGTCCGGTGGCAATGCTGTCGGCCTTCACGATGTCGCTGATGGCCACCTTCCTGCTGGGCGCCGACGGCGCCATCTCCGGCATGGGCAGCGTCACCGCGGATCTACAAGCCGAGCTGTTCGAGGCCTGCGGCAAGGGCGATCTCGACGGCGCTCGCCGGATCAACGACCGGCTCGATCCGCTGGTGCGCGTCTTCTACGCGCCCCCATTCGTGGACATGCACAACCGCATGAAGGAAGCGCTCGTGCTGCTCGGCCGGATCCCGGCCGCGTACGTGCGGCCCCCGCTCACGCCGGTGTCCGCGAGCGAGCGCGAGGCCATCCGCCAGGCGCTGATCGCGTCGGGACTGCTCGGGAGCTAGAACACGCCGCTGTTGGCCATCGGCAAGGTCACGCACGGTCGGGACTGCGACGTCACGCCGGGGCCAAACGTCAACGTTCGCTCGGCCAGCTCGTAGTCCGGTCCTTGCAGGGCCGCCCCGCCGATGACGTAGCGCGGCGCACGCCCGGTAGCCGCAACGCTTGCGCCGTTCGAGTGGTTAGTGTAACTAGGATCACCCTTTTTCACGTGGCGGCTGCCTATCCCACAAGCAGCACCCCGGAGGTCACGATGGCTGAACAGTGGCAGGGCGAAGCTTGGGCTCAAGACCTGTGGTGGAGCGGCAAGACCACCCGGCGGAAGTTCCTCGGCCTCTCGGCGACGGCGGCCGGAGCGGTCGGCGCCAGCCTGCTCGTACCGGCGCCCTGGCGGGCAGCATTCGGCCAGGCCAAGCCGTTCAAGGTGGGCGTGATGCAGCCGCTGACCGGCACGGCGGCGGCCGGCGGCAAGACGGCCCTGGTCGGCTCGATGATGGGCATCGACCGCGTCAACAAGAGCGGCGGCGCCAACGGTCGGCCGCTGGAGGCGATCGTCGTCGACTACGAGTCCAAGCCCGACATCGGGCGCCGCAAGGCCGAGAAGCTCACGCTGGAGGACAAGGTCGACGTCGTCGAGGGCGGCTACCTCTCCAACGTGTGCCTGGCCTGCATGCCCGTATTCGAGGAAGCCAAGACCGTCTACATGATCGGCGTGTGCCTGGACACGACGATCACGCAGTCCAAGTGCAGCCGCTACGTCTTCCGGCCCTTCGACTTCGCGCCAGCCCAGGCGGTCGCGGCGGCGCCGTACATGGTCAACAAGATGGGCAAGAAGTGGTTCATCTCCTACGCCGACTATGCGTGGGGGCAGTCCACCAAGGACGCCTTCGCGGCGGAGATCAAGAAGAACGGCGGCGAGGTGGTCGGCACCCTCGGCATCCCCCTCGGCAACACCGAGCTGACGCCGTTCCTGTCGAAGATCACCGGCCAGTTCGACGGCATCTTCGGAATCTTCTTCGGGCCGCAGGGCATCGCCTTCGTGAACCAGGCCTTCGATCTCGGGCTCAGCAAGAAGTACAAGATCGCCGGCGACGGCGCCATCGCGGTGTCCACCAGCCTGCCGGCCATGGGCGCCAAGGCCGAGGGCTTCGTCGGCATCGACCGGTACCTCCCCGTGCTCGACGGCGCGCTGAACACGCCGTACCACAAGCGCTTCCTCGAGGAATCCACCAAGCGGCTCAAGGAGATCGACCCCTCCGGTCCGCTGCCCGACCGCTACGTGCAGTCGAACTACGAGGCGATCAACGCGCTGCGCATCGGCATGCAGAAGGCGGGCTTCCGCGGCAAGGAAGACACGCAGAAGCTGATCGAGGCGCTCGAAGGCCTGGAGATGAAGGAGAGCGACGACTTCCCGCAGGGCGACAAGCTCCTGCGCAAGGAGGATCACCAGGCCTTCCTGCGCGAGTTCATTTTCGAGATCCAGGGCGGCAAGTACAAGATCCTCGAGACCGTCCCCAAGGAAAAGACGATCGTGCCGGTGGTCGGCTGCAAGTTCGCCTGAGCGTGTCCGGAGGTCCGATGCCCGGCGGCGCCTCCGCCCCCGATGGCGGGGGCGCCGCTCCCATCCTGCGCACCGAGGGTCTCAGCGTCCGCTTCGGCGGCCTCGCCGCGCTCAACAACGTGAACATCGCGGTCCGGCGGGGCGAGATCCGCGCCATCATCGGGCCCAACGGCGCCGGCAAATCGACGTTCTTCAACTGCCTCACCGGCGTGATCCGGCCGACCGGGGGCCGGATCCTGCTCGACGGCGAGGACATCACGGGCCTGTCCCCCGATCAGATCTCGCGCAAGTCGCTGGCCCGCTCGTACCAGATCACCAACATCATGCCGGGGGCGACCGTGCTCGAGAACGTGCGCATCGCTGCGCAGTCGCGCCGTCACGCCTGGAGCCTGCTGCGCCACCGTGACGCCTACACCGACGTGCTCGACCGCGCGCGCTCGGTGCTGACCGCCGTCGGCCTGGCCGACAAGCAGGAGGAGCTGGCCGCCAATCTCTCGCACGGCGAGCAGCGCAATCTCGAGATCGGCATCGCGCTGGCCACCGAGCCGAAGGTCCTGTGCCTGGACGAGCCCACCGCGGGCATGAGCGTGACCGAGACGCACGCCACCGTGGAGCTGGTGCGCCGCATCGCCGCCGATCTCACCATCCTCATCGTCGAGCACGACATGGAGGTGGTGATGGGGCTGGCCCGGACGATCACGGTGCTGAACTACGGCGAGGTGCTGGCGGAGGGCACCCCGGCGGAGATCCAGGCCAACCCGCGGGTGCAAGAGGTCTACCTCAAGACCTGATGCTCAGCCTCACCGACGTTCACACCTACTACGGCAAGTCGCACATTCTCCACGGCGTGAGCCTGGAGGTGGCGCCGGGCGAAGTGGTCGGCCTGCTCGGCCGCAACGGCGTGGGCAAGTCCACCACGCTGAAGAGTGTGATGGGCCTGGCCCCGCCCTCGAGCGGGCGGGTGACCTTCGAGGGCCGCGACATCACCGGCCTGCCGCCCCATCGCCTGGCCCGCCTCGGCATCGCCTGGGTGCCGGAGGACCGCCGGATCTTCCGTCTACTCAGCGTGATGGAAAATCTGAGGACCGGGCTCGACCGCCGCGGCGTGGACGACGCGCGCCGCACGCGGCTGCTCGACAAGGTGTACGCCGCCTTCCCCGTGCTGCGCGACCGGCGCAACCAGGCGGGCGGCACGCTGTCAGGTGGCGAGCAGCAGATGCTGGCGATCGCGCGGGCCATGATGCTCGAGCCGAAGATCATCCTGCTCGACGAGCCGACCGAGGGGCTGATGCCGCGCATGGTCTCGCAGATCCGCGAGATCGTCGACATGCTGCACGGCGAGGGCGTGGCCATTCTGCTCGTCGAGCAGAACGTCGCCCTCACGCTGACGGTGTCGAGCCGCGTCTACATCATGGAGAAGGGCGTGGTGCGCCACCAGGCGCCGGCCGCCGCCCTGCGCGCGGATCAGGCCGTCATCCATCAGTACCTGGGAGTGTGAGCGTGGGCATCCCCGTCGAGCAGATCCTGGTGCAAACGGTCAACGGGCTGGTCAACGGCATGATCCTGGCGCTGGTGGCCTCCGGGCTCACGCTGATCTTCGGCATCATGGACGTCGTCAACTTCGCTCACGGCGATCTGGTGATGCTGGGCGGCTTCGTGGGAGCGGCCACCATCGCGGCCACCGGCAACTTCTGGGTGGCCCTCATCGTGGCCGCCCTCGTGGTGGCGGTGTTCGGGGCCGCGCTGCAGATGAGCACGCTGCGGCCCCTGCTGGGCCGCGACCCGCTCACCACCATCCTGGCCACCTTCGGCGTGTCGCTCGTGCTGCAGAAGTACGCGCTGTGGCAGTGGGGACCGTCGGCCCGCAACCTGCCGGAGCCGATCACCGGCCGCTTCGATCTGTTCTACCTTCAGTACCCGTGGTACCGGGTGGCCACCGCGATCCTCGCCGGCGCCATGATCGGCGCGCTGTGGCTCTTCCTCAAGCGCGGGACCTACGGGATCTGGATCCGGGCCACCACGCAGGACCGGGTCATGGCCTCCGCGATGGGCATTCCGGTCCCGTGGGTGCACACCGCGGTGTTCGCGATCGGCGCGGCGATGGCGGCGGCCAGCGGCGTGCTGTTCGGGCCGCTCGGCGGCGTCACCCAGACCATGGGCGCCGACTTCACGCTGCGCGCCTTCATCGTGGTGGTGGTCGGCGGGATGGGCAACCTCGGCGGCTCGATCCTGGCCGCGATCTTCATCAGCCTGCTGGAGGCCTACGCCGCGCTGGTGGTCAGCCCGGCCCAGGCCGTGATCGTCTCCTTCGTGGCGCTGATCCTCACCCTGCTGTTCCGTCCCACCGGCCTGTTCGTCCCCACCCCGAAATGACGCGCGCGCCGTCGCACCGCGGCTACTGGATCGGCTTCGGCATCGTCGTGGGCCTTCTGACGATCGCCCCGCTGGTGCTGCCGCCGTTCTGGCGGCGCTTCGTAACCGAGATCCTGATCTGGGGCCTGCTGGCGATGTCGTCGGACATCCTGATCGGCTACACCGGGATGGTGTCCTTCGGCCACTCGGCCTTCTTCGGTCTCGGCATGTACGGGGCGGCCGCCGCGCTGCTCACCGTCAAGCCGCCGAACCTGTGGCTGGCGATCGTGTACGGGCTGGTGGGGGCGGGCGCGGTGGCGGTGTTCGTCGCCTACTTCTCCACCCGGTTGCGCGAGATCTACTTCGGGATCACCACGCTGGTGTTCTCGCAGATCTTCTACGTGATCATCTTCACCTGGACCGACGTGACGGGCGGCGAGAACGGGCTCACCTTCAGCCAGCCCGGCCTCGGCCTGCCCGGCCTGGGCTCGGTGCCGTTCACGCCCGATCGGCTGCACTGGTTCGTGCTGGCGGTGGTGACGCTCTCGTACCTGCTGCTCCGCCGGATCACCCAGTCGCCCTTCGGCATGGTGCTGCAGTCGATCCGCGAGAACGAGCCGCGCACCCGGGCCATCGGCTACGCCGTCGAACGCTACAAGATCGTGGCGGTGATGCTGTCCGGGCTCTTCGCGGGCCTGGCCGGGGTGCTCTACGCGATCCAGAACAAGTTCGCCGCGCCCGACTTCGTCTTCTTCCTGGTGTCCGGCGAGGTCGTGATCTTCAACGTCATGGGGGGGATCGGCACGCTGGTGGGGCCGATCGCGGGGGCCGCCTTCTTCCTGCTGGTCCGCGAGGGGCTGTCGCGCTACTTCGAGTACTACCTGATTCCGGTGGGCATCATCTTCGTGCTGATGGTGATCTTCCTGCCCCAGGGCTTCCTGGGCTTCCTCCGCCGCCGGCTCAACCAGTAACCGCCGGCCCGGGGCCGGAGGTGTCGCGGAGGATGTCGGCGACCTTCTGGATCAGCGCGTCCACCGTGAACGGCTTGAGCAGGAACATACGCCCGGGCATCAGGCCCCGGTACTCCTCGATCGTGCTCTGGATGTCGCTCGAGAGATAGAGAATCTTCATGTCGTGGCGCCGGGCGCCGAGTCGCATCAGCAGCCCGTCGCCCGCGACGCCCGGCAGCAGCAGGTCGGCCACGGCCAGGGCGATCGGCCCGGGGTGGCGCAGGCTGATGCCGAGGGCCTCGTCCAGGTCGCGCGCGGTGAGGATGTGGTAGCCGTGCAGCTCGAGGATCTCGCTGATGAGCTCGCGAACGCCGGCCTCGGGCTCGACCACGAGCACGGTGGCCGTGCCGGCCGCCGGCGGGTCGGCCGGCGCCTCGGCGTCGGCGGCCAGCGGCAGCATGATCGTGAACGTCGAGCCTCGCCCCACCTCGCTGGTGGCGTCGACCCGCCCGCCGCTCTGGCTGACGAACGCGAACACGGTGGCCAGCCCCAGCCCGGTGCCCCGGCCCGGCGGCTTGGTCGTGAAGTACGGCTCGAACGCGCGCGACAGCGTGGCGGCGTCCATGCCGAAGCCGGTATCGACCACGCGGAACATGACCGAGGCGGGCGCGGCGCCATTGCCCGACTCCGCCGCCACGTGACCGGTCTCCACGATGATGCGGCCGCCCATCGGCATCGCGTCGCGGGCGTTGAGCAGCAGGTTCATGATGGCCTGCTCGAGCGGGACGACGTTCACGTTCACCCGGCCCAGTCGCGACTCCAGGCGGAGCACGACGTCGACGCGCTCGCCGAGCAGCGGCTGCAGCGTGCGCACCACGCTGGCGATGACGACGTTGAGGTCGACGAGCTCTGGCGACGGCCCGATCGATCGCGTGGTGGCCATGACGTGGCGCGTGAGGTTCAATCCCCACACCGCGGCCTTGCGGATGGACTCCGCCCCCGTCCGGAGCGAGTCGGTCGGATCCATGCGCCGGAGCATCAGCTCGCTGTGCCCGGAGATGACGGCCAGGATGTTGCTGAAGTCGTGGGCCACGCTGCCGGCCAGGCGGCCCAGCGCTTCCAGCCGCCGCGCGTCCTTCAGCTCGTCCTCGAGCCGCTGGCGTTGCGTGCGCTCCTCGTCGAGCTCGCGCTGCGCGCGCTCGACCTCGGCCAGCGCCTCGGCCAGCGTCAGGAACGAGGTCATGGCTGCAGAGCCGCGAGCGGAAGCGCGATCACCGTAGGTCGTCACCGTGCGTCCCCGTCTCGGGCGGCGGATCGGGGAAGAGCGCAAGCGCGATCCGGAAGATCGTGCCGCCGCCGGGCGCGGCGCGGAAGTCGATGACACCGCCGTGGTCCTCGATGATCTTGTGCGTGAGGGCCAGCCCGAGCCCGGTGCCGCTCTCCTTGGTGCTGAAGAACGGGTTGAACACCCGATCGGCGGCCTCGGGGGCGATGCCCACCCCGCTGTCCTCGACCTCGATCTGCACGCGCCGGGCAGCGCCCGGATTCCGGGCCCCGGCCACGACGATGTCGTCGCTGCCGGCCCAGCCGACCCGGAGCACGAGACGGCCTCCCGCCGGCATCGCGTCCAGGGCGTTGCGCACGAGGTTCACGAGCGACTGATGCAGCGCGTCCGCGTCGGCCCAGATCGCCGGGAGGTCGCGCGCATACTCGCGGGTCAGGCGCACGCCGCGGCCGTCCAGCTCGTGTGCGCACAGGTCCACCACGCGCTCCAGCAGCACCGGCAGTCGCACGGCGGCGAAGGTCAGGCGCGAGGGCCGGGCCAGCTCGAGCAGGCGCTCCACGATGCCGTTGATGCGCTGCAGCTCGTGCGGGACCACCGACTGGAACTTCTCGCGGAACTGCTCGTCGTCGAAGCGCCGCGTGAGGTGCCGGCTGAAGGTGAGCAGGGAGGTCAGCGGGTTCTTGATCTCGTGGGCGAGGCCGGCGGCCAGGCTGCCCAGCGCGGCCAGCCGATCGGAGCGACGCAGCCGGGTCTCCAGCTCGCGCACGACCGTGAGATCCCGCATGACCGCGATCACGCCGAGGTCCTTGCCCTCGCCGCCCTTGAGCGGGGCGGCGCTGATCTCGACCGACAGCGTCCGGCCGTTGCGGCGGCGCACGGTGACGGCCATCCCCGGGTAGGCGGTGCGGCTGGCGATCGTCTCCATGAGGATCTCGCCCAGCTGGGGCGTGCCCGCGAAGACGTCGGTGCAGTAGCGGCCCGTCGCCTCGCCGGCGAAGAAGCCGGTCATCAGCTCGGCGGCCGGATTGAGGGTGACCACGCGCCCGTCGAGATCCACGGTGATCAGCCCGTTGATCATCGAGGCCAGGACGTTGTCGGTGTAGCTCTTGAGATCGGCCAGCTCCTCGAGGCGGCGCCGCAGCTCGGAGTTGGCGTCCTCCAGCGCGCCGCGCTGCTGTCGGAGCTGCGAGGTCATGTGATTGAACGCCACGGCCAGCCCGCCGATCTCGTCGTCGGTGGTGGGCTCGATCCTCAAATCCAGCTCGCCCCGCGAGACGGCGGCCGCGCCGGCGGCGAGCTGCTGGACGGGCCGGGAGATGCGCCGGGCCACCAGTGCCGCGGCCAGCCCGCCCAGCAGCAGTGTGGCGACGGTGAGGGAGCCCAGCTCCCAGCGCGTGCGGCGGATGAGGCGCTCCATGCGTTGCTTGGAGACGCCGATGCGCGCGGTGCCCCACTTCTGGTGGCCCACGACGATCGGTACCGCGAAGTCGTAGATCCCCTCGCCGGTGTCGGTCGTCGTCTCCTGGACGAGCGGTCCGCTGGTCTCGACGGCCCGACGGTCCAGCGCGCCGTGCAGCACCATGCCGACGCGCTCCGGGCGCTCGCTGTGGGCGGCCACGCGGCCGTCGGCGTCGAGCACGATGGCATAGGGCACGTCGTCCTCGGCCGCCGCCTGCGCCACGTTCTGCTCCAGCGCGGTGAAGTTGTAGAGGAGCAGGGGCGCCTGCGCGGTGGCGGCCAGGCCACGAGCCAGAACCTCACCGCGCCGCTGGACTTCGTCGACGATCGCCGTCCGCTGGCGGTGCTCGACGACCAGCATCACCGCGGTCATGACCACGGCGATGATCAGCAGCGTGCCCCACAAAAGGCGCGTCCGGAGCGAGCGCACGCGCACGGACATGGGGCTCATACGCTCACCGGGCCGCGTCCAGCCAGATCTTGCGCATGAGAATGTAGGGATCGCCCAGGCCATTGACCTCGACGCTCCGGACGTACGGCTGGAAGATGCGCTCGTAGGAGTAGTGCCACACCGGGAGCACCACGGCGTCGTCCATGATCAGCTGCTCGGCCCGTCGATAGAGCTCCACCCGCCGTGACACCTCGCGCTCGGACCTCGCCTGGCCGAGCAGGTTGTCGACGTTGGGATTGCTGTAGCCCATGTAGTTGCGGGGGCTCTGCGAATGAAACAGCAGGCCGAGAAAGTTATCGGGGTCGGGCGCGTCGGCGTACCAGGCGTGCAGGAAGGCCGGCGCCCGGCCTTCGCCGAGGATCTTGAGGAACGCCGGCCAGTCCGTCTGGTACTGGAAGTCGGCGTGGATGCCGACCGCCGTGAGGTCCTTGCTCATCTGCTCGTGCTCGCGCACGACCCGTTCGGACCTCACGCTCGACCAGAACGTGAGCGGTGGCAGCCCGCGACCACCGGGATAGCCGGCCTGGGCCAGGAGATCGCGCGCCCGCCGCGGATCCCATCCCGGAGCGTTGAGCGCGGGATTGAAGCCCAGCGTGCCCGGCGGCAGGATGCCCCGGGCCGGGATGAAGCGCCCGTCGTAGATCTGGCTGAGGATCTTGGCCCGGTCGATGGCGCTGACGATGGCGAGGCGCACCCGGCGATCGTTCAGCGGCTTGACGCGTGTGTTCAGCCCGTAGTGACGCAGGTTGTACATCGGCCTCTTGACGTACACGTAGTCGCCGGCCGCGGCCGCCGCGACGACCTCGTTGTAGTGGGGCGTCGGAACCTGGCTGTCCTCGAGCTGCCCTTTCTGGAACTCGTCGAACATGGCGACCGAGTTCTCCCCCGAGAAGATCCGGTACACGAGCCGGCCGAGTCGGGGGGCGCCGTCGAAGTAGTCCGGGTTCGCGGCCAGCACGATCGAGCGGCCCCGCTCCCACTGGGCGAAGCGGAACGGCCCGGTGCCCACCGGGCGCAGCCCGAAAGCGTCGCCCTGAGCCTCGACGAGGTCGCGCGGGACGATCTTGGCGTGGCCCAGCGCCAGGAACGAGACGAACGGAGCGAAGGCCTCGCTCAGCGTGATCTGCACCGTGCGGGGATCGACGGCGATGAGGCCGGCCACCGTCTTGGCCCGGCCCTCCCGGAAGTCGCGCGCGCCCTTAATGGGCAAAAACGACTCGGAGGCGCTGGAGCGCAGACGCGGATCGAGGATGCGGGTGAAGGAGAAGACGACGTCGTCCGCGGTCACCTCGCGGCCGTGGTGAAAGCGCACGCCCCGGCGCAGCGTGAACGTCCACGAGAGGCCGTCGCGGGAGGCGCGCCAGAACTCGGCCAGCGCAGGCGTGATGGTGAGCGTCTGATCGAAGCGCACGAGGCCGTCGAAGATCTGCTGCGCCACCGAGCGGCTGTACACATCGTTGATGCG
>Ga0163162_10005624_pt1 | contig 12112 bp, 7 predicted proteins | sample S55metaG_FD_115310 | JGI IMG/M metagenome (GOLD analysis project Ga0163162, IMG submission 115310) | Switchgrass rhizosphere microbial communities from Kellogg Biological Station, Michigan, USA - S5-5 metaG | ecosystem: Host-associated > Plants > Roots > Rhizosphere > Soil | place: USA: Michigan...
CGCTTCCGCCAGTACCCTTGTTGCAGCCAGCGATGTAGTCAGGCCGAAGCGTGCTCTGTCCGAGTAGGCTTGAACTAGTCAGTGCATTACCCCCGCCCCAGCTGATCTTCACCGGGAAACCGCGTTGGAACGTCGTGGTACCGTCGATACCCCATCCGGAAACGACTTTGTCCGCGGCACCGCTCACGCCACCAGCCCACCGCTTGCCATGACCAAACGGTAGGTCGAGCACGTAGCTGATAACCAACCGCTGAGAAACGTCCTGAGAAGACAGTGAACGTTCAGCTGACAGATTGTTCCAGTCCTGGATGGCGCCTGTACCGCCAGTGGTGCCGCCTTCCAGCCACGAGGTCAGAGTGTCGGTGTTCGACATCAACTTCGCATTGGTGTACGCCGCCAGCAGGGTTCCACCTCCCTGGAAGCGCTTGGTCACGGTTGCTTGCAGAGCGTTGTAGTTGCTGCTGCAGCAACCCTGACCGTTCAGGTTGACGCCCGCGTACTGTGGGAAGGGACGATCCAGTTGCCCTACAAGCAGGCCTGCTGGCCCAAGGGAGCCCGGCAGTTCCTGACTGAAGGGATAGGCAGCACAAGGTCCAGGGTTCGGGCAGACGTGCTGATCGATGGCCACTGCTCCAGCGCCACCGGTTGCAAATTGGCTGTGCGCTTGAGCGATAAAACTGTCCGGTATCTGGTTGACGTTGGGGTTGGATTGCGGCAGGTGGACACCGTGAGCGCCCGCATAAGCAACATCGGCAAAGAAGCCCAGCGGTAATTCGCGCTGGATGTCAAAATTCCACTGCTCAGTGTATCCGTACTTCTGCACGGTGTATCCCGTGGCAGAAAAGTTGTTCTGAGTCAGGATGTACTGCGAGACATTCGGTTGAGGGTTGCGGCCGGGTACGGCGACCAGGTTGTCAGCGCCAAAGCCTGCGTTGAAGTTTCCCTGGTTAAACGGTCCCGCTCCCAGGCAGGTGATGGTCCCGTCACCTGGTGCGTTACACGTATTGGCGTTTAGCGATGCGGCCGGGCTTACGCCCTGATTGTTGCTGGCGAAAAAGTTCGAGGTGGAACTGCTGACCGGATCGACATAGGGATTTGTGTTGAATGCAACGTAGTTCGGAATGAAGAAGATTCCGTATCCGCCACGAATGACCGTTTTCTGATCAGGCGAGTACGCAAATCCCAGGCGGGGCATGAACTGCTTTTTCGAAAGCGGCAAGTTATTGCGGGTATCGTTGACGCCAGTGTTTACCAGGAAGAGATCGCCCAGGCAGGGACTTCCAGCCACACCGCTGCAGCCGGTAACGGACGAGTTTGTGGCCTTCGGATCGAAGTAGGTCATCTTGTCGAAGCGCTCTGACCAGGTGCCCTGCAATTCATAGCGGAGGCCGATATTGAAGGTCAATTTGCTGGTTGCGCGCCAATTGTCGGCAAAATACAGGGCGCGATAGGTCTGTTTGCCAGAGACTGGACCCGAGATCACGAGCGATCCAGTGGTCTGGTTGCCGAAGGCAGAACCTTGGCCATTGCCGTATCCAAGCATGAAGTCTGCAAAGTCTTCTCCATTGTTGCCCGGACCTGCGACGTTGCCCGCTCCGACGACGCCTGGGGAAGCAGATGTCCAAGATCCAGTGAAGGAGATAAGTCCACCGCCGGTGTTGGTTTGGAGGTAGTTATCGTAGCCTTCTTCAAGTTGGCCGCCCCACACGAAAGTGTGGCGACCCCGAATCATGGTCACCTGAGGCGAAATATTGAACTGAGTGTTGAGATCGTTGATGGAGCTTTGTCCCTGGCTGCAACCCACCAGTGAGTCGTTCTGGCCAAAGCAGGGGGTGAGTGGCGTTCGCTCGATGTTCGGCACGAGCGCGTTGTATGCGGCCGGCCAACCTTCCTGAGTCATATCGAAGTTCTGGTTGATGGGGCCGCGAAGGTAGTGGAACCGGCTGATGCTGCCGTTGACATTCAAAATCGTCGTCGGGCTGATGGCGTAGTTCCAACCCAACACAAAGCTCTTGCTACGCGTGTTTTCAGCGCAGCGGTCTTTACACAGACCGGTGCCGAAGGGATCCTGCGCCAGGCTCAGCAGCTTCCAGTAGGCGAAACGGCCGAAGATGGTGTTCTTGCTGTTGATAGTCTGGTCCACACGGGCCATGTAGGTATCGGTATCGCCGCCCGTGCTGGAATCCTTCAGGAAGTTCAGAACCGTGCCGCCCGATGTGGGCTGCGCGATCAATTTATTCAGCAGGAACGCTGATGTCGGGTTGATGAGATTCGGCGCACCCGGAGCATTCGCCGCACAGAAGGTGCTGGTAGGCGCAAGGCAGTTAAACGGGATGGGCGAACGTACCGAATTCTGTGTTGTCGCAGTGAGCGGGTTGTAAATCTGATGTGAAGTACCGCCGTCGTCCTGACAAACCCCTAAACCATCGAAGCCGGAGGTGCATAAATCGGAGAAGTCGCCCTGGCGCTCCTGTAGCGTCGGCACAGTCGTGTTAAAAGGTGTACCGGTGCGCAGGCGAAAACCCTCATAGCTAAAGAATGCAAAGGTACGGTCTTTGATCACCGCACCGCCGATCGTGGCGCCAAACTGGTTCTGCGTGAAAGGTGGCGGCTCGTTCTTGGTGCCGTTTGCGATTTCGGAGTTCTTGTTAAAAAACTCGTTGGAGTTAAAGATCTTGTTACGCAAATAGTCGTAACCTGAGCCGTGCCAGGTATTCGTGCCTGACTTGGTGCTCACGTTGATGACGCCGCCCGCGAACTTGCCCCACTCTGGTCCCAGGTTGCTGTACTGCACTTTGAATTCCGAGACCGCGTCCTGCGTCGGAACCATGAGTGGAAGGTTGATGTAGCCGATGTTCAGAGGCTGTCCATCCAGATAGATCGCGCCTTCATTGGCGAACGCGCCGCCGATTTGATAATTGGCGAAGTCAAACGGGTTCTTGCCGACGACGGTGCCCATCGTGTTCCCTTGCGGAACCACGGAGGGAGTAATCGTGGTGAGGTTGTAGATGTTTCTTCCGTTCAGCGGCAGTTCGTTGGCCGCGCGCTGCGTTACCACTGTTCCGAGTGACGATGTGTCCGTCTGCAGCAGAGGCGTTTCAGAGCTGACCTCGACCGTCTCCGTGACCTGACCGACAACCAGCGCTGCATCGATACGCGCCGACTGTTGTACTTCGACCGCGACTCCCGGGCGAGCAAAGTGTTTAAAGCCCGACTTCTCGACATCAACCCGGTATTGACCTGGATTCAGATTCACGAAACTGTAGAGTCCGTCTGCTCCGGTCGCCTGAGTACGCTTCTCTGCTGTCCCCATATTGGTCAGCGTGACTTGAGCATCGGAGATTGCAGCGCCGGACGGATCGGTAACCGAACCCGAGATTGAACCGTAAGTCGATTGCCCCACAGAGATAATGCTGGTTGAAAATGCGAAAAACAGAGAGAGGAACAACAACGAGGAAAGTCTGCGATACGACATTACCCACCCCCACGTGAAGTGCACAGAATAGGGACTCTGTGGTGAACCGGCCTTCGCGGGCCGATTTCTCGGTACTGCTACTCAAGGCGTTTTTTCATATCCCATAGAACGTTGTCAAGAAGGAAATCGTGAATGCGTTGAGATCGAAAGGCTCTCGGTAAACGATTACTTAAAGGGTTTACAAATGTTGACGAATTCTCTCCGAATCCACACTCAACTTTGTTTTGTTGAATCGCACGGTCCGTCGGCGTCTTGACGGCTCGATCATTTGTTCCTTGAAACGATTCACAATCGTCAGCCATCGCGCGAGCCCGAAAGCGCGTTTTGCTGCCTCACGATGTGCAATCCTTCAACGAGCGCGATATTCTTTCCATCAGGATTGCTACTCGATCATCCCTGTCTTGCGGATTATTTCCATCCCGGCGCTTCTCTGCTGTATAGCCTTGACGATGACTGCAGCGCCGCTCTCTATTTTTGAAAACAAATCGCTGCAGGGTTTGGATTTCATTCTCCGGAATTCCCCGACAACGCAGAAATATTTGATTGAGACCATGCCGGGAGGCGTTGCCCTCTTCGACTACAACAACGACGGACTGCTCGATATCTTCATGGTGAACGGCGGACGGGTCAGCGATCCCATGCGGCTGCCGGAAAGCTTCGATCGCAAAGATCCACGCTTTTGGAACCGGTTGTACCGGCAAAACGAAGACGGCAGCTTCACCGATGTCACGGAAAAATCGGGACTGGCGAATGCCGGTGACGGAAACTATGGCATGGGAGTCGCCGTCGGCGATTACGACAACGACGGCTTCTCCGATCTCTACGTCACGAGCTATGGAAAGAACGTTCTCTATCACAACAACGGCGATGGCACATTCACAGATGTAACCTCCAAAGCGGGCGTGGCAGCTGGCGGGTGGTCGGTGTCAGCGGGATTCTTCGATTACGACAATGATGGCAAGCTTGACCTGTTCGTTACGCGTTACATGGAGTGGGACACGAAACACAGCAAGACCTGCGGCGGAGAATGGCACACCTACTGTCCGCCGGAAGAATTTCCTTCGATTGCCAGTATTCTTTACCACAACAACGGCGACGGAACTTTTACTGATGTCAGTCAGAAATCCGGGATCGCTGCCAAGAAGGGCCGGGCGCTGGGCGTGGCTTTCGCCGACTACGACGATGACGGCTTCACTGATATATTCGTCGCCAACGACGGCATGCAGCAATACCTCTATCACAACAACGGCAATGGCACTTTCACCGAACGCGCCCTCGAGGCAGGAACCGCATTGTCAGAAGATGGACGGCGCCTTTCCGGCATGGGTGTTGTGTTCCAGGATTATGACAACGACGGACGTCCTGATGTCGTTATCACCGAACTGCCGCGCGAAATCTACGGCGTTTATCACAACGAAGGCAATGGCACGTTCAGCTATGCCAGCCTCGAAACCGGACTCGGCGCGTTGTCGAGCGGAAGCTCCGGCTGGGGCGTCGGTCTGGAAGATTGTGATAACGATGGCAAGAAAGATCTCTTCGTCGCCCAGGGACACGTTCTCGATAATGTCGAAAAGATCGATCCTTCCCTGCACTACTGGGAGCTTCCGCTCGTGGCAATGAATCACGATGGCCGTTTCGAGCGCGCCGATTCAGGAAGCACATCTCCTGCCGCGGGGCGAGGAGCCGCTTTCGGCGACTTGAACAACGACGGCTCGCAGGATGTTGTAATGACGATTCTCGGCGGTCCGCCTCAAGTCTTCTACGGCCGCGCCGGTAAACAGCATTGGCTCACCATTTCGCTGCGCGGTACGCGCAGTAATCGCGATGGTTTCGGCGCCCGCGTGCGAGTGAACGGACAGACTCGCTTCGCAACCTCCGCCGGAAGCTATATTTCCTCAAGCGACAAGCGTCTTCATTTCGGACTTGGAGCGGCAGAAACTGCGAAAATAGAAGTCGCCTGGCCGTCGGGAACCCGCCAGACCTTGAACGACGTTCACGCCGACCAATTTCTCGAAGTGCGTGAGCCGGAGAAACCGTGATTCGCACCTTCATAATGTTTTGGCTGGCATGGCAGACCCTTTCTCCGGAGGCCCTGCAGCACATGCAGGCCGGCGCAGACGCTGAAAAGCAGCAGCACTTCGATATCGCCATCACCGAATTCAAGAAAGCGACCGACCTGGCGCCGACTGTGGCAGCAGGCTTTGTGAATCTGGGTCAGGCTTACATGGAGAACCAGGACTATGGCGCTGCCATCGCGCCTCTAAAGCATGCTCTGGAATTGTCACCTGATCTCGCCGCCGCGCACCAGTTGCTCGGATACTCGCTTCTGGCGCAAGGATTCAACGCAGAGGCCATCACTCACCTGTCCAAGATTCAAGAGCCAACCGCGCTGGGGATCGCGCAGATCGGAACCGGCGACTTCCAGCCAGCAGTGCAAAACCTGCAGGCTGCCCTGGCGAAGCATCCGAACGATCCCGATTTGCTTTACTATCTCGGTCGGGCCAGCGGACTTTTGTCCAAGCAGGCAATCGATTCGCTGATCGCCACTTATCCGGATTCGGCGCGTGCTCACCAGGCACTCGCGGAAAATTATTTTGTGCTGCGACAAATGCCCCAGGCTGAAAAAGAATTCCTCGAAGCCTTGCGACTCCGCCCCAACACACCTGAATTGCATCTGGAACTGGGCCTGGTCTACGCCGGATCATCCCAATGGCCGAAGGCGGAAGAACAGTTTCGCGCCCAGTCCCAAATCCAGCCCGGCAACGCCGAAGCTGCTTACCGCCTGGGATCGTCCCTGCTTCAACAAGGCAAAGCTCGCGAAGCCAGAATAGAATTGCAGCGTGCCGATAAATTGTTGCCTGATATGCCCGAGACTCTCTACTCGTTGGGCAAAGCCGCGGCGCTGGCCGGCGACGCGGCGTCCGCAGAGAAAGCGTGGACAAAGCTACTCTCTATCGAGAAAGGCACAAGTCTTGCCGCTCAAACCCATTTCGCACTGGCCGGTCTCTATCGCAAACAGGGAAAGACCGCGGAAGCGGAACGCGAAACTCAGGAGTTCCAGAAACTACAGAACCCAGTTACTCAACCAGAAAGGAAGCAGTAAACCCGGTAGTCTGAAAATATAACCATGCTGAAATTCAAGGTTCTCGGAAAAGTTCTCGAATCAGGGCTCGTCGCCATCGTCCGTAGTAACAGTTCAGATCAGGCAGCTCGTATCGCCGAAGCCTGCGCTCTTGGAGGCGCGGCTGCAATCGAAATTACTTTCACTGTCCCCGGCGCTGCGGCCGTCATCGAAGATCTCGCCAAGAAATACAAGTCCGGCGAAATCCTAATCGGCGCCGGAACCGTTCTCGATCCGGAAACCGCGCGTATCGCGATTCTGGCGGGAGCGCAATACATCGTCAGTCCGTCCGTGAGTGTAGAAACGGCTCGCCTGTGCAACCGTTACCAGGTACCGTACATGCCCGGCGCGGGAACCATGCGGGAAATTGTGGACGCAATGGAGTGCGGTGCTGACATCGTAAAGTTATTTCCCGGCGAAACCCTCGGACCGGCTTTCGTTAAGGCCGTGAAAGGCCCGTTACCTCAGGCATCCCTGATGCCGACCGGCGGAGTGAGCATTGACAACGTCGGCGATTGGATCAAGGCCGGCGCAGTCGCCGTGGGCGTAGGCGGCAGCCTCACCGCGGGCGCCGAAAGAGGCAATCTGCAACTGGTCACCGACACGGCCAGGCAGTTTGTCGAAAAGATTCGAGCAGCACGCGGGAAATAGCGTTCCATGAAGCCTTGGAAATCCGACGACGACCTCTTCGCTCTGGTGCGGCGCGAATTGTTTACCTGTGTCGTGGGCGATGTCATGGACAAACTGGACCTGCAGCACCAGTTTCTTCCTCCGCAGATTCGCCCGTTACGCGTCGACATGGTCGTCGTCGGCCGCGCCATGCCGGTCCTCGCGGTGGATGTATTCGCCGAAAAAGTGATCGGCACGGCGAACCAGCTCATGGCCAAACCGTTCGGTTTGATGCTCGAAGCTCTCGACGACCTGCGCGCCAACGAGGTCTACGTCAGTACCGGTTCATCTCCACGCAACGCCTTGTGGGGAGAACTAATGAGCATCCGTGCCCGCAAGTTGGGCGCGATCGGGACAGTCGTGAATGGCTACACTCGCGATACCAAAGCAATTCTCGATCTGAATTTTCCGACTTTTTCTTGGGGCTCGTACGGCCAGGACTCCTCGCCGCGATACAAAGTAGTAGATTTCCGCGTTCCCCTTGAGATCGGCGCTGTACGCGTGCGCCCGGGCGACATTCTCTTCGGTGACATCGACGGAGTGTGCCTTATTCCGACCGAAGCCGCCGACGAAGTATTCGCCAAAGCCCTGGAAAAAGTTCGCGGTGAAAAGCTGGTAAGAAAAGCTCTCGAAAAAGGCAGCAGCGCAATCGCAGCATTCAAAAAGCACGGCATCATGTAACTGAGAACTGAGAACCGAGAACTAATAACTGATTTTTATGAACCATCGACCTATCTGTCGCGGCGCTTTTGTTTCCTTCTGTTCTCTGCTCTCTTATGAAATCAACGGTCAAATGTTGAGCTCCGGCCAAGCTATCAGTATCGGCAATCGCCTATGAAAGTTGGTCTCGGTCTTTATCGTCACATGCTGACGCGCGATTACTACGACTTCGCGCGGCAAGCTGGATGCACTCATGTGATTGTTCATCTGGTGGATTATTTCAACCAGGGCGGCGCGAATCCGCGTAACAATCAACCCTCAGGCGCGAAATATGAGCCGTGGGGAGCGGCTGGCAATCCGGACAAACTTTGGTCGGTCGAAGAATTAACGACACTTCGCGCCGAGATTGAGGAAGCCGGACTTGTTCTGGAAGCGATCGAGAATCTCGATCCGGCGCATTGGCACGACATTCTGTTGGACGGTCCGCAGCGGCCACAGCAGATCGAAAAAGTTAGAACCATCATCCGACACATAGGCGAAGCGGGCATTCCAGTTCTGGGATACAACTTCAGCCTGGCCGGAGTGTGTGGACGCGTAACGGCTCCACTGGGACGCGGACACGCCATCACCCTCGGTATGGATGGCCCCGCCGACGACGTTCCCATTCCCAACGGAGTGATCTGGAACATGGTTTATGACTCCAGCGCCCCAAAGGGTACTTTGCCTTCCATTTCCCACGAGGAATTGTGGCGCAGACTGCAAAACTTTCTCGAAGACGTGATCCCGGTCGCCGAGCAATCGGGCGTACGCCTCGCCGCGCATCCGGATGATCCACCCATGCCCACGATGCGGCAACAGCCACGCCTCGTTTACCAGCCCCGTATGTATCAGCGATTGATTGACCTTGCTCCGAGTCCGAGCAATTCGCTGGAGCTTTGTGTTGGGACCATGGCGGAGATGACCGAAGAAAACCTCTACGACGCCATCGACAGTTACAGCAGGCAGCGAAAGATTGCCTACATCCATCTGCGCAACGTCGCAGGCAAGGTACCGAATTACCGCGAGACGTTTATCGACGACGGCGACGTGGATATGCTTCGCATACTCTCCATTCTCGCGAAGAATGGTTTTGATGGCGTGGTCATACCCGATCACACTCCGCAGATGACCTGTTCCGCTCCATGGCACGCCGGCATGGCGCACACTCTCGGTTTCATTCTGGCTGCTAAAGCCATGTTCAAGCCCCCCGGCGGAGGACCTTCGTAGCTGCCGACAAACCGAGGCAGCGGAGGACCTTTGTAGCGCCGGCGTCCCGCCGGCTGTCCTGAGGGCGTCCCGCCCTCAGCGGGAGTGACTCTATTACGGCAGGCTCGGCAAAACTGAAAATCCCAAGCGTGCCAGATCTTTAGAAAGTTGCTCTACCGACTGAAACGGAATCGCCTGCATTCCCACCGCCCGCGCGCCCTGTACGTTGTGCTCTTTATCATCCACAAAAAGCGCCTCGGAAGCCGACACCCCGACTCCACTCAGACTGTGTTCGTAGATGGCCGCATCTGGCTTGATCAGCCTGACGTCTGCTGAAAACGTTAGGTGATCGAACTGGTCGAGCCAGGTGAACGTCTGGCGCACATGCGCAATCATCTCGTGCGGCATGTTGGACAACAGCGCCGTTTTAGTTCCAGACGAGCGAATTTGCTTCAGCCATTGAACCATCACGGGATTGTCATGCGCCCACATCTCAACATCCCAGCCGCGGAGTTGCTCAACCTGTTCCGTCGTCAAATGGATGCCGGCCTGCTCGGCCACAGATTCCCAATACGCCTGCGGTGCAAGATCGCCCCGGTCGTAACGCAGTCGATCGCGGTCCCAGAGTTTACGGAAAGGTCCTGCTTCGACGCCAAACAGGCTGGCCATACGTTTCATTTCACCGGCCGTCGGCGGGTAACAGAGAACTTCGCCGTAATCGAGAATTACCGCTTTGATCTTCGAGGAACTTGATCCTGCCATTCGGCCTCCGGTATCCATATTCTCCCGCCTCATGCGATTCAGTCCAATGAATTGATGTTTGCTCTGTGATAACTTGTGGGCTGTTTGCGTATGGCGCAAACGGCCGGGCCCATTTCTGAAAATGCTGGAGTCCGCATGAAGCTCAACGCAACGTTGTTGAAGAGCACGGTTGTCGCCGCACTGGGCGGCCTGCTTTTCGGATTCGACACCGCCGTCATTTCTGGCACCACCAGCGGACTCACCCAAACCTACAGTCTCACACCATTTCTCCTGGGCCTTACCGTATTCAGCGCGCTTTTTGGAACCGTCCTGGGAGCCATGCTGGCTGGGATCCCAGGGGAGCGTTACGGACGTCGTGACAGTCTGCGTGTCATGGCCGTTCTCTATCTCATCTCCGGACTGGGCTGCGCCCTGGCCTGGAACTGGTACGCACTGGTCATTTTTCGTTTCATTGGCGGATTGGGCGTCGGTGGATCGTCAGTTCTCGGTCCCATGTACATTGCGGAAGTTTCTCCGGCGAAATTGCGCGGCCGCCTGGTTGGCTTCTTCCAGTTCAACGTGGTCTTTGGAATCCTGGTGGCATACTTTTCGAACTACATAATCAGCCTGCAACACTTCGCCGTTACCACTGAGTGGCGATGGGAACTTGGCGTTACTGCCCTTCCCGCTGCCCTGTTTTTTGTCATGCTGTTTACCATTCCACGGAGTCCGCGCTGGCTGGTCAAGACCGGACGAGTAGAAGAGGCACGCACTGTACTTCAGGCTACTGGCGACGAAAATTATGAACATGACTTGCAGGAAATTGTCGCCTCCATCGGCGTGGAACAAAGCCAGGCAGCCGAACCGCTCTTCTCCAGAAAATTCGCATTTCCGATTTTTCTTGCGGTCAGTATCGGGATGTTCAACCAGCTATCCGGTATCAATGCGATTTTGTACTACCTGAACGACATTTTCGGACACGCGGGCTTCAGTAAAGTTTCGGGCAATTTGCAGGCCGTCGCGATCGGTGCAACGAATCTGCTTTTCACCATGATCGCAATGTCGGTGATCGATCGGCTCGGCCGCAAGACGCTTCTCCTCGTCGGCTCGGTCGGTACCGCCATTTGCTTGGCCGGGGTTTCGATCATCTTCTTCACCGGACAGCATCAGAGTCTTCTAGTTTGGCTGCTGGTCGGCTACATCGCGTTTTTTGCCTTCTCTCAAGGCGCCGTCATCTGGGTTTACCTGTCAGAGGTATTCCCGAATTCGGTCCGCGCCAAAGGGCAGAGCCTGGGAAGTTTCTCGCACTGGTTCATGAATGCGGCCATCTCTTTGATCTTTCCGCTGATGGCCGCGACTTCGGGCGCCTACCCGTTTGTCTTCTTTGCATTGATGATGGTGCTCCAATTTTTTGTTGTGTTGTTTGTGTATCCGGAAACCAAGAACTTGTCGCTGGAGGAGATGCAAAAGAAGCTGGGCATCAGCTAGCGACGGCAGATGATTTAAACAGGATCAAAGTCTTTACCGCAAAGAACGCAAAGCAAGGCCGCAAGGTTCGCCAAGAAATCCATTCCGGAGGCTCCACATGTCCACGCCCTTTTCGCGCCGTTCTTTTCTTGTGATGTCCGCCATGCTTCCGTTATCACTGCGCGCCTTTGCCGCCTCTTCAGTGCCAGTCGGGCTGGAACTCTATTCTGTTCGTAATGCGTTGAAGGACGACCCGATGGGTACCGTTCGGACTGTGGCTCAGATGGGCTACCAGGTCGTGGAATTCTATGCGCCCTATTTCGACTGGACCGAGCCTCAGACTCGCGACATGAAGAAGCTGATGGACGACCTCGGCGTCCGTTGCCATTCCACTCACAACAGCAACTCCTATTTCACCACGGAGAATCTCAAGAAGGCACAGGACCGGAACCTTATTCTGGGAAGCACGTACGTAGTGATGTCGAGCTCTGAGCCCAAGCCCGGTCTGGACGGGTGGAAAGAAGTTGCCGACACGCTGAACTCCGCTGCTGACCAACTCAAGAATGCGGGGTTGAAGACCGGCTACCACAATCACGAACTCGAATTCACCCCGGTGGAAGGCAAAAGGCCAATCGAAATACTGGCGAAGAATACAAAGTCATCGGTGGCCCTGCAACTTGACATAGGTACGTGTCTCAAGGCGGGGTCGGACCCGGTAGCGTGGATTCGCGGCA